>Ga0208864_1000333_pt1 | contig 15702 bp, 12 predicted proteins | sample CryBogmetaGMA05M_FD_184542 | JGI IMG/M metagenome (GOLD analysis project Ga0208864, IMG submission 184542) | Freshwater microbial communities from Crystal Bog, Wisconsin, USA - MA0.5M (SPAdes) | ecosystem: Environmental > Aquatic > Freshwater > Lake | place: Crystal Bog, Wisconsin, USA...
CCGCTGGGGAACGAGCAGCTGGCGGAGCACCGGCAGGCGGCTGCCCCGCACCACGGTCGAACGTTCCCAGATGAGCGGCTCCTGCTCGAACTGCCACGGATCGACCCACGAGACGACGGCGGCGGCGAGCGCCCGCTGAAACGCCCGGATCGACTTGCTGGGACCGCCCGAGGACGGGTAGAGGCCGAGCGTGACGATCGTGGTGTTCACCGGACGAGCCGTGAAATCACGTCGCACCACCGGTCGGCCCAGACCTCGGAGGAATACGCCCGCGCGAACTGATTGGCCCGCTCGCCCCACGCCGGCATCTCGGCATGGCGGTGCGTGATCTCCGCGAGCGCCCGCGCCAGGGCCTCCGGCGACTCCGTCGGCACGACGACGCCGTTGTAGAGCGGCCGTACCACCTCGACCGCCGACCCGCAGGCGTCGGTGCAGACGATCGGCAGGCCCGACGCCGCGGCCTCGACGAGTGCCAGCGGCCACGGGTCGAAGCGGCTGGGGAGCACGAACGCGCCGCACGAGGAGAATACGCCCGACAGGTCGCCCGGCTGCACGAAGCCCCGGTCCTCGATGCCGGGCGTGCCGCGGAGGAGGGATGCCAGCGGCCCGTTGCCGCAGCAGGTGAGCGTCCACGGATCGGCCACCATGCCGCGGTAGCGGGCGTAGGCATCCACGAGCACGTCGAGCGCCTTCTCCTCCGCGTAGCGGCCGAGGAAGAGGAATCGCCGCGGCCACGGCCCCTCCGTCCGCGCGGCGATGCACTTCTCCCACGACGCCACGTCCACGCCATACATCCCGCGGCTGATCCGCTCCGGGGCCACGCCGAGCCGCTTGACGTATTGCCAGCTCCGTTCGCCGGGCACGAAGAAGTGGTCGATCCGCCGCAGCGTCGACCAGTAGCGGTACCGCGTCAGGAACTGCCCCGCGTGCCGCCACGGCGTGTCGACGCCCATGACGAACCGGGCATCCCGCATTTGCCGCTCGCGGGCGAGGGCACGATACGCATCGAGCCACCATCCCGTCATCACCACCACCGCAGGCCGGCGATCCGCCACGAGCCGCGAGATCACCGATCGGTCCTCCGCTTCGGCGGGGGAGAGGAGTTGGTGCGACAGCCCCGAGAGCAGGCTCTCGGCGAACGGGCCGGCGCCGAGTTTGTGGGCGATGACGTGCAGGTCGATGCCGGGCCGGGCCGCGAGCGCCCGCCAGCACGAGGCCATGTACCCCGAGATCGCCGACCAGCAGATGACCACGCGGATCGGATCGGCGGGCGTGTCCGTGGCGGGAGAATTCATCGAGCGATGGCCTGCGCGAGCTCATTCACCAACCGATCCACGCACGCGTCCCAGGTGAACGACCGCGCGTGCGCCCGTCCACGGCCCACCAGCATCTCGCGGTACGGCCCATCGGCGTGCAATCGGCCCAGATTATAGACAATCCCCTCCGTGTCGGCCGGATCGACCACGATGCCGGCGTCGGCCACGATCTCGGGCAGCGAGGCGGCGTTGGCCACCACGGCGGGCGTGCCGGCCGCCATCGCCTCGACGGCGGGGATGCCGAACCCCTCGTAAGGACTCAAGAACAGCAGCCCGCAGGCGCGGGCGAGCCGCTCGGCCAGCGGCCCGTCGGGAAGCATTCCGAGCAGATCCACGTTGGGCAGCGTGCGGCACTCGGCGACCCACTCGGGATCGTTCTGGCCCACGACCTCGATCCGCAGTGGCGACCCCTGCCGGGCCAGCTCGCGGGCCACGGCGAGCGTCTCGGCCGCCCCCTTCTTCGTGCGGATGCCGCCGACCACCACGATCGTGTCGTCGCGGGTCGTGAGGGGCCGCTCGCCCGCGGCGAAGAAGGCCTCGCTGACCCCGTTGCCGACGACGCCGACCCGCGCCGGGTCGGCGCCCGCCAGTTCGACGAGCCTACGCCTGGAAAACTCCGACACCGTGAGGACGCGGGCCGACTCGGCGAGCGCCCGCGGCAGCCAGCGCCGCCACTTCCGCGCGAACGCCCGGTGCTCGGGCGTATGCGACCACGGCAGGTCGGGCTCGAACGCCTGGATGTCGTGCACCGTCATCACCGTCGGCATGCGGCCGGCCGGCAGCCGCGCATGAGCCGGCGCGTAGACCACGTCGGCATCGCGGCTCGCATGGACGTCGAGCCGCGGCCAGCCGATCGACTTCCAGAGCCGCTCGAGCACGACGTTCGAGAAGGGCAGACGCCGGATGGGAATGCCCTGGAGCCGATCGACGAAGTCTGGATGACGGTCAAGTTCACGGCCGCTCGCCAGGAGTTCGACGCGGATTCCCGACCGCCGCGCCAGACCGCCGACCATCTCCACGGTATGGCGGCCGATGCCTCCACCGTAGTGCGGGCTCACGAAGCAGGAGACGAACATCCGGGGCGGGTCGGAGAATGCGGCGGATTCAGCGGATGCACTCGATGCCCAGCGCATCGCGCCAGCGCTCGCCGCTCTCGACGGCGACGAATCGCGGGTCGGCCGAATCGTTGAAGGAGGCCCGTCGCGGCTCGCGGAAGCCCGCCCGCACGAGCGCCGCCGAGAGCGACGCGTAGTCCCACATCCAGAGGTGCTCCGAGTTGCCGAGCCAGCCGCGCACGAACGAGACGAGTCCGCGGGGCCGGTGCTCCAGGCCGAGCCGGGTCTCCCGCATGAACGCGAGCGACGCCTCGGGCCCGGAGTCGGCGACGTACACCCCCGCGATGTGCCGCAGATCGGGGAGCACCATGCGGAACACGCCTCCCGGCCGCAGGATCCGCAGCGTGTGGGCGAGCGCGGTGTGGAAGTCGTCGAGCGCGAGGTGCTCGAGCACGTGCGAACAGTAGACCGCCCGGGCGGTCCCGGCGGACACGGGCAGCCCGCGCACGATGTCGCCGTAGCGAACCTGTTCCGGGAACTTCGTGCCGGCGACGGCGCGGAAGAACCCGCCGACGAACGGCAGCCGCTGCGACCGCAGCGTGGGGCTGCAGTCGAAGTTCAGCCAGCCCGCGGGGGCACAGGTGCCGCAGCCATATTGGACGTAGAGATCGGTCTCGCTCATGGGCGTTCGGTTCCGGGGGCGGGAGAGGGGAGAATATCGCACAGTGCCGGCGTGAGCATCTCGGCTCCGCGATCGTTGAGATGGAGGTTGTCGGCGAACGCCCCGGACTCCGCGACGGCGGCGGACAGGTCGACGACGTCCACGGCGGTGGCGGCCGTGAACCGGGCCTTCCACTCGTCGAGGTTCGTGAGCCGCGCGCGATACGGCGGGAGGTACGGGCCGATCACGCAGCGGAAGCCGATGCCCCGTTCGCGACAGACGTCGCGGATGCGGCGGATCGCCGCCAGGTTCTCCTCGGTCGGCGCCTCGAGCGCGAGCGGTTGGCCCCGCGCCGCCTCGGCGGCGGCGAGCAGCGTGGGGTTGATCGTGTAGCGGTTGATCCAGGCCTGGTCGCCGCGGCCGAGGTAGTAGATCGCCCGGAGGAACATCTCCGAGTTGAAGGCATAGAGCCGGGTGATCTTCGCCGCCCGCGCGAGCAGCGGCTCCCGCGCCTCGACCGCGGCCGCGAGTCGCGGGCTCTCCGCCGCGAACATCCGCAGGCTCTTGAGCAGTTCGTCGCCCTGGCGGGCACACGATGCCTCGAGGACGACGGCCGCCGGCGACGGATGCCGGTCGAGGTAATCCTCGAGAAGAATCGCGGCGATGGCGGCCGAGCAGCCGTTGTAGGCGAGGTTGAGCCCCTTGCGGCCGCACGTGCGCTCGATGGCCGGCTCGTAGAACGTGTTCACGCCCCGCGAGTCTCCCAGGAACACGATCTCGGCCGCGGCCGTGCCCGCGTACACCCGCGAGAAGCGGAAGTTCGACGCCAGCGCGAGCCGCTGGCAGCAGGTGGCGAGGAGCCGGTCGCCGACGAACCAGGCGGCGACGAACGCGATCGCGACGACGACCCACCGGCCGCCCCGCGCCGCGGGGAGCCGGGCGTCGGGGTAGAGGTGTTCAGAACTGGAAGTAGATGAAGGCATCGTTGCCGAACGTTCCCGCGATGCTGATCAGCCACAGGCAGGCGAGGCAAAAGCCGCCGTAGAGCCACGGCTGCCGCTCCGCCAGCTTCCAGACGTCGATCCGGAACGACACGAGTTCGAGCGCCGCCACGAGCGCCACGATCGCGATCCCCTTCACGACGGAGAACTTCTGCTCGACGGCGGCGAACGACCAATCGCCGCCCCGCACGATGCCGTCGAGGTAGGCGGTGGCCGCGGCGAAGTCGGCCGCCCGGAAGAAGGTCCAGGCCACCATGACCGCCGCGAACACGAGCGGCACGCCGAGCATCCGGCCCGCGAGGCCGATCGACGCCGTCTGCGCCACCACGAGCCGCTGCAGGCAGAGGTAGGCGCCGTGGAGAAGGCCCCAGAAGACGAACGTCCACGCGGCCCCGTGCCAGAGCCCGCCCAGGAGCATCGTCGTCATGAGGTTCGCATACGTCCGCAGGCGGCCCCGGCGATTGCCCCCGAGGGGGATGTAGAGGTAGTCACGCAGCCACGTCGAGAGCGAGATGTGCCACCGCGTCCAAAACTCCGAGAACGACGCCGCGAAGTAGGGGCGGTCGAAATTCTTCGGGAACGTGAACCCGAGCATCCGCGCGATGCCGATCGCGATCAGCGAGTAGCCCGCGAAGTCGCCGTAGATCTGCCAGCCGTAGAAGACGAGGCCGATCGCGAGCGAGAGTGCGTTGTGGGCCTCGGGATTGGCGAAGCGTCCGTCCACGACGGGGGCAAGGCTGTCGGCCATCACCGACTTGAGCACGAAGCCCCAGAGCACGAGGCACAAGCCGCCCACGGCGTTCGTGAGCGTCGGCACGTGGTCGGTCCGCAGTTGTGGCAGAAACTCACTGGCCCGGAGGATGGGGCCGGCGACGAGCTGCGGGAAGAACGCCACGAACACGGAGAACCGCAGCAGCGACGGCTCCGGTTCGATGTGCCGCCGGTAGAGGTCGATCGTGTAGCTCATCGTCTGGAACGTGTAGAACGAGATGCCGACCGGCAGGATCACGTTCACGAGGTGCGGCTGCGGAGGCAGGCCCAGAGACGCGAGCCCCGCGGCCACCGAGGTGGCGAAAAAGTTGAGGTATTTGAAGAACCCGAGCACCCCGAGGCTCACGACGACACTGGCCGTGAGCCAGCGCCGGCGGCCGCGGTCGTCGCGGGCCGCCGCGAGCCGCGCACCGATCCAGAAGTTGACGGCGGTGAGCCCGAAGAGGAGGAAGCAGAAGCGCCAGTCCCACCAGCCGTAGAACACGTAGCTGCCGATCAGGCTCACCCAGTGCCGCACGTCGCCGCGGGTGCCGAAATAGGCCGCCGCGAAGATCGGAAAAAACAGCAGGAAGACGAGGCTGTTGAAGAGCATGGTGGGCCGGCAGGCCGCCGATCAGGCGGAGGCCGCGACCATCCGTTCGTAGAGCGACCGGTAGCCGGCCACGGTGCGTTCCCAGGAAAACTCGCGGGCCCGGGCCACCGACGCGGCATGCGGTGAGGTGCGTGGCGGCTGCGCGAGCGCCGCGGCCACCGCCGCGGTCCAGGCCGTCTGGTCGTCGGGATCGATGAGCGTGCCCGCGGCGCCCGCCACCTCCGGCACGGACGTGCGGTTGGAGGCGATCACCGGGGCGCCGGCCGCCATGGCCTCGAGCACCGGCAGGCCGAAGCCCTCGTAGAGCGACGGAAAGAGGAATGCGTTGGTCGCGGCGGCGAGGCCGCGGAAGTCGGCGTCGCTCACGAACCCGGTCGTCACGATCGACGTGTCCTCCGTCCCGATGCCGAGCGACCGGCGCACCGAGGAGGCATCGGCCGACTTGCCCCCCGCGACCACGAGCGTCGCGGGCGTTCCCAGCGACCGGCGGACGTCCGGCCAGATCCGCAGGAGCAGGGCGAGGTTCTTGTGCGCGGCCAACGAACTCAAGGTGAGCGCGAAGGGAGCGTCACCGAGCCCGAAGCGGCGACGGACGTCGGCGAGGTCGCTCGGTACCGCGGAAGCTCCGAAGGCGTCGGCATCGACGCCGTTGGGAATGGCGACGACCCGCTCCGGCGGATGGTCGCACCACGCGAGGAAGTCGTGCCGCGTGAACTCCGACACGCACGCCACCCAATCGGTCGGCCGGATCGACGCGACGATCCGGCTCGTGATCGCCCGTTGTGCCGAATCGATCATCTTCTCGGACAGCCGCAGCGGCGTGAGATCGTGAAGCGTGAGGAGCGTCGGCCGGCCGGCGCGACGGACCACGCGGGGAAATCGCGCGTACGTGCTGTGGACGACGTCGAACGCGGCGAGATCGACGCCCCGCAGCGGGTTCCGCACCACGTTGATCGCCTGCCCCAGCCGGCGGGCGACGGCCGCGGCCGAGCCCCCGGCTGCGTCGGCCGCACGACGCACTCGCTCGTGCCAGTGCTCGAGGACTCCGGTGCGCGGCACCGTCGCATGGATCTCCGGAAACTGCCTGGCGACATCGGCGAAGTCCCGCGACGCACGGAGCGAACCCCAGGCGCAGGTCGAAAGGTCGATCCCCGGATCGGCGGCGAGCCCTTGCGCCAGGCAGAGCGCAACCCGCGCGAGCCCCGTGCGAAGTTCCGGCCGGGGCGTGATCGGACTGACGTCCAGCAGCACCCTGATGCGCGGGATGGCCATGCCGAGCGATCAGGCCGGAACCGCCGACGACAGGTCGGGCCGCGGCACACCGGGCAGCGGCACGACCCGCGGCGCCACCGCGATTCGGCAGCGATCTCCGAGAAGATCGCCTGCCATCACGAACGACCAGACGAACGCCCCGTGACCGCCCAGCGAGAAGAAAATGCACTCGCCGAGGTTCACCACGAGGAACGCGACGAACATGGCGAGCCCGGGGACGTTCCGCGTCTGGTAGTAGTGCCGGAGGAACGACACGCACAGCACGATGAGGAAGAACGCCCCCAGCACGCCCGTCTCCTCGAGGACCGCCGCGGGCAGGAACCCCTTCTCGACCTGGGCCGAGAGAAACGTCCTGTCGTAGTTCGCCTCGCGATCGGCGTAGAGCTGGAACCCGTGGCCGTAGAGCGGCGATTTCCAGAAGTTCGCCATGGCGCGATCGATGAGCCCCTTGCGGGACGACAGCGTCTGATTGAAGGTCACCGTCTCGACTTCCCTGCCACTTTTCGCCATGAAGTTGATCGCCGACCGCGAGATCCGGCCGCCGAGGCCCACGTCGAGGAACACGACCCCGATGACGCCGGCGATCACCATCGCAACGATCGTGCCGCGGCTGAAGTTGAGCCGCAGCCGGAACATGCGGTGCTGCGACCACACGAGCGCCAGCCCACAGATGAGCGAGAGGCCCACGACGAGCGCGACCACGCCGGTCCGGGAGCCCGACATGTACAGGCCGTAGAGGAGCGACGCCATCAGCGGCAGGCAGATCCACCGGTTGCGATAGCCCGTGAAGAGCAGCACGCACGCGAGGAAGAGAAACATGATCGCCGAGATCGGTCCCAGCGTCTGCGAGTGGTAGAACCCGAGGTTGAACAGCTTGCCTGCAAACGCCTTGTGCTTGTAGTTCTGCCCGATGCCGAGCACGAGCGACAGCACGCACATCACCTGCGACGTGGCGATCAGCTTCACGGTCCACGCCGTGACGTCCTGCCGCGTCACCCGCAGCACCTCGATCGCGGCGAAGAGCCCCGAGAGGCCGAACCAGAAGCTGAACACCTTCATGATCGCGAGGTCGGGCCGATTGCCCGCCATCAGGCTCGTCAGCGATGCGACCCCGCAGAACAGGCAGAGACAGACGTAGCGTCCGTCGTGCATGAGCGACCGCCGGCCCGCCGTGAGATCGAGCAGGAAGAACCGGCCAGACGCGCCGACCACCAGTCCGAACCGCGCGAACGCCCAGAGGACCGTCTTCACGACCAGGGCGTTGTTGGTGCACAGCGCCAGGAGGCCGAGCGTGAGCGCCCGGTAGGCGTTGAGCGGCGACCTCACCAGCATCGCAAAGATGATCACGAAGAAGGCGATGTTGCCGGCGAGGCCGAACTTGTTGACGAGCACCACGCCCGACATCACCGCGGTGCCGACGGTGATGTCGTAGAGCGTGAAGTCGGCGGATGCCCGCGCGGCCACCGCGCGGCGGCCCGCGATGGCCGGTGCCATCGGCCTCGGTGCGGGCGGCGTCTGCGGGATGGCCACCGTCGTCACGAGATCATGCTCCTGACGAAATCCTTGAGTCGCTGGGGAAGCATCTTCTTCACCATGTCGGCCACCCTGTTCGTCGGGAACCACTCCGGATGACTGAAAGGCGACTCGGCGCCGGCCGTGCCGCCCTTGACCATGTCATAATACCGCCGCCGCATCGGCTTGATGATCGGCCGGCCGTCGGCGAACGTGCCGAAGCCGTAGCACAGCCCGCGGCACGCGTCGTGGCCCGCCGCGGCGAGGGCGTCGCGGTACGCGAGCCCCGACTCACGGATGATGGAGCGATCGGTTCCGGGCGTGGTCGACCGGCCGAACGTCCAGTCTTCGGGCGCCTCGTACCGCCAGCGGCTGAAGTGGATGAACAGAAGCGGCTCGCCGTTGGCCAGATACCCGGCCGGCGACCGCGTGAGCGTGCGCTCGTGGAGGTTCCAGTAGGCGACGTTCGCCCCGGGGTGCCGCCAGGTCTCGATCATGGGGAAGTAGAGCGGCACGTAGTTGAGCCAGAGCTGGTCGCAGTTGACGTCGTGCTCCATGAAGAAGCAGAGCGTCTTCAGCCGGTCCACGAACCAGGCGATGAAGGTGGCCGCCCCGGGCGACCGCCGCATCGCGAGGAAGCCCGAGTTGTAGATGCCGAATCGCTGAAGGCTCGTCTCCACAGGCTCCGCGATGCGACCGTCGCACGGTTCGAGCACGTGGGGCGAGACGAGCCCGCAGACGGGGGCGGCCATCCGTTCGAAGGCGTCGTCGAGCGGCGCGGTGACGAGAACGTCGGCGTCGATGTAGAGCCAGGCGTCGGCATCGGTGCGGTCGAGCAGGAACTTGTGGAGGTAGGCTCGCGCCGCGTTGCACAGCTCGAACGCGGTGTAATAGAACCGCATCGCGTCGTCGGCCCGAGGCACGAGGTCATCGAGCGAGAGCCGCGTGAACGGCTCGCCGGCGGCGTCGGGGCACCCCTCCCAGCCGTCCACGCTGACCACGTAGATCGGATCGGCGTGGAACCGCCGGATGCTGTCGGCGAGCACGCGCGCGTAGGCGACGTAGTTCTTCGTCACCACCGTGCCGAAGGCCCGGGAGCCAGTCGTGGGTTTCGGCTCCATCACAGGCCCTTCGACTCGCGCACGAGTTCTTGATAGGTGCAGGACCGCGTGATTCGCCCCTCCTTGAGCACGTGAATCATGTCGCAGTATTGGAGCGTGGTGAGCCGATGAGCGACGATGATGACGGTCTTCGTGTGTGCGAGCGACTGAATCGCCTCGACGACCTGGGCTTCGCTCTCGGAGTCGAGCGCACTCGTCGCCTCGTCGAAGAACAACAGGTCCGGATCACGGTAGAGCGCCCGTGCGATCGCCACGCGCTGCCGCTGGCCACCGCTCAACCTGACGCCCCGTTCGCCGACGACCGTGTCGAATCCGTCCGGGGACCGGTCGAGCAGATCGCCCAGATGGGCCAGCGACGCCGCCCGTCGAACGGCCGCCATGTCGATCGTCTCCCGATCGGTGGAGAACGCGATATTTTCCGCGAGTGTCCCGTCGACGAGATAGATCGACTGCGGCACATACCCGATGTTTCGTTGCCATGCAGCCGTCGTACCGGGCCCGAGGGGCACGCCGTCGATCAGGATCGTGCCGGAAGACGGCTCCAGCAAACCGAGGCAGAGATCCATGAGCGTCGTCTTTCCGGCCCCGCTCGTCCCGCATATTCCCACGCAATCCGTGGCATTGATGTCGAGCGAAATCCGGTCCAGCACGGGTGCTGCAGCAGTGGTGTAGGCAAACGTCACGTCGGCGAGTCGCAACACCGACCTCAGCCGGAGTGGCTCCGGAGCCTGCACAGGAAGCACCGGCGCGCGATCGAGCACGCCGACCTCCTGGAACAGCCCCCTCAGCCGCTGCACGATCACGTGGGCGGAAGCGAGGCACGAGGAGTATTGAAAGATGAGCTGGATCGTCGGAAGCATTCGCAAGCCCGCCACGGCGAACACGCCCAACGACGGGGCGAGCCGGGCGAATGACTGTCCGCTCGCCAGCCTCGAAATCACGGCGAGAACGACCGCCGAAAAAATGACGATCTCGATGAGAAACCGGGGGATGAGCGACAGCAGCACCAAGCGGCCCTGTGCCGCGACCATCGTCTCGGATGCCCTGTCGAACGCGGCGGCATACCACGCCTCCCGCCCGAACAGCCTGACTTCCTTCATGCCGCCGAGCGCCTCGGCCGCCATCCGGTAGCGATCCTCGTTGCCCTGGTAACGCAGTTTGCCATAGCGACGGACGCGTTTCGTCAGGAAGGTGTACGCGCCTCCGTAGAAGCCCGCGAAGAGCAGGGCCGCAAGAAGCGTGGTTTGCCAATCAAACAGGAGCAAGGCGACGGCAACCGCCACCACCTGAAGGCTTCGCGCGATGAGGATCGTGAGCGGTTCGAGGGCGTTCGAGTAGAAGTTGTAGGTTTCAGCGAGCAGGTCTTTCCCCAGCACGCTCGAGTTGCTGCGCAGAAAGAAGGCGTAGGGCTGCGCGAGATAGCCGCGAAACAGCCGGTCGCACATCTCCGTGGCGACCTCGTTGCAATACCACGTGCGAAACCAGAGCGACCCGATGGAGATCACATTGGTGAGCAGGATCGCGCCCACCGTCAGGAAGCCCGATGCGATGACGAACTGGATCTCGTTCCCGAAGCCGCCCGCGTCGTACAGCCAAGCCAGCGTCGCGTTCGTGCGGCACATGTCGGGATTGGATGCGAGCGTCAGGAATGGCAGCACGGAAAAGACGCCGAGGACTTCGGCGGCCGCGGCCACGACGTTCACCCCCACCAGGACAACGAGATAGAACCGTTGTCGCGATGTCAGGAGTCGCCAGATGTCAAGCATGGACGACCCGACCGGCGATGGACCCGTCACACGGCATCATCGGAGCGCCGACGGCGATGGCCTCTCGCCGCCGCCGAGGAGGAGCCGCCTGCTGCGGCGTGCGACGACTCGATCCGAATCGACGTCGTGCAAGGTTAGTAGACGATCTCGGGATTGAGCCATGCGCTCCACGCGGAACTCAAACTCTTGCTGAACGACCGGAGTTCGATCGTCGTGGCCCCGTAGAGGTCGACCGCGAACTCGGCGACATCGTTCGATCGAGACAGGGGCTCTGATTTCCAGGCCGTGTGGCCGTCGACCATGATCTCGAAGGTGATCGGGGTTTGCGGATGATTGTTCGGCCCGACCCCCTCGGGAAGAAAGACGCCCGCGAGCCCCACAAGCCGCTTCGAGCCCGGCGGAAGCTTGTAGATGATCGACGGCCCCTTTTCGTGGGCCATGACGGTCAACGCCCTGGGCCACTTCTCACCGCGGCATGTGTACGGCTTCCCTTGAAACGTGCCGTCCTTGGCGAAAGGAAACGCCATCGAGTTGACGCTCTCCTCCTTGAGGTCGGCGAGGGCGATCCTCTTGCCGCGATTCTCACCCTGGCCTGACGCCTGCTTGATCCGCTTTTCGAGTCGTGCTCGGTCAAGACCCTGCATCTTCGACAACACGGACCCGTACACCTCGGCGGCGTGCACGAGCGCCGCGGCTTTGTCTGCTCCGCGCTCTTTCTCGGCCCATTCCCACCAGGCATCGCCTACCGTCACGGGTGAACCGGCAGTCCGGCGGGCCGCAAGTTCGAGGGCCGCCACCTTCGCCAGTTCCGCATCGCTCCCCTTCGCCAGGAGCGGCAGCCCCTTCGCCCAATCGTCCGCCTTGAAGCAGAGATACTTGCCCGCATCGAGACAAACCTCCGGATCGTCGGGGTTGGCCGCGAGTTTCTCCATCACCACGGCCCGCTCCTTCGCCGCTTTCGCATCGTCGCGGATCGACTGCTGGATGCGGCTGACCTCGGCGACGGTGGCGATGTTCTTCGTCTTGCGGGCGAACCCCGAGGCGAGCGCGAGCGCCTTCTGCGCGAGCTGGACATCGCCGACCGCCGTCGCCTTCTTGGCGATGCCCACGGCCGTGCGGGCGAGCTCGTCGAGCAGCTGTGGCCTGGCCTTCGCGCCGAGCTTCGTGATGGCGTCGATCCGCAGGTCGTTGGCATCGACCTCGTACAGCGCCGCCGACGTGTCGATCGCCTCGAACGCCACCTCCATGCTGCCCGCGTCGGCGGCCAGCCGCATCGCCTCGGTGAGCAGCGCCCACCGCTCCGCGGCATTCGGTGTGCTCCCCGCCTGCACGAGCAGCCTCCGGGCCAGAAGGACCTTCTTCTCGGGCGTGGTGGCGGCGACATAGTCATCGCCGAAGATGTCCTTCACCTGCGCGAGCGCCGGCTTCACCGCGTCTGTCAGCGGCACCGGCAGCCGCCGCACCGGTAGCGGTCGCGGGGCCGCGGCCTCGGCCTCGAAGGGAAGGGCAGGGGCGGCGGCTGGAGTCGGCGCCGGCCGCGGGGCCGCGGCCTCCTCCTTCTCGGCCTGCTCCAGGAGGACGTCGAGACCCTGCTGGGCGAACGCGGTCGGCACGCACGCCGCCGCGAGCAGGCCCACCGCGAGCGCACGCCGCACGACTGCGTTCATGATCCCCTCCCGAGCCCGGCTCGTCCGTGATCCATGACGACCAGGGGTTGGACGCGGCCCGGCACGCCGTGCACCAGCGAATCGGGCGGCGCGTCGGCGAGCGCACAGGAGTTGGCGCTCACCTTCGTCCGCTCCCCCAGCCTCCGTCCCGGCCCCACCGTGGCGTGCATCCCCAGGAAGACGTCGTCGTCCACCCGTGCCCCGCCGGCGAGCGCCGCATACGGGGAGAATACCGCAAACTCGCCGGTCGTGGCATCGTGGCCGAGCGAGGCGTGGTAGTTGAGCAGCGTGAACCGTCCGAGGCGGCAGGCGTCGCTCACGATCGCGTAGGGACAGACGATGCTGCCGGCGCCGATGGCCGCCGTGGAGGCCACGATCGCCGTGGGATGGACGAGCGTCAGAAACGCCCCCCCGCGGGCGAGAAGTTCCTCGGCCACGCGCCGCCGCACGCCCGGCAACCCGATCGCGAGCAGGAAACCGTCGCCGGCCAGCGGGGCGAAGGACGCCGGGTCGCCGAGGATCGGCGGGACGGCGGCATGGCCGTCGAGTCGGTCGGGGTCGGCGGACAGGAAGCCCGCGACGCGGTCGGCCGCATCTCCCCAGGCATCGCGGGCCCAGCGCAGCACCTCGCGGCCGAAGCCTCCGGCTCCGACGATGAGGACGCGACGACAGGCTTCAACGGAGAAATCCGCCAATGGTGGGGTTCGTCCCGCCGGCACTCCGTTCCCCTGGGTGACCGGCTTCGGCTTGCTTTCCGAACTGTCAGGAAGAAGTTTCAGTGTAACACGCGATCCGTGTGAAAATCGTGTGTCCGCGGCATCACGCCCCGCCGTCCACGGCGAGCGTTTGGCCCGTCACGAAGGCCGCGGCGGGGCTCGCCAGGAACGCGACGGCGCCGACCACGTCGGCCGCGTCACCGAGGCGGCCGAGGGCCGTCCGCCGGGCGATCCGGCCGCGGTTCTCCGCCGACAGCGACGCGGAGAGTTCGGTTTCAAGAAAACCCGGTGCCACCGCGTTGACGCGGATCCCGCGCGAACCGACCTCGCGGGCGAGGCTCACCGCAAATCCCTCGAGCGCGGCCTTCGTGGCCGCATAGACCGCGAGCCCCGGCGATCCCGTGCGGGCCACGACCGACGAGATCACCGTGATCGACCGATCGCCCGACGGCTCGATCAGCATCTGCCGCACGCACTCCCGCACGAGCACGATCGTCCCCCTCACGTTGACCGCGAGGAGCGTGTCGATTTCGTCGTCGCGCATGGTCGCGAGCACGCCCTCGTGGGCGATCGCCGCGTTGGCCACGCAGTGGTCGATCCGGCCCCAACGGCCCGCCACGCCCGCCACGAACGCCCGCACGGCCGCCGTGTCCGCGGCATCGACACGGCCCGCGTGGATCTGGTCGGCATGCGCCGCCGCGAGCGCGTCGAGCGCGGTCGAGCCCGAGCGCGAGAACGTCGCGACGCGGTCGCCCCGAGCGACGAGCGCCTCGACGATCGCGAGCCCGAGGCCCCGCGATCCGCCCGACACGATCGATACGGAAGCCTGGCTCAACCGATCGGAGGCCAAACCGTGACCAGGCACGGGGTGGATGGGCGGGTCACAGATTGCCGGGACGGCGGGGCGTCTTGCCGGCGGCGTTCGTCGCGATGCGCTTCACGATGTCGAGGATCCGCGGCACGCTCTGCGGCTCGACCGCCTCGCGGCACCTCGCCAGCGCCGTGGCCCGGATGCTCTCCGGAGTGGCACCATCGGGATACGGATCGGCGAGCACCACCTCCGCCGCCACGAGCTCGCCCGTGATGGCGCTCGGCTGGCCATAGACGCGGGCCTCGGCGATCCCGGGCACACCCCGCAACAGCTCCTCGACCCGCCGGGGATAGACCTTTGCACCGCCCACCACGATCACGTCGCTCCGCCGGCCGGTGAACTCATAGCGGTCCCCGCGCCGCTCCACGAGATCGCCGGTGCAGACCTCCGTGGAATCGCGGGAGAGCTGCACGATCAGTTCGCCGTCGCGACGCGTCGAGAGCCGGGCTCCGCCGGGCAAGGCCCGCCCGAGCCAGCCGGCCGGGAAGCCGGCCCGGCCGTCGGCGACGCGGAACACCTCGCCGAGCTCGGTCGTCGCGTAGACCTGCGTGACCTTCACGCCGGGAAACGCGGCTTGCGTTCGCTCGAGGAGCGGGTCGTCGGCCGCCTCGCCACCGAGCGTGATCCGCTCGAGCGCCGCCCTGCCGAGGAGGACCGGGTCGGCCGACGCGAGCAGCCGCCGCAGGAGCGTGGGCGTGGCGGGCAGCACCGCCACCGACTCCTCGGCGATGGCGCGGGCGACGGTGTCGGGATCACGCGACGCCGGGACGACGAGCCGGCCGCCGGTGAGCAGCGACTGGAGCCAGACCTGGATGCCCGCCCAACGCGTCGCATCGTAGACGAGGAGCCAGCCGAGGCCGTGCCACTGCTCGGCCAGCCGCGCCGACGCCAGGAGTGAGTCCCACGAGTGCTCGACGAGCTTCGGCGGGCCGCTCGTACCCGATGTCGCGACGACCACGTGCGGTGCGATGGCCTCGAACTCGCGCCGGCCGGCCGCGGGCGACACGGGCAGTTCGAGCGAGTCGCCCACCTCGACCCAGTCGCGGAGTTCGCCGACCAGATCGCGGGAGTCTTCGGCGAGGAACGCGACGGGCACGTGCTGCCGGCCGCAGGCCGCGGCGATCGCGACGAGCGCGTCGGCCTGCCGGGCGCGGGCGACCACGCCGATCGGACGCGTCGCGTCGAGCGCCGCCTCGAGGGCCGTCACGGAGGCCGCGAGGGAGGCGTAGTCGACCGTGCGGCGGTCGGGGCCTCCGGCCGCGGCGACGATGGCGATGCGGTCGGGGGCGTGGCGGGCGATCTCGGCGATCGCGAAGGCGAGGCGGTCTTCGACGGGGGCGTCGGGGATGGCGGAGAGCGTGAGGGTCATCATTTCGGATGG
>Ga0208864_1000334_pt1 | contig 15696 bp, 10 predicted proteins | sample CryBogmetaGMA05M_FD_184542 | JGI IMG/M metagenome (GOLD analysis project Ga0208864, IMG submission 184542) | Freshwater microbial communities from Crystal Bog, Wisconsin, USA - MA0.5M (SPAdes) | ecosystem: Environmental > Aquatic > Freshwater > Lake | place: Crystal Bog, Wisconsin, USA...
GATCTTGGCAGCACCGTCAAGCATCGAATATTCAGTGTGGTTGTGCAGATGCACAAACGACGGGCTGTCCATAGGAGGGCCAGTCTAGGACTGCCGGGGGACGCCGTCGGGCGTGTCGCGGATCGTGTCCCGCCCCCGACAGGTCCAACCCCGGGCTGCGGCCACCTCGGGCGCCCCAGTTCGGCTGGTCAGCGCTTTTCGCCCAGCATCGAGGCGATGTCCTTGGCTTGCTGGGCGGTCAACTCGCCGGAGAGTTGAAGCACCTGGCCGTCGATCGGGCCGCCGATCTTGGGACCCCACACCACCGTTGTGCCCCGTACGAATGCGACCTGCTGGCCGACCCGGGAGGCAGTGAATTCGGCAAACTTGGTCGACGACTCGGGCGTCATGGTCATCTGGACCAGTTGCACGCCGGTCAGTGGATTGAGGAACGAGTCGACGTTGGTCAGGTCCAGGCTCAGACCCTCCGGGCCGAGTTCATAGACCGCGGTCTTGTTGATATCGCAGATGCGGGTGGGCTGATCGGGCGGCGGCGGCGGCGGCGCGGGGCACTGTTCGGGTGTCGTGACGAACGCGCTGACCACCGGCCGTACCGGCAACGGCTTGATGGTCAACGCCGACGCGGTGGTCGTCGTCGGGGCGGTCGGCAGATCGGGTTGTTGGCTGACCTGGCGCGCGGTCAGCAGGCCAAGCCCCATCGGCACGATCGCCGCCGCAGCAGCAATAGCCCCGACCACGGCCATCAGAATCCGCTGGTTCCGTTTTTTGGTCTTCGAGGTGCTCATTATGAAAGCAACTTACCTGCGCGGCCGCGGTACGCGCGAGACACAGCGTCGGCGCTAAATATCGCCAGTGCCACCCAGATCAGTATGAAACCCAGCCAGCGCGCAGGTGGCATGGGCTCGTCGCGGACAACGATCCCCCAGATCATCTGCAACGACGGACTCATGTACTGCAATAACCCGAGGGTCACCAGGGTTACCCGTTGAGCAGCGGCGGCAAACAACAACAGCGGGATAGCGGTGACCGGACCGCACAGAATTATCAGGGCGAAGTGGCCTGGGCCGTGGTTGGTGAAGTTGCCGTCACCAAAAAACTGAAGGATGACGATGAAGATGATCGCGAAGGGCGCCGCGATGGCGCTTTCGACCGCCACACTGATTCGCGGATCGGTGGGCACGACCTTTTTCACCGCACCGTAGAGCCCGAAAGACACCGCAAGGCCCAGGCCGATAAGCGGACTGCCGCCGATCCCCGCCGAAAGCGTAATCACCGCAACTGCGGCGAGTGCTACGGCGAACATCTGCGCACGGTTGAGTCGTTCGCCGAAGATGACCACCCCCAGAAGAACGTTCACCAGCGGATTGATGAAGTACCCCAGGGCTGCATCAACCACGTGATCAGAATTGATGGCGTAGACGAAGATCAACCAGTTCAGCGAGATCAGTGCAGAGGCGCAGGCCAGCAGCCGCCAGGTACTTCGGCTGATTGCCCGCAGATCGCCCATCCGGCGGGTTACCAGCAGCACACCCGCCATGAACACCATGGTCCAGACGACGCGGTGCGCGAGAAGTTCTACCGGCGTGGCCGGCTTGAGCATCACGAAGAAGGCCGGAAAAGTCCCCCAGAGACCGTAGGCGCCAATGCCGTAGAACAGACCGCCGGAATTACCGGTGCGCTGCCGGTCGGTGCTCACGACTCAGCGCGCAGCACGTCCAGTGCGTGCTGCAGGTCTTCCGGGTAGGGACTAGTGATCTCGATCCGCCGGCCATCGGCGGGATGTGCGAACGCCAGTGAGCGCGCGTGCAACCACTGCCGTTGCAAATCAAGGCGCTTGGCCAGTACCGGGTCAGCACCATAGGTGAGGTCCCCCGCACAGGGATGGTGCAGTGCGGCGAAGTGGACCCGGATCTGATGGGTACGGCCGGTCTCCAGGTGGATGTCGAGCAGGCTTGCCGCCCGGAACATCTCGCAGGTGTCGTAGTGAGTGATGCTGTGCCGGCCAGTCTCGGTCACTGCGAATTTCCAGTCGTTGCCGCGGTGGCGGCCGATCGGAGCGTCGATCGTTCCGCTGGACGGATCCGGATGTCCCTGCACCACAGCGTGATACTGCTTGTCGACGGTGCGCTGCTTGAACGCACGCTTAAGGACCGTATACGCCCGTTCCGACAGCGCAACCACCATGACTCCGGATGTTCCGACATCGAGGCGTTGCACGATCCCCTGGCGCTCGTGGACGCCCGAGGTGCTGATCCGGAAACCCGCAGCGGCCAGTCCGCCGAGCACGGTCGGGCCGTGCCAGCCCACCGTCGCGTGCGCGGCGACTCCGGGTGGCTTGTCGACGGCGACGATGTCGTCATCGGAGTACAGAATGGTCATGCCTTCAATCTCGACCGGCGTGTTTTCCACCGGGGCGGGAGCTTCCGGCATCCTCACGCTCAGCCAGGCGCCGGCCTGTAGACGATCGGACTTGCCGGCCGGTGCCCCGTCAATCTCGACACCGCCGCCCTCGGCGATCGCGGCAACTGCTGTCCGCGACAACCCGAGCAGTCGGGAAAGTCCGGCATCGACCCGCATCCCGGCGAGTCCCTCGGGAACCGGCATCGACCGATCAGTCATCAGGCGGATTCGACGGAGTCGGGTGCCGCCGGTGCCTGCGCCGCACCTGACGATCCGTCGGGCGTACGACGGCCGATCCTGTCGAAGTCGTAGCCGAAAGTCGACAGCACGACCAACAGCATCGCCCCGCCGACCACAGCCGGGTCGGCCACGTTGAATACCGGCCACCACCCGATTGACAGGAAGTCGACCACATGGCCGCGCAGCGGTCCGGGCGATCGAAAGAAGCGATCCACCAGGTTGCCCATTGCACCGCCGAGGATCATGCCCAATCCCAGCGCCCACCACGACGACACCAGCCGACGACCCATCCAGATGATCCCGATCACGACGCCGACCGCGACCAGCGTCAGCACCCAGGTGTAACCGGTGGCCATCGAGAACGCCGCTCCAGAATTGCGAACCAGCGTCCAGGTCACGGTGTCACCGATGATCGACACCGGCTGGCCGGGGGTCAGCAACCGCACCGCAAGAACTTTGGTGACGATATCCAGGATCAGCACCGTTGTTGCCACCACGAGCAGCAGGCCCAGCCGCCGCGGCGGGGCGGCGGGCTGCCCGACATCGGTGTCGGGCACCGGTTCGGTGCTGCGCACGGGATCGTCGGTCACGACCCCATCATTCCCTAGGCGTCATTTCGCGGTGCCGGAGTCCGGGTGTCGCCGCGCCGGACGCTGCTGCAATGATGAAGCCATGCCGCGTCTTGTCGTCATCACAACCGGCGGCACGATCGCCACCAGCTCGGACCCCGACGGGGTGTTGCGACAGACGCTCAGCGGCGCCCAGCTCGTCGACGGCCTCGACGTTGAGGTAGTCGACCTGCTCTCTTTGGACAGCTCTGAACTCACCCCGGTGCAGTGGCTGCAGATCGGATCCGCGGTCAGCGCGGCAGCCAATGACGGTGCCGACGGCATCGTGGTCACCCATGGAACCGACACCATGGAGGAAACCGCGCTCTGGCTGGACCTCACCTACGGTGGCGACGCTCCGGTGGTACTCACGGGATCGTCGCGGGCGGCCGATGCCGCCAACGCCGACGGTCCGGGCAATCTGCGCGATGCACTGACGGTGGCGGCCAGCCCGAAAGCCCAGGGCATGGGCGTTCTGATGAGCTTCGCCGGCGCAGTGCTGGCTCCGCTGGGCACCACGAAACAGGGTGGCCCACAGGTGTTCGGCGGGACAGCACAGATCGGTACGGTAGCCGCCGAAACCTTCACCATGGCGGAGACCAAGGAAAGGCCCTACCTCGGACCGGTCACCGCCGCACCGCGGGTCGATATCGCCGCGGCCTACCCGGGCGCAGACGGTACCGCCATCGACGGCTTCACCGCCGCCGGCGCTCGCGGTCTGATCATCGAGTCGATGGGATCCGGCAACGCCGGCGCATCCCTGATCGATGCGGTAGCGCGGGCATGCCGCCGCGGCATAGCAGTAGCCGTGACCAGCCGAGTGCCGGGCGGGCGCCCTCGGGCGGCCTACGGGCCCGGCCACGATCTGGTGGCCGCCGGCGCGGTGATGGTGCCGCGACTTCGGGCCGGCCAGGCCCGGGTGCTGCTGATGGCCGCGCTCGGCGCCGGGCTACCCGTTGACTCCGCCGTCTCCCGCTGGGGCTGACCAATCAGGCCAATCAAGGCTGTCGACAGGATTGGCGCGAGTCAGTTCCGCATCGTCGATCGCGAAGGTGCGCATTACACCGGGACCGCTGCTGCGAGTCTCAAACCGCACGCTGACCACGCCGTGACCGGCGCCCTGCACCCAGCCGTGGCCGAACACCGGATGGCTGAGATCGTCTCCGACACGCCAACTCGTGTTCGCACCGGCCGGTTCGGGCACTACGGCGTCTAACAGTTCCAGCTCCTGATGCTCAAGTTCGGGAAAGAGTGACTCCTGCAACACATCGCTGAGACCGGAAAACCCTACGCCCACAAGCCGAATCGGACCGACCTCGCGGGGATCGAGTAGCAACCGACGCGCCATGGCGGTGAGCCTGCCCGCATCGGCGGTGGCGTATGGCAGCGTCGCCGAGCGAGTCAACGTCGACATATCCGACTTCTTCAGCTTGACCGTCACCGTACGGGCGCCGCGGCCGTCGCGCTCCAGCCGTCGGTGGGCGTGTTCGGCGATCGGCGTCACGGCCTCGTGCAGTTGACCCAGCGTCGTGATGTCGGTGTCGAAAGTGGACTCGGCGCTGATCTGTTTGGACTCGGCCCGTTCCTCCACCGGTCGGTCATCGATACCACGGGCCAGCATCTGCAGCGCCAACCCGACAGCGCCGCCGAGGATGCTGGCCACCTCCGCGTCCGACAGCGCCGCCAACTGTCCGACAGTCTCGATACCCAGACGTCGCAACTTCTCCTCGGCCACCGGTCCGATACCCCAGAGCCTGCGCACCGGTAGGCCTTCCAGCAGTGGCTGTTCTTCATCACGACGGATCACCCGAATGCCGTCGGGTTTGGCCATCTCCGAGGCGATCTTGGCCATTTGCTTTCCCGATCCGGCACCGACGGAGGTGATCAGACCGGTCTGCTCGCGCACCCGTGATCTAAGCCGGGCGCAGAATCGTTCGACGTCCTCGGCCGTGGCCCCGGCAAGTTCGACAGGCTCCCCGAAAGCCTCGTCGAAGGAAAGCTGCTCCAGCACCGGAACCATCAAACGGACGGTGTCCATCACCCGTCTACTGGCGACGCCGTAAACCGCGCCACGCGGAGGTATCACCACCGCTGCCACGCCGATCAATCGCCGGGCCTGGTGCGCAGGCATGGCGGAGCGGGCACCGAAGGCACGTGCTTCGTAACTGGCCCCGGCAACCACGCCACGACCACCCCGGCCGCCGACCAGGACGGGCCGGCCCCGCAACGTCGGCCGAGTCAACTGCTCGACGGATGCAAAGAACGCATCCATGTCGAAATGCAGCACCCAGCGCTCACCCACTGCTGCAGGCTATCCCCGGCCGAGTTGGCGACCATGCGAACGTTCTAGGCGACCACAACCGTGGCCGGCGCGGACAAAACCGCGTTGCGCCTCGGCCGAAGAAGCTTCCTGAGCAGCACGAACGGCGGAATACAAGGCCAGGCCAGATAGTATTCGTACGTGGCATGGCGGAAGGGCGCACGAGGTCGTGGCGCTCATCGGCGCGATCGGATGGACACGGTGCCGCAAGAAGGGCACACTTCGGGCGGGCTTGCACGGGTTTTTGAACGGCTGGGCAGGGCGTCGGTGCGGTGGCCCTGGATGTTCATCGCGATATGGGTCGTCCTGGCCGGCTTCATGCCGATGCTGTTCCCTTCGTTGAACGAGATGGTTCTCCGTCGACCAGTGGCACTCCTGCCCGCCGACGCCCCAAGCTCCGTCACGGCGCGAGAAATGAGCAACGCTTTCCAGGAGTCTGGGTCAGAGAACGTGATGATCCTGGTTCTGACCAACGAATCGGGCCTGAACCAAGCGGACGACGCCACCTACAGCAAACTGGTGAGTTCGTTGCGCCAAGACAGCGACAACGTGGTCATGGTTCATGACTTCATCACCACCCCACCGCTGCGAGAAATTCTCACCAGCGAGGACAACAAGGCATGGATAGTGCCGGTCGGTCTGGCCGGCGTAATCGGCTCGCCACAGTCCTACGCGGCCTTCACCGAGGCCGCCCAAAGAATTCAGGATGCCGTCGCCGGATCCACCCTTACCGCGAATCTGACCGGTCCCGCGGGCACCGTCGCTGATCTCACGTCGATTGGCTTGAAGGACACTGCCGTCATCGAAATTGCGACGGCTACGTTGATACTGGCGATCCTGCTGCTCATCTACCGCAATCTAGTCACGATCCTATTGCCGCTTCTGACGATCGGTATCTCGCTGATAACTGCGCAGGGGGTGGTCGCCGGCCTGGCCACTCTGGGGCTTCCCATCTCCAACCAGACGGTCATTTTTCTGACCGCATTGATGGCCGGAGCCGGGACCGATTACGCCGTATTCCTGATCGGCCGGTACCACGACTACCTGCGAGTGGGCGAGAACTCCGACGCGGCTGTTCAGAAGTCAATGGCTTCGATCGGGGTGGTAATCGCCGCGTCCGCGGCAACCGTGGCGGTCACGTTCTTGGGGATGGTGTTCACCCGCCTAGCCCTCTTCGCGACAGTCGGGGTGGCATTGGCATTCTCAATAGGGGTCGCCTTCCTGGCCGCGGTGACTTTCCTGCCGGCCGTCATGGTGCTGGCGGGCAGGAGAGGCTGGATCAACCCGCGGCGCGAACTCAGCACAAACTTCTGGCGTCGTTCCGGGATCAGGATTGTCCGCCGGCCGAAGACTTATCTCGCGGCCAGTCTTGCAATTCTGATCGCATTAGCAAGTTGCGCAACACTTGCCCGCTACAACTACGACGACCGCGCATCACTGGGCCCCGATGCGCAAAGTTCGATCGGCTATGCGGCGCTGGATCGCCACTTTTCGCTTAACCAGACTATTCCGCAATACCTATTCATTCAGTCACCTATCGACCTGAGGACCCCTGAGGCCCTTGCCGACCTTGAGCAGATGGCCCAGCGCATCAGCCAGATCCCCGGGGTTGCCGTGGTGCGCGGCATCACGCGCCCGACCGGAGAGTCACTCGAGCAGGCAAGATTGAGCTATCAGGCTGGCGAGGTCGGCATCAGGATGAATGACGCAGCCAATCAGATCCAATCACGGTCCGGTGACCTCGATAAACTTAACCAGGGCTCAAAACAACTTGCTACGGCCCTCGGCACGGTCCGCGGTCAGGTCGGACAGGTCATCGCAACGGTGCGCGGCCTTGTTGGCACCCTCTCCACGATCCAGGGCCTGTTGGGTGGGAACAAGACGTTCAACGACATCGAAAACGCGGCCGGACTCCTCGACGGGATGCGTTCCCTCGGCGAAGCGGTCGGGGCAAATTCCACCAATATTGCCGATCTCTTCACGTGGGGGGAACCGGTTTTAAATGCGCTGAACAACAACCCCGTATGCGACAGCGACCCTGCCTGCGCCCAAGCCCGCAACAGTCTCAGTGAAGCGTTGAAAGCCCGCGATAACGGGACATTTCAGGAAATTGAAGCGCTGGGGCAAACGTTGCAGTCCGTCCAGGGCACCCAGACCCTCGGAGCGACTACGGCAAATCTCCGCGCGGCCCTCGACAGTGTCACGGCCGCGCTTCAATCAGCCGGACTCAACGATCCGGCTGGGATAGAGGCAAAGCTTGGAACGCTCCAATCGGGCGCCGACAAGCTCGCTGACGCGAGCCGACAGATCGCCGACGGGGTCGGTCTGCTCGTGGATTCCACCAAACGGGTGGGCTCCGGGCTCAGGGAGGCATCCAACTTCCTGTTGGACATGAAAACCGGGGCGGCCAAAGAACCGATGGCAGGCTTCTACATACCACCGCAATTCCTTACCGGCGACGAATTCAGAAAAGCGGCACAGGCTTTTATTTCAGCAGACGGCCACGCTGTGCGCTATCTGGTTCAAAACGAGATCAGTCCCTTCAGCACACAAGCCATGGATCTCGTTCAAAAGATCATCGAGACAGCCCAGGCGGCGCAACCAAACACGAAGTTAGAGGGCGCATCGATCTCGATGGCGGGCTTTCCCGCAATGCTCAGGGACATACGAGATAACTATAACCACGACATCCGATTGATCATCGTGCTGACAATTCTGGTGGTGTTGGCGATCCTGATTGTTTTACTGCGCGCGTTAGTGGCGCCGATTTACCTCATCGCTTCAGTGATCATCTCTTATCTCTCTGCATTGGGAATCGGGGTGGTGGTCTTCCAGTTAATCCTCGGACAGGAATTGCATTGGAGCGTGCCAGGTTTAACTTTCATCATCCTGGTTGCGGTCGGCGCTGACTACAACATGCTGCTCATCTCCCGAATCCGAGAGGAGTCTCGCCACGGTATCCGGTTTGGTGTCATACGCACCGTGGGATCAACCGGCGGAGTCATCACGGCGGCAGGACTGATATTCGCGGCATCGATGTTCGGACTGCTCTTCGCTAGCGTCTCTACGTTGGTCCAGGCTGGCTTCGTCGTCGGTGTCGGAATCTTGCTCGACACCTTCTTGGTTCGGACAGTGACGGTACCGGCAGTTGCAACGATTCTCGGACCGGTGAACTGGTGGCCAACACGACCCGAACCCGCGAGGGTGGCCCAGGCAGTCACCACACCGACCAAAGCCTCTCACCTGACCGATAGAGCCATACCCCATCGAACTGACGATGGGTCAGGCGTCGCATCCACAGACGAGTAACGGCTGATTGACGTCGAGCATTCTCCGACGAGCGGTTGGCAGGCACACCGTCTACTTTGATACCGTTTTCAGGTGAACATTCTTCAGCGCATCGGCTACAACCCAACCGTTGAGCGACTCTACGCGAAATACGGTTATCCGCTGATGACCCGCGCCATGGGCCGAAATGCTCAGGTTCTGTTCCTCGGCCCCGGCTACGAAGAGGAACCACCCGCAGCGGTGGCCCTCGAGGCCTCAGATGAGCCTGATCGCTATCCGATCCAGTTTTATCACAGCTTGGCCGTCGAGGCGGATATCGCAAACAAGGATGTATTGGAAGTCAGTTGCGGCCATGGTGGCGGGGCGTCCTACCTTGTTCGCACCTTCAATCCCAATTCCTACACTGGTCTCGACCTCAACCCCGCCGGTGTGAACTTCTGCCGCACGCGCCATACCCTCCCCAGACTCGATTTCGTGAAGGGCGACGCTCAGAACCTTCCCTTCCCCAACGAATCGTTCGACGTCGTGATCAACCTCGAGGCATCTCACTCCTACCCTAACTTTCCCCTATTCCTATCCGAAGTTGCGCGGGTTTTGAGGCCGGGGGGGCGTTTCGTTTATGCGGACCTCCGGGTGCAAGGAGAGGTGGCTGAATGGACGGCCGATCTCCAAAATTGTGCGATGCCCACGCTTTCTCACCGCGTTGTCAACTCTGAGATCATGCGAGGCTACGAGAAGAACTCCAAACAACGCCAAGAGCAGATCGATCACTACATGCGTTTTCTTCCCAGTTTTTTGCGATCGATGGCCGGCGACTTCTCCGGCGTGGAGGGCGGGGGAAACTACCGCGCTCTTCAAAACGGTGAATTGTCTTACCGGCGCTATCTCATGACGAAGTCATAACTGCCGGTAACAGTGTCCGGGGCAGCCAGACATCACTTTCGCGGAACTTTCAGGATCGACACCCGCACACCGTCGCCGATCTCCACTCCGTCGGTGGGCTCGCCGAAGTCGAAACTGACAGCCAGGATCTCCCCCGCGATCAGTTCACGGTGCGCCTGTGCCCACTGCGCCCGCTGCGGCGGTACGGCGATCACCACCGCGATCCGGTCGCTGACGTCCAGTCCCGAAGACTTGCGCAAGTCCTGCAACTCCCGGATCCGGTCCTTGGCCCAGCCTTCGGCCTCCAACTCGGGCGTGAGGGTGCCGTCGAGGACTACGAGCCCACTGCCGTCGGGTAGTGCTGCCGTGTATTCCTCATCGGCGGCTACCAGCCGGGAGCTGTACTCGTCGGCGGTCAGCACGATCTGATCGACTGTGAGTGTGCCGTCGGAGTTCAGCACACCGCGACCGGCCTTGACTGCCTTGATCGTATCCTGAACCGCCTTGCCCAGACGGGGGCCGGCCGCCCTCGCGTTGACTGTTAACTCGAAGCGGCCATAAGCCGCGATATCGTCTGTCAGATCGACGGCCTTGACGTTGAGTTCATCAGCGATGAGATCGACAAATGGCCGAAGGCTATCCGAATTCGTCACTGCCACTGTGAGTTTCGGAAGCGGTAACCTAACCCGCAGTTTTTTTGCCTTGCGCAAAGATGAGGCCGCAGAGCACACCTGTTGCACCTGATCCATTGCGGCGACCAGATCCGGGTCAGCGGGCAGTAGACCGGCTTCCGGCCAGTCCGTCAAGTGCACGGAGCGCTCACCGGTGACACCCCGCCAGATCATCTCGGTCGTCATCGGTAGCAATGGCGCCGCCAGCCTGGTGGTCACTTCAAGGACGGTATGCAACGTGTCGATCGCGTCTGGCTCCTCAGTCCAGAAGCGCGACCGCGACCGGCGGACGTACCAATTCGTGAGAGCCTCGGTGAACTGCCGCAGTAGGTCGCAGGCACCGGAGATGTCGCAAACGTCCATTGCATGGGTCAGATCGTCCCGAAGCGCAGCAAGTTTGGCCAGGATGTAGCGATCCAGCACATTCGCCGAATCGGTACGCCAGTTACCGGTCCGTGAGGCGTACAGGCTCAGAAAACTGTAGGCGTTCCATAACGGCAACTGGACCTGACGGACGCCCTCGCGGATTCCCTGCTCGGTGACGATCAGGTTCCCGCCTCGAAGGATCGGCGACGCCATGAGGAACCAGCGCATGGCATCTGATCCGTCGCGGTCGAACACCTCGTTGACGTCGGGATAGTTGCGCAACGACTTGCTCATCTTGGCGCCGTCGTTTCCGAGCACGATCCCGTGTGCAACGCAGGTTTTAAATGCCGGACGGTCGAAGAGAGCCGTGGCAAGCACATGCAGGGTGTAAAACCAGCCACGGGTCTGGCCGATGTACTCGACGATGAAGTCACCGGGATTGTGCGTATGAAACCACTCGTCATTCTCGAACGGATAGTGGACCTGGGCAAATGGCATGGAACCTGAGTCGAACCACACATCGAAGACATCCTCGATCCGGCGCATCGTTGCCTTGCCGGTCGGATCGTCGGGATTAGGACGGGTCAGTTCATCGATGAAGGGCCGGTGCAGGTTGCCCGGACGCACCCCAAAATCACGTTCAAGTTCGTCGAGACTGCCGTAGACGTCGATGCGCGGATGAGCAGGATCGTCGGACACCCACACCGGAATCGGAGTCCCCCAGTAACGATTTCGCGAGATCGACCAGTCCCGGGCGCCGGACAGCCACTTACCGAACTGACCATCCTTGACATGTTCCGGATACCAGGTGATCTGCCCATTGAGATCAACCATGCGATCACGGAACTCGGTCACTTTCACGAACCAGGACGACACTGCGCGGTAAATGAGCGGGTTGCGGCACCGCCAGCAATGCGGATAGGGATGGTCGTAGGTCTCATGCCGGACCAGCACGGGTTCGTTAACCGCGGCCGGGCCGCTGCTGTTCTTCAAATCCCTAATGATCAACGCGTTGGCATCGAAGACCTGCTCGCCCTGGTAATCGGGCACGCTTGTGTCGAACCGACCACCCGCGTCGACCGGAGTGACCGGCACGATGCCCACCGTGTCGGTTGTTGCCTTGTCGTCTTCGCCGTAGGCCGGTGCCATATGCACGATGCCGGTGCCGTCCTCAGTGGTGACGAAATCACCCCGCAGCACCTGGAATGAGTTCTCGGATTCGGAGAAAAACGCAAACGGCGGCAGATAACGCAACCCCAGGAGCTGTTCGCCGGTGAACTCGGCCACCACGTCCGGCTGCTCCCCCAACTCTCGCGCATAGGCAACCAGGCGCTCCCGTGCCAGCAGGTAACGGCGCTCTGAAGAGGATTCCGGGGCGACGACGACATAGTCCACCTCGGGATTGACCGCTACAGCCTGATTGGACGGCAGAGTCCACGGTGTGGTGGTCCAGATCAGCAGGTACGTGCCATCAAGCTCGGATTGCGGAGCGTCGATACGAAAACCGACGGTGACCGCAGGATCCTGCCGGCTCTGATAGACATCGTCGTCCATGCGAAGCTCGTGGCTCGACAGCGGTGTCTCGTCGTTCCAGCAGTACGGCAGCACTCGCACACCCTCGTAGGCGAGGCCGGAATCCCATAGCCGTTTGAACGCCCAGATCACCGACTCCATGAACGGCAGATCAAGGGTTTTGTAGTCATTGTCGAAATCCACCCAGCGTGCCTGCCGGGTCACATAGGCGCGCCACTCCGCGGTGTACTTGAGCACTGAATCCCGGCATGCGTCGTTGAATACACCGATTCCCATTTCCTCGATCTGCGCCTTATCGGTGATACCGAGTTGGCGCTGCACCTCGAGCTCTGCCGGCAGTCCATGGGTGTCCCAACCGAATCTGCGCTCCACCTTGTAGCCGCGCATGGTCCGGTACCGCGGAACGATGTCCTTGACGTAACCGGTCAGCAGATGTCCGTAATGCGGCAGCCCGTTGGCGAAGGGTGGCCCGTCGTAAAAGACGTACTCCTGCGATCCGTCGCGCCGTTCGATACTGGCGCGGAAGGTGTCGTCGGCAGCCCAGTAGTCAAGGACTTTGCACTCGAGGGCGGGAAAGTCCGGCGCACCGCCGGCGAGCTTGGGGTAACCATTCTCGGTCACGGTCGGGACGGTCTCCTGTGCCGTTCGGGCACGGGGACGACGCCGCGCGGATGCGCGAGGGCCGCGGTACCACCCCGCTTACGCACGCGCGGACGCGTACGTCACTCTTCGCAGGCTGTGACGGGCCTGGACCGTCCGGTTCTACTGGGCTCGAGCTGTCTGCGAGCGGTTCTTCCGGAGGCTCCCCGGTGATATCCGGATCGATGCCGTGGGTCGATCTTAACGTGCCGCTCTGATGGTGGTCGCACCGTCGCGGCTCCTCTGAACCTGAGCCGATCCGGGTACCCTCATTCCCAACCCACCGGTTAATGGACGATGACCGGTCGACCTGCAGGTTGTGTCCACGACTTCACGAGAAGGTGAGCTGCTTATGTCCATCGCAATCAAACCTGAGCATCAGGATCTGGCAGAGTCGGTAGGGGCTCTGGTCAAACGTGTCGCACCCGCGGAGGTTCTGCACGGCGCGCTGGAAACTCCGTTCCAGAACCCGCCGCCGTTCTGGCGGACCGCGGCCGAGCAGGGACTGCATGGTCTGCACCTCGCCGAGTCGGTAGGCGGACAGGGCTATGGCCTACTGGAGCTGGCCATCGCAATCGCGGAGTTCGGCTACGGGGCGGTGCCCGGGCCGTTCGTTCCATCTGCGATCGCCAGCGCGCTGATCGCCGCACACGACCCGGAGTCCAAACTGCTGGCCGAACTGGCCGTCGGTGAGTCGATCGCAGCTGTCGCCCTCGAATCAGGCCTGATCGCCACCAGAGCGGGCGACACCCTGGTGATCCACGGCGAGGCCCGTTCGGTGCCGGCTGCCGCCCAGGCGTCGCTACTGGTGCTCCCGGTCGCGATCGAGGGCGCAAGCCAGTGGGTGGTTCTGGATGCCACCCAACTCCAGATCGAGGCGTGCAAATCGGTGGATCCACTACGGCCTGTGGCGCACGTGCGGGCCGATGCCGCCGAAGTCTCAACCGAGCGGCTGCTGTCAAACCTCTCGCAGGCCGCTGGACGCGCGATCGTCACCACCCTGCTGTCGGCAGAGGCGGTGGGAATCGCGCGATGGGCCACCGACACCGCCTCGGCCTACGCCAAAATCCGTGAGCAGTTCGGCCGGCCGATCGGCCAGTTCCAGGCGATCAAGCACAAGTGCGCGGAGATGATCGCCACCACCGAACGTGCCACCGCGGCAGTATGGGACGCCGCCCGGGCAATCGACGAGGCGGCCGGGGCAAATTGGGACAACAACCAGACGGCCTACGAGTTCGCCGCGGCAGTGGCCGCAACTCTGGCACCGGTTGCCGCTCAACATTGCGCGCAGGATTGCATCCAGGTGCACGGTGGTATCGGATACACCTGGGAACACGACACCAACGTGTATTACCGGCGGACCCTGGGCCTGGTGGCTGCCTTCGGTAACACCTCGCAGTACCCGCAGCGGGTGTTCGACACCGCCACGACCACTGGGATGCGGACACTCGATATCGACCTTGACCCGGAGACCGAGCAGTTGCGCGCTGAGATCCACGCCGAAGTAGCTGGGCTCAAAGCGATTCCGCGCGAGGAACGCAACGCCGCGATCGCCGAGGGCGGCTGGGTACAGCCACACCTTCCCAAGCCGTGGGGCCGGGCTTCTGACCCCGTCGAGCAGATCATCATCGCCCAGGAGTTCTCCACCGGTCAGGTGAAGCGCCCACAGATGGGTATCGCCGCCTGGCTGATCCCGTCGATCGTCGCCTACGGCACCGAAGACCAGAAGCAGCGCTTCCTCCCCGCCACATTCCGCGGCGAGATGATCTGGTGCCAGCTGTTCTCCGAGCCGGGTGCGGGCTCGGATTTAGCCAGCCTCACCACCAAGGCCACGAAGGTTGACGGTGGCTGGCGGATCACCGGGCAGAAGATCTGGACGACGGCCGCGCAGTTCTCCCAGTGGGGCGCACTGCTGGCCCGAACGGATCCGAGTGCCGCCAAGCACAACGGCATCAGCTACTTCCTGCTGGATATGAGCAGCGAAGGCGTCGAGGTCAAGCCACTGCGCGAACTGACCGGTAATGCGCTCTTCAATACCGTGTTCATCGACGATGTGTTCGTGCCCGACGATCGGGTACTCGGCGAGGTGAACCAAGGCTGGGAGGTCAGCCGGAATACTCTTACCGCCGAACGGGTTTCGATCGGCAGCAGCGAGCCCGGGTTCCTGCCGAACCTCGACAAGTTCGTAGAGTTTGTCAGCGAGGGCCGGTTCGATCAGGTGGGCTACCACCGGGCCGGTGAGCTGATCGCCGAGGGCCACGCCGCAAAGCTGATGAATATGCGCTCGACACAGCTGACGCTGGCCGGCGGTGATGCGATGCCCTCGGCGGCGATTTCCAAGCTGTTGTCAATGCGCACCGGGCAGGGATACGCCGAGTTCGCGGTCTCGTCATTCGGCATCGACGGGGCAATCGGCGACGGGTCCACCCCGCAGGGGCATTGGGCGGATTTCCTGCTGGCCAGTCGGGCGACCACGATCTACGGCGGCACCTCCGAGGTGCAACTCAACATCATCGCTGAGCGTCTGCTGGGCCTGCCCCGCGACCCGTAAGCGCCCACCCCCGGAGCGCGAGCAGACACAAAGTCGCACGGATTCCCCTCGAATTGTGCGATTTCATGTCTGCTCGCCGGGAAAGGCTTTAATGGATTTCGATCTGGCGCAGTTCGCGTTTGAGGATCTTTCCGGTGGGGTTGCGCGGCAATTCGGTCAGGAAGACGACCTCGCGCGGAACTTTGTAGCGTGCCAGAT
>Ga0208864_1000339_pt1 | contig 15557 bp, 7 predicted proteins | sample CryBogmetaGMA05M_FD_184542 | JGI IMG/M metagenome (GOLD analysis project Ga0208864, IMG submission 184542) | Freshwater microbial communities from Crystal Bog, Wisconsin, USA - MA0.5M (SPAdes) | ecosystem: Environmental > Aquatic > Freshwater > Lake | place: Crystal Bog, Wisconsin, USA...
CAACTACGTCCTGCCCGCCTACCCCGCCGCGCGGCATCGACGCCGATGGCGGCCACGAGGAAGGCGGCGGCGGGGTAGGCGGGCAGGACGTAGTTGGGCAGTTTCGTGGCCGCCGCCGAGAAGGCGCCGACCCACACGGCGAGCCACGTGAGCAGGAGGAGCAGGGCGTCCTCCGGGCGGCCGGCGGCCGGCCGCCGCCACACCCGCCAGGCCGCGAGCACCACCGCCATGGGCAGGTAGCACGACCACGGAAAGAAGCCGACGAGCAGGGCGAGGGGATGGAAGAGCACGCCGCCGGAGTGCCTCTCCATCGGCGCGAGGAACCGTCCGACGTTGTGGACGAAGAAGAACCCCGCCGTCCACTCGCCGTGCGTGCGGAGATGCACGGCGACATACCAGGGCGCCGCCGCGAGCACCGCGCCCGCGACGATCGCAAGCGGCCGGAGGCTCACGAGCACGTCACCCACGGCCGGGAGGGCCTGCCGTGCGAGGCGCGCGAGCGTCCGGTCGCCGGGAGAGGCGAGCCGGCGATCGACCGCGAGGCACCAGGCCCAGGGGCCGAGCACGGCGAGCGGGCCCACGAACCCGATGGGACCCTTGCAGACCACCGCGAGGCCGAGCAGCAGCCCGATGCCGACGGCGCGCCCCGGCGAGAGCCTGCCGAGCGGGCCGCCCGCGGGCATCAGCGCCTCCGCCGCCAGGACCGTGGCCCACGTCGTGAGCGCCGTGAGGATCGCGTCGGGCGTGGCCGCGTGGGCCTCGACCGCCACGAGCAGGCAGCCCACGTAGGCCAGCGCCGCCACCACGCCCGTGGCGTCGTCGAACCAGCGCCGGCCGGCCCGGGCGAGCGCCAGCGCCGTGAGCGCCGTCGCGATGATCGACGGCAGCCGCGCGGCGAACTCGTTGACGCCGAACACCGTCATGCACGCCGCCATGCACCAGTGCATGAGCACCGGCTTGTCGACCGCGAGGGTGCCGTTGAACGTGGGCACGACCCAGTCGCCCGTCTCGACCATCGTGCGGGCGATCGCCGCGAAGCGGGCCTCGTCCTCGTCCCAGAGCGGGGTGGGGGAGACGCCGATCGCGAGGGCGGCGACCGCGGCGACGAGGGTGAGCAGCAGGGGGCGGTTCACGGGCATGGGACGGTTCTTTCCTCGGGGGAAGGGCTCGGGTCAGCGGCGGCTCGAAGGCGCGGTCGCGTCGTCCGCCAGTCGCACCGCGCGCTGCGGGCCGATCAGCAGCACGCGTTGGGACGAGGGAAACGACGTCGCGGCGTCGAGAACGCCGTAGTCGTCGGGAAGGTTCGCCAACACGGTCTCCTCGAACCGGGCGTTGACGACCACGTGGCCGCCGGGATTGGCGGTGACGAACGCCGCGGCCTCCGCAGGATGCGCGAGCGGCGTCACGCCGCGCGGTCCCGCGACGCGTCCGGCATAGAAGGAGGCGCTGGCGGGAGCCGCGAACGACGCCAGCGGCGGGGCCGTGGTCGCCGCTCCGATCTCGGCGACGAGCCGCCGCGTGCCGCCCGCGTGACCCATGCAGTCGGGGCCGACCGCGACGAGGACGGCCACCGTGCCGCACGCGGTGGCGGCCCACGCCGCTGCGGCGGCCTGTCGGGACGCGCCCGACTGGCACGCCCACGCCACCGCCGCACCGAGCACGGGCCCGAGGCCGATGGCGCCGAGCCACTCCGCGCCCGGCGCGAAGCGGGCGGCCACGAGGGGCAGGCCCACGCCGATCGCGATCCCCGAGGCGGCGAGCAGGCACCACGCCACCCGCATCCAGCGGTCGGTCGACGGCGCGGGCCGTCGCACCCAGTCGGCGACGAACAGGCCCACCATGGCCGCGATCGCCGGGTAGGCGGGCCACACGTAGCCCGGCAGTTTCGTGCCGGAGAGCGAGAATGGCACGATCCAGGCCGCGATCCAGCAGGCGGCCAGTCGCATGCCCACGGCGTCGTCCGAGGCCGACGAGACGGTGCGCGCGGCATGCCGTGCGACGAGGGCCGACGCCATCGACCACGGGAACGTGCCGATGAGGACGACGGCCGGGAAGTAGAGGAACGCCGATCCCGAGTGTCCCTCCATCGGCGCGGCGAAGCGGGCGACGTTGTGAACCAAAACGAAGTCGCGCAGCCAGACACCATCCGTGCGGAGGCTCACGAGCACGTACCACGGTCCGGCCACGGCGGCGGCCGCCGCCCCGATGATCAGCGGCCGCGTGCCCGCCCACGCCGCCGGGAGCGAGCGGACCAGCCGCGCGAGCCGCCCGCCGCTCAGCCCCGGATCGGCCGCAGACTGCCACGAGGCGAAGCCGCCGATCGCCATGAGCGGGAGGACGAGGCCCACCGGTCCCTTCGCGAGGACGGCGAGCCCGCAGGCGACACCGATGCCGCCGGCAGCGGCGGGCGAAAGCCGCACGCGGCCGTGCCGCCAGCGGGTGCCGTCGGGGCCGGCGACGCGGGCTCCGCGCACGAACAGCCACAGGGCGAGGGTCGTGAAGAATGCCAGCGCGGCGTCGGGCGTGGCGGCGCGTCCGGCGATCCCGGTCCAGAGGCACGTGGCCATCACGATCCCGGCCCAGAGCCCGGCCTCGGGGCGGAAGATGGCCCGCGCGATCTGCATCGAAAGCACGGCGGTGCCGATCGTGAGGAGTGCGGACGCCAATCGCGCACCGGTCTCGTTGACGCCGGCGACGGCGAAGCCGGCGAGATGCAGCCAGTTGACGAGCACCGGTTTCTCGACGCGCAGGCGGCCGTTGAACGTGGGCACGATCCAATCGCCGCCGTGGAACATGGCCAGCGAGCAGGCGGCGTTGCGGGGCTCGTCGTCGTCCCACAGGGGCGGCCCGCCGAGGTTCGGCAGGAGCACGACGGCCGCCACCGCGGCGACGAGCAGGCCAGAGGATCGGAAGGTCGGCATGACGATGGCCCGCGACCGGAGCGACCGCGAAACGCGACCGCGCCCCGGCGGCATGAAAGGGGGCGGGAGAGTAGGGGGGCTGCCCAGCGCGGGTCAAGGCGTCCGCGGGACGGCGAAAAGCGACGTATTCTCCGTCAGACGGGCCGGTTGACCGACCCCCGGAGCCGGGTATGTTCAAGCATCGCCGCAGGCCGCCACGGAGGGCCGGGGCGGGATCCGCGGGCGGCCGGAGAGACGATTCTTGGCAGATGAAGTGAATCCGTCGGCTGGAGACGAGGCCCCCCGGGAGGAGCCCGCGGGCGGCGGGCTCCGAGACAACTCCGGCGGCCGGCTCATCGAACTGCCGATCGAGCAGGAGCTCAAGGACAGCTACCTCACGTACGCGATGAGCGTCATCGTGAGCCGCGCGCTGCCCGACGTGCGCGACGGGCTCAAGCCGTCGCAGCGGCGGATTCTGGTCGCCATGAACGACCTCAACCTGTCGCCGGGCGCCGCCCGCGTGAAGTGCGCCAAGATCTCAGGCGACACCAGCGGCAACTACCACCCGCACGGCGAGAGCGTGATCTACCCCACGCTCGTCCGCATGGCCCAGGAATGGAACATGCGGCACGTCCTCGTCGACAAGCAGGGCAACTTCGGCTCGATCGCCGGCCTGCCCGCGGCGGCGATGCGGTACACGGAGGCCCGGCTCTCGCCCATCGCGGCGCTCATGCTCGACGACCTCGAACTCGACACCGTCGACTACGTGCCGAGCTACGACGAGCGAAACACGGAGCCCGTGGTCCTGCCGAGCCGGTTCCCGAACCTGCTCGTCAACGGCGCCGGCGGCATCGCCGTCGGCATGGCGACGAGCATTCCGCCCCACAACCTCGACGAGGTCTGTCGCGGGCTGATCGCCATGATCGACAACCCCGCCATCTCGATGGCGGAGCTCCTCGAGATCGTGCCCGGCCCCGACTTCCCGACCGGCGGCATCGTGATGGGCCGCGAGAGCCTCGTGCGCGGCTACCTCACCGGCCGCAGCACGATCACGCTGCGGGCCCGGGCCCACGTCGAGGAGTTCGGCAAGAACCGCAGCCGGATCGTCGTCACCGAGATTCCCTACCAGCAGACCCGCGACGCGATCGAGGAGAAGATCGCGGAGCTCGTCAACGAGGATCGCATCAAGGGGATTTCCGCGATCCGCAACGAGAGCGACCTGAAGGAGCCGGTGCGGCTCATCCTCGAGCTCAAGCGCGACGCCGACCCCGACGTCGTCCTCAACCAGCTCTACCAGTTCTCGCCGCTGCAGACGTCGTTCTCGCTGATCTTCCTGGCGCTCGTCGACGGCAAGCCGCGGATCCTCTCCTTCAAGATGATGCTGGAGGAGTTCCTCCGGCACCGGATGGCGGTGATCCGCCGGCGGACGCAGCACCTCCTGCAGAAGGCCCGCAACCGCAAGCACACCCTCGAGGGTCTCCTCGTCGCGCTGGCCAACATCGACGAGGTGATCAAGATCATCCGCAGCTCGAAGTCGCAGGCGGAGGCGAAGGAGCGGCTCTGCCAGCTCCAGGCCCCCGCGGCCCTCCTCGAGCGGGCCCTGGGCGCCGAGGGCTTCGCGATCCTGCAGGAGGAGCGCGGGGCGAGCGAGACCTACGGGCTCTCCCCGGTGCAGGCCGACGCGATCCTCCGGCTCACGCTCGGCCAGCTCGTGAATCTCGAGCAGGAGAAGCTCGGCGGCGAGCACCGGGAGCTGCTGGCGAAGATCGGCGAGTTCCGCCGCATCCTCTCGAGCGAGGCCAACATCAAGGCGCTGATCCGCGAGGAGCTCGTCGAGATCGAGGCCAAGCACGGCGATCCCCGGCGCACCGAGATCAGCGGCGAAGTGGGGGACATCCGCGACATGGCGGAGCTCATCACCGAGGCCACGATGGTGGTCACGATCAGCCGCGCGGGCTACGTGAAGCGGACGCCCGCCGACACCTACCGGGCCCAGCGGCGCGGCGGCAAGGGCCTCACCGGCGCCCGCACCGACGAGGAGGACCCGATCGAGCACCTCTTCGTGGCCAGCACCCACGACTGGCTGCTCGTGTTCACCACGCTCGGCAAGGTGTTCTCGATGCGCGTGTTCGAGCTCCCCGAGCTCGCCCGCGACGCCAAGGGACGGGCGCTGGTCAACCTCCTCGAGTTCGAGCCGGGGGAGAAGGTGGCCGACTGCCGTGCGGTCGGCGGGTTCGAGGATCCGAACCAGTACCTGATGCTGGCCACCCGCGCCGGCGTCGTGAAGAAAACGGCGCTCGAGCAGTATCGCCGCCGCCGGACGAAGGGCCTGATCGCGGTCAAGCTCCGCGACGGCGACGAGCTCGTCGACGCCGTGATCACGAAGCCTGGAGACGAACTCGTGCTCGCGACCGCCAAGGGCATGGCGATCCGCTTCCCCGAGTCCGACGCCCGTCCGATGGGCCGCGACACGAGCGGGGTTCGCGGCATCAAGCTCGGGGCGGATGACCGCCTCGTGGGCATGGTGGTGGCGGATCCCGAGGCCACGCTCCTGACGGTGTGCGAGAACGGCTACGGCAAGCGCACGGCCTTCGGCACGGGCACGCCGGTGTCGGGGCCCGCGCCCGGCGAGGAGGGCGAGGAGGCCACGGCCGACGCGGACGGTGCCGATGCCGCCGGCGAGGACGCCGACGGCGACGGCGGTTCGAGCGGCATGCGGTATCGCACGCAGCGGCGCGGCGGCAAGGGCATCCGCGACATCAAGGCGACCGCCCGCAACGGCCGCGTGGTGTCGATCGTGTCGGTCCGCGACGACGACCAGGTGCTCATGATGACCGCGCGGGGCAAGATCCAGCGCGTCAACGTCCGCGAGATCCGGCCGATGGGCCGCAACACGCAGGGCGTGCGGATCATGCGCGTCGACGACGGCGACGCGCTCGCCGCCGTCGTGCCGGTGCCGCCGAGCGAGCAGGAGGAGGCCGACGCGCCCCTCCCGGCCGACCCCATCTGACCACCGTGGGACACGACCCGTCCCGCACCTGTCACAGGAGCCCACGTCATGCGAATCGCGGTCGTCGGCACCGGCTACGTGGGGCTCGTCACGGGCACCTGTTTCGCCGACAGCGGCAACTCGGTGACGTGTCTCGACATCAACGCCGAGAAGATCGCCCGGCTTCGCCGGGGCGAGATCCCGATCTACGAGCCGGGCCTCGAGGAGCTCGTCGAGCGAAACGCGCGGGCCGGCCGCCTGCGGTTCACCACCGACACCGCCGAGGCGGTCGGTGGCGCGGAGGTGGTATTTCTCGCGGTGGGCACGCCGCCGGCGGCCGACGGCTCGGCCGATCTGTCGGCGCTCTGGAAGGTGGTCGAGTCGATCGCTCCGCACCTGCATGAGCACGCCGTCGTCGTGACGAAGAGCACGGTGCCGGTGGGCACCTGCGCCGGCATCGAACGGCGGCTCAGGGAGCGGCTGGGCCGCGACTGCCGCGTCGCGAGCAACCCCGAGTTCCTCAAGGAGGGGGCGGCGATCGACGACTTCCAGAAGCCCGACCGGGTCGTGGTGGGCGTGCGGTCCACCGAGGTGGCCGACATCCTTCGCTCGCTCTATGCGCCGTTCCTGCGCACGGAGAACCCGTTCCTGGTGATGTCGCCCGAGAGCTCGGAGATGACGAAATACGTCGCCAACGCGCTGTTGGCCACGAAGATCAGCTTCATCAACGAGGTCGCCAACCTCTGCGAGCGGATGGAGGCCGACATCGACGACGTTCGCCGGGGCATCGGGCACGACAGCCGGATCGGTTTCGCCTTCCTGTTTCCCGGTGCCGGCTACGGCGGCAGCTGCTTCCCGAAGGACGTGCAGGCGCTCGCGTCGATGGCGCGGAGCCGGGGCGTGGGGGCGCGCATCCTCACGGCCGTCCACGAGACGAATCTCGCGCAGAAGCAGGTGCTGGGGCAGAAGATCGACGCCCATTTCGGCGGCGATCTCGCGGGCCGGAGGATCGCGGTGTGGGGGCTCGCCTTCAAGCCGCGGACCGACGACATCCGCGACGCCCCGGCGATCGACCTCATCGAACGGCTCCTGTCCGGCGGGGCCCGGGTGAGCGTCTACGATCCGGAGGCCATGGACAACGTCCGCGCGGTGTACGGCGACCGGCTCACGTACGCCGCCGGGAGCCTCGAGGCCCTCGACGGCGCCGAGTGCCTGGCGATCGTCACCGAGTGGGGCGACTTCCGGCGGCCCGACTTCGACGCGATGGCCGCCCGGATGAAGGCGCGGGTGATCTTCGACGGCCGCAACCTCTACGCCCCGGGCGAGATGCGCTCCCGCGGGTTCGCGTATCACGCGATCGGCAAGGCCCCGGTCTGACGGTCGGTGGCCAGAGCACGCCAGGGCCCTGGTCCACTCGATCGACCCCGGGAAACGCGCAGGGTTTCCCGGGGCGATGGCCGCCGCATCGTGCGCCGGGGCAACTTTGGTCCGTGGCGTGCTCGTGGGCTGCGGAGGTTTGACACGCGCCGGGCGACAGGGTTCAATCCTCGCACGCGCGAGGGGTTGGCGGGGACGCGAGCACGTGTCCCGGCCCCGATCGTCGGCGTCTCATCCATCTCCGGAGCTTCCCAGCACGTGAAGCGCACCGCCCAACTCGTCATCGCCCTGTTCGGGTCGTTCGCCCTCCTGCCGTTGGTCGGCTGCGGCGGCGTCCCCGTCGACCCCTCGGCCGGCCCCACCGGCTTCGGGCAGTTCGTCTTCTTCCTGTGGTGGCTGTTGGCGGTGGGCTGCTCGGCGGCGGCCCTGCTCCAGGCGTGGCAGTTCTTCACGTGGATGGAGGGGCAGCCCGCCGGCACGCCCAAGATGATCGAGATCGCGGAGGACGTGCGCAAGGGGGCCTACGCCTACCTCCGGCAGCAGTACAAGGTCGTGGGCTGGGCGTTCCTCGCCATCAGCCTCTTCCTTCTCTGGATGGCCGTCGGCCTGGGCGTGCAGAGCCTGTGGGTGCCCTTCGCGTTCCTCTCGGGCGGATTGTTCTCCGGGCTCGCCGGCTGGTTCGGCATGAAGACGGCCACGCTCGCGAGCAATCGCACGGCCGCCGGCGCGGAGCGGTCGCTCAACGAGGGGCTGCAGATCGCCTTCCGCTCGGGGGCCGTGATGGGCCTGACGGTCGTCGGCCTCGGCCTGCTCGACATCATGCTCTGGTTCTTCATCCTCTACTGGCTCGTGCCGATCCTCGGCTTCCGTCCGCTGTCGCTCGAGGAGATCACGGTGACGATGCTCTGCTTCGGCATGGGGGCGAGCACGCAGGCGCTGTTTGCGCGGGTCGGCGGCGGGATCTTCACCAAGGCCGCCGACGTCGGCGCCGATCTCGTCGGCAAGGTGGAGCACGGCATCCCCGAGGACAGCCCGCGGAACCCCGCCACCATCGCCGACAACGTCGGCGACAACGTCGGGGACGTGGCCGGCATGGGCGCCGACCTCTACGAGAGCTACTGCGGCTCGATCCTCGCCACGGCCGCCCTCGGCGTGGCGGCGTTCCCCGAGCGGCCGTCGATGCAGCTCGCCGCCGTCTTCCTCCCGATGACAATCGCCGCGATCGGTACGCTCCTTTCCATCTGGGGCATGTACCAGGTGCGGACGCAGGAGGACTCGTCGCAGAAGTCGCTCCTCGCCGCGCTCGCCAAGGGGATCAACTTCGCGACCGGCGCGATCGTGGTCGCGTCGTTCGTGATCACCTTCCTGCTGATGCGCAGCCACATGGGCGTGGCCGTGTCGGTGATCGTGGGCCTCGTGGCCGGCTGGCTGATCGGCAAGTGGACCGAGTACGCCACGAGCAACGAATACGCGCCGACGAAGGAGCTGGCCGAACAGGCGCTCACCGGCCCCGCGACGATCATCATCGGCGGCGTGGCCGAGGGGATGCTCAGCACGTGGGCGCCCGTCCTCATCACCGGCGCCGCCACGCTCCTGGCCTTCGGCTTCGCCAACGGGTTCGATTTCAAGGATCCGGCCGCGTTCGCGCTGGGCCTCTATGGCGTGGGCATCGCCGCCGTCGGCATGCTCGCCACGCTCGGGATCACGCTCGCCACCGACGCGTACGGGCCGATCGCCGACAACGCCGGCGGCAACGCGCAGATGGCGGGCCTGCCCGAGTTCGTCCGCGAGCGGACCGACGCCCTCGACGCCCTGGGCAACACCACCGCGGCCACCGGCAAGGGCTTCGCGATCGGCTCGGCCGCGCTCACGGCCCTGGCCCTCCTCGCCGCCTACGTGGAGGAGGTGCGGATCGGGTTCGATCGCTGGGGCCACTCCGCCGTCGCGGTGAAGGGGGAGTCGCAGACGCTCGTGGCGGGCGGCAAGACGGTCGACGTGAAGTCCGGCGACTGGGTGAAGCTCGCCGATCGCCTCGCCATCCAGATCGGCGACACGCCCGCGGCCAACCGCGCCTGGCTCGTCCTCGATCCCTCGGTTCTCGACGGCCGTCGCGGCAAGGACGGGAAGCTCCGGATCGAACCCGCCATCAAGGGGCTCGGCGGACCGGCGAACTACCTCGTCAGCGACGCGGTCCCCGACGCCGCCGTGATCGAGGCGCTCGAGGACGAGAGCCGGATCGTGCCGGTGAAGTCGGCGACGATGGCCGACTTCATGCGGTTCTACGACGTGACGCTCATGAACCCCAAGGTGCTCGTCGGCATGTTCATCGGGGCCATGAGCGTGTTCGTGTTCTGCGCGCTGACGATGAAGGCCGTGGGCCGGGCCGCGAAGGGGATGGTGGAGGAGGTCCGCCGCCAGTTCCGCGAGAACCCCGGCATCATGGACGAGAACAACCCGCAGAAGCCCGACTACGAGGCGCCGGTCGCCATCAGCACGAAGGCCGCCCAGCGCGAGATGATCCTCCCCTCGGTGCTGGCGCTCGTCGTGCCGCTGGCCACCGGGCTGCTGCTCGGCGTGGGGGGCGTGCTCGGCCTGCTCGTGGGCGGCCTGACGACCGGCTTCTGCGTGGCCGTCTTCATGGCCAACGCGGGCGGCGCGTGGGACAACGCGAAGAAGCACATCGAGGCCGGTGCCCACGGCGGCAAGGGGAGCGACGCCCACAAGGCGGCCGTCGTCGGTGACACGGTGGGCGACCCGTTCAAGGACACGAGCGGCCCGAGCCTCAACATCCTCGTGAAGCTCATGAGCATGGTGAGCGTCGTGGTGGCCGGCCTCGTCGTCCGCTACTCGCTCGAGGCGCTCGGCATCTTCTGATCCCCGGGGTGGCGGCGCATGCAGCCCGGGTTCGCGTTCTCGCTCGACGCGGCCGACGGCGCCGCGCGCGCCGGCGTCCTCGCGACGCCGCACGGCATCGTGGCGACGCCGCTGTTCATGCCGGTGGCCACGCTCGCGAGCGTGAAGGGGGTCGACATCGGCCGGGTCCGCGAGACGGGCGCGGGGATGGTGCTCTCCAACGCGTACCACCTCCACCTCCGCCCGGGGGAGGCGCTCGTGGAGGCGGCCGGCGGCGTGGCGGCGTTCATGGGCTGGCACGGGCCCACGCTCACCGACTCGGGCGGGTTCCAGGTCTTCAGCCTCGCCCGGCAGGTGAAGGTGACGGAGGAGGGGGCGTTTTTCCGGTCGCACATCGACGGGCGTCCCGTGGAGTTCACCCCCGAGAACTCGATGCGGATCCAGGAGCGGATCGGCGCCGACGTCGCGATGCAGATGGATCACGTCGTCGCGCTGCCCGCCGACCGGGCCACCGTCGAGGACGCGATGCGGCGGTCGCTCCGCTGGGCCGAGCGGTGTCGCGCGGCGCACGTGCGACGCGATCAGGCCCTCTTCGGGATCGTGCAGGGGGGCCTCGATCCGGAGCTTCGGCACGAGAGCGCGGAGCGGCTCCGGGCCATCGGCTTCCCGGGTTACGCCGTCGGGGGGCTCTCGGTGGGCGAGGGGCCGGAGGCGATGGTGGCGGCCCTCGCGGCGACCACGCCGCACCTGCCCGCCGACCGGCCGCGGTACCTGATGGGCGTCGGCCAGCCGGCCGACATCATCGCGGCGGTCGCCACGGGCATCGACATGTTCGACTGCGTATTGCCCACGCGGTGCGGCCGCAACTCGCTCGTGTACACCTTCGCCGGTCAGGTGCGGCTGCGGAACGCGAAGCACGGCGGCGATGACCGGCCGCTCGAGCAGGGCTGCCCGTGCATCGCCTGCCGGCACTCCCGCGGCTACCTCCGCCACCTCTTCATGGCGGGCGAGATGCTGGGGCCGGTGCTCGCGTCGATCCACAACCTGACCTTCTACCAGCGGCTCGTGGCCCGCCTGCGGTCGGCGATCGTCGCCGGGCGGTTCGCCGCGGAGGCCCGAGAGCTTCGCGCGGGCCTCACGGCGGCGGACGACGGAGCCGTCGATGCCTGAGCGGTGCGGCCCCCGTCCGCACGCGACGCACCGCCCTTGTCGCTCGCTCGCGGCGGCCACTACATTTGCGGGTCTGCCACGACCGGGCTCCGTTGCCCGTCGGCCTCGTCCCCGCCGGTTGTCCCCATGTTCGACCTTCCCCCGAGCGCCGCTGCTTTCCCGTTCGCGACGGCGGCGGCATGCCTCGCGCAGGCAGGGGGGGAGGCGAAGCCCGACGTCCCGGTCGCGCTCCAGTACCTGCCGCTCCTGGCGATCGCCGCCGCGGCCTACCTGCTCCTCTTCCGGCCCGAACGGGAGCGGATGAAGAAGCAGCAGGAGCTCCTCTTGGCGCTCAAGAAGAACGACCGCGTGGTGACGTCGTCGGGCATCTACGGCACCGTGGCCAACGTCGAACGCGAGGCCGACCGCGTGACGCTCAAGGTCGACGACGCCGCCAACGTGAAGCTGACGGTCACCCTCTCGAGCGTGGCTCGCGTGCTGCGCGACGGCGAAGGGGCCGCGTCGGCGCCCGGAGGCTCGTGAGCCGCCCGGACCGGCCGCCGCCGTCCGTGTCGCGCGGCGGCCACCTTTCCCGTCCATCCACGTCCACCCCATCATCGAGACCAGCATGAACATCCCGAACATGGCCGTCGGCCTCCTGGCCCAGGCAGCCGCGAGCATCCCGGCCGGCACGGCCCCCGCCGTGCCCTGGTGGCGCGAGAACTGGGCGCTGTGGGGCATCGCGCTGCTCTCGCTCGCGGCGCCCACGTTCCTCGCCTGGCTCATGGCCTCGCGGCTGCGGGCCGCCGACATGTGGGGGCGGATCGCGGCGGTGCTCGTCGCGCTCACCGTGGGGCTCGTGATCTGCGCGCTCGGCTGGCCGCCGCGCCTGGGGATCGACCTCAAGGGGGGCCTGATCCTCGTCTACGAGGTCGATTCCTCGAAGCAGGCCGCGTCGCGCGTGGACGACTCCGTGCGGCGCATCGAGGGCATCGTTTCGGCACAGGAGGGGGGGCAGGGGAGTGTGCGCCGCAGGTCCGGAGGCGGCGTCACCGTGCGGCTTGCCACGGCCGATGCGACGGCCCGCGAGGCCTTCCTGGCGGCCGTGCAGCGGGCGGAGTTCGACCGCACCTCGGTTCGCGAGGCTGGGCGTCGTGGCACGGCCGACGCGCTCGAGATCGACTACGACATCGTGCCCGAGGCGGCACCGGTCGCCATGGACAAACTCGTCGCCGCCGTCAGTCGCCGTGTCAATCCGGGCGGCCAGAAGGAGGTCACGGTCCGGCAGTACGGCCTCGACCAGATCGAGGTGATCATTCCCGAGGTGGAGCAGTCGGAGGTCGACCTCATCAAGCGGATCGTCTCGAGCGCGGGCGTGCTCGAGTTCCGGATCCTTGCCAACCGCGATGATACGCGGCACACCGCGGCGATCGCGCTGGCCGAGCGGACCGCCGGCAACACGGTCCGCCAGAAGGAGGAGTCGGTCGCGCGCTGGGCGCAGGTCGACCCGACGAAGTTCAATCCCGCCGGCGACCGCCGGCTGGTGACGCGGCCCACGCCCGACGGCGCTCTCGAACTGCTCGTCATCACCGACCCGTTCAACGTCACCGGCGGCGACCTCGGACGGGTCAACCCGAGCCTCGATGAGAGCCTCAATCCCTGCGTGAACTTCACGTTCAACTCGAGCGGTGCGGCCCGGTTCGGCCTGCTCACGGGCCGCAACCTGCCGAACCCCACCAACGGCCAGCGGAGCCAGTTGGGCATCCTCCTCGACGACGTCGTGCAGTCGGCCCCCGAGATCCGCAGCACGATCACCTCGTTCGGGCAGATCACCGGCAACTTCAAGCAGCCGGAGGTCGACTTCCTCGTCGAGGTGCTCAACGCCGGCAGCCTGCCGGCCGCCCTGCGCAGCGAGCCGATCAGCGAGCAGCGGATCAGTTCGCAGCTCGGAGACGACACGATCCGCTCGGCCCGCCTCGCGATGCTCCTGGCCACGCTCCTCGTGCTCACGTTCATGCTGGCCTACTACCGCTTCTCCGGGTTCGTGGCCGATCTCGCGGTGCTGCTCAACATCGTCCTCGTCGTCGCGGTGATGATCTCGTTCAAGGCTGCCTTTACGCTCGCCGGACTCGCCGGCCTCGTGCTTTCGGTGGGCATGGCGGTCGACGCCAACGTGCTGATCTACGAGCGGATGCGGGAGGAGATCGACCGCGGGGCGGCGGTGCGGATGGCCATCCGCAACGGCTTCGCCCGCGCCTTCTCCACGATCGTCGACTCGAACCTCACCACGCTGATCACGGCCGTGGTGCTGTTCTTCATCGGCACCGACCAGCTCAAGGGATTCGCGGTGACGCTCTTCTTCGGGCTCCTGCTCAACCTCTTCACCGCCGTGTTCTGCTCCCGCGTGATCTTCGACCTCGCCGAACGCAACCGGTGGATCACGTCGCTCTCCATGGCCCGGATCTTCGGCCAGCCGAACTTCCAGTTCGTGAAGTGGATGCGGCCGGCGATCATCGGGTCGTTGGTCTTCATCCTCGCCGGACTGGCGGCGGCGTGGCAGCGCGGGCAGGGCCTCTTCGACATCGACTTCACCGGCGGCACGAGCGTCCAGGTGGAGTTCAAGCCCGACCAGCCGCTCGGCATCGCGGCCGTGCGCGAGGCCGTGGGGACGCTGCCCGACGCGGCCGTCAGCGCCGTGTCGACGACGGCCGGCGACACCGATCTCCGCTACAAGATCGACACGTCGCTGCGCGGTGACGGCGACGACGTCGAGGCCCGCATCCGTGATCTGTTCCCCGGACGGCTGGCGACCTACGGCATGGAGATCGTCGACGTCGTGGCCGAGCCCCGGGCCCCCGAGAAGCCCGACGGTGAGGCTCCCCGGGCCACCACGACCGCGCGGCTCCGCTTTCCGCAGAAGATCAGCCGGCCCACGCTGCGGGCCACGGTGAAGAACGCGCTCGAGGCGGAGAAGATCGGCGACGCCGACTTCGACCTGGCGTCGTCCGACCCGGGCGCCGCCGCGGGCCGCCCGTGCACCGACTGGACGGTGACGACGACGCTCGATCCCGATTCGACGCGCGGCATCCTCGAGGGGGTGAAGAAGAAACTCGCCGAGACGCCGGTGTACCTCGCGGCCAACTCGATCGGCGGCAAGGTGGCGGGCAACACGCAGGTGACCGCGGTCTACGCGTTGCTGGCGAGCCTGGCCATGATCGTGCTCTACGTCTGGATCCGTTTCCAGAACGTGGCCTTCGGGTTGGCCGCCGTCATCGCGTTGGCCCACGACGTGCTCGTCGCGATCGCGTGCCTCGCGCTGAGCCGGTTCGTGGCGCCCTTCATGGGTTGGGCCCTCGTCGACGACTTCAAGATCAGCCTCGACGTCGTGGCGGCCCTTCTCACGATCATCGGCTTCTCGATCAACGACACGATCGTGATCTTCGACCGGCTCCGCGAGCTCCGCGGCAAGAGCCGGTTCGTGACGGCCGCCATGGTGGACCGGGCGGTGAATCAGACGCTCAGCCGCACGATCCTCACGTCGGGCACCGCGTTCCTCGCGACGCTGATCCTCTATGCGTTCGGCGGCCAGGGGATCCACGCCTTCGCGTTCACGATGCTGGTGGGCATCGTGGTGGGCTCCTACAGCACCATCTACATCGCCTCGCCGATCGTGCTCTGGCTCCAGCACGCGTTCGCCGGCGGCGAGCAGCCGGCACGCACCGCGCGGTCGCCGCAGCCGGCCTGAGTCGCCGCCCGCGAGGCCCCGCGGGGATGATGCGGCAGGCGGAGGAGTCGGCTCTGGCGGCGACCGGGAGCGGATGCGCCGCCGGGGCAAGTGTGCGCGGTGGTGACGACGGTGCCGCCCGCGGGCTGGGCGTTCGCTTCTTCGGCCTCGCCGCCGCCGCCCCCGCGTGGTCGGGAGTGCGGCATGGTTGGATGAGCGTCCGGCAGGCGGCCGCCATCGGGAGCGACGTGACCATGCGACGACTGGCGGGCGGGATCCGGTGCATCGCCGGTCTGGCCATGGTGGCCGCGGGCGTGACGATGGCCGTGCCGCTGGGCCGGCTCGCCGTGGAAGGGTGGGCCGCGACGGTCCGGGCCGAGGCCTCCGCGTTGACATCGGGCCCGGTGTTGCCGCACGCGTTGCCGGCCGCCGCGTCCCCGTCGGGCGTCGCCGCCCTGCCCGCGGGTCCCCGCGAGTGGCTCGTGCCGGAGGCCGATCTGCCCCCCGCCGTCGCGCCGCGAAGCGACTACATGCCCCCGCCGGCACCACGGGGGGCAGGCGGTCG
>Ga0208864_1000342_pt1 | contig 15441 bp, 8 predicted proteins | sample CryBogmetaGMA05M_FD_184542 | JGI IMG/M metagenome (GOLD analysis project Ga0208864, IMG submission 184542) | Freshwater microbial communities from Crystal Bog, Wisconsin, USA - MA0.5M (SPAdes) | ecosystem: Environmental > Aquatic > Freshwater > Lake | place: Crystal Bog, Wisconsin, USA...
CCCGCCAGAGGCATCGGCAATCCGCCAAGCCTTGGGATGAAACGACTCGGGGGTGCCACGGAGGTTTTCGAGTTCCGCGAGCCTCGCATCAAAGGCCGGGCCGGCAAGGTCGATCCAGCCGAGCAGCTGCCGCAGCGCGGCGGGGGAGGTGATGCCGAGGTAATCGCCGACGAGGAGCCGCACCTTTGCGCCGGCCGTAAGCGCCCTGAAGAGCGCCTCGCGAACGAAATCGAGCCCCGAGGGCTGCACGAACGACGCGAGGAGATCGATCTCGCTCGCACCGGGCAACCGATCGGCCAGCCGATGCCAGAGCGGGCGCTCAGGGCCGGTCGTGAGCGAGAGCCGCAGCGCCTTGTGTGACGCGGCTCCCGGGCCCGCCAGATAATTTCCCTTCGCCGGGATCACGTGGCGCACGCCACCACGCGGGTCGGGCATGTCGCCGGAGTAGCGCGGGATCACGTGGACATGGACGTGCGGCACCGTCTGGCCGGCGGCATCACCGCAGTTGAAGCCGACGTTGTAGCCATCGGGCTTCGGATCGAGCCGCTTGTCCAGAAGCCGCTTCACCTCGCCGACGAGGTCCATGAGCGCCGACTGCTCTTCGCTAGAGCACTCGAAGAACGTCGGTACGACGCGCTTCGTGATCACGAGCACATGCCCCGGCGACACCGGATACGAGTCGTAGATCGCAAAGGCCAGGTCGCTGGCGCAGACCCACTCCGAAGCGGGGATGGCAAGGAACGGCGAGGGGGGAGCGGCGGCCATGGCCGGAAGTCTAAACCACCGCCGGCCAGCTGTGGTCCGGATCGGACGGGTGCCCTCGGTGCTCATGCTCGACTTTGATGACCACGGCGGCGGCGGCGATCCGAGAGGCGAACCATGCCACGATGGTGGAGATGACGCGGGGTCTTCGAGCACCGACCGCTTGAGCCCGCTCGAGGGGTCAGGTCGGCGTCGGCTACACTCAAGCCTCAACGGGAGCGGCTTCCATGACCAAGTGATCTGTCCCGGCAGAGATTTCTTCCGCATGAAAAACATCTTCGTTCTCATGGCAGTCGCCCTCTTCGTCGCAGCGCTTGGCTCGGGCTTCGCCGCCGGCGCCGAGCACGACTGGAACCTCGGCGCCACGGGCCTGCGCGGCTCGATGCACTGCGACAAGCTCGTGACGTCCGACGCCCGTGACATCACGATCACGAGGGTGGAGACCGGTTCACCCGCAGACGGCGTTTTCGTCGTCGGTGACTCGATTCTCGGGGTCGACGGCAAGCCTTTTTCCCAGGACCCACGCACGGAGATGGGCAGGGCCCTCACCCTTGCCGAGTCGGAAGCTGGCGAGGGGGATCTCCATCTGACACGGTCGCGCGAAGGCCGGTCGGAGGCGGTCGTACTGACGCTGCCGGTGCTCGGCACGTACAGCGCCACCGCTCCCTACGACTGCCCGAAGTCCAATCGCATTCTCGACCGAGGGTGCAGGGCGCTGGCGGCACGGATGGCGGAGCCTTCGTATGCCGAGCGGCTCGATCCCATCCCTCGATCGCTCAATGCCCTCGCTCTCTTGGCCAGCGGCGACCAGAGCTACCTGCCGCTGGTGAAAAAGGAGGCCGAATGGGCCGCGGACTTCCGAGACGAAGGGATGGCGACCTGGTATTACGGTTACGTCTCGATGCTCCTCGCCGAATATGTCGACGCAACCGGCGATGAATCGGTCTTGCCCGGCCTGAAGAGGCTGGCGCTCGAGGCCGCTCATGGTCAAAGCGCCGTCGGCTCTTGGGGCCACAGGTTCGCCCGGCCCGACGGGCGACTCCACGGCTATGGGATGATGAACTCACCGGGATTGCCGCTGACGATCTCCCTGGCGATGGCGCGGGAGGCGGGGGTGAACGATCCCGTCCTCGATCGGGCGATCGAGCGCAGCACCACGCTGCTCCGCTTTTACGTCGGCAAGGGTGCGATTCCTTACGGCGACCATCATCCCTGGATCGAGAACCACGAAGACAACGGCAAGTGCGGAATGGCCGCCGTGCTGTTCAACCTGCTGGGTGACTCGAGGGCCGCGGAGTTCTTCACGCGCATGAGCGTCGCCTCGCACGGACCGGAACGGGACACGGGCCACACCGGCAACTTCTTCAACATCCTCTGGGCCATGCCGGGCGTGTCACAAGCCGGCCCGCACGCCACCGGCGCCTGGATGCAAGAGTTCGGCGGTTGGTACTTCGACCTCGCGCGGCGGTGGGACGCCAGCTACCTCCACCAGGGCCCACCCGAACCGGAGGCCGACAGCTATGGAGGATGGGACAGCAGCGGTGTCTATCTCCTGGCCTACGCCATGCCGCTGAAGAAGATCCGGCTCACGGGGAAGCACTCCAGCACCATACCGCAACTCGATGCCGCGGCGGCTGGGTCGCTGATCCGCGACGGGCGTGGCTGGACCAACAAGGATCGCACGAGCTCCTACGACGCGCTGACCGACGATGAACTCCTCGACCGCCTTCGCAGCTGGTCGCCGATCGTGCGTGAGCGGGCCGCCATGGCCCTGGGGCGCCGCGGAAACGCTCGCGTTCCAGCGCTTGTCGAGATGCTCGCTTCCCCGAGCCTCGACGCCCGCTACGGCGCCTGTCAGGGTTTGATCTTTCTCGGGCGTCGGGGAGCGCCCGCCGTCGAGGCCCTCCGAGAGACCTTGACCCACCGAGACCTCTGGCTGCGAATCAAGGCTGCCGAGGCCCTCGCGGCCATCGGTGACCCGGCCACGCCGGCGGTGCCTCAGCTGCTCGAGATGCTGGCTGAGGTCGATACGGAAAATGACCCTCGCGGCATGCAGCAGCGCTACCTCAGTTTTGCGCTGTTTGATCGCAATGGGATGCTCGCGCGCTCACTCGAAGGCGTCGATCGCCCCGCGCTCTACGCGGCCGTGCGCGCCGGATTGAGAAATGAAGACGGTCGGGCCCGCGGCAGCATCGGATCGGTCTACCGCCATCTTTCGCTCGAGGAGGTCACGCCCCTGCTGCCAGCCGTCCACGAGGCGGTTCTTCAGCCGGCGCCGAGTGGCGAGATGTTCGCCGACGAGATTCGGGTGGAGGGGCTTCGCCTCCTGGCGCAGCACCACATCGAGGATGGGATGAACGCTCTCGTGAGCTACACCCGCGATCAGAATCCCTGGGCGAGCGAGCACCGCACGCCCGAGTTGATGAAGATCCTCCTCACCTACGGCACCCACGCGCAGGCGGTCATACCGGATCTGAAGAGGCTCGCGCAGTACTTCGAGAGTGAAGAAAAGGACTTCCCACCACACCTGAAGCTCCAGAAGGCGGAGTCTGTCCGGGAAACGATCGCGGCGATCGAAGCCTCGACAGTCACTCCGAAGCTGATCCGCATCGGGGAGGACACGACGCCCCGCCGAGCTTCCCCATAGCACGCCTGGGCAATCTCCGCGGGCTCGAACAGCCCGTTTCTCGACAGGTCGTCCTTTCCACATTGGAGTCTTCCATGACCGCTGATCGACGCCGCGCCGGACTGGCGGCAATCGTGGGGCTGGCCACCGTCGCGGTCGCGGCACTGGCGGCGGGAATCGCCCCGCCGGCGGCGCGGCCGGCCCACGTCGAGCATGCGGCCCCGAAGCGGCCGAGCCTCCACGCCGCCCCGGCCGGCGACGTGGCGGCCCTCAACGCCGCGTTCGTGCGGCGCGTCCCCGCCGCGCGCGCCGCCGACCTGCTGCCAGATGGCCGTCCAGGCGTGGTCTTCTTCCTCAAGGCGGATTGCGCCTGCAGTCGGGGATTCGCCGGCTGGGCCTCCGCCCTCGCGGCCCACCTCGACACGGCCGCGGTCTGCACGGCGGTGATCGAAGGGAGCGACGCCGACGCCCGCGACTTCGCGGCGGCAACGGGCCTGGCGATCCCGTACATCGCCGAGTCGGGGAGCGGACTGGCCCACGACTGGGGAGTGCGGAAGGCGGGGGCGTTTGCGCTCGTGGAAACCGACGGCAGCGTCGTGGCCGTATGGCCCGGCATTTCGCGGCAGGGCTTTCGCGACCTCGCCGACCGCCTCGGCGTCGCGCCGCCACTTCCCGACGACCTCCTCGCCGCGGTGCCGGGCGCCGCCACGGCGGGCTGTGCGTTACATTCAGCCGAGTGATCGTTCGCTCATCACCTTCGGGGAGACCGCCGCGATGTCGAATCCATACCTCCAGAAATTGGCCCGCCGCCGTCTCTTCCGCTACGGCACGGCCGGCCTCGCCAGCGTCGCGGCGCTCGGCGCCTACCAGCGGCTCATCGCCGAGCGGTCTGCGGAAGCGGCCCCCCAAGGCACGCCTGCCGATGGCGCCGCCGGCCCCGACGGCATCGTGTCGGAAGACGCCCGCTCTGAGGGCGTTCGCGAGCAACTCAGCCGCGCCATCCTGCTCACACCCCAAAAGCTCGGCGGCGGAACCCACGCCGTCGACCTCGCGTCGCGGAAGACGCTCGCCTGGATCTCCTACTGGAACTACGGCGACAGCTGCCCCATCTCTCACCACCTCGCCGCGTTTCCCGCCGACTCCGGCGACCCCTACAAGGGCTTCGAGTTCGTCAACTCGACGCAGGGGGGCGACAACATCCTCATGTACGGCCTGAAGACGCGGATCCGCGAGAACGGCATGCTCGGCTCCGCCGGGCAGGGCTGTCACATCTACCGCGTCGGCTACGACGGCAAGACGGGCCAGATGGACCTGCTCGAGGACGTCGCCGAAACGACCGGCATGGGCCTCGGAGTCCACACCGTGCCGTTCCCGGATGGCACCGGCTTCGCCTGTGGGGACGGCCAGAAGGACATCGTGGCCTTCTTCTCGCGGGCCCGCGGCGAGGAGAAGACGACGGTCCTCAACGCCTTCCGCGCCGACTGGGTGCCGAAGTCAGACAACCTCGGCGAGACCTGGACGAAGGGGGGGCGGATCGTTCTCACCCGCCTGGCCCCGAGCCTCGACCTTGGCCGCTACGACCTCCAAGGCACGACTGGCAACAAGATCAACTTCGAGATGGCGCCGATGGCCGAGCTGCGGGTCGAGCGTGGCCAGGTGCCCGGCGACGATCCGCGGAGCCTCACCGGCCTCGACTTCTGCCTCCACGATCCGCGCGGTCGCTATTCGCTGATGGGGCTGCGGATGTGCGGGGGCGGCTTCATCGTCGACCGCACGACCTTCGAGCCGGTCTGCTTCCTGCAGGCCAACGAGGGGATGCAGGATAATTGGAAGGTGGAGAAGGTGTCATCCAGCCCCGACACCTGGGTAGTCGACCTGCCCGCCGTCGGCAACCCGATCCATGAGTCGGGCTTCAACCCCGCCGGCAACAGCCTCTGCATCATGAACAACCTGCGGGCCAACAACGTCGCCGTGTTCGATACGTCGGCGGCCGATCCCCGGCAGTGGAAGCGGACGACGTTCATCAAGGACGCCGAATGGAAGGGGGAGTATCCCTCGCCATTCCACATTAACTACTCCATCGACGGCACGAAGTGCTTCGTCACGATCCTCCGGCCGAAGCCGATGAAGTCGGATCTCGTGGTGGTCGACACGAAGACCTGGAAGATCATCAAGAAATTCCGCAACATCGGTGTCGACGTGCAGACGTCCTGCACGACCTACGACGGCAAGTACGCGATCGCGATTTTCTCCGGATTCCAACGGATGGAGTCGGGGGCCTTCGTCTTCCGGCAAGACACGCTCGAGCAGGTGGGCTACATGCCGAACTTCGGTGGCCATCACGACTGCGTGATCGTGCCCGCCACGGTGGAGCAGCTGAAGTACAGCCGCAGCTGCACCGTGTGATGGCGCGTCCGATGGCAGCCGCCGCCCGCGGATACCGTGTCACGCTCGCCAGGATGGCGATCGCCGACGCCCTGCGGCGGCCGGCGCGGCTGGCCCTCCTGGCCGCGGGGATCGCCGTGGCCGGCGCGGCGACGTTCGTGGCGATCGTCTTTCAGGCTTCGATCGCCAGCTCGCTCGACCGCAGCCTGGCGCGGCTCGGCGCCGACGCCCTCGTGCTGCCGGCAGCCGTCACCGCCAACCTCACACCCACGATCCTCACCGTCGAGCCGACGGCGGCCACGCTCTCGGCGGAGACAGCCGCCACGATCGCTTGCCTGCCGGTCGTGGACCGCGCCGCCCCCCAGCGGACTTTCCAGGTGGCCGACGGCGGCGGCCACCTCCCGGTCGATCTGGTCGTCTTCGACACCGCGACCGACTTCACCGTGCGGCCGTGGGTGGTCGAGTCGCTCGATCGCCCCTTCAGCAGCGGCGACGTGATCGTCGGTGGCCGCCGGCCGGAGCAGGTGGGCGAGCGGTTCTCGCTGCAAGGCGTGGAGCTTGTCGTGCACGGCCGGCTGGGCCTGACGGGCGTCGGGCCCTTCGAACGCTCGCTGTTTGTCGGGGGCGATACGGCCGACCGGCTCGCCGCCGCCCGGGTGATCGACGCCGCCGGCGTGGCGCTGCCCCGCACGCCCCTCGCCGCGCCGAGCGGCCTCCTCCTGCGGCTCACGGCCGGCCGCGGCCCCGACGACCTGCGATTCGCAGCGGCGCGCCTCGCCGACGTCGCCGTCGCCACGGGCAATGGTAGCCAGATCGACGTCCGGCAGGCGGTGGCCACGCTCGGCCACAGCTCGCTTGCGCTGCTGCTCGTCTGCCTGCTCGCTCCCGCCGTGCTCGTGGGTGTGGCCTACACCGGAATGCTCGCGGAGCGGCGGCGCGAGCTGGGGCTCATGCTCTCGATCGGCTTGCGCCGGCTCGACGTCGTGCTGATCGTGGCGGTGGAGGCCATCGTGGCGGCGCTCGCCGGCGGGCTCGTGGGCGTGCTCCTCGCGGCGGCGGTCCTGGCCGTCTTCGTCCGCACCGTCGGCTTCCTGTTCGCCCGTCGGGAGATTCCATTCGTCGTTCCCGGGCCGGTGGAATGCCTGTGGATGGGGCTCGCGAGCCTGGGCGCGGTGACCGTCGCCGCAGTCCTTGCGGCGATCGTGGCCGCGGCGATCGCCGCGGGCCGTGAGGTGTGGACGCTCGTCCGCGGGGAGGGCTCGTGACCGAGGGGCCGCTCCTCGAGGCGCGGAACGTCGGGCTCGCTTACGCGACCGACCGCGGCCCGATCCGCGCCGTCGATGACGTGACGATCCGGGTCGCGGCCGGCGAGTGCGTGGCGATCTGCGGCCGATCGGGATCAGGCAAGTCGACGCTGCTGGCCCTGCTCGGCGGGCTCGCCCGGCCGACGAGCGGCACCGTGCTCTACGCCGGCCGGCCGTGGACGGAGCTCACCGCCGCCGAGATCCAAGCCGCTCGGGCCGGCGGGATCGGGCTGTTGTGGCAGGAGAGCGTGCTCCTGCCCGGCCTGACGGCACTCGACAACGTCGTCTTGCCACAACTCGTCGCCGGCCACCCCCGCGCAGCGGCGTGCGCGCGGGCCGAGACGATGCTTGAGCGGGTGGGGATGCGGGAGCGCTGGGATGCCCATCCCGCCGAGCTCTCCGGTGGCCAGCAACGCCGGGTGGCGCTGGCACGGGCGCTGGCGACGGAGCCCCGCCTGATCCTTGCCGACGAGCCGACCAACGACCTCGATGCCCACGCCGAAGCGGAGATCGTGCGGATCCTCGCCGAGATCAGGGAGGCAGGCACGACGGCGATCGTCCTCGTGACCCACGACCCGGCCGTCGCCGCGATTGCCGATCGCCGGCTGTGGATGGAGCGCGGCCGGATCGTGGACGGCGCCGTCGAGGCCGTCCCTCGCCCGGCGCCACGGATCGGCCCGCCCGAGTCTTCCTCATCGGCAGCCGTCTCTCTTCAGGCCTTCGAGCCCGCCGCCCCCGATCTCGTGCCGGAGGCGCTCGTGGTGGCGACCGCTGACTGGCGGCGGACGGTGGTGCCGTTCGCCTTGGGGCTCGGCGTGGCGGCGGTCGCGATCGCGGGGATCGACCGGTTCGTGGCGCGGCGGCAGGAAGTGGTGGTGGAGACGATCCGCGAGCAGCGGCGGCTCGCGGAGGAGATGGCCCTCCAGGATCTGAGGGCCGACATCGACGACATCGCGCCTGTCGGCGCCGATGGATTCACAGCCACGCTCTTTCTGGAAAACTACCGACCCGAGCGCCCGCTCCACGTGCTCGGGCCCGCGACAGGAGTGGCCGTGCAGCGAGACGGCCGCTGGGAGAGCCTGCCGACCGGCGTGAGCCCGGCCGCGCGGGAGATCCGGCGGGTCGGGGCCGACCGCATCCTCATGCCCATCTCCTTCTCGCTCCCGGCGGGGCCCTACGACGAGCTCCTCCGCGGCTACCTCCACGTGCGGATCTCAGCGTCGCTGGTCGTCGGCGACCGGGACGATGGGACCGGCGATCTCTTCGAGCGGTCCGACGCCTACTACGTCTACCTCCGCGATCCGCGGCTGACGGAGGACGCCATCCGCGCCGCCAACGGCTGGGGCTTGAAGGCGGCGGTGCCGCTGTGGATCCCGATGCCAGCGCATTGAGGCGGGCTTGGCTGGCAGCGGCCGGTGGTTCATCTCGGATTCCCCCCCGCCATGGTAGGCTTCCCCACCATGCCTGGCCCTCGTCTCAATGCCGCCTTCTACGCCGACGCATTGAAGGCTTTCCTCCACGCTTCTGACGACGAGGTGTATGCGCCGCTGGCGAGCCCTCATGGCTATACCCTCGCCCCCGAGCAGCTTTCGGCGTGGCGGCTCCAACTGCCCGTACTCCGCGCCGCACTTGCCGAGATTCCCGCTCGCTTCGCCGATAGCCACTCCCCTTGGATCCACCTTGAATTCGATATCCCGCGGCTCGGCCGGCGTGTCGACGCCGTGCTCGTCACATCCACGGCCGTCATCCCGATCGAGTTCAAGGTGGGGGCCAAGTCAATTCAACAACTCGACCACGATCAAGCCTGGGACTACGGCCTCGATCTCAAGAATTTCCACGCCCCGAGTCATGCAGCACCGATCTTCCCAATCCTCTGTGCCACAGAAGTGCCGAAAAGCGACCGCCGCTGGAAGCCCCCCCACGCCGACGGCGTCCGCCCGCCGTTTTGCTGCAGTGCCGAATCACTCGGAGGTGCCGTCGTCTCGGCGTTGAACGAGGCTGCGGCGGGCACATCCGGCCTTCGGCCCTCTGCCACTATCGACCCTGCTCTCTGGGGCACAGGCTCTTATTCCCCTACCCCGACAATCATCGAGGCGGCGAGGTCGCTCTACGCCCGCCACACCGTCCACGACATCACACGCAGCGACGCCGGGGCGGTGAACCTTGCAGTCACCAGCGCTGCCGTGGAGCGGATCATCGCCGAGTCGCGAGCGCGGAACCGGAAGGCGATCGTCTTCGTGACCGGCGTGCCTGGAGCCGGTAAGACGCTCGTGGGTCTGAACGTCGCCACGCGGCACGGATCGCGCGACGACGCGGCGCATGCGGTCTACCTTTCGGGGAATGGGCCGCTGGTGTCGGTGCTTCGCGAGGCACTGGCCCGTGACGATCTCGAGCGCGCGAAGCGCACCGAGCCCAAAGCCCGCATCGGCGTGAGCCGCAGTGCCGTCAAGGCCTTCATTCAAAACGTCCATCACTTCCGCGACGCCACGCTCCGCGACAGGTCAGCCCCTGCAGACCACGTCGTGGTGTTTGACGAAGCCCAGCGGGCATGGAACGCGCGGCAACTCGCCGGGTTCATGAAGCGGAAGAAAGGACTGCCGGGCTTCACACAGACCGAGCCTGAATTGCTCATCGGCGCGATGGAGCGGCATACCGATTGGGCCGTGGTGGTGTGTCTCGTGGGGGGTGGCCAGGAGATCAACACGGGCGAAGCGGGCATCAGCGCATGGCTCGACGGTGTCCGCGGCGGATTCTCAAACTGGGACGTTTTCATTTCACCGCAGCTCACCGATTCGGAGTATGCGGCGACCGGGGCTCTTGAGGAGCTCGAGCGCTCGCGAAAGGCAGTGGTTCCGTCCGCCGTTTCTTCGCCAGATCCCGCTCCTTCTGCTGCCGCTGCGAACATGGTGGTTGGCTCCTTTTCCGGGGACGCAAGCCTCCACCTGGCTACGTCGATGCGGTCCTTCCGCGCCGAAAACCTCTCCCGATTCATCAAGGCTCTCCTCGATGGCGAAGCAGTCCTGGGTCGTGAGCTTTTCGCGGAGTTTCGCGATCATTACCCCATCGTGCTCACGCGGAGCATGCGAAAAGCGCGGCGGTGGATCCGCCACCAGCGGCGGGGCACGGAGCGGGCAGGTCTGGTGGCTTCCTCATCCGCACAGCGACTCAAGCCCCATGCGATCGACATCCGGGTAAACATCGATCCTGTCCACTGGTTTCTGAGCCCACCGCGCGACACCCGTTCCTCGCTCTATCTGGAGGACGCAGCGACGGAGTTTCAAGTACAGGGTCTGGAACTCGACTGGACGATCGTCACGTGGGACGCCGACCTCCGGTGGCGGGGGAGCGACTGGAGCTATCACAACTTCCGCGGGGCGACGTGGACCGACGTGAAGAAGCCGGAGCGGCGGCAGTATCTGAAGAACGCCTACCGCGTCTTGCTCACGCGTGCCCGGCAGGGGATGGTGATCTTCGTGCCACCGGGCGCGAAGCGGGACCGGACGCGGAGCCCGACCTTCTACGAGGGCGTCCACGACTATCTGACAGGCCTGGGCGTCGCAGAGGTGTGATCAGCCCGGACATCAGGGCCCGGGATCGGAAACAACGGCGAGCGGGGCTCTGACCCCATGGCCGACGTTTCACCCTCACTGGAGAAGAACTCGGCGGAGTTCGACCCCGGGCGGCTAAGATCAAAGGCTAGGAGACCCCGCCATGACAACCGAAGCCAAGTGCCCGTTCTCGTCCGCTCCCCAGGCCGACCCGTCGAAGGGCGTGGCGAACCGGGATTGGTGGCCGCAGAGTCTCAATCTGCGAATCCTGCAGCAGAACCAGCCCGTGATCGATCCGCTGGGGGAGGGCTTCGACTACGCCGAGGCGTTCAACACGCTCGATCTCACGGCGCTGAAGGCCGATCTCCGCACGCTCATGACCTCGTCGCAGCCGTGGTGGCCGGCTGACTATGGCCACTACGGGCCGTTCTTCATCCGCATGACCTGGCACGGCGCGGGCACCTACCGGATCGCCGACGGCCGCGGCGGCGCGGGGGCCGGCATGCAGCGGTTCGCGCCCCTCAACAGCTGGCCCGACAACACCAATCTCGACAAGGCGCGCCGGCTCCTCTGGCCGATCAAGCAGAAATACGGCCGGAAGATCTCGTGGGCCGATCTCCTCGTGCTCACCGGCAACGTCGCGATCGAATCGATGGGGCTCGCCACCTTCGGCTTCGGCGGAGGCCGGATCGATGCCTGGGAGCCCGACGAAACCTACTGGGGGCCGGAGAAGACCTGGCTCGGTGACGAGCGCTACAGCGGCGACCGCCAGCTCGCCAATCCGCTCGCCGCCGTCCAGATGGGGCTGATCTACGTCAATCCGGAGGGCCCCAACGGCGTGCCCGATCCGGCCGCTTCCGCCCGCGACATCCGCGAGACGTTCGCCCGGATGGCGATGAACGACGAGGAGACCGTCGCCCTCGTGGCCGGCGGCCACACCTTCGGCAAGACCCACGGCGCTGCCGCCGCGAGCCATGTCGGCCCCGAGCCTGAGGGAGCGCCCCTCGAAGCCCAGGGCCTCGGCTGGAAGAACAGCTACGGCACCGGCAGCGGCAACGACACGATCACCAGCGGCCTGGAAGGCGCCTGGACCCCCACGCCGACCACCTGGGACTCGAGCTACTTCGACATGCTCTTCGGCTACGACTGGAAGCTGACCAAAAGCCCGGCCGGCGCGCATCAATGGATCCCGACCGATCCCGCCGCACAGACGGTGGTCCCCGATCCCCACGATCCGGCAAAGCGGCACGCGCCGGTCATGCTCACCACCGACATCGCCCTCCGGGTCGATCCCGCGTACGAGCCGATCGCCCGGCGCTTCCACGCCGATCCAAAAGCGTTTGCCGATGCCTTCGCCCGGGCCTGGTTCAAATTGACCCACCGCGACATGGGGCCGATCTCCCGCTATCTCGGCCCCGAGGTTCCCGCTGAGGCCCTCATCTGGCAGGACCCGATCCCTCCCGTCACGCATGAGCTTATCGACGCCGCCGACATCGCCTCCCTCAAGGCCACGATCCTCGCCTCGGGGCTCTCCATCTCGGCGCTCGTGTCGACAGCCTGGGCGTCAGCGTCGACCTTCCGCAGCAGCGACAAGCGTGGCGGTGCCAACGGCGCCCGGATCCGCCTCCTGCCGCAGAAGGAGTGGGCGGTGAACGATCCGCCTCGGCTCCAGCAGGTGCTCGACACCCTGGAAGGAATCCAGACGCGTTTCAACGGCGCCCAAGTCGGTGGCAAGATCGGCGGGAAGAAGGGCGTGTCGCTCGCCGATCTGATCGTGCTCGGGGGCTGTGCCGCGGTCGAACAGGCGGCCAAGAACGCCAGTCACGACGTTCAGGTGCCGTTCCGGCCGGGACGCACCGATGCCACCCAGGCCCAGACCGACGTCGCCTCCTTCGCTGTCCTCGAGCCGCATGCCGACGGCTTTCGCAACTTCTCCAAGCCAGGGTTGGGGGCGCCGGCGGAGCACCTCCTCGTCGATCGGGCAAACCTCCTCACCTTGAGCGTTCCCGAGATGACCGTCCTTGTCGGAGGGATGCGCGTGCTCGACACGAATTCCCCGCCGTCTTCCCTCGGCGTCTTCACCGCGCGGCCCGGAGCGCTGACGAACGACTTCTTCGTCAACCTCCTCGACATGGCCACGGAGTGGGAGCCGACGACCGCGGAGGGAGAGACGTTCGTGGGCCGCGATCGCGCCACGGGCAAGGCCCGCTGGACCGGCAGCCGCGTTGATCTCGTCTTCGGCTCAAATGCCCAGCTCCGCGCCGTCGCCGAGGTCTACGCCAGCGACGACGCCGCAGAGAAGTTTGTCGACGACTTTGCCGCCGCCTGGGCCAAGGTCATGGATCTCGATCGCTTCGACCTCGCCTGATCTCCCTCACAGCTTCAAGCCCCACACCGCGCCTCGGGAACGGTTGCGGGGGATCGGGCGGAGCCGCTCGAGGGCCGCAGCCGCGGGCGCGGCAATCACCGGCGTGAACGTGCCTCCATGGGCGGTGGCGATGACCGTCAGATTGCGGTCATACCCCTGCTGCTCGCGGAGCTTGTCGGGATTGACCTCCCCCGTGCGCCGGTCGATGACGGTCTGCTGCATCCCGAAGGTGTGGACGACCGCACCGCCGAAATCAGCCCCCTCGAGCCGGTCGACGACGCTCGCGCCGATCGCGCCGTCGGAGAGGAGATAGACCACCTCCGCGCCGAGGGCCGCGGCCCGCTTCACCGCCTCGTCGATCCCCTGGCCCCCGCGGCACATCTCGACCGTGCCGAGCCACGCCCGCAGCTTCTTCTTGTTCTCCGCCGTCGCCGGCTGAAGCCCCTCGGCGGCGGCGGGATGGAAGAGCGGGTAGGCCGCGTCGCTGGCAAAGATCACAAAGAACGACTGCTCGGGCTTGAGGGCATCGACGGCCCGCGCGAGCTCCTCGAGGACGACATGAAAACTACCGCCAGAATAGCTGTTGGAATTGTCGCAGATGAAGCAGACGCTCTTCCCCTGACCGGCCCGGCCGAAAAACGCCGCGGCAGGCTTCCCTCCCGCCGCAGCGCCTCCCTGTCCGCTCCCGGCAGGCTTTCCGTTCCCCGGCCCGCCGATCTCGGCAAGCATGGCGCCAGGCTCAAAGGCAGCCATCGCCCCCCCTCCATCGTCGACTGGATCGCGCTGTGCAAGCAGGGATTCCGACGGCGCTGGATCGAGGAGAGAGAGCGGCTCGATGTCTGTCGGAACCGCGTCCGCCAACAGCTCCACCGGCTCGGTCAGCTCCGTTGGAGTGTCGATCGACACCAAGGCCGCCTCTTCCAACGCCGGCTCAGTGGCATCACCCACCGTGAGCGCCAGGCGAATCGGCTTCGCTTCGACCACCACGAAGATCGTGGCCAGACCGAGAAGCGCGACGAGGTGCACAAGGGCGCTTGCGAGCAGCGGCCCAACGGCCCGCTTCCGAACGCTTCGCGGCCCGGCTCCGTGCAACACGACGCGCCCGATGCCGCTCCGTCGGCTTCGACGGCCGACCACCCCCGGCTCCGGACTGGGATTTTCGGTGACGGTGTCGTGCTCGGGCTTAGCGTTGGTGCTGTGCTTGCTCGTAACGCTGCTGTTGCGAGCGTGATGATCGTTGTTGGCCGTGGAGGGCTCGCGCCTGGTCTGTCGCCGCTGCGCCTTCCGGGTCGAGGGCTCACGGCTGGCCACCACGGCTGCCGCTTCCGAAGCGAGATCTGCCGCAGCCGCCGCGACGCTGGCCATGCCATCGTCGCTCCGCGGAGCCGAAGGCCGCTGTCGCTCTTTCGCAAGCCGTGCGAGCTCACCTGCCCGCTCACCGATCCGCCGCCCCAGATCGGCAAGCTCCTCGAGCACCTTCGCGATCCGCCCGTCGTCTCGGTCCATTGCCACACCTCGCATGCTTCTTCATGCCCGCTCACCCGCCACCCCCATGGACTATACGCGCGTACACACGGCTGTCAAATACGCGCCGGGCGGCCGCGAAACGCCCCTTCGCCGGCGCGGACGACGGATGTGCCGCCACCGGGCTCCGATGAGCAGACAGGCCGCGCCGGCCAGCAATGAGGCCCACGCCGCCGGCTCCGGCACGAAGGCCACGAGGAGGCCGGTCTGGCCGTAGCCGCCGATATTCGTCAGGGGATCGAGGGTGTAGAAATCGCGGACGACAGCGTAGAGGGTGTTCTCACCTGCGAGTACGGCGGAGTATCCCAGGAAATCATGGAGCCGGTTGAGGCCCCGCTGCGCCACGCCGATCTGCGTGCCGCCGATGATCGTGGGATTGAGCGTCTCTCCTCCCACGACACCACCGTTGACGAAAAACGACACTTCATTGTCGGCCGTGGCCGTGAGGTCGAACAGCGCCAGGCCAGACTCGGACGCCGTGAACGTCGTCGCATAGATCACCGTGTAGTCGGGCTGGGCTCCCACGTTGGATGGGTAGAGCGAATTGGTGGTCTCAGGGCGGAGCCCGATCCAACCGGCGCCGTCGATGCCATCGGCACCGTGATACCAGGCCGCCGGCACAGAGAACGAAGGCCCGCGACCGGAGAAGAGCGAGGCTTCGTAGGGAGGGAAAGGGAGCGTCTCGGGGAGGGCGACGACGCGCCAGAAGGGATCGATGTCGATGGTGATCGACCGCAGGAGACTCGACGGCGCGGCCACCAAACCGGTGCGGTGGATCCCGGTCACGATCGGCGACGCAGCGGCCGGAGCCAGGAACCATGCCGACGCGACCATGATCCAACCACACACGTGCTGCCATCGGGGAGAGCGGTCTGGAACTCGCCGAGGGGAGAGGGGAGGGGCTTCGTTCACGGGGAACTCCTC
>Ga0208864_1000343_pt1 | contig 15424 bp, 11 predicted proteins | sample CryBogmetaGMA05M_FD_184542 | JGI IMG/M metagenome (GOLD analysis project Ga0208864, IMG submission 184542) | Freshwater microbial communities from Crystal Bog, Wisconsin, USA - MA0.5M (SPAdes) | ecosystem: Environmental > Aquatic > Freshwater > Lake | place: Crystal Bog, Wisconsin, USA...
GGTGACGACACCGCGCGACCGCGGCCGGGCATGTAATCCTCGACGAAGGCCCGGATCGCGATCGGCTGCGGTCGAATCCCGAGGGCGTCGGGGCAGAACGTCGCCGCGGCATCGAGCGACTCCACCTCGCCGCCACCCGCCTGCAGGATCCGCTCGCCTTTTTCCACTGCCGCGGCGTCACCCGCGGATCCGGTCGACGCAAAGGCGTCGGCGAGCCCCTCCCATTCGAGGCCCACGCGACGAATCCCGAAGTCGTCGCGGGCTGCGACCTTGAACTTCAGCGTGTCGGTCTCGAGAAGGATGCCTCGCGTCTGTGGCACGTCGAGCATCACCACCATCGGCGGCTCGTCGGCCCGCGCGGCGATCAGGAGTTCGAGCGGCGCGGCCGCCTCGAGACCGTCGGCATCCCGCCACGAGAGCGAGAGCTTCGCCTCGCCATCGACGACCCGCGCCGGCGTGTGAATCTCCCTGCCGGTGGGCCGTACCTCCTCGCCATCGACCGTCGCCCCCCCGAGGTCGCGGGTGACGGTGGCGACGACCGACACACTGCTTCCCTTCACCGGCGAGATCATCCCGCCCCGGATGTCCTGCCGGCGGCTGCCCGGTCGCTGGAGATACTCGGGTAGCACCACCTCGGCCTCGATGCCGGCGAGTTCCGGCCGGTGCACGGCGGCGAGCGACACTCGCTGTCGGGCATCGCCGGCCGCTACGGTGAGCAGACCGTCGGCAACCTGCGGCGGCAGCGTGAACACATAGTGGTCTCCGTCGCGCCGCGCCGAGAGCCGGGGCTGTCGCCCGATCCACAAGGCCGCGTCGTCCGGCCGCCAGCGGGTATCGTCGCGCAGCGCCACGCGCACCTCGGCAGACTCGCCATGCGGCACCACGACCCGCTCCGGAAGCGGGGCGACGCGGGCGAATGTGAACCGCTCGATCGCCGCGAACGGCGCGGCGAGCCGGGCCCAGGCGTTGGCGGCGGCGTCGGGCGCCACCGCAGCGATTCCGGCACACACGGCGAGCGGCAAGCCGGCAGCCACCGCCCAGGGAACGAGCCGCGCAGGGGGCGTCGCATCGCGAAAGTCGACCCGCCGCGACTGCTCGGCCACCTGCGCCACGGCGGCCTCGCACAAGGCCCGCGACTTCGACTGCCCTGTGGCACCGGTGCGGATGATATCGATGATGCCGAGCAGTTCGTCGCCCACCGCGGGAAACCGGCGCTCGATCAGCCGCGCCACCTGCTCCAGCGACCCAAGCCCATAGCCCCAGCGGACGATCGCCAGCGGCACCGCCACACAGGCGGCCAGTGCGGCTGCGAAGATCGCACCGCGAACGAGGACGGGCGTCTCACCGAGGCGGTCGCAGAGGAAGATCGCCAGGAACGCGAGGGCCACGCCGCCGCAGGCCGCGCAGGCCGCCTCGAAGAACTTGATCCGGCGGACACGGCCACGAAAGGCCGTCAGTCGGCCCACGAGGTCGACCGGCAGCGTGATCCAGCCGTCGAGCGGGCGGGCGGGCTTCGGCACAGGCGATTGGGGCGCGGTCAAGCCGACAACTCCAGCGGCGTTCGGCCCAGCGCCGATCGATTCTATCTTACCGCGGCGTTTCAGCCGCATCCACGCGGCGGAAACGCCGACCCGATTGGTCGGCCTGATTCGGGGGACTGCGGTAGAAGGCTCGCAGGAGGCTCACGGGGCAGATACCGTACGATCCCGCACATATCCCGTGCGGACTCTTGTGCCGTGGTCGTTTCATGAAGCCCATCGCCGTCGCACGCTGGCTCGCGCGGGAGACCGACGCCCTCGTGTTCCGCTCGCCGACTGCCTGCACCTACAACCCGCTCATCTACGCGCGTCGGAGCCACGAGGCCTATCTCGAGCGGTATGCGCGGCAGGGAGTCGATGCGCTCCTCCTGGGAATGAACCCGGGACCGTGGGGCATGGCCCAGACGGGCGTGCCCTTTGGCGAGGTCGGGTTCGTCCGAGACTTCCTGGGGATCGAGGCGAAGGTGGACCAGCCGAAGAGCGTGCATCCGAAGCGGCCGATCGAGGGCTTTGCCTGCACGCGGAGCGAGGTGAGTGGCCGCCGGGTGTGGGGCTGGGTGCAGGACCGGTTTGGTTCGGCGGATGCCTTCAGCAAACGCTTTCTGGTCGCGAACTACTGCCCGCTCGTGTTCATGGAAGCATCGGGGCGGAACCGCACGCCCGACAAACTCCCCGCCGCGGAGCGAGAGCCGCTCTTTGAACTCTGCGATGAGGCCCTGCGACGGCTCGTGACGTGGTGCAAGCCGAAGCGGGTGATCGGCGTGGGCAGCTTCGCCGCGGCTCGGGCCCGGGAGGCGCTCGGTGACGACGGCCCGCCGATCATGAGCATTCTGCATCCCAGCCCGGCAAGCCCGGCCGCCAATCGTGGCTGGGTCGAGCAGGTGGAGCGGCAGCTACTCGCCCACGGGATCGACCTGCCGCGGAGCGCTCCCACCCGGCGACGAAGCCGCGGGGCTGTGCGCCCGAGGGGCAAGTGCTGACACTGGAGAGACTATGGCGCAACTTTATTTCTATTACTCGGCGATGAACGCGGGCAAGAGCACGACGCTGCTCCAATCGGCCCACAACTACGAAGAGCGGGGCATGCGAACCCTGCTCTACACACCAGCCATCGATAGCCGCAGCGGCGCGCACCTCATCCACTCCCGCATCGGCCTCACCGCCCAGGCGATCGCGTTCGACGCGTGCTACGACTTTTATGACGCGGTCAAGCACTCGCAGGCCGATGGCCCGGTGCACTGCGTGCTCATCGACGAGTCGCAGTTTCTTACGCCACTGCAGGTGCTCCAGCTGACACGGGTCTGCGACCAGCTCTCGGTACCGGTGCTCTGCTACGGGATCCGGACCGACTTCCAGGGCGAGCCGTTTGAGGGCAGCAAGTACCTGCTGGCCTGGGCCGACAACCTCATCGAGATCAAGACCATCTGCCGCAGCGGTAAGAAGGCGACGATGAACGCCCGCCTCGACGAGCACGGCAATCAGGTCACGGAGGGGGCGCAGATCGACATCGGCCATCACTACGAGGCGCTGAGCCGCAGGGAGTTTCGCCTCGAGGAAGTCTCACCGGTGGCCCGCCGCCCGGCGACGTGAGCCTCGATGTCAGCGTCGCGGCTTCGCCGCCACCAGTTCCACGCAGTCGCCGTACGCGGCGAGCACGGCATCGTTGGTCAACAGAAGCAGGGGCTCCGTCTTCGCCTGCGCCACGAGCATCCGATCGAACGGATCCGCGTGCACCGCAGGCAGTTTGGCGACGGCAGCCGCGTGCTCGCCCGTGATCGGCAGCAGTGTGAATCCCGCAGGCTCGATCTCCGCCAGCAGTTCGGCAGGATCTGCCGCGAGCTTTCCGAGCGCGGCCTTGATGCTCACCTCCCAGAGAGATGCCGCACTGACGAAGACATCCGCCTCTTCGATCCGCCTGCGGGCCCCGGGCGGGAGCTTCCTTGGCTCGGCGACCGCCCAGAGCAGCAGGTGGGTGTCGAGAAGAATCCTGCTCACGATCGGCCCTCGAAGGTGGCGATCACGGCGGCGTCGAGAGGTGCGTTGAAGTCGTCCGGTACTTTGACCCGCCCCTTGAGCCCGCCAAATCGCTTGGGTCGCGGCTTCGAGTCGATTGGCACCAGCCTCGCCACCTTGCGGCCTGCCTTGGCGATGATCACTTCCCGGCCGGCCGCAGCTTCATCGACGATCCTCGAGAGGTGGGTCTTCGCCTGATGGATGTTGATCACGGTGGCCATGGAGATACCTCGTGGGGCTGCGACCCAAGTTCTCACATCCAAATAAACTCAGGGTGGACTAGACTTAGTTTAGTCCGACTGGGCGTGGCGGGCAAGAGAAGGGCGACCGGCCGCAAGGATCACGTGTCGCTGGATTCAGCCGATCTCGCGGTCTTCGAGCTGCTGGAGCACGGCAACCCGGATCACCAGGCCGACGGCGAGGAGGAGGATGGCGCCCAAGCTGGCCCGCCACCAGCGGATCGCGCCGCCATACCAGACGTGCAGGAAGGCTTCTCCGACCGCTGCGGCCAGGCCGACGGCCACAGCAATGAAAACGATGCCGGCGATCGTCGCCGCGATGAGCGGGCGGCGGTCCGTAACGCCACGCAGCAGCATCGCGTGGGTTGTGGCGACGAGGCCACCGAACCCCAAGGCTGACACGAGCCAGGGGAGCAGTCGTCCCTGTCCCCACCAACTCGCCGCCATCACGAGGCCGGCAGCCACGACCGCCAGAGGCACGATGAGGTCGCGGGTGATTGCCCCGCACAGGCCCAGCCAGTAGTCCCGCCGCGACACTGGGCGGAGGAAGTCGAGCGCCAGGCTGTCTCGCCGTTGCCACCACATCGCGGCCGTCATTGAGAGGGAGATTGCGGCCGCTTGCCAGGCAAACTGAACGGCAACGATCGCAGCCCACCCTTTCGTCGGCGGCCACGATGCTGTGTCGCTTCCGCGAAGGATCCCGGGGAGCACGGATATGACGATGCCGGCGCCGAGCATGAATCCGACCATCGTGAGGATCTGTAGCCGCGACTGCGGCCGCCGGAGCATGTCGGCGAACGCGGCCGCCGCAGAAGTCGCTGTCGGCAGCGGCCGCGCCAGCTGCCTGTCGATCGCGACGTCGGGCCGCCACCACCTGCGGTCGGCGCGGCCCGCGCGGTCCGCGGCCCCCCATGCCGCGGCCTGCCCACCGGCCATGCCCCACATGACTGCGGCTTCCCGCCCCCCTTCGGCCAGGATCCGCGGCAGACGAGCAACGCGAGCGATCTTCCAGCCGAGCGACGCGGCCGCCCCGACGACGAGGGCAAGAGCGGCCGCCGGTTCATACCCCATGAGCCAGCGATCGGCCATCGCTGCTGCCCCCAGAAAAAAGCCGCCGATCAGCAGGCCGCCGGCATAGTCGGCACCGATCGCCAGCCACGTGAGCCGGGCGGGCCATCCGGCCGTGTCGTCGAAGACCGGCCCATACAGCCCGACGCCGCAGGCAAACAGAGCGAGCCCCAGCGCGGGCAGCCAGGCGACGCCGAAGCTCTGGCAGAGGAAAAAAAACGCCGCGCCGCCGGCCGTCGCCACGGCCGTTGGCCAGACCGCGTGCGGTGGAAACCGGCGAGGCAGCATCCACGCCAGCGGCGTGGCGAGCAGCGTTGCCGCCTGAAACCAGAAGGCCCAGCAGATGCCGGCGAGGGCCAGGGTGCCAGAGCCCACGGCCGCCACCCGCTTTGCGGAATAGCTGCCCGGTCGGACGCGAACCTGCGGCACCGCCCGCCCGACTTCGGCGACCTGGCGGGCCATCGCCGGCTCGTCGTCGGGCCGAGCTGCCGCGTCGATGAAGACCGTCCGGAGCGCCGGCATCTGCCGCAGGACGGCGAGCCTGCCCGGCGTGAACTCAAACTCTGGATACGTGTCCAGCGCGAGCGAGTGCAGCCGGGGCGAGCCCACGGAGAGCGCCCTCAGATTCTCCTCGAGATGTCTCCAGCCGATACCGCACGCCTCGAGTGCGGGCAGCGGCGGCAGGAGAACTCCTACGTCGGGGCCCGTGCCGCGGAGTTCGAGATGCTGGAGGCGGGTCAGCCGCGCGAGTGCGTCGCGGCCGTCACGGGCAAAGCCATCGTCGCCTACGGCGTAGCAGGTGCCGACGTTCTGCAGCGACAGGAGTTTGAGCCTCGCGCGGTCGCCAATCCGCCGCCAGCCCTGTTCCGAGAGCACGTCGGGGGCGGTCATCCAGAGCCGCTCGAGCGCCGGGAGTCGGTCGAGGATGTCCCAGTCGCCAAGTCGTTCGCTGCGATCCCTGTCCGCCTCGACGAGCGTATATCCTCCGCCCGGAGCCGCCACGAATACGCGAGCCCACAGGGCATGCCAGTCGGTGATCGTCGCCAGGCGGTCCTCGCGGACGTCGGCCCCGCCGTTGGGCGGCACCGCGGGTCCCGACACGACGGCAACGGGCATCAACTGGGCCGGCGGCGACATGACGTTCGACAGCGCTGAGAGAACCGGCCACAGAACCCAGACCGCGAGCATGAGCCAGATCCACGGCCGCACGAGCATGGCCAGGAGCACCAGCATGAGCCGTCGCAGGGATGCCATCGCATTCATCTCCCAACGGCTGCCGCGGCCGGCTCAGCGTCGTGAAGCTCGAGAAAAATCTCCTCGAGGTTCAGGTCGTCCACCAGCACGTCGGCCGAGAACCGCTCGTGGATGCCGGCGATGAGCGGCTCGCTCACCCCGTCGACCGTCACGATCGCCTGGCTGCCGCTCACGACCGACCGCAGCGTGCCCGGCAGGCGGAGGTCGCGGGGCAGGTCGGCCGGCGCCGTGATCCGTAGCCGCTTGATCCGGTCCTTGAGGGCGTCGATCTCGTTGTGAAACTCGAGCCGGCCGTCCCGCACGAGCGCCACGTGCGAGGCGATCCGTTCCAGGTCGGAGGTGATGTGGGTGGAGAAGAGCACGGTGCCCACGCCGTCGGCGACGGTCTCGAGCACCGTCTCCAGAAACCACCGCCGGGCGACCGGGTCGAGGCTCGCCACGGGTTCGTCGAGGATCAGCACCTCCGGCCGGTGGCCGAGGGCGAGCACAAGGGCGAGCTTCTGCTTCTGGCCCACCGAGAGCGGCCCCACGCGGTGGCCAAGCGGGAGATCCCAGCGGCGGACGAGCTCCTCGCCCCACGCCCGGTCCCAACCCGGATAAAAGCTCGACACGTAGGCCACCGTCTGTCGCACCGTCAGCCAGGGATAGAGCGTCGCCTCCTGCGGCACGTAGCCGATCAGGGCCTTCTCCCGCGCGGCCAACTGCCACGAATCGGTGCCGAGCAGGGCAGATCGACCAGCGTCGGCCCGAAGAAGCCCGAGCAGGCACTTGATGAGCGTGCTCTTCCCGGAGCCGTTGAGGCCGAGAAGGCCGATCACCTGCCCGTGTGGCACCCGCAGGGTCACACCGTCGAGCACGGCCCGGAGACCGAACCGCTTCACAAGGCCAGTCGTTTCGATCACGAAGGGCGTGTCGTGCATGAGCGATGTTCCTTGAGTGACTCCCGCACCATGGCCAGCAGTTGCGCGGGCGCGAGGCCGAGGTGGAGGGCGTGAGTGACCGTCCGATCGACGAGCGGCTGCACCTCGACGCGGCGGTCGGCGAGCGACACTGCCTCGCGGCGCGCCGCCACCACCATGCCACGGCCGCGATCGCGGATGAGCACCCCGTTGGCCTCAAGACGGTTCCAGGCCTTCGAGACGGTCATCGGGTTGACGCCCAGGGCTGCGGCCACCTGCCGCACGCTCGGCACGACGTCGCCCGACCGGAGCCGGCCGCCAGCGACAAGCGCCTCCACCTGATCGACGAGCTGCCGGTAGATCGGCACCCCGGACGAGGCGTGAACGACAAACAGCGGCTCGGAGCGGGGCATGGAAAAGGCCCGGAAACACCACGGAGTTTGTGTATTACTACACTAATACACTTGCGCCGGCAAGCCGGGGGCCGGCCGGGTTAGGGCGCTGCGAAGCGGAACAGCCGGCGCTCACCGCGAACGAAGAGCGAATCGCCAGAGGGGGCGGGCGTGGCATCGACGCCCTCGCCAATGTCGTTCTCGGCCACGACCTCGAGGGTGTCTGCATCGCGAATCACGGTGATCCGGCCGCTGCGGTCGGTGAGGTAGACGTGGCCCCCGGCGGCCACGGGCGAGGCATACGTGCGGCCCACGCCGGGAATCCGGACCGTCTCAAAGTGCGGCCGGCCCGTGCGGGCATCGACGCAGGTGAGCAAGCCGGTCTTCTCCTTGTAGTAGTAGAGACGGCCCTCGGAGAGCAGCGGCGTGGCGATATCGGGCGTGTCGCGATCCTTGCTCCAGCGGACGCGGGCGGTGCCCGCGAGGTCGCCGCGGCCGGCCAGATCGAAGGCACCGAGGAACGCGCCGCGGAAGCCGCTCGCGAGGTAGGCCACGCCGTCGACGGACACGGCCGACGCGACCGGCCGCTCGGTCTGGCCGCCGCACCGCCAGAGTTCCTTGCCGGTGGCGAGGTCGTAGCCCCGGGCCGCGTGCTGCCCATTCATCACCACCTGGCGGACGCCCTGCGGATCGTCGACGATCAGCGGCGTCGCCCAGCAGGTGGGCTCGTCCCGCGGCGTCTGCCAGACGATGCCGCCGGTCGTCCCGTCCACCGCGAACAGCATCGAGCCCTGCTCGTGATCCCAAGGCACGAGCACGACGTCGCCCGCGATCGTCGGCGATGAGCCCTCGCCGAAGCCGTTGCGGATGGTCATGTCGCCGAAGTCGCGGCTCCAGAGGTGCGTGCCATCGACCGTGTAGGCGTGGAGCCCGCGAGAGCCGAAGTGGGCATACACCCGCGTGCCGTCGGTGCAGGGGGAGGCGGAGGCGAAGCCATTGGTCTCGTGCGTCCGCTCGTGCGGCACCGCCTTCACGGCCGACCGCGACCAGCGTTCATGGCCCGTCGCGCGATCGAGGCAGAGGAGCCGGAAGTCGAGCATCCCGGCCGCTTCCTCGACCGGCACGGCCGTGGTGACGAACACCATGTCGCCCACGACGACCGGCGACGACGAACCCTTCCCGGGAATCTCGACGCTCCACGCCAGCTGCTTGTCGGGCCCGAACGCCACGGGCGGCCGCGCGGTGAGCGACACGCCGTTGCCGCCGTCGCCCCGCCAGTGCGGCCAATCCCCACGGGCCGCGGCGGCGCACGCCGTGCACAGCACCACGAGCACGCTCCACGTGGACGGCCATTGCATGGCGGTCGTCTCCACGTCGCGAGCCCCCGGATCCCACGAGTGGCATCGCGACGATTGAACAATGATCGTATCGCGTCATCCACGGGTGTTCCACGCACGCTGGCCCACCGGCCGCGATTCCGCAGGTTGAAAACCTGCGGCTACTTCAAGGCACCAAGGTCAAAGACCTGTGCGACGTGGGGACAGCGGCGATCAGACGATGCCCTGGCGCTTGCGGCCGATCCAGAAGAGGCCGAGCAGCGTGACGAGCCCTGCACGAAAATCGAGGCCTCCAACGGGTCACCCGTCTCCTTGCAGGCAAGGAGAAGCTCGTGCTTCTCAGGCTCCGTCGGCATGAATATCGATGCAAACACACCCCACTCACCGTCGCCGCCCGGCGACGTGAGCCTCGTGCGGCGAACCACGCCGTTCGCCGATTCACCAATCGCCCGGTGACTGGCCGTCGCGCGGATCGCAGACCGCGACCCAGGTCTGCGGGTCCATCGAGTCACTCGCACCGCGAACACTGCCGTCGCCCATCGTCACGCTCATCCCGCCAGGATGGGCAGTCTGAGCCCGAGTGGTGTCGCAGCCCGTAAGCCAGTGGGGCGCCACCTGAAACATCTCGCACGGCACGTAACCGGCCGTCGTTGGCGTCTGCTCGAAGTTGTTCACACAGAAGACCGGCCGCCAGCGGGTGTTCGAATCGGACCAGAGGCTGCCGGCGGTGCGGGCGTCCTGGAGCGAACCGCCGCTCCCACATGTGCCATACCGCTCGGCGAGCATCACGACCTTCGACGTGCCATCGGCGAAGGTCTGGGGAATCCGCGACCGCCCCTGCAGGCGATCGTTGGGTGTGGCCGCAAGCGGGCTACCGAACACGTTGTAGTTGGCGGCGTAGTTGCCCACCGCCCACTCGTCGGCGTTCCCGTTTTCGGTCCGGGAGAGCCCCCCTTCGTTGGACGAGTCTGACGGGCAGCGATAGGTCGCAACAGGCACCGAATACATGCGGCCTTCACCAGGCGCTCCGGGAATAGTCGTGTTCACGTCGCGATTGCCTTGCCGAAACAGCGAGTCTTCCTCCAGGTAGGGCAGGAGCCACGAGAACACGGTGAAGCCGATCGCGCCCTTGTACGGCCCCGGAACCGAAACTGGGTGCGCCGACGACGGTGCGGCAAGCGGGGGCAGAAAGTTCTTGGAGTCGTTGGTGACGTGGACCGCCAGGCCCACCTGCCGCATCTTGTTGCGGCACGAGATCCGCCGGGCCGCTTCACGCGTTCCCTGCACGGCCGGCAGGAGCAGGCCGACGAGCGTGGCGATGATCGCGATCACGACCAGGAGTTCCACAAGCGTAAAACCGCGAGGGCCTCCGGCTCGATCCGGTCGCGACGCGTGCGATGTGAGAGCATTGTTCATCTGAAAGGCTCCTACTGAACGAAATGTCTCGGAATCATGGTCGGCATACTATGCACTCGCGTCCTGGAGAAGAAAACCGAAAAGATTACGCAACAAGCTCACGCCATGTTTGGTGCTCGCGGTTCAGTGCTTGCTGTGAGAGATACGTCTCACCTCACCGACGACTCGCCGCTCGGAAGAACCGTGTGGAAGTGGCTTTGGGCTATCCTTGAGGTCGGTACGATATGCGCCGTCCGCACGCGAAAGCGAACGAGCAACGTCTGTTGCGAAGTTCACAACAAAGAACGGCTGCCGCGCATTCCTGCTCATCACGCTCTTGCTTCGGAGCGTCGTGGGTTGGACAACTCCGAGCGGTGAGGCACACAGGTTGAAAACCTGTGCTACGGGGGACAGCGACGGGCATGGGTAGTCCTGAGCGAGGCACGAGGTCAGCCACAGGTTGGCAACCTGTGCGACGGGCGGACAGCGCCGATCAGACGAGGCCCTGACGCTTGCGGCCGATCCAGAAGAGGCCCAAGAGCGTGACGAGCGACAAGGCCACGAGCGGATGGCTCCAGAGCTGCAGCCGCCGCACCGCCGGCGGCGGGTCGGGCAGGGCGGCGAGCGACTCGACAAGCCCTGCAATCTCGTCGGGCCGCACCACCTTACCCCGCGTCACCTGTGCGATCTCCGCGAGCACCTCCGGCCGCGCCGCCTTGCCGATCCCCTCCTCGGCCGAGCCCTGCACGAACACCGAGGCCGCGAGCGTGTCGCCCGTCTCCTTGCAGGCCAGCACGAGCTCGTGCGCGCCCGGCTCCGTCGGCATGAACGTCGATGCAAACACACCCCACTCACCATCGCCGCCGGGCGGGGCGAACCGCACCGTCTCGACCGCGCCCGAGGGGGCCGTGATCCGCGCGGTCACCTCGCCGCGGGAGAGGGGCTCGCCGCTCGCCTCCGCCACGCGGGCATCCAGCGCGATCGTCTGCCCGAGCTGCGGCTGCTCCGGCGCGAACGACAGGCTCATTCGCTCGCCTCTCGCCATGTTGCGGCGGTAGGCCATCCAGCGGACCACCTGCCCCCAGAACCGGTAGTGGTATTTGTCCTCCACGCCCTTCCGCCACCGCCAGGCGCCGTCGGTCGCCATGTAGAGCACCTTGCCGGCGCCATAGGTGCGTGTCACGAGCAGGGGGATCCGACCGTATTCGTTGGCGGCGTCTTCGTGGACCGCGAGCACCTCGCTGCCCGCCTTCGCCCGCAGCACGGGGCCATGCCACTGGCCGCCCGGGAGGCTCTCCCAGACGGCGAGATTCTCGGCGCCACCGTCGGCGAGCTTCGTGAGCAGGCTCTTGCGGCCCGCCTCGGTGAGCACAAGCCGCCGCGGGCCGTCGCTCGCGGTGCCGTCGGGTCGGGCCGGATCGATCACCACCGGGCAGAGTTCCTCGAGCGCGGTGCCCGTCAGCGACGCCTGCTCGCCCCGCCAGCCCGGCATGAACACCAGCCCGCTCGCCTGATACTCGACGAGGCCCTTCAGGAGCCGGCAGTCCTCATCGGTGAGTTGGCCCTCGCCCACGCCGACGTCGCCGAGAAACACAACGTCGTATTTCGAGAGCTCGTCGAGGCCCGAGGGGAACTTCTGAATGTAGTCCTTGGTGCCGCCGCCCCGTTTCGAGAGCCCTGGCTGAAAGAGCAGACACGAGACCTCGACGCCCGGATCACGGGAGAGGGCATTGCGGAGGTAGCGGTATTCCCACCGTGGCACCGTCTCGACGACCAGCACCTTGAGGTTCTCCTGGCGAATGGCGATCGGCGCCGTCCGCTCGTTGTTGTCGGCGAGAACCTCGCCCTGCTCGACCGGGATCGTGAGCGTGACCGTGTAGTCGCCGACCGCCGGGGGCGTCCAGTAGATCCAGTCGGTGACGGTGGCCATTGGCGGAATGCGGACTTCCTTGACGAGTTTCTCGCCGGTGCTCGTGGCGAGCGTGGCCACCACCACGCGTTCCGTCGGCAGCGACGACACCACCGTGAAAGGCACGCGAACGGGCTTGCCCGCCACGCCCATCGTGGGGCAGTCGAGGCTCGTGAGGTCGAGGTCGGGGAGTTTCGTGGGGCTGCCGGCGGGCACGGCATAGACCGGCACCTGTGCGAGCCTGAGCATCTGCGCCGCATCGAGCGGCGGGCGACCCTTGTTCCAGTCGCCATCACTGGCAAGCACCACCGCACGGAGCGCGGCAAACCGCTCACTCGCCTGCGCCAGTGGCTCGGCGAGGTCGGTGGCCGTGCCCGGGGGCGCCGGCGAGATGGGCTCCACGACCACCTGGAACCGCTCCTCGAGCGGCTTCCAGAAACTGCTCTCCGCGAGCGGCGCCACCGCCTCGCGGCGCGTCCGCGGACCAGTGGCATTGCTCCCGTCGGTCGCGACCACGTCTTTCGTATCCATGCTCCGCGAGGCGTCGTGGAGCACGACCACCGTCGGCTTCTCGTCGGGCCGATACTCCTCGACCCACTCCGGCTGGTTGAGGAGCATGGCGACGAGGCACGCGATCAGGATGCGCAGGAGTTCCACGAAGCCGGTCCCGACGGCGAAGCCGCTCCGCTTCCAGGTGAGGAAGGCGACGACCACCACCGCCAGCACCAGCGCGATCGAGATGCCGATCGTCCAGGGTGTCGTGAAGAACCGCAGCGCCTGCTCGCTCATGCCGCGGCCTCCAGCGGCCGCGAGGTCTTCGCGGCGCGATCGGCCGCGGCAGGCCGCGGCAGGCTGAGCAGGCCCTCGGCCACGAGCGCGAGCAGCATGGCGATCAGGAACGCCCGCCAGATCTCCTGCACGATGCTGTCGGTGTCGCCCGCGGTGCCAGTGATCCGCTGGAAGGAGAGCCCGCGGAAGAGGGCGTCGATGCGTTCGTCGGCCACCGGCAGAGCCGTGTCCTCGGCGACGGGCCGGTTCACGGCCACGAGCCGATCACCGCAGGCGAACACGCCCGCGTGGAATCCCGCCTCGGTGGATGCCGCCGCACCGCCCTGCCGCGTCCAGGTGCCACATGCCCGCGCGTTCTCCGCGGTGGCCGTGCCGGCGTCGGCCTGCCGGGCGCCGCCGAGCACCGTCAGGCCGCGGTCGATGGCCCGCTGCACGAGCGCATAGAGGACGACCCCTTCGGCGGCGAGCGACGAGTCGCGCGGGGCGGGCGTGGTGGCCACGAACGTGACGCCCTCGGCTCGGCTCGCCCGCGCCACGAGCGGCGCGCCGCCCGGCAGCGATGCCAGCGGCACGAGATCGCCGGAGAGCCCGCACGAGCGGCGGATCTCCACATCGCCCAGCGGCAGTGCCGAACCCGCGAGCGTGTTGGCGAGCAGGTCTTGATCGGTCCGCCACGATTCCGCCGTCGCAGGCTTGGCGGGGGCCGTCCACTCGCTCCACGCGCAGCCGACGAATTCGGCCGTGGTGGGCCGATCGGGCGCGAAGAACACCACCTGACCACCGCGGCCGAGAAACGCCTGCACGAGTTCCGCATCGCGGCCCTCCGGAAGCGGCCCCTGCCAGAAGAGTGCCGCGGCCTCATCCCAGGCCGCCGCCGCGAGCCCGCCGGGCGGCACGAGGTCCACAAGCGCCGCCGCCTTGTCGGGAGCGATGGCCGCGACGAGTTCGAGCACGCGGCCGGCGGCCGGATCCTCTGCGACCACGAGCGACCGCCGCGGTGGCGGCGCATCGTAGGCGAAGAAAAAATCGTTGTCGGCCAGGTTGGCATCGGCGGGAATCGAGACCCTGCCCCAGCCCCGCGCGGCCGCAGACCGTTCGAGCGGGATGACGTGGTTCTTGAGCACCGCCTCGCGGCCGGTGAGTTCCACGTCCACGGCGGTCGAGATGCCACCGATCTCGAACTTCACCGGCAGCGTCAGCCGGCCGCCGTCGTCCTGCCGCGACACCGCAACGGTGACCACCAGCCGGCGATCGCGGCCGACCGTCTCGAGCCGCACGTTCGACGCACGGACCGCCACGTTGCCCGGGGCAGGAGCGGCGTAGGAGAGCAGCTGCACGCGGACCTGCTGCGGCAGCTTCGCGAAGGCGTCGCGGATCCCGCCCCAGGCGCCGTCATCGGGCTTCCAGTCGTTGGCCCGCTGGTCGGAGCAGATCCACAGCTCGGTCGTGCCGGCGGCGTTCTCGCGGATGAAGTCATAGCCGCTCTGGAGCAGGGCCGGCAGGTCGGACGCCGCCGCCACGGGCCCGGCCGAGACGAGTTCCACGATCTCCGCGGGGCTCGCCACCTCCTCAGGCCCCTTCGCGGGATCGCTCAGCACCAACACCCTTCCCGCGCGGAGCGTGGCCAGCGAGTCGGCAAGTTGCCGGCGGCCGGTGTCGAGCTTCGACTCGCCGCCGGCCGTGGCGACAGCCTGCATGCTCGGGCTGCGATCGAGGATCACGATCGCCGAGTCGGGCCTGCCGCCGCCGGCGAGGGCGAGCCAGCCGCGGGAGAGGGGCCGGCCGACGGCGAGGATCACCGCCGCCACGGCCGCCATCCGCAGTGCCATGATCAGCCAATGCCGAAGTCTGGAATAGCCCCGCGAGAGCGCCTTGGCCGCGAGCAGAAACTGCATCGCCGCCCACCGCACCGTCTGAAACCGCCGCTGGTTGATGAGGTGGATGATCAGCGGCAGCGCCACCAGCGGCAGCGCCACGAGCACCCACGGCTGGAGGAACGTCATCGCAGGCCCCTTCCCGCCGCCCGGCCCACGAGGAACCGCGCGAGCACCTGCTCGTAGGGCTGGTCGGTGACCACGCGGTGGTAATCGACGGCCGACTCGAGCACGACCCGGCGGAGATTGGCGAGATAGGCCTCCATCGCCCGGTGGTAGCGGTCGGTGATGTCGATGGGGTCGGCGAAGATCGCCCCGCCCCCCTCCATGTCGAGAAACCGCGTCGGCCGCTGGAACTGGAAGGCGAGCTCCTGCGGATCGAGGAGGTGGAAGGCGGCGACGTCGTGACGGCGGAACCGGAGATGGCTGAACGCGGTCGCGAGGGTCTCGGGCTCGCAGAACAAATCCGAGACGATCGCCACCACCGCCCGCTGCCGCGTCGTCTCGGCGATCTCGTGGAGCACCTCAGGAAGCCGCGTGGGGCCGGCCGGCTTCGCCTCCTCGAGCACGTCGAACACCAGCCGCAGGTGGGCCGGGCTTCGCCGCGGTGGGAGCGTCCGCACGATGCCGCCGGCCACGCAGGTGATGCCGACCGCGTCGCCCTGCTGGCTGGCGAGGTAGCCGAGCGCCCCGCAGATCCGCCGCGCATACTCGATC
>Ga0208864_1000344_pt1 | contig 15393 bp, 9 predicted proteins | sample CryBogmetaGMA05M_FD_184542 | JGI IMG/M metagenome (GOLD analysis project Ga0208864, IMG submission 184542) | Freshwater microbial communities from Crystal Bog, Wisconsin, USA - MA0.5M (SPAdes) | ecosystem: Environmental > Aquatic > Freshwater > Lake | place: Crystal Bog, Wisconsin, USA...
GCATGACAGCCCCCCGCCCCGCCCCGGAAATCGTCCGCACCAAGATCGTCGCCACGCTCGGGCCCGCATCGCGGTCCGAAGACGCCATTCGCGGTCTCGTCGAGGCGGGCGTGGACGTGTTCCGCCTCAACATGGCCCACGGATCGATCGACGAGCATCAGGAGTCGCTCGACCGGATCCGCCGCGTGGCCAAGACCCTCGCCCGGCCGATTGGCGTGCTCGCCGACCTCGCCGGCCCGAAGATCCGCCTCGGGGAACTGCCGGGGGGCGCGGTCGAGGTGGCCACGGGGGATCTGGTGCGGTTCGTCCGCGGCAGCGAGGCGCACGAGCCCGGGGAGTTCACCGTCACCTACGAGCCGCTGATCGACGAACTCAAGGTGGGCGATTCGGTGATGATCGCCGACGGCACGATCAGCCTCGTCGTCGAGGAACGCAACGCGAGCCACGCCGTCTGCCGCGTGGTCCAGGGGGGCACGATCCGCAGCCGCCAGGGGGTGAACCTGCCGGGCGTGAAGCTCTCGGTGGCCGCGATGAGCGCCACCGACTGGCAGCATGCCGAATGGGCCGCGGCCGCCGGGGTCGATTTCGTGAGCCTGTCGTTCGTGCGGAGCGCGGTCGAGGTGAAGCTGCTCAAGGAGCTGCTGCGGACCCGCGGCTCCGCGGCCCGCGTCGTCGCCAAGATCGAGAAGCGGGAGGCGATCGAGAACCTGGAGTCGATCGTCGAGGCGGCCGACGCCGTGATGGTGGCCCGCGGCGACCTCGGGGTGGAGACCGACGTGGCGAGCGTGCCGATGGTGCAGAAACGGATCATCCGCGCCTGCCAGCGGTATCAGAAGCCGGTGATCGTGGCCACGCAGATGCTCGACAGCATGCAGCACGCCCGCCGGCCCACGCGGGCCGAGGCCACCGACGTGGCCAACGCCATCCTCGACGGCGCCGACGCCTGCATGCTCTCGGGCGAGACGGCGATCGGCGAGCATCCGCGGCTGGCCGTGGAGATGATGCGGCGGATCGCGAGCGAGACCGAGAAGCAGTATCTCGCCGACCGGTGGCGGTACATGGAAGGTCGGTTTCTCGCCGAGAAGGGCTCGGCGGGCGTGCCGGTGCAGGAGTTTCTCCCGTCACCAGAGTTCCTCGTGGAGGGGCTGCATCCGATCACCCAGGCGGTGGTGGACGGGGCCAGCCGGATCGCGGGCGAGCTCGACGCCAAGCTGTTCGTGGTCGCCAGCCGCTCGGGGCTCACCGCCATCGCCCGCTCGAAGCGGCGCGGGGCCGTGCCCACGATCGGCCTCTCCGACAATCCCGCTTCGCTCCGGCAGATGGCCCTCTACTGGGGCGTGACGCCGCTGGCCATGGAGGCCACCCACGACGTGGGCGTGCTCCTCGACCGGATCACCGCCTGGGGCCTCCAGGAAGGCCGCCTGCAGCGTGGCGACCGGATTTTGCTGGTGGCGGGTTCCGGTTTCGGGACCGGAGGACACAATATGGCTCTCGTTCACGAGGTATGACATGAAAAAGAAATGCGTGCTCGCCTATTCGGGCGGGCTGGATACGTCGGTGATTCTCGGCTGGCTCATCGAGCAGGGCTACGAGGTGGTGGCGGTGTACGTGGACCTCGGCCAGCCGTGCGAGGATCGCGAGGCGATTCTCGAGAAGGCCCGGACGTGCGGCGCGGTGAAGGCCGAGATCGTGGACGTCCGCGAGGAACTCTGTCGCGACTTCGCGTTCCCCGTGCTGCAGTGGCAGGCCCGCTACGAGGGCACATATCTCCTCGGCACCTCGATCGCCCGGCCGCTGATCGGCAAGGTCTGCGTCGACATCTGCCACCGCGAAGGGGCCACCGTGTACGCCCACGGCGCCACCGGCAAGGGCAATGACCAGTGCCGCTTCCAACTCGCCGCCGAGGCGATCGATCCGCGGATCACGGTCTTGGCCCCCTGGCGGATGGCCGAGTTCCGCAGCCTGTTTCCCGGCCGCAAGGAGCTGATCGAATACTGCGACGCGCGGAACATCCCCGTGAAGGCCTCGAAGGACAAGCCCTACAGCTCCGACGAGAACTGCCTCCATACGAGCTACGAGGCCGGGCTGCTCGAGGAACTCACCACCGACGGCTTCAATCTCGTGGACTTCGGGATGACGGTCGCGCCGCAGCAGGCGCCCGACTGGCCGGAGACGGTGCGGATCGACTTCGAGTCGGGCGTGCCGTTGAAGGTGAACGGCAAGGCTCTGAAGCCCCACGACCTCGTGCTGGCCCTCAACGAGATCGGCGGCCGCAATGGCGTCGGCCGCACCGACATCGTCGAGAACCGGTTCGTCGGCATGAAGAGCCGCGGCGTCTACGAGGCGCCGGGCATGACGCTCCTCTACGAGGCGCACCGGCTCGTCGAGCAGATGACGCTCGACCGCGACCTCGTGCACCTCCGCGATCGGCTCTCCCCCGAGGTGGCCGAGATGGTGTATTACGGCTTCTGGTACTGCGCGAAGATGGACGCCCTCCTGGCGTTCATCCGCGAGGCGCAGAAGCCGGTCACCGGCACCGTGGAACTCAACCTCTACAAGGGTAACGTGATGGTGAAGAGCCGCACGAGCCCGCTGAGCCTCTACGACGAGGCGATCGCCTCGATGGAAGGGGGCGGATCCTACGATCAGACCGACGCGGAGGGCTTCCTGCGGATCGTGGGGCTACCGCTTCGCGTGCAGGGCCGCGTGCGGCCCCGCGGCAAGGCGTGAACGCCCGGGGAACGCCGTCGGGCTTCCTCCGTCGGCGCCTGCCGGTGGTGGCGGCGCTCGCCCGGATCGAGGGCCGTCGGCCGGCGATCTGGGTCGCGGCTGCCGCCACGCTGGCGGTCGTGACCCTCGTGCCGTTCGTGCGGGCGTGGGCCGCCGCGGGGGCCGGGGCGCTGATCGGGCTGGCGGCGATTGGGTCGCTGCGGCGGGCAGCACGCTCGGGCGATCTGCTTCCGGCTCGGCTTGCGGCGCGGGTGGCCTGGCCGGTGGCCGCCGCTTGGGCCGGAGCGGCAGTCGCGTGGCTCGCGGGCAGCGCGGGCGTGGGGCGAGCTGTCGTGGCGGTGGCCGCGTCGTGCGGCGCCATCTTCTCGGCGGCCGCCGTGGCAGGGGCCACATGGGCGCCGGCGCAGCGGCGTTTGCTCGGAGACCATGCCGAGTCAGACCCCTCCGCCGACCGGTCGCCGCGACTCGTGGGCCGCACCTGGGCCGATGCGGCGGCGATGCTTTCCACGCTCGTCGCGATGGCCGTGTGCTACTTCCTCGCGCCGGAGCACGCGGCGTGGTACGCGGCGATCGCGACGACGTGGTTCACGCTCCTCGCGGTGCCTGCGGCCACGCTGGTGGGCGGCGACGAAGGGCCGCGGTGCGAGCTGGCGACCGCGGGTCCGGGCCGGCCGCGGCTGGCCGGCACCCCCGCGGCCGCGGTGCCGACGCTCGCCGCCTATGCCGCAGTGCTCGGCTGGCCAGCAGCGGTGGCTGCCGCGGTGGTCCGCGACCGCGCCGCCGGCTGGAGCGATCCGCGGGTGGCCGTGGTCGTGGTCGCCTGCATGGCGGGCCTCGCCGCGGCCCTGGCGTGGGTCTCGGCAACGCGCCGCTGGCGCGAAGAGACCACCTATGCCGTGCTGGTGGCCGCCCACGCTGCGGCGATCGCCCTCGTCGCCCGGGTCGCCTAGGCCACGCAGGGCCCCGCGGGGCGGCAGTCTGCCAGCTTTGGCGTTGCCGCCGCGGCGCCGTCCGTGCGACACTCCGCCAGTCTTCGCAGCTTCGCCGACCGTCGCGGTCTCGGGCCGCTGCGCCAGACAGTGACGGTTGATCGAGTCGAGAAAACCCTGCGGTTCGCACGATACACAACGCATCGTGTCGATCGCGCCGCTGCCGCCAGTCCCATCGAGGAGTCGTCTCGTGCCAGGAACCCTCATCGCCATCAGCCGTCGCGGGTTTCGCCTGCGGGCTCTCGCCGTCGCCCTGCATGTTTCGGCGGCGGCCGCCGTGGCGACGGCAGCCGGCTTTCCCGCCAGCGAGACGATCTTCCCCGCCACCACCCGCGCCTGGATCAGCATCGCCGACTTCCGCGGGATGCAGGAGCGGTTCGACAAGTCGCCCTACGGCCAGTTGATCACAGACCCCGCGATGAAGACCTTCGTGGAGCACCTCCGCGAGCAGATCTCGAAGAACGGCAAGCAGCGGCTCGCCAAGCTCGGGCTCACGCTCGAGGATCTGGAGAAGGTGCCGGGGGGTGAACTCGCCGCCGGCGCGATCGAGGTGGAGGGAGGCAGGCTGGCCACGGTGCTGCTCGTCGACACGACCGGTCACGAAGACGACGCGAAGGCCGTGGTCGACCGCATCGGCAGCCGGTTGCTCGAGCAGAAGGCGACGAAGGTGACGGTGGCGGGCGCGCCGCCGCAGCTCACGGTCTACGAACTTCCCGCCGATCCGAACGACGTGCGGTCCGACGTGGCGGGCCGGAAGCGGCGAGTGGCCTTCGCCGTGGGGCCGCAGGTGCTGGTCGTCGGTGACGACGCCGTGCAGGTTGGGCAGGCCTTCGGCGTGCTGTCGAAGGGCCGCCAGGACAGCCTTGCGACCGTGGAATCGTACAAGGCGGTCGTCGAGCAGTGCGCGAGCCAGGTGCCGGCGAACGCGGGGCCGATCCGCTGGTTCGTGGACCCGCTGAAGTTCGCCGCCGCCTACCAGAAGACCAACCCGCCGCGCGAGAAGCGGAAGGGCCCAGATTACGTCGCCATTCTGGGACGCCAGGGCTTCGACGCGGTCAAGGGGGCCGGCGGTGTGCTGATCTTCAGCGAGGGCGCCCACGCCCTCCGGCACCACACGCTGGTCTACGCGCCGCCGCTGCCGGGCCGCGATCCCGATTCGCCCGAACGGTTCGACCTCGCGGCCCGCATGCTCCGCTTCCCGAATGCCGCCGGCGTGGCGCCCGCGGCCTGGGTGCCCCGCGACGTGGCGGGTTGGGCGGCGCTCCAGTGGGACGTGAAGAAGGCCTTCGGCTCGGCCGAGTCGCTCGTGGACGAGATCGTCGGCGACAAGGGTGTGTTCGACGACGTGATCGCCTCGCTCAAGGAGGATCCGGACGGCCCGCAGATCGATGTCGAGAACGACCTGGTCGCCTCGCTCGGTACGCGGGTGAGCGTGATCACCGACCACGTCGATCCGATCGGCACCGACTGCGAGCGGATCGTGATCGCGATGGAGGCCACCGACGAGGCCCGCGTGGCCGCGACCGTGGCCAAGGTGATGGATGCCGATAGCGACATGCGGAAGATCGACATCGGCGGCCATGTGGCCTGGGAACTGATCGACCACTCGATGGAGATCCCGAAGCTCGAGGTCGAGACGCCCGGCGGCGCCGTGGCCCATGCCGACCACGACACCAACGACGAGGCCCACCGCCGCCGGCAGCGGCTCCGCGAGAAGGAAGGCCGCCTGCTCCCGCATTCCACCGTAACGGTCGCCAAGGGGCATCTCTTGATCGCGTCGCATCGCGACATCCTCGAGCGAGTGGTGACCGCCGACGGCGGAGCCGCCACGCTCGCCGCGGCGCCGGACTACGTCGCCGTGCAGGCGGAACTCGGCAAGTACGTTTCGGACGCCACCGCCTCCCGCGGCTTCGGCCGCGAGGACGAGGCGGTCCGACCGACGTACGAACTGCTCCGCCAGAACAACATGCCCAAGTCGCAGAGCCTGATGGGCCAGATGCTCAACGACCTGCTCGGTGACGGCAAGCCGGGCACCGTCCGCGAGCAGAAGATCGACGGCAGCACGCTCCCCGAGTTCGACGTGGTGCGGCGCTACTTCGGCACCAACGGCCTGGCGATGGAGTCGCGCTCGCAGGGCTGGTACATCGTGGGACTCGCGCTGCCTCGGTCGCAGCAGCAGGAGCAGGAGGTCGCCCGGCGGCCCGAAGAACCGTCGAACCGCTGAGCGGCGGGCTCAGGCGAACGGCAACCGTACCGCTCACGCGGTTACGCTTCCTCGATCAGGAAGCCCAATCGCGTAAGCGATGGGGACAGCCGCGAGGATCACGGGCGACCCGATGAAGGTTCCTGGCTCAGGGCCTGGCCGCCCGGGCGGGGCCGCGCTCGGTTTCCACGACCGCCCAAAACGGATGCTGCCGGTCGGCCCGCAGCCGCAGGTCTTCGAGCATCACCCGCAGGTCGGGAACGGCCGGGCCCTTGAGGAGCCGCTGGCCGTCCACGGTGACCGTCGCCGGGCGCGTGAAGTCGAGCAGTTCGGGGGCGAGCCAGACCTTCACGCGGTCGGCTCCGCACCGCACGGAGAGCGTGTTGGTGGCCCCGGCCTTGGCCTCGATCTGAAACGGCCGCACACCGGCCGCCGGCGGCCACTGGTCGGGAAGCACGATCGTCCGCGGCGGCAGGCCGTCGAACTCGACCCACCAGAAGAACCTGTCCCAGGGCCGCATCGCCACCGCCTCGAACTCCCGCGGAAAGAAGGAGCGGGTCTTGCGGCCCATCCAGTCGAACAGCCGGAGGAGCTCGTCGGAGAAGTGCTCGTGGCCCCGGCCGCGATACTCCACGTAGGTGGCGTCGAAGCCCTTCGTGAAGTAGCGATCGAGGTCGGTCGCGTCGCGCTGCACCGTGGCCCGGTCGAGTTCGCCCGCGACCACGTAGATCGGCAGCGACCGCGCGTTGGGCCAGTAGTGGGTCACGTAGCGGGCCGCCGTCGGGCCGATCATGATCAGCCCCGCCCAGAGATCGGGATGCGCCAGGGCCACGTCCCAGGCGGCGTCGCCGCCGAGCGAGTGTCCGGAGAGAAACACCCGATCGGTGTCGATCGAGAACCGTCGGGCGGCCTCGCGAAGTGACGCGAGCACGGCGTGGTGTTCCCGCGGCGAGGAGCCGTAGGCGGCCTGATGCGCCTCGCCCCAGGCCGGCGCGATCACAATGGTGCCATGCCGGGTCGCCTGGCCGAGCCGGGTGCCGTCGGCGGCCGGCATGCCCGCCCACCACTCGATCTGATTGAGGGGCGTGGACCAGGCGGCGTGCAGCGTGACGATCGCGGGATAGCGCCGCAGCGGATCGTATTCGGGGGGCAGCTGCACGAGGCAGCGGCCCTCCGCGCCGCCGTCGAGCCCCGGCACGGTGAGTTCGTGGAGGCCGGGTGACGTCGCTGCCGGTGGGTCGAGCGGCGGAGCCATGTGCGCGGCGAGCGCCGCGATCGTCGCCGCCTCGCCGGCCTCCTCGTTGCGAATGCGTCCCAGGATCGTGTCGCGGGCGGCCGCGTCGGCGGCGCGGAGATAGTCGCGGACGAGGTCGCGAACCCGGCGGGCGGAGAGGGCGAGCTTGAGGTTCTCCGAGGCGGCTCCCGCGCCCTGAAGCCAGCCGCTGATGGCGAGGGCCACGGCCCGCTCGGCCGGCACGCCGGAGTCGGTGCCGAGGCGGTCGAATGTGGCCAGCCGCTCGAGCGTGGTGAACGACAGCTGCCGCTGGATCTCGTCCACGGCCGTGTTGGCCGCCTCCCGATCGGCTTCGTCGAGGGCTGCGATCCGCGACCGCAGGTCGGCCACCAGCCCCGTCGCCCGGTCGCGGCGGCCGCGGTAGGCGTCGCGGGCCTCGCGGACCGCCTCCAGGATCTCGCCGCCGGCGTCCTCGGCCGGGAAGGCCTCGAGCATTGCCAGCGCGAGCCGATCCTGCCCTGCCCTGCCCCGCAGCTGGATCTCGTCGAGGGTGCGCGTCGCCGCGAGCCGGGCGATCGTCCGCCGCTCCTTGGCAAGGTCGGCGAGATCGGGGAAGTCGGCCAGCACCGCGTCGAGTTCCCGCGCGGCGTCGTCGTAGCGATCGCCCTGGAGGAGCAGCCGCACGACCCGGAGCCGCTGGTCGGGATTCGTGCGGTCGATCTGCTGGGCGATCACCCGCCGGAGCACGTCGGGCGGGATCGAGTTCGTCGCCAGCCGCATGTCGAGCAACAGCGGCTTCTCGGTCTGCACCCCTTCGAGCCTCGTCCACCGCGGGGTGATTTCGGTGATGCCCTGCACGACGTCCACGCGGCCGCCCGCGGTCGCGAGGGAAAGGATGCGGCGGCCGAACTCGTCGAAGGGCGTGGTCTCGAGGATGCCGCCGATGCCGGCGACCCGCCGGCCGTTCTCGGGCACCCGCTGCGGGATCGTCACCCGCTCGATGCCAGGATCGACAGGGGCCTCCTCGACCCGGACGACCTTCTTCTTCGAGACCATGGTCCGCGTGAGTTCGTCGTCGCACATCAGGATCGGCTCGCCGGCGCCGCCCCCCGACTCGTCGGCCATGGGATCGACGATCACTCCGGGCAGCTTGGCGAACCGGCCCTCGAGGATGCGGCCGTCGGCGACTTGCACCCGATCGGCGGTGGCGGTCGAGGCCGAGGCCACGGCGAGCAGCGCCGCCGCGGCAACGCTCCGCAGGCTGGCGATGAACTGGACGGGGCGCGGCGCTTCCATGCGAATCGGTCCCAGGCCTGGAGGGCGACGAGTTGCCGCGCGGCAATCTCGCGCGAATCTCCATCGCAAAGTCTACGTCCGCTCGATCGCGACCGTCAGCGCCGGTCGACCGAAAACCGGTTGTCCACCCGCTGGATGAGCTCGAAGACGTCGTCGGCCAGTTGATCGATCTGCATCTGCATTCGCTGCTGGGGCGAATCGAGGAACGAGGGATCCTCCCAGATCGACAGCCGCGCCCGCGCCAGGTCCGCCGCTGCTTCGAGCTGGGCGAGCGTGGTCGCCGAGACCGTGCCTGCCCGCCGCGCGTTCGCCGCCCGGGCCGCCGCCAGTTCTTTCTCGGCCTGGAGGGTCGCTGTCTCCACGGCCGCCCTTGCGAGATCGAACCCATTGCCATGGGGCCGAGCCCGCGTGGTGGCCGCGTGTCGCTCGAGCACCTCGACGCGACGCCGAAGGCTCGCGAGTTCCAGGTCGTTCACCTGGTGGGGGGCCGTGCTGGCGAGGTGCTCCGCCTGCGCGAGATTGGCCTGCGCCAGCCGCAGACGCGCCTCGGCGTAGCGGGCGTGCAGGTCGGCGTGCGCCTGCTCGGCCGGCGACGGCGTGCCCGCGAGCGTCGGCCCCTGGGCGGTGGCTACGCCCGAGGGCAGCCAGCGGTGTGTGACGGTCGCCACCGCGGCGACCGTCAGGACGAGGGCTGCGATGCGAGCCGGCTGGGGAAACGTGGCATGGGCAAACCCCCTGAGCCGCGAACGTGGCGGCGACGAACCGCCCGGTAACCATTATACCCCCCACCACGCCGTGCGTTCCGCTTGTGGGGCATGGCGTGCCTGACGAGCGGCCGCGCTTTCTTGACTGGACCCTCCGCGGCTGGGGACAATCCTGGCATCTCTGGCGGACCGTCCGCCCGGCCCTGTGGCACGACGAGTAGTGGCATGCATCGCGATCCGATCCGGCGGGCGGTTCTCTGGGGCGTGGTCGCGTCCCTCCTCCTGCCGGTGATGCTGGCGGTGGTGACTGGTCTCGGCGCCCTGCTCGGCGGGCTGGGTGACGCGGCGGGCAGCCGAGTGTTTCTCCGCCTCGGCCTCGTCGTCGGTGCGGCGTGGGTCATCGCCCTCGTGGCCACCACGATCGCCTCCGCGATGGCGTCGCTCACCCCCGGCAGGCGGCGGAAATGGCGCGACTGCCGCGGTCGCGGGCCGCGTCATCGCAGGCCGCGGCACCGTCCTCGGCACCGCCGTGAGCCACGGCCCGAGTGACCCGCGCCGCGTGACACTCCCCATGAACGCGTCGTATGCTCCAAGGCATGGGCCTGAGTGATTCACGCCGCCGAGCTTCGCCGACCCGCTGCCCGCGGCGGGCCTGGCGGGCGGCGCTCGGCATCGGCACTCTGGCTGCGGCCTTGATGGCGGGCATCGGCCCCGTGATCGCCGCCGAGTCGGCCCCCACTCCGAAGGACGTCCGCGAACGGATCGACGCCGCCGCCAAACTCGTCGACGCCGACAAGCCCGACGCGGCGGTGGCCTCGCTCACTGAAGCGCTGGGCATGCTCGAGGCGCTGGCCTCGGCGCCGCGGCCTTCCGCGGCGGTGAAGACACTCGCCGATCGGGCCGCGGCCGTGCGGCGCCGGCTCGAGAAGGCCGGGGCCGATGTGACGACGCTCGTGGTCCCTGGTCCGGCGAAGGCGACGGCCCCGCCGCCGTCCGCCGCTTCCCCGGCCGTCGGCAAGAAGGCGGCGGTGTCGTTCGCGCGACAGGTGGCTCCGATCCTCGCCCGGTCGTGCGGCGGCTGCCACATCGCCGGAAAAAAGGGGGGCTTCCAGATGGCCTCCTACGAGGATCTGATGAGGACTGGCATGGTGCAGCGCGGCCAGGGGCAGGCGAGCCGCCTCGTGGAGGTGATTCTCACGGGCGACATGCCCCGCGGCGGTGGCAAGGTGAGTAGCGCCGAGGTGGCCACGCTGGTCGCCTGGATCGATGCTGGCGCCCCGTACGACGCGGCCAACCCGGCCCTCGGCATCGACCTCGTGGCCCGGGGTGGCGCCGCCGTTCAGCCCCCGCCGGCCGTCCCCGCGATCCGCCCGGTGGCGGTCAAGCCGGGGGAGATCTCGTTCGCGGCGGACGTGGCGCCGCTGCTGCAGGAGCACTGCCTGAAGTGCCACGGCGGAGATGAGACCGAAGCCAACCTCAGCATGGCCACCTTCGAGGCGCTGCTGAAGGGCGGTCGAAGCACCGGCGCCGTGGTCGCCGGCAAGGGGGAAGACAGCCTCCTCGTGAAGAAACTGCGGGGGGCCGGCATCGAGGGGCAGCGGATGCCGCTCGGCGGTCCGCCCCTGCCCGATGCCGAGATCGCCAGAATCGCGAAGTGGATCGACGAGGGGGCGCGGCTCGACCTGCTGACGAGCCGCACGCCTCTCGACGCGGTCGTGGCCGCCGGTCAGGCCAAGAAACTCTCCGACGCAGACCTCGCCACGAAGCGGTTCGCGGCGGGGGAGAAACTCTGGCGGCGGGCGATCCCCGACGAAGAGCCCGGCGTGCAGACGAGAGCCGGCGTGTGCGCGATCGGCAACCTGCCCGCGGATCGGCTGGCGGAAGTCGCCGACGTCGCAGAAGGTGTGGTGGGCGACATCCGCAGCCAGTTCGGCGTCGCCGGGCCGCTGCTCAAGGGAGGCGTCGTGGTCTACGCGCTCGAGCAGGCGGTGGACTATTCGGCCGTCTGGCAGGTGCTGTCCAATGCCGAACGGCCCAGGGGGCTGGCCGGCCATGCAGGGGTCTCCGGCGACGTGGTCTACGGCGCCCTGCTCGTGCCGGCCAATCAGGCCCCCGACGATCTCCGGGCCGCGGTCGCCGACGTGGTCGCCGCCGCCGCGTTCGCCGGCCGAGCCACGCCCGCATGGTTCAGCCAGGGCGCCGGCCGCGTGGCGGCCGGCCGGCTCGCCCCGAAGGCCGACCTCGTCCAGCAGTGGCGGAAGGATTCTGCGACGGTGGTCCCGAAACTCGGCTCGGCCGCCGACTTCCTCGCGGGCCATGCCGATCCGGCGGCGACGGCGCTGGCGGCCGGCGGGCTGCTGGGCACGCTCGCCAGTGGCGGCAAGCTCGGCCAGATGGCCACCGCCCTCGACGGCGGCGCGACGTTCGACGAGGCCTTCGCTCAGGTCTTCCGCGCGACGCCCACCCAGGCGTTCGAGAAGTGGGCCGCTCGTGCCACCCGCTGACGATCCGTGGACGAAACCCTTCGTGGCCTTTGTCCACTTGGCCGACCGGAGGAAACGCCGAGGATTTCCCGGTCGGCATGCCTCGCATCCTGCTGAGGAGCGCGGGGCGATACGTTATCCACCGCAATGCCGTGGCGCCGTGTGATGCGGAGAGCTCGTTGAAGTAGAAACTGGGTGGCCTTGGATCCCGGGGCATGTGATCCGCAGCGGCCCGACCGGAGTCGAGTCGGCGGCTTGACACGCTGCCGAAACCAATCGATTCAGCCCCCAACGAGCCTCGTTAAGAGCTCACCGACATGGTTCGACGCATCACGAACATGGCAGAAAACGTATCGCCTCGCGCTCCTGTCTCGATCGATTGATTGTACACGAGCTCGACCGAGGTGGCCGCGTTTTGCGATCCGCCGCCGCGACAGGCCTACTCCTCGTGGAGTTCGCGGCTGTAGGGCTCCATCGCCTTCGTGTTCCGCTCCACCGCCATGACCACGGTCTGGCGGCCGCCGCCGTCCGGCACGCTGGCGACGATCGGGATGACCTGCCGCTTGTTGGGCATGTCCACCCGCACCCGGAACGTGCCGTCGGGCTGAACCTTGACCGGCTCGCCCTGCAGGGTGACGTAGGCGTCGGAACGGGTGGCGCCGTAGACGATCAGCTCGGCATCGACCTCGAGCTGGAAGGCGGTCACCACCGGCTCGCCTTCCTCGTCGAAGGCGGGCTCGGCCCGCACCGCCGAGGGCGGGCCCATCGGCCGCCGCAGCCGCTCCTCGAAGAGCTCCTGCAGCTCGTTGCTGTTGTTCTCCGCCGAGAAGCCGCCGCTCATCGCATAGATCCGGTCGCAGTCGTTGACGATGTCTCCCCAGTGGGCGTCGAGCGTGTCGCACTGCGAGGCGGCAGGCGTGTTGACCGCATTGCTACGGACGAGGGCGTGGAACCGGCCACCCGACGTGAGATAGCCGATCTCGACCCGGCAGCGGAGCGGCTCGCGGACGTCGATGAACCAGTTCTTCACGCCGCCGTGGACCTCGATCTCGCGGATCACCTGCTCCGAGGGGGAGCCCTGGAGCCCCGATTCGATCCGCAGCACGCGGAGCACGGGTCGGGCCCCGTGCCATTCCTGGCCGAGCGCCGACTGCGCCCGCTCGATGCTCCGGGGCGACACCTCCCAGAAGGCGTGCATCCAGTAGGGGCCGCGCACCATCAGCACCATCCGGTCACGGACGGCCCGCTTCGCCCGGCCACCCTCGGCGGGCGTGGCCAGATTCTTGGCCCGCGCGATCCGCTCGCGGGCTTCGGCGATCCGCCGCGCCACCTCGGCATTGTGCGCCACAGCGGCGGGGCTCGGCTGAACGACGACCACCTTCGACCGCTCGCCCGACGGCTTGGCAGGTCGGGCCGCTGAGCGGCGGGCTTCGGCTGGCAGCGCCTTCTTCGCCTTGCTCACGAGAGCCTTGATCAACTGGTCCTTCCGCATGGCATGCCAGCCGGCCACGCCGTGCTGCTTGGCCAAGCGGGCCAGATCACGGACGGGTTTTTCTCGCAGGCTGGCCGACGTCATGCTGGGGGCGCTCTCGAGGCTGGGACGGTGAGGCCGGCGTCCCGCCGAAGGTGGCGGACCGCACGGTCTCCCATCGAGGCTAACGAGAAACCGGAGCGCGGGCAAACTTTGGGACCCGAGGGCCATGCCCCAAGTGCTTTGCCCGGAATGATTTGCGGAAAATCCGCAGGCCTCAGTCGCCGCGGAGTTTCAGGCCCCGATCTGCGAGCTTTTCCCGCACTTCGTTGAGGCTCGTGACGCCGAAGTTCTTGCACTCGAGAAGGTCTTCGGCGGTCCGCCGGACGAGGTCGCCGACCGTCATGATCCCCAGCTTCGTGGTGCACTTCCGGGCCCGGACCGACAGGTTCAACTCGGTGATCGGCATGGAGTAGACCTCCTGCTCGTCCGCCGAGGGCTCGACCGGTTCGGCCTCCACCGCCTCGACCGCCTGCGACGGCTGAGCGATCTGGCCGAGGGACAGCCCCTTCGACGCCAGCATGTCCTTGATCTCGACCAGGCTGGTCTCGCCGAAGTTCTTGCTGGCCAGGATCTCCTCTTCACTCGTCCGCGCCAGATCGCCGAGCGTGTGGATGCCCATCTTCTGAAGGCAGTTGCGGCTGCGGACCGAGAGTTCGAAGTCGCTGACGGGCAGGCAGAGCACCTGGTCGAGCCGGTCCCGCTGCTTCATCTCCTGCTCGTCGAGCTGCATGTCGCCCGAGGCCGACGAATCCTTGAGGAACAGCCGGGCCCGGGGATGGTTCGGAAACGCCTCGAGCACGCGGCGGTAGCACTGCTGCGCCTTGGTGAAGTCGTCGTTGTCCTCGTAGAGGATGCCGAGGTTGATCAGCGCGCCCACGCTCGCCGGATAGCGGGCCAGCGACCGCTCGTAGTAGGCCTTGGCGTCGTCTTCGTTGCCCACGCGATCGGCGATCACGCCCAGCAGAAACAGGGCTCCGGGATGACCGGGATCGATGGCGATCGCCTTCTCGCAGGCGGCGGCCACCTCGGCCGGGCTGTGGCCGGCATCGGCGAGCACGCCGGCTCGCGCCGCCCAGAAGTCGGCCGACGATTCACCCTGCGATCCCAGGGTGTCGAGCGCCTTGTGGGCGTCGGTCACCCGGCCTGCCGATCGCAGCGCCTCGGCCGAGGCCGCCACGCAGGCGGCCGCGTCGTAGCCCGCCTTGCGGGCGGATTCGAACAGCTCGCAGGCCTTCTCGTGAGCCCCTTCGGCGACGTGCGCCAGACCCTGATGAAACAGCGCGAGGGCGCCGCCATCACCAGCCTTGAGCGTCTCGAGGGCGTCGCGGGCCTTGCCGAGGAGCCGCTGGCAGACGCCGAGCTTCACCGAGGAGGCGGGGCTCCGCTCCGTGATCGACTCGAGGTCGCGAACGGCCGACCGCAGGTCGCGGTGGGCGGCGGCATCGGTGCCGAGGAGGTCGAGCACGGCCCTCACTTCCGACGGCCCAAACGGGCCGCTGCCGGTGATCAGATCGCGGATGTCGAGACGGGCCGTAGCAACCATTCGGAAGTCCTCGCAACGTGTGGCACAAGAGTGGGGCGGAAGATGGTCCACCGAGAGCCAGCGGCGGGAGTCGAACCCGCAACCCCCGCATTACGAATGCGGTGCTCTGCCAATTGAAGCTACGCTGGCACGATCCACGGACCCCACGGGCAGGCCCCGGGGAGCGCGTTAGCCCCGCAAAACTAGCGCACGGCCCCCCTGATCGTCAAGAGAGGCCTGTTTTCCAGGGGCTTTTGCAGCGGCACCGGCCGCGCAGAAAAAAAGTGGGGCCTCCGACTCGACAGGAGCACCCTGCCATGGGCACGCGGGTCAGGGGCAAGGCGACCGCGTGCCCGAACAAAGTCGGAGACCCCACCTTGGTATGCCACATAGGCGGGTCGTGATCGGGGCTCGCGCCACGACCACGAAGGACTGAAGCTGCATACGCCGTGCCAAACCGGCCACCCTTTCTTTCCGCGTTTTTCGGGGGTTTCGCCGTCGCGGGCGCGTTCAAAAATGCGGCGGCGCGCCGCATTTCGCTGCGGGTCGATACGATGCATCGGCCCGATGTGGCATCCCTCGTCCACGCCGGGCCCAGTCCGCGGAGTGCCCTCCCGTGAACCCACGACTTCCCGCCCAGGTCGGCCGCCATCGCTGTGGACCCGGCCAGCCCTTGCTCGTGATCGCGGGCCCGTGCG
>Ga0208864_1000345_pt1 | contig 15378 bp, 10 predicted proteins | sample CryBogmetaGMA05M_FD_184542 | JGI IMG/M metagenome (GOLD analysis project Ga0208864, IMG submission 184542) | Freshwater microbial communities from Crystal Bog, Wisconsin, USA - MA0.5M (SPAdes) | ecosystem: Environmental > Aquatic > Freshwater > Lake | place: Crystal Bog, Wisconsin, USA...
ACTAAGCCCTGGACGTACAACTGGTGAAACTCCTTGGCTTCGTCATCAGTAAGGCCGGATATTGAACCTGTTCTGTGGTCGCTCATAACCAATTACCTCCTTCAAAAATAGCCTTGCGGCCGTTACCGCGCTTTACCCGCGCGACATGGGCTGTAGCGTGCTGCATGCCACATTCTGTTTCCAACAAATCGATTGACTTGTTGTAATTGACTTTTACTATTAAAGAAATCATGCCTCGACCTCTTCAATAATTTCTTTACAAGAAGACTTCACTCTTGCAGCTGTAATTCTCTCTTCGCCAGCCTTTTCAGCATCTTGCTCTACGCGATCACGCATTTCTTTAGCAGCAGAAATCTGAATAAGTACCGGTCTAGTTTTAATATAGTCAGCCACCAACTTCTGAGCATCTTGATCCCAAGGCAGAGAGTTAGAGCGATAAGTACGAGTGAGCGAGGAATCCACCTTATCCATATCGGTGCCCAATGGCAGGATATAAAAGAGTGCATCGAATAAACCATTACAAAATTCTTGAATGATGTATGTGGCACCGGCATAACCCATAAATGGAGTACCAGTATGACGTCGAATAATCGCACCAGGGAATGATGATGGAATGTAAGATGCCTTACTACCGTTTTCAGCCAAATACATTCTTTCGTTATAGCTACCAAACATCACGAGTGGAGGCTTCTCCTTAGTGAGTTTACGAACCTCTTGATTGTTTGTTTTTTCACCAGGCTTTCTAGGAACAGCAAAGCTACAAGGTAAGCCCATTTCATCTGATAAAAAGTGACGAATACCTCGGGTGTACGTTTCATTGGCAACTACTGCATAACTTGCAGTGCTGAAAAAATCTTGAGTCACAGAACGCCATAAATCCCAGATAGGCTTAATCGTGGTGTGTTTCTCACGCTCAATAAATGGCTCTGGATCTAATCCCAGTAGTTCACCAAGTTTGCGCAAGAATTGCGTGGTGCTATGTAAGCCGAGCGGTGCTTGTAAATAAGGACGCTCCAAGGCTTCGCACAACATGCGACCAAACTCACGATACATACAGATATTCACATCTGCATTAACTAGGTTCTCAACATCAGCTAAATGAGATCCTAGCGGGAAAACCATATTAATTTCAGCACCAATGCCCTCGGCTAAGCGGCGAATTTCTGCAAGGTCACTCGGCATATTGAAGGTGCCGTAGCATGGTCCAATAATATTGACGCGTGGCTTTTCGCCTTCCGCTCTGGGTTTACGTTCTGGGATCTTACGAGTACCGTATTCAGTCCATAACCAATACATCGCGCGATTAGCGCATTGCCACTGATCTTCATCAATCGTTCTTGGTAAGAAGCGGGCAATATTCATGCCTTCTGGAGTTACACCGCCGCCAATCATTTCTGCAATGGAGCCAGTAACTACAACAGCTGGTAAATCTGGATCTAAAGTTGCGTGGGCGCGTTTCATAGCACCTTCAGTACCTTCACGGCCTAACTGCTCCTCCTCTAAACCAGTAACCACAATGGGTAACTCATGAGGGGGTAATGCGTCTGTGTAATGCAGAACTGAAGTCACGGGTAAATTTTCACAACCTACTGGGCCATCAATGACTACCTGCAAACCTTTGATGGCAGTAAATACATAGACAGCACCCCAATATCCACCTGCGCGATCATGATCGATGACAAACATTACATCATCTCCTCAGCTTTACGCTTTTTCAATTTCTTCTCTAGCTTGCGACGTACCTCAGCTTTGAACTCAGGATGATCTTGTGGAATATTCTCCCAAACACCAGACTTATAACCAGATCCAACATCACCAAAGAATGCTTTCATCTCATCAAAGCGGGCTTGATTACCAATCGCTGCATTGATCACTTGCGCCAATGAACCAGCACCTGCTGGCCCCATCAATGGTCTTGCTGAAATCAGATTCGTAAAGTACAGAGAAGGTATTGAAGCTTGTTTAGCAGCTTGGACTACTGGCGTTGTTCCAATCGCTAAGTCTGGCTTGAACTCTTTCATTGCTGCTAAATCTTGCTCTAGGGAAGCGCGGAATTGAACGTGAACTCCTTTTGCTTCTAACCATTCACGATCTTCATTGCTCCAAGGAGTGCGTGGGCAGGCAGAGCCAACATAACGCACATCTGCACCACTCTCAATTAAGAGCCGAGCAACAATCAGTTCAGAGCCTTCATAGCCACTTAAAGTAATCCGCCCTTTAATTGGCGCAGCGGCAAGCACACCCTTAATGGCAGGGAGAATACGATTTTGCGCAGCTGCAATTAAGTCTTGTGGAGTATTGGTTGATTTACCAATGGCTTCTAACCAACGCGCAGTGCCTTCATAGCCTACTGGTGCTGATCCTACAATGTTGCGCCCAGCTGCTTCAAATTCACGAATACAAGAGGTGTAGAAAGGATGCAATGCGGCAACGGTTACGCAATCGAGCGCTTGGTACATTTCACGCCATTCGCGGGTTGGCACTGAAGCACCTACAGCTAGGCCCATTGGCTCAATCATCATGCCGATACCAACGGGATCAGCTGGGAAAATTTCACCTAATAACGTAATCGTTGGCTTGCTAGAGCGGCCAGTACGTGGCGCCTGTACTGGACCAGACATTGCCTCATTACGTGCGTAATTGAGCATAGCGCCAGCGAGTACATCTTTTGCTTCAGCATGAGTTGGCACACCAAATCCTGGCACATCAATACCGATGATGCGAACACCATTAATTTCTTTAGGCAGTAACTGTAGAGGTACACCGCTAGCGGTTGGTACGCATAAATTGATAATGACAATCGCGTCATATTTTTCTGGATCCGCTTCCTGATAGACAGCATCGCGGATGTCTTCAAATAACTTGCCAGTCACTAATGTCTCGGAATTAAAAGGGACATAACCCACGCTGCGCCGTGCGCCATAAAAATGGGAAGTGAAAGTTAAGCCGTATACGCAGCATGCAGAACCCGAAAGAATTGTGGCAGTTCTACGCATCCGCAAACCTACCCGCAATGCTCCAAATGCAGGGCACATACTTTGGGGTTGGTCATGCGGCCCCTTAGGATAGTCTTTGGCATATTGCTGCAAGGTCTCAGACTTACCAGCTGCCTTAGCAGCAGCAAGCATTTCTGCTTCACCAGAGTGACAGCCCAGACCATCCCCTAAAGTAGGATCAGTCTTTAACTTTTCCTCTGGGGTAATCGGAATGATCGTTTTATTCATAGCAGCGTATTGCTCTCTATCTCTTTAGGCTTGATCGTAAATAACTTCAAGTGTTTTCTTGATGACTACATCTTTGCCCATCATGTCTTTCACAGTAGCTGGCTTCAAAACAATATCGCGACCAGTTACTTCTGAAGAGAACAGGCCCAATAACTCATCTTGAGTTAATGGCTTAGGGCGTACTGGTGGTGCTTCTGAAACATTAGTAGCCAGTTCTTCAAATAGTGGAGCCCACTGCGTGCCAGGCTGACCAATAATTTCATAGCTAGCACTCTTGCGACGAATGTCTTCATTCGCAGGGATCGCTGCCAATACTGGAATACCCGCCTTTTCAGCAAAAGCCTGTGCTTCGCCAGTGAGGTCATCTTTATTGATCACCATGCCTGCTACACCCACGTTGCCGCCTAATTTACGGAAGTACTCTACGGCTGAGCAAACGTTGTTAGCAACATAGAGGGATTGCAAATCGTTACTAGCAACCACGATCACCTTTTGGCACATATCACGTGCGATTGGCAAACCAAAGCCGCCGCAAACTACGTCGCCTAAGAAGTCAAGGAGTACATAGTCAAAGCCCCAGTCATGGAATCCGAGTTTTTCTAAGGTTTCAAAGCCATGAATAATTCCGCGGCCTCCGCAACCTCTTCCCACTTCTGGGCCACCAAGCTCCATCGCAAATACGCCATCACGAATAAAGCAAACATCACCAATCGAGACTGATTCACCAGCTAATTTTTTCTTGGATGAGGTTTCAATAATGGTTGGGCAAGCTTTGCCGCCAAATAGGAGTGAAGTGGTATCGCTTTTAGGATCGCAACCGATCAACAATACTTTCTTACCTTGTTGAGCCATCATGTAAGACAGATTGGCAAGCGTAAAGCTCTTACCAATACCACCTTTGCCATAAATCGCAATGATTTGGGTTTCTTTGGTCACTGGACCTGTTGAAACTGGATCAGGTTCGATAGCAGCTTCTTTTTTGAGGTCCATGAACTGAATTGTTGCTGTTGCTGGGATGCTTGATGAACTCATTGCAGATTTCTCCAATCTAGAACCATTTTTAAACAATCAATATTGTTAAAAGCCGTGTGATAGGCCTCATTTGCATCATTAGGTGAAGAGCGATGTGTAATCAAGCCATCTAAACTTAACTTACCCGACTCCACCAAATCTTTAATTGCAACTAAATCTCCAGGTGCCCACTGTGCTGCGATACGAATACGAGCTTCCCGCATAAATGCTTGTGGGAATGAAAAAGAAATCGTGTCATAAAACCCTGCCAAAACAATTTCGCCGCCAGGAGCAAGGCAGCTGATCAATGTATCCACTAATCGGGCATCGCCACTCACGTCCACAATCGTTTTGTACTTCTTAATCTGATCATCTTTAGGATCTATGGCGTCATAACCTACAGCGCCTTCACGGCGGCCTGCATTAGTCTCCCAAACTACTGGACGCTTACCTTTGGCAACTGCGATACGTGCAATCAAGCGACCTAGTACGCCATGCCCAATAATTAAATCTGGTTGCTCCTGTCCAGGACCAGATGTAACGTGATAACCAGTTGCAGCTAAGGCAAAGAGAATTGCTTCTTCACCCAAATGATCTTGAATCGCAATTACGCGATTACTGTCGACAATCACTCTTGATGCTGCGCCTCCAAATAAACCTTTAATCTCACCGTAGCATTTCGCTCCAGGAACAAATACTCTTTGCCCTACCTTAAGAGAGGAGTCCGCCCCTACTTTGACTACTCTACCCACAGACTCGTAACCAGGAACTAACGGATAACCCATGCCAGGAAAGTTGGGCATTTTTCCAGTCCACAACAATTTTTCTGTGCCAGTGCTGATACCACTCCACTCCATATCGACCACAACATCGATAGGGGTCATAGGTGTTAACTCCAGATCAGTAAGAATGACGCTTTCTGGCTTTTCCAACACGATTGCCCTTGTTTGATACTTATCTGTCATGTCTCGCTAAGCATTCTATTTTTATATTCAAAGTGTAAAAAAATGTTTACACATTAGTTTTTAAACCTTAATTGCCCACTTGTCATCTAGGGGTTTTCTCTACTAAATTGGGCGTTTTTATAGGTCTGTAGTGCATATTTTTGAAATGCGCTTTATGCATCAAGAGCCCTAGGTTTATTGCACCGCAATATTTGCGCATTCAGTGGCATATAAGAATTTAATAATTCGATACCAGTAAAACCTGCTTCGCTAAGTAAGCCCCTTATTTCGGCTTCAGTTCTTGGTCTTCCCCTACCCATCGCCAGCAGATAAAACCCAAAATAGGCATGGCCCATCGCCTCAAAACCTTTGGTCTCAGCCATGGGCTCTGCAAGCAATAAAGTGCCGCCTGGATTTAGTGCATTAAACACATTGGTGAGTAATTGTTTTACGCGGGCATCATCATGGTCAAAAATCACCCGCACGAGGGTCGCTAAGTCACACCCCTTAGGCAAAGGATCTTGAAAAAAGTTTCCGCCAATTGCTTGAGCGCGCTTTGATAGTCCAATTTCCTGAAAGTGGGCATTGGAGAGCTCTGCTACTCCAGGAATATCAAATAATTTGAACTCTAAATGGGAATAGCGTGCAGCCAACCTTTTAACAAAAGCGCCCTGACCACCGCCAATATCAAGAACCATTTGATGCTTGTCCATGGGATAGGCATCAATAATCTCGTCAGTGACTAAGGGTTGGGTATGCGCCATCAATTTAGAGTAATCAGCAACCTTTTCAGCAGATAAGTTTTCTGGCGCAGCGCCCTGCTCTGGGGTGATATAGGGCCAGTACTCATTTAAGGATGCAGAACTTGTATCCCCTTGCAAAAGAGCAATTGGATCGGAGAGGTCGCGATAAAAATCGGCATGGTGTCTTACCATATCCAAAATGGCGACATTTCCCACTAGGGGGGCACTCTTCATGCTTAAGGCATAACGGTCTTCACTCCGCTTAACCAGTAACTTGATTGCTACTGCAGCATCCAATAAACGCCTCAAGCCAGCTGGCTTTAATGGAATTTGTTTTTGCAGCTCATCAAAGCTCAGAGCCCCTTTAGACAAAATATCAAAGAGGTTGACTTGGGTACAGGCAAGCAGGACTTGGGTATACACAAACCCTGCCATCAAATCAAAGATCTCGGATGCTTGCTTTTTAACTATCCTACGGGTGAGTGGAAAACGGGTAGCCCAGCGCTGAAAGCTCGGTGAAGCAATGAGACGATTTCGCCAATCGAAGAAGATTTCCATGAATGGCAATTCAGAACTTAGGCAACAGCGGTATGAAGATTAAGAATGACTAGTTTGACGAAATAAAATTTTTCTTTTCGCATCCTTAAACCAATCTGAAGGTACTAAACGCTCAGATTCTTGAGTGACAAGAGCACGCAACATCTTCTCGCCTTTGCAATGAGGAATAGAGGCAATAGCCTTTCGTACCAACTCATCAAAACGCTGCACCGCTCCACTAAGACCTAAATCCCTAGCAGAGCTTGGGCGATCATGAGCTATATCCTGGCCAGCGGGTTTACCTAATTCAGATTGATCAGCGACGACATCACGAATGTCATCTGCAACTTGATAGGCCTCACCTAACCATTCGCCCAGCGGTCTCCATGTTGCCGCGTCAGCTCCTGCTGCCTGTGCTCCAGCTGCAGTAGCTGCCTCAAATAGTGAACCCGTTTTTGCGCGCTGATAATCAGTTAATACTACTTTTGACTCGCACTCCCAAGCTTGGCCAGCAACAATTCCACTAGGTGAACCTACGCTCATAGCGATCGTATTCATAAGAGGACCTAAACGGAAGATAGAGCGCGTACCAGAGTTAGCTAAGCACTGGAAAGCCAAAACAATTAAGGCATCGCCTGCCAAGACTGCAATCCTCTCACCATAGGCCGCGTGTACAGAAGGCCTTCCGCGCCTTAATTCAGCATTATCAAAACAAGGCAGATCATCATGAACTAATGAAGCACAGTGCAAAAGTTCAATTGCACTCGCCGCTGCATTTGATAGCGCAGGATCGTCATCGCCGCAAGCTGTAGCAACAGCTAGACATAATTGCGGACGAATTCTGGCGCCGCCGGGAAACACGGAATAGTGCATTGCTTCCTGCAAGAGCTGAGGCCCTTGTTTTGATTGCGCCAAAATCATGGCATTTTGAAGGCTTTGATTAATTCGATCTAGCATGCTCATAGTCAATTTTTAATGAAGTGTCGTGTTTAAAAAAGAATTCCGCTTATATCAATTAATTAGGCGGCCAAAGAGGTGTTGTCATAAATACCTTCTAAGCGATCCTCTAGCTCATCATTGGCTTCTTGCATCTTCTGAAGCATTTCTTCATCAGGCTGCCAATAATTTCTCTGGGAAGCTTCAGTCAGCCGATTAGCCAAACGAGCAGCGGCAGTCGGATTGAGCTTTGCTAAACGTTCACGCATTTCTGGGTTTAGCATGAAGGTCTCTGTCAGTTGCTTATAAACCCATGGCTGAACCTGACCGGTAGTTGCAGACCATCCCATGGTGTTGGTGATGTGTACCTCAATTTGACGCACACCCTCGTAACCACTCTCCAACATACCTTCATACCATTTTGGATTGAGCATACGGGTACGAGTTTCTAGAGAGACTTGTTCTGAAAGAGTTCTTACTGCACCCTCACCTTTAGTTTGATCGCCAATGAAGACTGGCACATCTACCCCGCCCTTGGCGCGCTTCACAGCCCTAGTAATTCCGCCCAAGGTATCGAAATAGTTATCGATAGTTGTAACGCCTAATTCCATTGAGTCTAGATTTTGATAGGTCATTTGGACATCAGATAAAACACTCTTCAACAGAGCATTGTTCTGAATTGGTATTCCAGCACGTCCAAAAGCAAATCCTTTTCTGCGCGTATAGGTTTCGGCTAACTCATCCTCTTCTTCCCACACACTGTTTTCAACCATATTGCTCACGTTAGAACCATAAGCACCATCGGCGTTTCCATAAACACGCAATGAAGCTGTTTCTAAATCACAGCCATGTTCTTTTTGATAAGCTAAAGCATGTTTACGAATAAAGTTTTGCTCAAGTGGCTCATCTTCTGCAGAGGCTGCCATAAATGCGGCTTCAGCTAATAACTTAATTTGCAATGGCAAGAGGTCGCGGAAGATACCAGACAAAGTAATCACGACGTCAATTCTGGGACGCCCTAACTCGCTTAATGGAATTAGTTGAGCACCAGCTAATCGACCATAACTATCAAAGCGGGGTTTAGCACCCATCAATGCGAGCGCTTGTCCAATTTGGCCGCCTTCCGATTTCAAGTTATCGCTTCCCCATAAAACCATCGCAATGGATTCTGGTAGTGAGCCGCTGTCTTCTTGGTATTTATCCAGAATACGCTGAGCCTGCTTAGCACCATCCTTGACAGCAAAGACACTTGGGATTCTGAAAGGATCAAAGCCATGCAAGTTACGGCCTGTTGGCAACACTTCAGGGTTACGCATCACATCACCACCTGCCGCTGGGCGAATAAATCGTCCATCTAATGCATCTAACATGCCAGCAACTTCAGTCTCTGCAGACATTAGTTCATTGGACTTCACCATCTTGCCAAATAATTCTTCTAATATTTCGCGGGTGCCAAGCTCAAGTAACTCAGGATGGGCATCAATGACTTTGCCAAAATTCTCACCATTCATCAGCGCCTCTACTACTGCGTCTTCTATAGGATGATCCAAAGCAACATCAGCCATAGCTTTTAACAAACCAAAGCGCTCTGCAAGCGGAGGGACCGCGCCAACCACATGTAATCCATGGGGTATCAAGGTGTATTCCAGCTCGAGCAACTCATTAAAGAGGTTGCTCACGATATTTTGCAAACTATGCAGATCAGTTTTGTCCCATACAGGCTCGGCTTTGCACAGATCTATCTCTGCTGCTTGTGCCTGAATCAGATCTCCTAAATCAATTCGCTCCTGATTTGCATCCTTATCCAAAGATCTAAAGCGCTCAATCGAGGCTTTTAAATCCGCAAGACCAGCATATAAACCAGCTTGCGTTACTGGAGGAGTTAAATAACTAATGAGGGTAGCACCAGAGCGGCGTTTTGCAATCGCGCCCTCAGAAGGATTATTCGATGCATATAAATAAATATTGGGCAGATCATTAATTAAGCGATCTGGCCAGCATGCTCCACTCATACCCGTTTGTTTACCTGGCATGAACTCCAGAGCACCGTGAGTTCCAAAGTGAATCACTGCTGTAGCAGCAAAGTCTTCACGCAAGTAACGGTAGTAAGCAGAAAAGGCATGGGTTGGTGCAAAGCCACGCTCAAAAAGTAAGCGCATTGGATCGCCTTCGTAACCAAAAGAAGGTTGAACTGAGATCAGCACATTACCAAACTGCTTACCAAGAACGAAGATGGAACTGCCGTTGGAGAGTTGTTTGCCTGGAGCTGGGCCCCATTGGGCTTCAATCTCTTTTAACCAGCGCTCACGACGTACATGGTCATCGACCGGAATTAAGGTGTGCACGTTAGCATCTGCGCCATATTGCTGAGCATTCCCTTTTAATATCGAATCACGCAACTCATCAACTGATCCTGGAACATCAACGGTATAGCCGCGCTCTTTCATGCCAACCAATAAGTTTTGCACCGACTGAAACACGCTCAAGTAAGCTGCACTACCAATATTGCCGGCATTCGGTGGGAAGTTAAATAATACGATACCCACCTTACGCTCTGCTCGCTCTGAGCGACGCAGGTCAACTAATTTACCAACGCGTGCGGCTAACATGCCGACACGCTCAGTACAAGTAAACATATCTTGCGGGTTATGGTCATCCGTAAATGAACATTGCTTATGGCAACCAGTACAGGTGGTGCCAGATGCGCCAGGGCGTCCGCCATAAACCATTGGAATCGTAGAACCGTCTAACTCAGGTATAGCAACCATGATGGTGCTCTCTACTGGGAGTAAGCCACGCTCAGAACTACCCCACTGCTCTAGATTCTGAAACTCAACAGGGTGAGCAGCGATGTAAGGAATATCTAACTTAGCCAATACTTCTTCAGCAGCATGTGCATCGTTATAAGCAGGTCCACCCACCAAAGAGAATCCTGTTAAAGAAACCATAGCATCGATGGTTGGCTTGCCATCTTGAGTGAAGTAATCATCAATTGCAGGACGAGCATCTAGGCCAGCAGAAAATGCAGGCACCACTTGAAGGCCTTGTGCCTCTAATGCAGCGATGACCGGATCATAGTGGCCACTATTGCCTGAGACTAAGTAAGAGCGCAGCACTAAGAGTCCTACTCGGCCACGTGCTTTGGCATCTGGCACTACTTTTGGTAAATCACTTAAATTACTACTCAAGCGATTTTTCATACGGGGGTGATACACACCAGAGTCTGGATACTCGACCGGATCAAGTGCCTTGGCATTTTTACGCAAAGCCTCACGCGAGCCAGAGGCATAACGATTAATGAGGTTGACCATCATGTTGTACATGTTCTCTTGAGAACCACCCAACCAATATTGCAATGATAAAAAATAGGCTCTGAGATCTTGGGCAGTGCCTGGCACAAAGCGCAACATCTGCGGAATCACGCGCAGCATCTTCATTTGCTTAGCGCCTGCAGTCGAGCTCTTGCTTTTACCGTCTTTATCTTTGGCACTTGGACGTAATTTTTTCAGCATGGCCATCAAACCACTAGCCGGCTTACTCATATCCAACTTACCAATTTTGGTTAGCTTGGTAACATCACCTGCAGACATGGCGCAAACCATGGCATCACAATGATCTCGCCTTGCTTTAAGATCATCTAATATCGGTAAATAGTGATCTTCAAGAAACAACATGGTGGCAATCACAATATCGCCACTAGCAATATCATCTTTGCACTTTTGTAAATGCTCAGTATTACCGGCAAATTCACTAGCAGAGTGAATGCTGAGTGTTGCTCCAGGAATTGTCTTCTTTAGATCCTCATAAGCACGGTTTGCGGCGCTATTTAAATGAGTATCCATCGTAACCAGCACTAGCTTGATAGGCTCATGCAAGTTAGAAGATTTTGTTTTGGTCAGCATTTAATAAGTTTGATTTAAAAGGTCAAATTTTAAAAATTAACTTTTCACTTTTTTATTGTTTTGTCTCAGATTGATTCTTAAAGAATCCTACAATAGTGTCAACTAAAATTGACATCTATTTCACTTCAAAGCTATTATTTAAGGGTAAATCCCAATAAAAAATGAATGCCAGTATATTTAGATCGTCTCCCCTCAATATAGGATTTTGTTGCTCTGCAATAAGTCACTGTTAGTACAAAAATTTCAAGGAATCTTAATGGCGCGTAATTACCCTTTCTCAGCAATTGTTGGGCAGGAGGATATGAAGTTAGCAATCTTGATTGCAGCTCTCGATTCCAGTGTGGGCGGTGTTTTGGTAATGGGGGATCGCGGAACTGGAAAATCTACTGCTGTTCGTGCACTTGCAGCACTACTCCCAGAGATGAACACAGTACAAGAGTGTATCTATGCTTGTGATCCAAATGCCCCAGCAGGAACCTGCCCCATCTGCGATGAACTCAGAGCTAAGCTCAAGATTGGCGGAAAACTAAAAACCAATAAAAAACCAGTGCCTGTAGTTGACTTGCCATTAGGCGCTACCGAAGATCGAGTCATTGGAGCCTTGGATATTGAAAAAGCCTTAAGTTCTGGTGAAAAAGCCTATGAGCCCGGTCTTTTGGCCAAAGCGCACCGAGGCTTTTTATATATTGATGAGGTCAATCTTTTGGAAGATCACTTGGTTGACTTATTAATTGACGTTGCTGCTTCTGGAGCAAACGTCGTTGAAAGAGAGGGCTTGAGTATTCGTCATCCTGCTAAATTTGTTTTAGTGGGCAGTGGCAATCCTGAGGAAGGCGAACTACGCCCCCAACTGTTGGATCGTTTTGGCCTCGCCGTGGAAGTAAAAACGCCTCAAGAACCCAAAGCTCGAGTAGAAATTATTAAGCGCCGTGATGAGTTTGAGCGCAATCAAGCCAAGTTCATGGAGATCTGGGAAAAAGAAGACGACATCATTCGAGCACAGATCCAAGCTGGCAAAAAGAAATTACCAAACGTTAAAGTCGATGATGCCATGCTAGAAAAAGTGACTCAGCTTTGTAGTCACTTAGGAACCGATGGCTTACGCGGCGAACTCACTCTTCTCAGGGCAATGCGTGCTTATGCAGCTTTGTGTGGAAAAAATCATGTGACGATTGAGCATCTGAAAAAAATTGCAGTACCTGCTCTTCAGCATCGACTCAGACGCAATCCTTTAGATGACTCTAGTTCTGCGGTCAGAGTCAAAAGAGCCATAGAAGAATTGTTTCCTGAAACAAGCAAGTAATTAACTGAATAATTAAGTTCAATAAACACAAACTGTCTTTTGGAAAATCCAGAACAAACGCAAGAGATCAGTAAGAGCGCAAAACTCGAAACTTGGTTGCGCGCACTTCAGGTTGCTAAGCTTCTAGTTCTTAACCCACATGGTTTAGGTGGCGTCATCCTTCGAGCCCGCTCTGGCCCTGTGCGAGATCGTTGGTTAGCTTATCTCAACACTGTTGCTCAATTGGGAGGCATGCATCTGCCATTGCGCAAGATGCCGCTGGGAATCTCTGATGAAAATCTGATTGGCGGAATTGATCTCGATCAAACATTGCGTAGTGGAAAAGCGGTTTTGAGGCAAGGTTTGTTGGCTCAATGCGATCAGCAGCTATTACTCATGCCAATGGCTGAGAGAGTAGAGGTAGGTGCTGTAGCAAAAGTGGTGAGTGCCTTAGATAATGGCTTTATCTCGATTGAGCGTGATGGTCAAAGCCGCAGAATTGAAAGCCACTTTGGAGTTGTGGCTCTAGATGAAGGTATCGAAGATGATGAACATCCCAATGAAAAAATTCGGCAAAGAGTGGCCTTTCTGTTAAATCTTGATGTCATTGGTTGGAGAGATATACCAGAGAGCGATGATGACTTCCTCCCTGATGCCGGTTCACTTCAATATGCGCGAGAGCGCTTTTCAAACGTCACTGTCAGTGAAGATAGTCTGAATGCCTTAGTAGGTGTTGCCGAGCAGCTAGGGGTGATTTCGATACGTGCTCTCAATTTAGCCATCAATACTGCTAAGTGTTTAGCGGCTTTTGACAGAGAAGATGAAGTGAGTAGCATGCACTTGCAACGCGCGATTGCCTTAGTTCTATCCCCACGAGCCACGCGCATGCCGCAAAGCGCTCCTCCAGAAGAGGAAGAGATGCCGCCTGAATCAGATGAGCAACCTGAGAATGAGCAAGATCCGTTAGATCAAGAACCTCCTCCTCCGCCTCCATCAGAAGATCAGAAGCAGGAAGAAAATCAAGAGGATGAGGAACGAGAATCCGAAAGCAATACAGAAACTCCTCAAGCTCTAGAAGATGAAATTTTAGAAGCAGCTAAAGCAGCGATCCCTGCAGATCTCTTAGCCCGCTTGGCAGATTTAGCGGACCTGAAAACACCCAAAGGAATGGGTGGTAAAACGGGCGCTGTCAAAGTAGGTCGTAGGCGTGGTCGCCCCCTAGGCAATATGCCAGGCATGCCTGAAGGTGGTAAAACGCTCAGCATCATTGATACCTTACGCGCTGCCGTTCCTTGGCAAAGGGTTCGGCGAGCAGAAATGCTAGCGGCTGGCAAAACCGTTCCTCTTGGAAAAATCATGATCCGTAAAGAAGATTTTCGGATCAAGCGCTATCAAGAGCGCACTCAAACTTTAACGATGTTTATCGTCGATGCTTCTGGCTCTGCTGCAATGCATCGTCTGGCAGAAGCTAAGGGTGCTGTAGAACTGCTATTAGCTGAATGCTATATCAGGCGCGATCAAGTAGCGGTAATGTCATTTAGAGGCAGTGTGGCTGAACTCATCTTGGCCCCTACCCGCTCTTTAGTAAAAGCCAAACGGGCTTTAATTGGACTGCCTGGTGGAGGGGGAACTCCCTTATCTCGCGCTATTGATGAATCTTTTGAAGTAGCTAATGCATCGATGAGAAAAGGTCTGACCCCTGCTTTAGTTTTCTTAACTGATGGTCGAGCCAATATTGCTAAAGATGGCTCTCCTGGTAGACCCAAAGCTATGGAAGATGCGCAGCAGTCTGCACGGGCTGCTTCTTATTATTCTTTTAAGTCATTGTGGATTGATACCTCACCTCAAGCTAGAGACGAAGGTAAGGCAATGGCAGCACTACTTGGGTCGATGTACTTGCCTTTGCCCAATGCAGGCGCCAATGAAGTTTCTCAAGCAATCATGCAAGGGCTGAAAAAGGCTTAGTTGCTAAGTCTTAGTATTAGGTTTGATTCAGTCCTGTAAGAATGAGTTGCGCTACCTTAGCAGGTTCTAGCTCATGCATGATGTGACCACCCTCCCACTTGATAACTTCTGCAGCAGGGAAATTTTCTTGAATAATCTTCTCTAAAGGTTTCGCCGGTATCCACGCATCCTGATTGCCTAATACGCAAATCAATTTACCGCGATACAAATTAGCTTCTGCCAACACTTTCTGAATGTCTGCCGCCGCCATGAAATTCATGGAACCCCGCACATGGTCTGGACGTTCAAATAGGGTGCGGTAATAGACTCTGCGAACCTCGGGCAAAATAGTATTAGTTGAGTCTAGTAATTTATCTACCATTCCTAAGCTGGGCGATAGTGAAGCAAGCAAACTAGAGAGCGTTGAAGATCTTGTAATAGGCCCAAGGAGTGGTCCAAAGAAGCTGGTATAGACAGGCGGTGGCGGTATAAAAGATGGATTTAAAGCAATGACTAGCTTAGGCTGCTTTGTGGCTGTTACTGCAAAACGGATGGCTAAAGGCGCTCCAGCAGAATGCCCCACTACGATTGAAGGCGCTTCGATTCCCAACTGATCAATCAGAAGTTGTAATGAACGTGATATTTCATCAAGCTTGAGATCTTCTAATTTTGCACCTAAGGTAAAAGCATGGCCTGGTAAATCTGGTACTAAGACTTGCGCATGACCTGTTAACAAAGGAATTAGATCAGACCAAGAGTGGGTTGAGCTACCCGTGCCATGCAGAAGCAAAACAACCGGGCCTTTACCTGTAAGCTGAACATGCCAATCTAAATCTCCAATGGAGATGATACGAC
>Ga0208864_1000346_pt1 | contig 15365 bp, 16 predicted proteins | sample CryBogmetaGMA05M_FD_184542 | JGI IMG/M metagenome (GOLD analysis project Ga0208864, IMG submission 184542) | Freshwater microbial communities from Crystal Bog, Wisconsin, USA - MA0.5M (SPAdes) | ecosystem: Environmental > Aquatic > Freshwater > Lake | place: Crystal Bog, Wisconsin, USA...
CCTCGATGGCGTCGGCAGGCAGCTCTGCAGGTTCAAGCCCCGGCAACATGGCGTATGCGGATGGCGCATGGGGCAGGAATCCTTTGCGGATTCCTGCAGTGGCGGACCGCTCAGGCAGCTTTTTTGGCCGACTGCTGAATCAGGCGTTCCACCGTGGGGGACGCCTGCGCGCCCACTTCACGCCAGTAAGTCAGGCGGTCCTGGGCGATGCGAATGCTTTCCTCTGCGCCCTTGGCGATCGGGTTGTAAAAACCGATGCGCTCAATGAAGCGTCCGTCCCGGCGGGTGCGCTTGTCTGCCACCACAATATTGAAAAACGGGCGAGCCTTGGCACCGCCACGAGCGAGTCGAATAACGACCATGGTTTATCCTTTGGGGGACCGGCAATAATCACCGGCCATAAACTTCAAGGCTTGAGACACGCGACTAGCCACCCGGCCAGCGACACCTTGAAAAGCTTTCCATTATATCTTTTTCCATTTTCATGACCACAATCCGTCCCAGCCAGGCGTCAGATGTTGCGGTGATCAGCCGGATTTACGGACACCATGTACTCCATGGCACCGGCACTTTCGAGACCATCCCACCCAGCGAACAGGAGATGGACCTGCGGAGGAACGATGTGCTCGCCAAGGGCTTGCCTTACCTGGTGCTGGAGGACGGGACCGATGTCGTGGGCTTTGCATACTGCAACTGGTTCAAACCCAGACCCGCCTACCGGTTTTCGGCAGAGGTTTCCATCTACCTTTCACCGCAGGCACAGGGTCGGGGTCTCGGTCGACTGCTGTTGCAGGAACTGATGGCCCAGGCAGAACGCGCTGGCGTTCGCAAGCTCATAGCAGTCATCGGGGATTCGGCCAACCAGGGATCGATCGGCGTACACCGGTCCTGCGGCTTCCAGCACGTTGGCGTGCTGGCGAACTGCGGCTGGAAATTTGATCGTTGGCTGGACGTGGTGCTCATGGAATGCCCCCTGGGTTTGGCCCATTCCACCGCACCGGCACAATCGGCAGCATGAAAAACAAAACTCTGGCGGTCTGGCTGACACTGGCATTGGGGCCCATAGGCCTGCACCGCGTCTACCTGGAGAGGAAATTTGACGGCGTCGCCTGGCTGCTGCTGGTCACCAGCCTGACAGGACTTTATGGCGTTGCCAGGGCGCGGGAGCTGGGCATGGACGACCCTTTAAGCTGGCTGCTCATCCCCTTGGTCGGCCTGAGTATGGCCGGCTGTGCCCTGACATCCATTTACTACGGCCTGATGGACCCCGAAAAGTGGAACCGGCGCTTCAACCCAGCCCTGGCAGCGGATGCAGCGGCGGGCGGTTCCGGGTGGCTGACCATCGGTGGCGTGGCAATTGCGCTACTGCTGGGCGCCACTGTCTTGCTGGCGAGCATCGCCTTGAGCTTTCAGCGCTACTTCGAATACCAAGCCCAGGATACAACGCAGTCTGCGGGCACTTCCACCCCCGTCCTCCATCACGCACACCAGCAAAAGGCACCCCTTGATGAAACAACACTGTCCTGATGTGAGCGCTGTTACGGCTGGAGTCGGCCCACGGCAGGCACCGAAGCTGCGGCTCCTGGGCCTGACGGGCTTGTCCGCGTTGGTCACGGCTTGCGCAACGATCACCACCGGAACCCATCAATCGCTCACCGTGCTAACGCCCGGGGTGGAAAGCACCGAATGCTTTGTGCTGCAAGACAAGTCCGCCCCGCTGCCCGTCCCCGCCAATGGCACAGTGACCATTTCGCGCAACTCCAGGCCCTTGACCATCGAGTGCCGGAAGGACGGCTACTACGCCGCGCAAACCACACTGTCACCGGGGATCGACGCCCACGCCAAGGTGGAATTTGCCACGGGCTATGTGATCGACTACCTCAGCGGCGCGATGTACCGATTCCCGGACACGGTCAGTCTGGTCATGACCGCGCAAGCCCCCGATGCCAGCGCCGCCCAATCGGGGCCTGCAGTTGCCACCGCAGACCTGCGCTGAGAACCCGCCTGGCGCCGCATGCACCAGGCGGATTAATCAGACCGGAGCGCCGTCTTTGACGGTCGCCGCCGCGTCGGTGTAATCGCCGATCTTGTCGAAGTTCAGGTACTGGTAGATCTTGTCGCTGGCCGCGGTCAGCACACGCATGTCGGCAAGGTACTCTTCCCGGGTCGGTATACGGCCCAGCTTGGAACAAATCGCCGCGAGCTCTGCCGAACCCAGGTACACGTTGCTGTTTTTACCCAGCCGGTTGGGGAAATTGCGGGTGGAAGTGGAAAACACGGTCGCGCCTTCCTTCACCTGCGCCTGGTTGCCCATGCACAGACTGCAGCCGGGCATTTCCATGCGCGCGCCGGCACCTCCGAGGACGCCATAGTGGCCCTCGTCGCTGAGCTGCTTGGCATCCATCTTGGTCGGAGGTGCCACCCAGAGCTTGACAGGGATATCGCGTTTTCCCTCCATCAACTTGGATGCGGCACGGAAGTGCCCGATGTTGGTCATGCAACTGCCAATAAAGACTTCATCGATCTTGGCGCCGGCCACATCGGACAGGGTCTTGACGTCATCCGGGTCGTTGGGGCAGGCCACGATAGGCTCATGGATGTCCGCCAGGTCAATCTCGATGACTGCAGCGTAGTCTGCATCGGCATCCCCCCGTAGCAATTGCGGGTCGTTCAGCCAGGCCTGCTGCGCCGCAATGCGGCGCGCCAGCGTACGCGAATCGGAGTAGCCATTGGCAATCATCCACTTCATCATGGTGATGTTGCTGTGGATGTATTCCTCGATCGGCTCCTTGTTCAGGTGCACGGTGCAACCGGCGGCGGAACGTTCGGCCGATGCGTCCGAGAGCTCAAATGCCTGCTCCACCTTGAGGTCGGGCAAGCCCTCGATCTCGAGAATGCGGCCAGAGAAAATGTTCTTCTTGCCCTTCTTCTCCACCGTGAGCAGACCCGCCTTGATGGCGTACAGGGGAATGGCATTGACCAGGTCCCGCAAGGTGACGCCGTCCTGCATCTTTCCCTTGAAGCGCACCAGCACCGACTCGGGCATGTCCAGCGGCATCACGCCGGTCGCGGCCGCGAACGCCACCAGACCGGAGCCTGCGGGAAAACTGATGCCGATCGGGAAGCGCGTATGGCTGTCGCCGCCGGTTCCCACCGTATCGGGCAGCAGCAGGCGGTTGAGCCAGCTATGGATCACGCCATCACCGGGGCGCAGGGAAACGCCACCCCGGGTGCTGATGAAATCAGGCAACTCGTGGTGCATCTTGACATCCACCGGCTTGGGGTAGGCCGCCGTGTGGCAGAAGGACTGCATGACCAGGTCCGCGCTGAAACCCAGGCATGCCAGGTCCTTGAGTTCGTCACGGGTCATCGGACCGGTGGTGTCCTGTGACCCCACCGATGTCATTCGGGGCTCGCAGTAGGTGCCCGCACGCACGCCCTGCTGCTGCCCATTGACCACCGGCAGGCCACAGGCGCGGCCCACCATTTTTTGCGCCAGGGTGAAGCCCTTGTGGGTGTCCACGGGGTTGTGCGGCAAGCGAAACAGGGTCGAAGGCGCCAGCCCGAGGGCTTCGCGCGCCTTGGCAGTCAGGCCGCGGCCAATAATGAGGGGAATTCGGCCGCCAGCGCGCACTTCGTCAAACAACACTTCGCTTTTGACCTGGAATGCTGCCACTTCCTTGCCGTCCTTGAAGGCCTTGCCCTCGTAGGGACGCAGTTCCACGACATCGCCCATATTCATCTGGTTGACATCGAGCTCAATCGGCAGCGCGCCAGCATCTTCCATGGTGTTGTAAAAAATCGGGGCAATCTTGTTTCCCAGGCAGACACCCCCGTAGCGCTTGTTGGGAACAAACGGAATGTCTTCGCCGGTAAACCACAGCACCGAGTTGGTGGCGGACTTGCGGCTGGAACCGGTACCCACCACGTCTCCGGCATAGGCCACCAGATGGCCCCGGGCGCGCAGGTCTTCAATGAAGCGGATCGGGCCGCGCTTGCCGTCTTCTTCCGGGGTGATACCGTCCCGCTTGTTTTTCAACATGGCCAGCGCATGCAGGGGAATGTCCGGGCGGCTCCAGGCATCCGGTGCGGGCGACAGATCGTCCGTGTTGGTCTCGCCCGTCACCTTGAAAATGGACACCGTGATCGACGCAGGGACCTCCGGACGGCTGGTGAACCATTCGGCGTCGGCCCAGCTCTGCAACACGGCTTTGGCGTGCGCATTGCCCCGGTCCGCCTTTTCCTTGACGTCGTGAAACTGGTCGAACATTAGCAGCGTCTTCTTGAGGCCTTCGGCGGCCTGGGACGCCACCACGGCGTCATCGAGCAAGTCCACCAAGGGGCTGATGTTGTATCCACCCAGCATGGTGCCCAGCAGCTCCGTTGCGCGCTCGCGCGAGATCAACGCGCATTGTTCCGTGCCATGCGCCACCGCCGCCAGGTAACTGGCCTTGACCTTGGCAGCGTCGTCCACGCCTGCAGGGATTCTGTGGGTGATGAGGTCCAGCAGTGTCGCTTCTTCTCCGACAGGAGGCGCCTTCAGCAATTCAATCAGTTCACCGGTCTGCTTGGCTGACAGAGGCAGTGGCGGAATGCCCAAGGCAGCACGTTCGGCCACATGGTCACGGTACGACTTCAACATGTTTCTCTCCTACATTGACAAAAAATCCTGCGGCGCTGTGACCCGCCGCAGTGCAAGAAAACTGGGGTCCGGACATTGCCCCTGGGGGTCAATGCCTGGGCGCCTCAAAAAAGCCCAAAACCGCATCCGGCAGGCGCGACCCTGTCCGGTAGGCACGTTCGAGCACGTTCCAGAAATAACGGTAGCTAGCCCGGTCATGCAGGGCTCCCGCCACCGCAATCGGCGCCCATTCCTGCTGTGCTGCCGCCACGATGATCGTCGCTGCCGACTCGATTTCATGCTCCGAGGGCGCAAACGCCTGCACGATGGGCCGAATCTGGTCCGGGTGAATGCTCCACATCCGCGTGTATCCAAAGGCCTGGGCCGCCATTTTCGCAGCGCGCTCGAGCACTGCCGTGTCCCGAAACCCAGTCACCACACAGTGCGAGGGCACTTTGCCAAAGGCATGGCAGGCACTGGCAATGGCCAGCTTGGCCCGCACCACCAGGGGATGATGAAACTGATCCAATGTGACGGTATCTGACGCACTGCGCACCCCCATCGCTGCGGCGGGTATGGCGCCTGCGTGCGCAGAAACAAAATCCATCAGGCCAAAACTGACCGACTCCACCCGCGGGTGTGCGGCAATGTCAAAAACCCGGTGGACGGCCTGGGGGGATTCCACCAGCACATGGATTGGCAGCGGTTGTTGGACCGAATTGCCCGAAGTGCCCGCCGCATCCACCGCCGCCACAGCGCGCTCCACATCCGCCAGGCATTCCACTTTGGGCACCATGACATAGCTCAGCGCATGCCCGGCCCGCCCGACGATGATTTCAACATCGGACGCAAACGCAAAGTGGTCCACCGGATGAAGCCTGGCGCCAATACGGGGCCGCACCCAAGGGCCTTGCGAATCGACATTTGCTACATTTTTAATAGCGCCAGACGATTGACTTGCAAGGGCTGCGACCATATTTGCTTGGTCAATTTCAGCTCCGGCGACAGCGCCATCCTCACAGTCCAGCGTGACATCGACAACGCAACGGCCGTACTCGCGCATCAACTCCGCCTGCAATTGCAAGCTTTTGCGCATCCGCGCCTCGACGCCGCTGTAGTGGTCGCACACTGGCAAACCGCCGGAACCACGCCCGGCACCCAGCAATACGTCGCGCGGATGCAGCACAGCCGTTACAGCAGATGGGCCACGCCTGCCTGCTCGTCCTGCAATTCCTTGAGCGTCTTGTTGATGCATTCCTGGCTGAACGCGTCAACCGCCAGGCCTTCCACCAATTTGTATTCACCGCCCTCGCAGGTGACAGCAAAGCCAAACATGGTGTCCTTGGGAATGCCGTACTGGCCGTCCGAGGGGATTCCCATCGTGACCCACTTGCCCTGGGTGCCGAGCGCCCAGTCGCGCATGTGGTCAATCGCAGCATTGGCGGCCGATGCAGCCGACGACACGCCGCGCGCCGCAATAATGGCCGCGCCACGCTTGCCGACCGTGGGCAGGAAAGTGTTCGCATTCCAGTCGGCGTCATTGATCATGTCCTTGACGCTGTGGCCGCCCACCGTGGCAAAGCGGTAATCAGCGTACATGGTGGGCGAATGGTTGCCCCAGACCAGCATGTTCTCGATGTCGGCGACCGGCTTGCCGGTCTTGGACGCCAACTGGCTCAGCGCCCGGTTGTGGTCCAGACGCAGCATGGCGGTGAAATTCTTGCGCGGCAGGTCGGGCGCGCTCTTCATGGCGATATAGGCATTGGTGTTGGCCGGATTGCCGACGACGAGCACGCGCACATCGCGCGAGGCAACGGCGTTGAGCGCCTTGCCCTGGGCCGTAAAGATTTCCGCATTCACGGCCAGCAATTCGGCGCGCTCCATGCCAGGGCCGCGCGGCCGCGAACCGATCAACAGGGCGTAGTCCACATCCTTGAACGCCGCCATGGGATCGCTGTGCGCTTCCATGCCCACCAGCAGCGGAAAGGCGCAGTCCTGCAGTTCCATCATCACACCCTGCAGTGCCTGCTGGGCCTTCTCAAAGGGAACTTCCAGCAAACTCAGGACCACCGGCTGGTCCTTGCCCAGCATTTCGCCCGAGGCGATCCGGAACAGGATCGCGTATCCAATTTGACCTGCGGCGCCGGTAACCGCAACACGGACGGGCTTCTTGCTCATGGGTTCTTACTCCAGAAAAAATGATAAAAAGAGGACCGGCCAGAACTTCGCACGCGGGGTTGGGCACGGTGAAACGCATTGCAAGTTTACCCTCGATTTTGGATTCCGGCCAATTTGTCTTATATCTTATATAAGATATGATTAAGCCAGTCCTGACAATTTGGAAACACACCCATTGCGCCAGCTCCTGGCTGCTGGCCCTGCCCCATTTCTCATGAACCCGACGTCAACAACGCCCAGTGAAGCTGCCGCGCCTGCGACGGCCTCCACCACGCCGGGACTTCCCTCCGGGCCCGCATTCAGCCCGCTCTACCAGCAGATCAAGGTGCTGATGCTGCAACAGCTGCAAGCCGGTGAATGGAAGCCCAGCAACGCCATTCCCAGCGAGATGGAGTTGGCGGCGCGGTTCAAGGTGAGCCAGGGCACCGTGCGCAAGGCAATCGATGAACTGGCGGCCGAAAACTTGCTGGTGCGGCGCCAGGGCAAAGGCACCTACGTTGCGACGCACGCGGAGCAGCAGGTCCAATACCGGTTTCTCCGACTCTTCCCCGACCGCGGCGACCTGCGCATGGAGGGGCCGGCACAGCGCGAAATTGTGGACTGCAAACGGGTACGGGCGACTGCAGACATTGCCCGATCACTGGGAATACGCCAGGGCGATGCCGTCCTGCAGGTGCGACGGGTGCTGTCATTTGTCCATGTCCCCACCATCCTGGAAGACCTCTGGCTGCCGGGCACGCCCTTCAAAGGCCTGACGGCCGATCGCCTGCGCGACACGGGCGGCCCGATGTACGCGCTATTCGAGACCGAATTTGGTGTGCGCATGGTCCGGGCGGAGGAAAAAATCAAGGCGGTGCTGGCAGACGCAAGCCAGGGCACGCTTTTGAACATCAGCCCCGGTGTCCCGCTTCTGAGCGTAGAACGCACGGCCTACACCTACAACGACGTACCGATGGAGTTGCGCCGTGGCCTCTATTTGACGGACAGTCACCACTACCGAAACATATTGAACTGACCCGCGCCATGCGAAATCCCGGAAGTCAATGATGCAGTGCAATAATTGGCGCAGTTTTGCATACCGACCACCCAGCTACTCCTCCCCCAAAGGCAGAAAATGACCTCGCCCCTTCCGCCCACCCGCGCCGTACGGCCCGAATTCCGCAACATCCATGCGCTTCGGGATTTGCCCAGCTACCGCCTGCCCGCCGCGGGCTGGGTGTCCATCCTGCACCGCGTCAGCGGAGCCCTGATGTTTGTGCTGATGCCCTTCATCATCTGGATGTTTGACAAGTCGGTATCCTCAGAAATCTCATTCGCCAAGCTGGTGCGGGCACTGAACGCGGGTATCGGCCTGGCACCGGGCTGGTTCGTGAAGCTGGTGGTTCTGGCGATCCTCTGGGCCTACCTGCACCACTCCATTGCAGGGCTGCGCCACCTGTGGATGGACATCAACCATGCCGTCAGCAAGGAATTCGGTCGCTCTTCTGCCCTGGTGACGCTGGTGCTGGGTACCGGCCTGACCCTGGTGCTGGGCCTCAAGCTGTTCGGCGTCTACTGAAATTTCTGAAGGAAACCACACATGGCAGTGAACTATGGCTCCAAGCGCAGTGTTGTCGGCGCGCACTATGGCCTTCGCGACTGGCTCGCGCAGCGGGTGACAGCCGCGCTGATGGCACTCTTTACCCTGATTGTCCTGCTGCAGGTACTGGTGACCAAAGGGCCCGTCGGGTACGACCAGTGGGCGGGCATCTTCGCCGCCCAGTGGATGAAATTTCTGACTTTCACCGTGATCGTTGCCATGCTCTGGCATGTCTGGGTCGGCGTGCGCGATATCTGGATGGACTACGTCAAGCCCGTCGCTATTCGCCTGTCCTTGCAAGTTTTTTCGATCGTCTGGCTGGTCGGCTGTGCCGGCTGGGCAATCCAGGTGTTGTGGCGTTTGTAAAGCGCGCAACCTCCGTCCCCCACCCCAAGGCACTTTTTTCCATGTCATACCCAGTATCCAAACGAAAATTCGACGTCGTGATCGTTGGCGCCGGTGGCTCCGGCATGCGCGCCTCCCTGCAACTGGCACGCGCCGGTTTGAATGTGGCCGTGCTGAGCAAGGTTTTCCCGACCCGTTCGCACACGGTGGCTGCGCAAGGCGGTATCGGCGCCTCCCTGGGCAACATGAACGAGGACAACTGGCACTATCACTTTTACGACACCGTCAAGGGCTCGGACTGGCTGGGCGACCAGGACGCCATTGAATTCATGTGTCGCGAAGCCCCCAAGGTGGTCTACGACCTCGAGCACATGGGTATGCCCTTTGACCGCAACCCGGACGGCACCATCTACCAGCGCCCCTTTGGCGGCCACACTGCCAACTACGGCGAAAAGGCAGTGGAGCGCGCTTGCGCAGCGGCGGACCGCACCGGGCACGCAATGCTGCACACCCTGTACCAGCAAAACGTGGCTGCGCGCACCAGCTTCTTTGTCGAGTGGCTGGCCATGGACCTGATTCGGGACCAGGACGGCGACGTGGTGGGCGTGACTGCGATCGAGATGGAAACCGGGGATGTGCACATCCTGGAGGCCAAAACAACGCTGCTGGCCACCGGCGGCGCCGGCCGCATTTTTGCCGCCTCCACCAATGCCTTTATCAACACCGGTGACGGCCTGGGCATGGCGGCGCGTGCCGGCATCCCGCTGGAAGACATGGAATTCTGGCAATTCCACCCCACCGGCGTGGCCGGCGCGGGCGTGTTGCTGACGGAGGGCTGTCGCGGCGAGGGCGCAATCCTGCGCAACAGCGACGGCGAGCGCTTCATGGAACGTTACGCACCGGCCTACAAGGACCTGGCGCCGCGCGACTATGTGTCCCGCTGCATGGACCAGGAAATCAAGGAAGGCCGTGGCTGTGGTCCGAACAAGGACTACATCAATCTCGACATGACCCACCTGGGCGCCGAAACCATCATGAAGCGCCTGCCATCGGTGTTCGAAATTGGCCATAACTTCGCCAATGTCGATATCACCAAGGAAGCCATCCCGGTGGTCCCGACCATCCACTACCAGATGGGTGGCATTCCCACCAACATCCATGGCCAGGTGGTCATCCAGAATGCCGCCAACACCAGCGAAGTGGTCAACGGTCTCTATGCCGTGGGCGAATGCTCCTGCGTCAGCGTGCATGGCGCCAACCGCCTGGGCACCAACTCGCTGCTCGACCTGCTGGTGTTTGGCCGGGCTGCCGGCAACCACATTGTGGCGTTCAACGACAAGCACAAGAACCACAAGCCCTTGCCGGCCGATGCAGCCGATGCCACCGTGGCGCGCCTCGCGCGCCTGGACCAGGCGACCGAGGGCGAATATGCCCAGGACGTCGCCAATGACATCCGCGCCGCCATGCAGCACCATGCCGGCGTGTTCCGCACCCAGGCTTCGATGGATGAAGGCGTGGTCAAGATCGCCGCCTTGCGCGAACGCGTCAACCGCATCGGTCTGAAGGACAAATCCCGGACTTTCAACACGGCGCGGATCGAGGCGCTGGAAGTGGAAAACCTGATCGAGGCGGCACAAGCCACCATCGTGTCGGCAGCGGCACGCAAAGAAAGCCGCGGCGCGCACACCGTCGACGACTATGGGGACACCCCCGAGCACCCGAACGGCCGCAATGACGCGCAATGGCACAAGCACACACTCTGGCACAAAGAAGGCAATCAGCTGACTTACAAGCCAGTGCAAATGACCCCGCTGACGGTGGACAGCGTTCCGCTCAAGACCCGTACTTTCTGACCAGGCAAACACCATGACACTCCGCACGTTCTCGATCTACCGTTACGATCCCGACAAAGATGCCAATCCCTACATGCAGACCCTGTCGGTCGAGCTGGACGGCACGGAACGCATGCTGCTCGATGCGCTGATGAAGCTCAAGGCTGTGGACCCCAGCATCTCGTTCCGGCGCTCCTGCCGCGAAGGTGTATGCGGCTCTGATGCCATGAACATCAATGGCAAGAACGGCCTGGCCTGCCTGACCAATATGCGCACCCTGCCCGGCACCATCGTGCTCAAGCCCCTGCCGGGTCTGCCGGTGGTCCGTGACCTGATCGTCGACATGACGCAGTTTTTCAAGCAGTACAACTCGATCAAGCCCTACCTGATCAACGACACTGTGCCTCCGGAAAAGGAACGTCTGCAAAGCCCCCAGGAGCGCGAAGAGCTCAACGGCTTGTATGAATGCATTCTGTGCGCCAGCTGCTCCACCAGTTGCCCGAGCTTCTGGTGGAACCCGGACAAGTTCGTCGGTCCGGCGGGCTTGCTGCAAGCCTACCGCTTTATTGCGGACAGCCGCGACCAAGCGACCGGTGAGCGGCTTGACAACCTGGAAGACCCCTACCGGCTGTTCCGCTGCCACACCATCATGAACTGCGTCGATGTCTGCCCCAAAGGACTGAACCCGACCAAGGCCATCGGCAAGATCAAGGAAATGATGGTCCTGCGCACCGTCTGAGTGGACTGCCGGTGAATGACGTACTGATGGATGCAAGGGCGCTGAGCAAGCTGCGCTGGCGCTGCCGGCGTGGGTTGTTGGAAAACGACCTCTTCCTGCAGCGCTTTTTTGACCGCTTCAGCGACACCCTGACCGCCAGACAGGGCGAGGCGCTGGCGGCACTGATGGACCTCAGTGACAACGATCTGCTTGACGTCCATCTGGCACGCAAGTCGCTTGCCCAGGTGGACCCCGAACTGAACCGCGATGACGTGAATGAAATTTTGCAACTGTTGAGAGAACCCCTCTGAAAGGTGAATGATGAAACTTGCTGACAACAAAGCCACCCTGTCGTTCAGTAACGGCACGCCCAGCGTGGACCTGCCGGTGTACCAGGGCACCGTCGGACCCGAAGTGGTGGACATCCGCAAGCTGTACGCGCAAACCGGCATGTTCACCTACGACCCGGGATTCCTGTCGACGGCATCGTGCCAGTCTGCCATCACCTACATCGACGGCGACCGGGGCGAGTTGCTCTACCGGGGGTACCCGATCGAGCAGCTCGCAACACAGTGCGACTTCATGGAAACCTGTCACCTGCTGTTGTACGGGAACCTGCCCGACGCGGTGGGCAAGCAGGCCTTTGTCAAACGGGTGACCCAGCACACCATGGTCAACGAGCAGATGCAGTTTTTCCTGCGCGGTTTTCGCCGGGATGCACATCCCATGGCCATCATGACCGGCCTGGTCGGCGCGCTGTCAGCGTTCTACCATGACAGCACGGACATCAACAATCCGGAGCACCGCGAAATCTCGGCGATCCGCCTGATTGCCAAGATGCCCACGCTGGTCGCCATGGCCTACAAGTACAGCGCCGGCCAGCCATACATGTACCCGAAGAACGCACTGAGCTACTCCGGCAACTTCATGCACATGATGTTTGCCAATCCGTGCGAGGACTATGTGGTCAACCCGGTGATCGAGCGGGCGCTGGACCGCATCTTCATCCTGCACGCCGACCACGAGCAAAACGCCTCGACCTCCACCGTGCGTCTGTGCGGCTCTTCCGGAACCAACCCGTTTGCCGCCATCGCCGCCGGCGTGGCCTGCCTGTGGGGCCCGGCCCATGGCGGCGCGAACGAAGCGTGCCTGAACATGCTCGAAGACATCCAGAAAATGGGTGGCATCAGCAAGGTGGGTGAATTCATGAACCAGGTCAAGGACAAGAACTCCAACGTCAAGCTGATGGGCTTTGGGCACCGGGTCTACAAGAACTACGATCCGCGCGCCAAACTCATGCAGGAAACTTGCAAGGAAGTGCTGGCTTCGCTGGGCCTGGAAAACGACCCGCTGTTCAAGTTGGCGATGGCGCTGGAAAAAATCGCGCTGGAAGACGACTACTTTGTACAGCGCAAGCTCTATCCGAACGTGGACTTCTACTCCGGCATCGTTCAGCGCGCCATCGGCATCCCTGTCAGCCTGTTCACTGCCATTTTTGCGCTGGCGCGCACGGTGGGTTGGATCGCCCAGCTCAACGAAATGATTGGCGACCCCGAGTACAAGATCGGACGTCCCCGGCAGTTGTTCGTGGGCGCGACGAAGCGCGATATCGTGCCGATCGCACAGCGATAAACAGAGCTGCACCGCAGGCCCGCCGCGCGGCAACGCCGGCGGGCTTTTTCTTGGCCCGCATAAAATCCCGGCTTAGAAACGATTTACCGAATGGGAAGCATGGAACCACACGCACTCGGCCGCACTCTGTACGACAAGCTCTGGGACGACCATGTCGTTCACACGGAAGAGGATGGCACTGCCATCCTTTACATTGACCGGCACCTGGTACACGAAGTCACCAGCCCTCAGGCCTTCGAGGGACTGCGTGAAGCCGGTCGCAAGGTCTGGCGGGTGAGCTCCGTCGTTGCCACAGCCGACCACAACACGCCCACCACCGGCTGGGAACGGGGTTATGACGGCATCACGGACCCCACCAGCAAAGAACAGGTCATGACGCTGGACACCAATGTGCGCGAGTTTGGCTCTGCTGCCTACTTCCCGTTCCTGTCACGGCGCCAGGGCATCGTCCATGTCATCGGTCCGGAGAACGGGGCCACCCTTCCGGGCATGACCGTGGTGTGCGGCGATTCGCACACCTCGACGCACGGAGCCTTTGGCGCCCTGGCCCACGGCATTGGCACCAGCGAAGTCGAGCATGTCCTGGCCACACAGACATTGCTGGCCAAGAAGGCCAAGAACATGCTGGTAAAAGTGGAGGGGGCGCTGGCACGGGGCGTTACCGCCAAGGACATGGTACTGGCAATCATCGGCAGGATAGGAACCGCTGGCGGCACCGGTTACACGATCGAGTTTGGCGGCTCAGCCATCCGCGCGCTGAGCATGGAAGGCCGGATGACGGTGTGCAATATGGCCATTGAAGCCGGTGCCCGTGCCGGCCTGGTGGCGGTCGACGAAAAGACGATCGACTACGTCAAGGGCCGGCCGCTGGCGCCCGGACATAGCACCGTTGCGGGTGACGGTGCTGCGGTGGAGTGGGACCAGGCGGTGGCGTTCTGGAAGACCTTGCACTCCGACGCCAACGCCCGCTTCGACAGCGTGGTGGAGCTTGATGCCACGCGCATTGTTCCCCAGGTGACCTGGGGTACATCGCCGGAAATGGTGCTGGGCATTGAAGACCGCGTACCCGATCCGGACAAGGAAAAAGACCCCAACCGGCGTGGCGCCATCGAACGGGCGCTGACCTACATGGGCCTGCAACCGGGCAAACCGCTCAACGATATTTTCATTGACAAAGTGTTCATTGGTTCTTGTACCAACAGCCGCATTGAAGACATGCGCGAGGCAGCGGTCATGGTCCGGCGGCTGGGCCAGAAGGTGTCGGCTGGCGTGAAGCTGGCGATGGTGGTACCCGGCTCCGGCCTGGTGAAGGAACAGGCGGAGCGCGAAGGCCTGGACAAAATTTTCCTGGCGGCGGGTTTTGAGTGGCGCGAGCCGGGTTGCTCCATGTGCCTGGCGATGAACGCTGACCGGCTCGAACCCGGGGAGCGCTGCGCCTCCACCAGCAACCGCAACTTTGAGGGGCGCCAGGGCGCCGGTGGGCGCACGCACCTGATGAGTCCCGCCATGGCGGCAGCGGCAGCGATCCACGGCCATTTTGTCGACGTCAGAAAATTCAGCTGAACATGAAAAAATTCACCGTGCACACCGGCCTCGTCGCGCCCATGGACCGCGAGAACGTCGATACCGACGCCATCATTCCCAAGCAGTTCCTCAAATCCATCCGCAAGACCGGGTTCGGGCAGAACCTGTTTGATGAGTGGCGCTACCTCGACACCGGCTTCCCGGGCCAGGACCCGTCCAGCCGCAAGCCCAACCCCGACTTCGTGCTCAACCAGCCGCGTTACCAGGGCGCATCGGTCCTGCTGGCGCGGAAAAACTTTGGCTGCGGGTCGTCGCGGGAACATGCGCCCTGGGCGCTGGAGCAATTTGGTTTTCGGGCGCTGATTGCACCGAGCTACGCTGACATCTTCTTCAACAACAGCTTCAAGAACGGCATGCTGCCGATCGTGCTGAGCGAAACCCAGGTGGAGCAATTGTTCAGCGACGCACTCGCATTCCCCGGCTACAGCCTGACCATCGACCTGGAGCGGCAAGTGGTGGTCAAGCCCCAGGGTGAGGAAATCGCCTTCGACGTCCAGGCGTTTCGCAAGTACTGTCTGCTCAATGGTTTTGACGACATTGGTCTGACGCTGCGCCACGCCGATCGGATCAAGGCCTTCGAAAGCCAGCGGCTGACAGAAAAACCGTGGCTAGCCCGCACCATGCCTTCGTAGTTTGCTCTATTTTTAATAGCGAACAGATCTCCACTCTCCCGAGAAAAACATGAAAATCGCAGTATTGCCCGGTGACGGCATTGGCACCGAAATCATTGCTGAAGCCGTGAAGGTTCTGAACGCGCTGGCTTTGCCGCTCGAAATGGAAACGGCCCTGGTCGGGGGTGCTGCCTACGAGGCCCATGGCCATCCCTTGCCGGAATCCACCCTCAAGCTGGCACAGGCAGCAGACGCCGTGCTGTTC
>Ga0208864_1000347_pt1 | contig 15314 bp, 24 predicted proteins | sample CryBogmetaGMA05M_FD_184542 | JGI IMG/M metagenome (GOLD analysis project Ga0208864, IMG submission 184542) | Freshwater microbial communities from Crystal Bog, Wisconsin, USA - MA0.5M (SPAdes) | ecosystem: Environmental > Aquatic > Freshwater > Lake | place: Crystal Bog, Wisconsin, USA...
CGCGCGTCGCGAAAAGTCAATGGCTGAACGTTTACAAAATGAATTAATCGATGCCAGCAATGGTCTTGGCGCAGCTGTGAAGCGTCGCGAAGATACTCACAAAATGGCTGAAGCCAACAAGGCTTTTGCTCATTACCGCTGGTAATTAGTACTTAAAAACCGAATAAACCAAATAACCAAATAAGTTAAAAAACAAGCGTAATAAGAGAAGCAGAGGAATACAGTGTCAACAGTAGAGAAGATCGATCTAGCTACGGTTCGCAACATCGGAATCATGGCTCACATCGACGCGGGCAAAACCACAACTACTGAGCGCATCCTTTTCTACACCGGTATCAACTACAAGATCGGTGAAGTCCACGAAGGCGCAGCCACCATGGACTGGATGGAACAAGAGCAAGAGCGCGGTATCACTATTACTTCTGCTGCAACCACTTGTATGTGGGACAAGCACCTAATTAACATCATTGATACACCAGGCCACGTTGACTTCACGGTTGAAGTAGAACGTTCACTCCGTGTACTAGATGGCGCTGTTGCGGTATTCGACGGTGTTGCTGGTGTTGAACCACAATCTGAAACAGTTTGGCGTCAAGCAGATCGTTACTCAGTTCCACGTATCTGTTTCGTAAATAAGCTAGACCGTACCGGTGCATCTTTCGATAAGTGCGTAGGAATGATCAAGGATCGTCTGAATGCTGTTGCACTAGTTCTGCAACTTCCAATTGGTCTTGAGTCAGACTTCCTTGGGGTTGTTGATCTAATTGCAATGAAAGCACTTACTTGGCGCGGTGAAACCCAAAAGGGTGAAGATTATGCAGTTGAAGAAATTGCAGCTGACATGCTCGAGAAGTGCAAACAAGCACGTTACGAAATGATCGAAACGCTTGCCGAAAATGACGACATTGTGATGGAAAAGTATTTAGCTGGCGAAGAACTTTCCGAAGCTGAAATTATTGCTGGTATTCGTCGCGCAACACTTGCTGCGAAGTTAACTCCAGTTCTAACTGGTTCAGCTTTCAAGAACAAGGGTGTTCAACCGATGCTTGACGCGGTAGTTCGCTACTTGCCAAGCCCGCTAGATGTTGAATCAATTATCGGTACCGATATGCGCGATACATCAGTTGAAGTTGTGCGTCACCCAGAAAACGCTGAGCCTTTCTCAGCACTTGCTTTCAAGATCATGACCGATCCACACCTTGGAAAGCTAACGTTCATTCGCGTTTATTCAGGTGTTCTTGAGACCGGTTCAACAATTCTTAACTCTTCAAAAGACCGCAAAGAACGTATCGGCAAGATCTACCAGATGCACGCTAACAAGCGCGAAGAGCGTGACAATGTTGGTGCTGGAATGATCGTTGCTGTTATGGGCCTGAAGGACACCACCACAGGTGAGACCCTCTGCGATCCAGCCAAGCCAGTGATTCTTGAATCAATGGATTTCCCAGCTCCAGTTATCTCGGTTGCAATCGAACCAAAGACCAAGGGCGATCAGGAAAAACTTGGTATTGCGATTCAGCGTTTATCTGAAGAAGATCCAACTTTCCACGTAAAGACTGATGAAGAAACTGGCCAGACAATTATCGCTGGTATGGGTGAACTTCACCTTGAAATTCTTGTTGACCGTATGCGTCGCGAATTCAAAGTTGAAGCAAACGTCGGTAAGCCACAAGTTGCTTACCGCGAAACACTTCGTAAGCCAGTTGCGCGTCACGATTACACACACAAGAAGCAGACCGGTGGTTCAGGTCAGTTCGCAAAGATTCAAATCGCAATCGAGCCACTTCCAACTGGTGAAGTTGAAGGCGGTTACGAGTTCGTAAACAAGATCACTGGTGGTCGCGTTCCTCGCGAGTACATCCCTTCAGTTGATGCTGGTTGCCAAGAGGCAATGTCAGCAGGTCCGTTAGCTGGTTACCCACTAACAGATGTACGAGTAACTCTTCTTGACGGCGCGTATCACGATGTTGACTCATCGGAACTCGCTTTCAAGGTGGCTGGTATCGCAGCATTTAAGGAAGCAGCAAAACTTGCTGATCCTGCAATTCTCGAACCAGTAATGAAAGTCGAAGTTGTTACCCCTGAAGATTTCATGGGTGATGTCATCGGCGATCTAAACAGTCGTCGTGGCCAAATTCAGGCCATGGATGAGCGGTCAGGTGCCCGCGTTGTTAGGGCGCTAGTTCCGTTGTCGGAGATGTTCGGCTATGTCGGAGATCTTCGCTCCAGAACACAAGGTCGCGCGAGCTATTCGATGGAATTCGATTCGTATGCCGAAGTACCAGGCAACGTAGCGAAGGAAATCATTGCGAAAGTTCGCGGCGAATAAAACTCCCTAATAAAGCACAAAACCCCCTAATAACTAAGCACTAGAAAAGAAAGAGGAACCAAAATGGCAAAGGCCAAGTTCGAGCGCACAAAGCCGCACGTAAACATCGGCACCATTGGTCACATTGACCATGGCAAAACCACACTTACTGCAGCAATCTCAAAGGTTCTGCACGATAAGTACCCAACTCTTAATGCTGCTACAGCATTCTCAGATATCGATAAGGCGCCAGAAGAGCGTCAACGCGGTATCACAATCTCTATCGCTCACATTGAGTATCAGACAGAGAAGCGTCACTACGCACACGTTGACTGCCCAGGCCACGCTGACTACATCAAGAACATGATCACTGGTGCGGCACAAATGGACGGTGCAATTCTTGTAGTTGCTGCAACTGACGGCCCAATGCCTCAGACAAAGGAACACGTTCTACTTGCTCGTCAAGTTGGCGTTCCATCAATCGTTGTTGCTCTAAACAAGTCAGACATGGTTGACGATGAAGAAATTCTAGAACTAGTTGAAATGGAAGTTCGCGAACTTCTATCTAAGTACGAGTTCCCAGGCGATGACACTCCAATCGTTCGCATCTCAGCACTTAAGGCTCTCGAAGGAGATGCTGCTTGGGCAGAGAAGATCATCGAACTAATGGATGCTGTTGATGCTTTCATTCCACAACCAGCTCGCGATATTGATAAGCCATTCCTAATGCCAGTTGAAGATGTATTCACAATCACTGGTCGTGGAACTGTTATCACCGGTCGTATTGAGCGCGGTATCGTAAAGGTTAACGAAGAAGTTGAAATCGTTGGTATCCGTACCGATGCTCAAAAGACAACTGTTACAGGCGTTGAAATGTTCCGTAAGTTGCTCGACGAAGGTCAAGCAGGCGAGAACGTTGGACTTCTTCTTCGTGGTCTAAAGCGTGAAGATGTTGAGCGCGGCCAGGTTGTTTGCAAGCCAGGTTCAATCACACCTCACACAGAGTTCGATGCATCTGCATACATCCTTTCAAAGGATGAAGGCGGTCGTCACACTCCATTCTTCAACAACTACCGTCCACAGTTCTACTTCCGTACAACTGACGTAACTGGTGTTGTAACACTTCCAGCAGGAACCGAAATGGTTATGCCTGGCGATAACACTGAAATGGCTGTAACGCTAATTCAACCAATCGCTATGGAAGAAGGACTTCGCTTCGCAATCCGTGAAGGTGGCCGCACAGTAGGTGCTGGTCGCGTTACAAAGATTAAGAAGTAAGTAAAAAAGTTCTAAATGTTGTTGGCCCGGCGGCCTTAAAACCGCCGGGTTACACAACAAAAGATTGAAAATTTAATAACAGAAGAAAAAATTTAGAAGAAGTACTAGTTAAAAGAATTAACGAAGTACAGCTTTATTAGACAAGAGGAGAAGCAAATGGCGGGACAAAAGATCCGCATTCGGCTCAAGGCATATGACCACGAGGTGATTGACTCTTCAGCGAAGAAAATCGTTGAGACAGTCGAACGCACTGGTGCAACTGTTGCTGGCCCAGTGCCGCTACCAACAGAGAAGAACACATACTGTGTGATTCGCTCTCCTCACAAGTACAAGGACAGCCGCGAACATTTCGAGATGCGCACACACAAGCGCCTAATCGACATCATCGATCCAACACCTAAGACTGTTGATTCATTGATGCGTCTTGATCTTCCAGCTGGCGTCGACATCGAAATTAAGCTCTAAGGAAAGGACGAGATTAAATGTCATTTGTAACTCAATCACACGGCTCGTCCATCAAGGGCGTTCTCGGTAAGAAGCTTGGTATGACTCAGGTATTCGATGCCAACAACAAGATGATTCCAGTAACTGTTGTTGAAGCCGGACCATGCGTTGTTACTCAAATTCGTACACCTGAAGTAGATGGCTACTCAGCTGTGCAGATCGCATTTGGTGCGATCGATCCTAAGAAAGTTTCTAAGCCACAAGTTGGCCACTTTGCTAAAGCTGGTGTGACCCCACGTCGCTCAGTTGCAGAACTTCGCACTCTAAGTGCTTCGCAATACACAGTTGGCCAAGAACTTGGTGCAACTGTTTTCGAAGCTGGCGAAATTGTTGATGCAACAGGTACCAGCACAGGTAAAGGTCATGCCGGTGTAATGAAGCGTCACGGCTTCGGTGGTCTTAGCTCATCTCACGGTGTTGATCGTAAGCACCGTATGCCAGGTTCAATCGGTGCTTGCTCTACACCAGGTCGCGTTTTCAAGGGAATGCGTATGGCTGGTCGTATGGGTGGACAAACCGTTACAACACAAAACTTGCAGGTTCATTCAGTTGATGCTGATCGCAACTTGCTACTCATCAAGGGTTCAGTTCCAGGTCCTGATGGCGCATTAGTTTTCATTCGCTCTGCTGCAAAGAAAGCGATTGTTGAAACTTTCGAAACAGTAAAGGCTGGTGCATAACATGTCATTGACTATTGATATCAAAAATGCAGCCGGAGCAAAGGTCGGTTCTGTCGATCTTCCTGGCGAAATTTTTGATCAACAAACAAATATTCCGTTAATCCATCAAGTTGTTACAGCACAACTTGCTGCTGCTCGCCAAGGTACTCAGAAAGCTAAGAACCGTGGCGAAACAAGCGGTAGTGGAAAGAAGCCATTCGCTCAGAAAGGAACCGGCCGCGCCCGTCAGGGTTCGATACGCGCTCCTTTACAACGCGGTGGTGGAGCTGCACATGCAGTTCGTCCACGTTCATATTTCCAACGCACACCAAAGAAGATGATTGCTGCAGCACTTAAGGGTGTTCTTTCAGATCGTCAACGCAACGAACGTATTTATGTAGTTGATTCAATTACAACTGCACCTTCAACAAAGGCAGCAATCGCAGCTGTTCGTCAGTTCAGCGATCGCAAGAATGTTCTAGTCGTTCTTTCTCGTGCCGAAGATATTGCTTGGCGTTCACTTCGTAATGCCGAAGATATGCACTTGCTGGTTCCAGATCAGTTAAATGCGTATGACATCTTGAAGAGCGATGACTTGGTATTCACCCAAGCAGCGATCAATGATTTCCTTGCTGGTCCAGTAAAAGGTAAGGGCGCAACAGCAGTTGCACGCGAGTCTGAATTGGAGGCTTCAGCATGAAAGATCACCGCGAAGTTCTACTAGCACCAGTAGTTTCTGAAAAGAGCTACAGCTTGTTAGACGAGAACAAATACACATTCATCGTTGCGCCAGATGCTAATAAGACCGAGATCAAGATCGCGGTTGAAAAAGTATTCGGCGTGAAGGTTGTAAGCGTGAACACAATGAACCGTCAGGGCAAGAACAAGAAGACTCGTTTTGGTGATGGAAAGCGTAAAGACACCAAGCGCGCGATTGTTCAAGTTGCTGCTGGCAGCCGCATCGACATCTTTGGAGGCCCAGTTTCCTAACGGGAACCGGGACTTTAGAAAAGGATAAAGGGATACAACTATGGCACTTCGTAAATTAAAGCCGACAACCCCTGGTCAACGTGGCGCAAGCGTTCCTGATTTCGCTGAAATCACACGTACAACTCCAGAAAAGTCATTGGTTCGTCCGCTTCACTCAAAGGGTGGACGTAACTCATCAGGTCGCATCACTGTTCGTCACCAAGGTGGCGGCCACAAGCGTGCGTACCGTCTAATCGATTTCGTTCGTAATGATAAAGATGGCGTTCCAGCAAAGGTCGCACATATTGAATACGATCCAAACCGCACAGCACGTATCGCACTACTTCACTATGCCGATGGCGAGAAGCGTTACATCATCGCTCCTAACAAACTCGAGCAAGGTGCAGTTGTCGAAAACGGTCCAAAGGCTGATATCAAGCCAGGCAATAACTTGCCACTTCGCAATATTCCAGTAGGTACTGTCGTTCACGCAATTGAACTTCGCCCAGGTGGCGGAGCAAAGATTGCTCGTTCAGCTGGTGCATCAGTTCAACTCGTTGCAAAAGAAGGCGCGTATGCACAACTACGTATGCCATCTGGCGAAATTCGCAACGTAGATGTTCGTTGCCGCGCAACTGTTGGTGAAGTTGGAAATGCAGAACAATCCAACATCAACTACGGAAAAGCTGGCCGCATGCGCTGGAAGGGCAAGCGCCCATCTGTTCGCGGTGTAGTTATGAACCCAGTAGATCACCCACACGGTGGTGGTGAAGGTAAAACTTCTGGTGGTCGTCACCCAGTAACACCTTGGGGTAAGCCAGAAGGCCGTACTCGTAAGAAGAAGGCCAGTGATTCAATGATCGTCCGTCGTCGCAAGTCGAATAAGAACCGGTAGGAGCCCCGATGCCACGTAGTTTAAAGAAGGGTCCATTCGTGGACGGCCATCTAACTAAAAAGGTTGATGCCCAAAACGATGCCAACACAAAGAACGTGATCAAGACTTGGTCACGTCGTTCAATGATCATTCCTTCAATGATTGGTCACACAATTGCGGTTCATGACGGACGCAAGCACGTTCCAGTTTTTGTTACCGACGCAATGGTCGGTCACAAGTTAGGTGAATTCGCACCAACACGTACCTTCAAGGGTCACGTTAAGGACGATCGGAGAGCATCTCGTGGCTAATACCGAGACAACACCATCAGTTGATGCTGTGTTTGGAAAGGCTGTTCTAAACGACATCCGCCACACACCACAGAAGGCACGTCGTGTTATCGACCTTATTCGTGGAGAGCGCGTTGATAACGCACTAGCCACACTTAAGTTCGCACCACAATCTGCCGGTGCTGACATCTTCACACTTCTTAACTCTGCTGTTGCTAACGCAAAAGCTAAGAACCCAGCAATTCGCGATGCCTCAGAACTTTGGGTTGTTGAAGCACTTGTCGACGAAGGTCGCACAATGAAGCGTTTTCGCCCTCGCGCACAAGGTCGCGGTTTCCGCATCTTGAAGCGTTCAAGCCACATCACAGTTGTAGTCAGCGATAACAAAGCTGCTTCAAAAACCATGAATATCAAGAAGGGAGCGACCAAGTAATGGGTCAAAAAGTAAACCCACACGGCTTCCGTCTTGGTATCACAACTGAATTTAAGTCACGTTGGTATGCCGACAAGTTGTACAAGGATTACGTCAAGGAAGATGTCGAAATCCGTCGCATGATGCACAAAGGTATGGAACGCGCAGGAGTTTCTCGAATTGAAATCGAGCGCACTCGCGATCGTGTCCGTATTGATCTGCACACAGCTCGTCCAGGAATCGTTATCGGTCGCCGCGGACAAGATGCTGACACATTGCGTATCAAGTTAGAAAAACTAACTGGTAAGCAAGTACAGCTAAATATTCTTGAAGTTAAGAATCCAGAAATTGATGCGCAACTTGTTGCACAAGGAATTGCCGAGCAGCTTGCTGCACGTGTTTCATTCCGTCGCGCAATGAAGAAGTCAATGCAATCTGCAATGAAGGCCGGTGCTCAAGGCATTCGTGTTCAATGCGGTGGTCGTCTTGGTGGCGCAGAAATGTCACGTTCTGAGTTCTATCGCGAAGGTCGTGTACCACTACACACTTTGCGTGCAGACATTGATTATGGCTTCTATGAAGCAGCAACAACCTTCGGCCGTTTGGGCGTAAAGGTTTGGATTTACAAAGGCGAGATCATCGGTTCACGTACCGAGCGTCAAGAAGCAGCACTTGCAGCAGCACGTGCGCCAAAGGCGCCATCACGTGGTCCAGCTCGTGGTCCTCGCACACCTCGCGGTGAAGTAACTCGTAGCCAAGTTGCTGCAGCTCCTGCTGCAGAAGCACCAGCTGCTGTAGTTGAAGCACCAGTAGTTGAGGGAGGAGCTAACTAATATGTTAATTCCACGTCGTGTTAAGCACCGCAAGCAGCACCACCCTTCCCGTAGCGGAAATGCTAAGGGCGGAACTGCAGTTTCATTCGGCGATTACGGTATTCAGGCACTTGCTCCTGCATACGTAACAAACCGTCAAATTGAAGCTGCACGTATTGCGATGACTCGTTATATCAAGCGTGGTGGAAAAGTTTGGATCAATATTTATCCAGATCGCCCACTTACTAAGAAGCCTGCTGAAACTCGTATGGGTTCCGGTAAAGGTTCACCAGAGTGGTGGATTGCAAACGTTAAGCCAGGTCGAATCATGTTCGAAATTTCTGGTGTAACAGAGGCCGTTGCTACCGAAGCAATGCGTCTAGCAATTCACAAACTTCCAATGAAGTGTCGTGTCGTAAAGCGTGAGGAGGCATAAGTGGCTACTACAACTAATGAAGAGCTACGTCAGTTAACTGCCGAAGAGCTAACTGGAAAGTTGCGCGAAGCAAAGGAAGAACTATTCAACCTTCGTTTCCAAGCTGCTACCGGTCAACTCGAAAGCCATGGTCGCTTAGGCGCCGTGCGCAAAGAGATCGCGCGCATCTACACAATTATTCGTGAACGTGAACTAGGAATCGGAGGAGCTGCGTAATGACTACTAATGAAGATCGCGGAGCCCGCAAGACTCGTGAAGGAATCGTTGTTAGCGACAAGATGGACAAGACAGTAACTGTTCAAGTTTCTGATCGTGTTGCTCACGGTACCTACTCAAAAGTTCTTTCTCGTTCACGTAAGTTGAAAGCACATGACGAAGCAAACACTGCTGGCATGGGCGATCGTGTTCTAATCATGGAAACTCGACCACTGTCAGCAACAAAGCGCTGGCGTGTAGTTGAGATTCTCGAGAAGGCTAAGTAAGGGGAGAATAAAGAATGATTCAACAAGAGTCGCGCCTACGCGTGGCGGATAACACCGGAGCTAAAGAGCTTCTCTGTATCCGCGTGCTTGGTGGCTCCTCCCGTCGTTACGCCGGTATCGGAGACATCATCGTCTGTTCAGTCAAGGATGCAATTCCTGGTGGACAAGTTAAGAAGGGTGAAGTCGTTAAGGCTGTCATCGTTCGTACTGTAAAAGAACGTCGTCGTCCAGACGGTTCATATATCAAGTTTGATGAAAATGCTGCAGTGATCTTGAAAGCTGATGGCGAACCACGTGGAACCCGTATCTTCGGACCAGTTGCTCGTGAACTTCGCGATAAGCGCTTCATGAAGATCATCTCGCTTGCTCCGGAGGTGCTCTAATAATGGCCAAGATTAAAAAGGGCGATACCGTTTTGGTTATCGCTGGAAAAGATAAAGGCGTTAGCGGAAAAATCATCGAAGTACAGGGTGAGCGCGTTCTAGTTGAAGGTGTTAATCGCGTAAAGCGCCACACCAAAGAAACAACTGGAGATCGCGGCGTTAAGGTCGGCGGCATCATCACAGTTGAATCAACAATTCATATTTCCAATGTCATGGTTGCAGATGAAGATGGCAAGGCATCACGTCTTGGCGTTCGCAAAGATGACAATGGTAAGAACGTGCGAATTTCCCGTCGCACCGGAAAGGACATCTAATGTCAACAACAATTTCACCACGTCTTAAGGATCGTTACCGTGCTGAGATTGCACCTGCTCTAAAGAGCGAGTTCAATTTCAAGAACACAATGATGATTCCTTCATTGACCAAGATCGTTGTAAACATGGGTGTTGGCGAAGCTGCTCGTGATTCAAAGCTAATCGAAGGTGCAATCCGCGATCTAGCAATCATCACTGGTCAGAAGCCACAAGTAACTAAGTCACGCAAATCAATCGCGCAGTTCAAACTTCGCGAAAATATGCCAATTGGTGCGCATGTAACAATGCGCGGCGATCGCATGTGGGAATTTGCAGACCGTCTACTTTCCATCTCACTTCCACGTATCCGTGACTTCCGCGGTCTTTCACCTAAGCAATTCGATGGCAAGGGCAATTACACCTTCGGTCTAACCGAACAAGTTGTATTCCCAGAAATCGAACAAGACAAGGTAGATCGCCCACGCGGTATGGACATCACCATTGTTACTACTGCTCGCAACGATGACGAAGGCCGCGCGCTTCTTAAGCACCTCGGTTTTCCATTCAAGGAGGCATAAGAAATGGCAAAGACATCACTCAAAGTTAAGGCAGCTCGCAAGCCTAAGTTCAAGGTTCGCGGCTATACCCGTTGCTCACGTTGCGGTCGCCCACACTCTGTCTATCAGAAGTTCGGCATCTGCCGTATCTGCTTCCGCGAAATGGCACACCGCGGCGAACTTCCTGGCATCACAAAAGCTTCTTGGTAACAAGAGAAATTTTCAACCTGCACAACTAACTACAACGAAATAGGTCTTCACAGATTGTGAAGAAACCAGTTCGAGAAAGGCCACAGGCCACGTATGACAATGACAGATCCGATCGCAGACATGCTTACACGTCTGCGTAACGCGAACTCTGCCTACCATGATTCGGTTTCAATGCCGTCTTCATCGGTTAAGGCACGTATCGCTGAAATCTTAAAGCAGGAGGGTTACATTTCTTCTTTCGAAGTTACTGAAACTCCAAATAGCGTAGGCAAGACACTAGTTCTTGAACTTAAGTTCGGTGCAAACCGCGAACGTTCAATCGCCGGTCTTCGCCGCGTTTCAAAGCCAGGGCTTCGCGTTTATGCAAAGTCAACATCACTTCCAAAAGTTCTTGGCGGTCTAGGCGTTGCCATCATCTCAACTTCATCTGGTTTGCTTACTGATAAGCAAGCCAACAAGCAGGGCGTAGGCGGAGAAGTTCTCGCCTATGTATGGTGATCGTTAATGTCACGTATCGGTCGTATGCCAATTGCCGTTCCAAGCGGTGTTGAAGTAACAATCAATGGTCAAAATGTTGCAGTTAAAGGACCTAAGGGTTCATTAGCAATCAACGTTGCTGAGCCAATTCAAGTTTCTCAGAGCGAAGGTGTAATCACAGTTGCTCGTCCAAATGAAGAGCGCGTAACTCGTTCGCTTCATGGCCTATCACGTTCGCTAGTTGCGAATATGGTCGAGGGCGTAACAAATGGTTATGCACTAACAATTGAAATTGTTGGTGTTGGTTACCGCGTTGCTGAAAAGGGTAAAGATCTAGAGTTCCAACTCGGATACAGCCACAATATTCAATTCCCAGCTCCTGAAGGAATTACTTACAAGGTGGAATCACCAACTAAGTTCCAGATCATCGGCATCGACAAGCAACTTGTTGGTGAAACAGCTGCGAAGGTTAAGAAATTACGCAAGGCCGATCCTTACAAGGGCAAGGGCTTACGTTTAGCCGGCGAGCCAGTTCGTCGCAAGCAAGGAAAGACGGGTAAGAAGTAATGGCAATCGGTGTAAAAGTCCGCAAAGGTTCGGCAACTAATGCCCGCGCTCGTCGTCACTTCCGCCTTCGCAAGAAGATTGCGGGAAGCGCGACTCGTCCACGACTTGTTGTATCACGTTCAACTCGCCACTTGTTCGTTCAAGTGATCAACGATGAACTTGGTCAGACAATTGCTTCTGCTTCAACAATGGAAGCAGATCTTCGTAACGCCTCTGGCGATAAGACTGACAAGTCACGCACAGTTGGCGAACTAATTGCCAAGCGCGCGGTTGCTGCTGGTGTTTCATCAGTAGTTTTTGATCGCGCTGGAAATAAGTATCACGGTCGCATCGCAGCACTTGCTGATGCTGCTCGTTCAAATGGATTGGAGTTCTAATGGCCATTGACCCAACAAAGAGCACCTCATCAGAGGCTCCTGCAAAGGGCAACGATCGTCGCGAAAAGCGCGAACGTCGTGATGATCGCCAGCAAGATAAGAATCCATTTATGGAGCGCGTAGTTTTCATCAACCGCGTATCAAAAGTTGTTAAGGGTGGACGTCGTTTCTCCTTCACTGCACTTGTAGTTGTCGGCGACGGCAATGGCCAAGTTGGTATTGGTTACGGAAAGTCCAAAGAAGTTCCACAAGCGATTGCTAAAGCAGTTGAAGAAGCCAAGAAATCTTTCTTCACTGTTCCACGTATTCAAGGAACTATCCCTCACCCAATTCAAGGCGAAAATGCAGCTGGCGTAGTTCTACTTCGCCCAGCTTCACCTGGTACCGGTGTTATCGCTGGTGGTCCAGTTCGTGCCGTACTTGAATGTGCAGGCATCACAGATGTACTAACCAAGTCACTCGGATCAAATAACGCAATCAACATGGTTCACGCAACCGCTGATGCGCTACGTCGACTCGAGAGCCCAGCAGCAATTGCTTCGCGACGTGGTCGTCCACTAGAAGATGTTGCACCTGCTGCAATTATCCGCGCTTCACAGATTCAGGTAGGTGCCTAATGCCTCGTTTAAAAGTTACTCAACTTCGCTCAAAGGTGGGCAGCAAGCCTGAGCTACGCAACACATTGCGTTCACTCGGTCTAAAGCGCATCAATGATGTTGTTGTAAAAGAAGATCGTCCAGAAATTCGTGGCATGGTTCATGCAGTTCGCCACTTAATCAAGGTTGAAGAGGTCGAATAAAAATGACACTTAAACTTCATCATTTACGTCCAGCCCCTGGTGCTAAGAAAGACAAGACTCGTAAGGGTCGCGGTGAAGCATCAAAGGGTAAGACTGCAGGTCGTGGTGGAAAAGGTACTCGTGCCCGTAACACAGTTCGCCCAGGTTTCGAAGGTGGTCAACTACCTCTCGTAATGCGCTTACCTAAGCTACGTGGTTTCAAGAACCCAGCCCGCGTTGAATACCAGGTTGTTAACGTCTCAACAATCAATGCTCTTTATCCAAAGGGTGGCGATGTAACTGTTGCTGATCTAATTGCCAAGGGTGCAGTACGCGATAGCTTGCCAGTTAAAGTTCTAGGTAATGGCGACATTGCCGTGAAAGTAACTGTTACTGCTCACGCGTTCTCAAACTCAGCAATTGAGAAAATCTCGGCTGCTGGCGGATCTGCTAACAACCTTTAAGAAGTAGCACCATTTACTATCTGTTACGTATTAGATCAGCTTTAATCGAAAGAGGGAGAAGTTAAATGCTTTCAGCATTCGGAATGGCCTTTAAAACGCCAGAGCTTCGCAAGAAGATCTTCTTCACTCTTTCGATCATGGCTCTCTTCCGCTTTGGTTCGGTAGTTCCAACACCAGGCGTTTCATACAGTGCAGTTCAATCCTGTTTGAAGAATGTGCAATCAGGTGGATTATTTGGGCTAATTAACTTGTTCTCAGGTGGCGCACTGATCAAGCTTTCAGTTTTCGCTCTGGGAATCATGCCTTACATCACCGCATCAATCATTGTTCAACTTTTGACCGTGGTTATTCCTCGTTTTGAGACTTTGAAAAACGAAGGACAATCTGGAACCGCGAAATTAACTCAGTACACCCGTTACTTAACAATTGGTTTAGCGGTATTGCAATCAACTGGTCTGATCGCAGTAGCTCGCACACCTGGTCGTTTAATTTCCGGATGTAGCCAAGCGATCATTCCTGATACTTCTTGGCAGCGCATCGTTACAATGATTTTCGTTATGACTGCCGGTACTTCGGTAATCATGTGGCTCGGCGAATTAATTACTGATCGCGGAGTCGGTAACGGTATGTCGATCTTGATCTTCACCTCTATTGCTGCTGGTTTCCCAACTAACTTGTGGTCAATTAAGTTGCAAAAGGGCCTCTTTGCGTTCCTATTCGTTTTAGCTGTTGGTGTTCTAGTTGTGGCCGCAGTTGTATTCGTTGAGCAGGCGCAGCGCCGTATACCGGTGCAATATGCAAAGCGCATGGTAGGTCGTCAGGCATATGGCGGAACTAGTACTTATATTCCGATCAAAGTAAACCAAGCTGGCGTTATCCCAGTTATTTTCGCATCTTCACTTCTTTATATTCCTTCGCTGATTGCTAACTTCACAAATAGCCAAGCAGCTTGGGCAGTGTGGATTGCTCGTAACTTCGTTAAGGGCGATCACCCAATTTATATCGCAGCATATGCGTTGCTAATTATTTTCTTTACTTATTTCTATGTCGCAATTACTTTCAATCCAGAAGAAGTTGCTGACAACATGAAGAAGTATGGTGGCTTTATTCCTGGTATTCGTGCCGGACGTCCGACTGCTGAATATTTGCAATACGTGCTTTCACGAATTACTGCGCCAGGTTCGCTTTACTTAGCGCTAGTAGCGATTATTCCGATTCTTGCTTTGGTACTTTTCGGTGCCAACCAAAACTTCCCATTCGGCGGAACTGCAATTCTGATTGTGGTTGGTGTTGGTCTTGATACTGCCAAGCAGATCGAAAGCCAATTGCAACAACGTTCATATGAGGGATTCCTTAAGTAATGCGTCTAGTCCTGGTAGGTCCACCAGGTGCTGGAAAAGGAACACAAGCTGTTTTCCTGGCCGAGCACTATTCAATTCCGCATATCTCTACAGGTGATATTTTTCGTGCCAACCTAAAAGCTGGCACACCACTTGGCCAAGAAGCAAAGAGTTTCATGGATCGCGGTGAACTTGTTCCTGATTCAGTTACTAATGCCATGGTTAAAGATCGGCTAACGCACGATGACACAGCCAACGGATTCTTACTCGATGGGTTTCCTCGCAACGTCGTTCAAGCTGAAGTTCTGCGCGCAATTCTGGCCGAACAAAAACGCCCACTTGATGCAGTTCTAGAATTAAATATCGCCGATTCTGAAATCATTGAACGTCTTTCAAGTCGCCTTACCTGTCGTGGTTGCGGGGCACCTGCTCCAGCAACTGCGCAAGCATGCGCATCTTGCGGAGGCGAGCTTTATCAACGCGAAGATGACAAAGCTGACGTAATCGCTCGTCGCCTAGAGGTTTACAACGATCAAACCGCGCCAATCATCGCTTTTTATCGCGGTGAAGGATTGCTAATCACAATTAGCGCAACTGGCGAAGTTTCGGAAATCACCGAGCGCGCTACCACTGCGCTAAGCCGCATTAGTTAATAATTTAACCGTGGATATCCAGATAAAGACGCTTGACCAATTAAAGATCATGCGTCGTGCCGGTCTACTGGTCGGTGAAACTCTGGCGCTACTTAAAGATTCAATTAAAGTAGGAATGCGCACTGATGCCCTTGATGCAATAGCGGCTGCAAATATAAAGCGCGGCGGTGGTACTTCTAATTTCAAGGGCT
>Ga0208864_1000349_pt1 | contig 15263 bp, 9 predicted proteins | sample CryBogmetaGMA05M_FD_184542 | JGI IMG/M metagenome (GOLD analysis project Ga0208864, IMG submission 184542) | Freshwater microbial communities from Crystal Bog, Wisconsin, USA - MA0.5M (SPAdes) | ecosystem: Environmental > Aquatic > Freshwater > Lake | place: Crystal Bog, Wisconsin, USA...
GCGGCCGACTCGATGTCGATACCGCCGCGCGGGTGGTCGGCGGCATTGCCACCGGCTGCGAACAGGCCGGCTGCGCGCTGATCGGCGGCGAAACCGCCGAGATGCCCGACATGTATCCCGATGGCGAATACGACCTCGCAGGCTTTGCCGTCGGCGCGGTCGAGAAGTCGGCGATCATCACCGGGCGCTCGATCGTGCCTGGCGATGTGGTGATCGGCCTGGCCTCCAGCGGCATCCACTCCAATGGCTATTCGCTGGTTCGCAGAATCATCGAGCGGGCCCATGGTGCGCTCGATGCCCCGGCCCTGCAGAACGACTTTGATGGTCGCAGTTTTGCCGACGCGGTCATGGCGCCCACTCGCATCTATGTCAAACCGGTGCTGTCGCTGATTGCGGCGATGCCGGTCAAGGGCATCGCCCACATCACCGGCGGCGGACTGGTCGAGAATGTGCCGCGGGTGTTGCCCGACGATTGCCAGGCGATCCTGCATCGCGATGCCTGGACGATGCCGCCGCTCTTTGGCTGGCTGCAGCGCATGGGCCAGGTCGCCGACGCCGAAATGCATCGTGTCTTCAACTGCGGCATCGGCATGGTGATCGTGGTGGCGCCGGGCGATGCGGCGAATGCACTCGCACATCTGCAGGCCGCAGGAGAGACCGCCAGCGTGATCGGCAAGATTGTTGCGCGAGCGGCAGGTGATGCGCCGACGATCGTGATCTGACAAGCGGGGCACGGGGTGCTGCGTGCGCTGTTCATGGTCGCGTTCATGGCACTTGGCTCCAGCGTGGGTGCGCAGGCGCTACAGACCGCGCCAGCGCCGCCTGACGCGCCTGCTGCCAATCCGCTGTCCGGATTGCCTTTGATCGGCCGATTCTTCGGCGAGCCCGCGATACAAGCCGATGCCGCAAATGGGGTGGTGGCCCCGCAATACCTGCTTGAGGTGGAGGCGCCGTCGCCACTCGACCGTCAGATCCGCGAATCAACGCTGCTCGGCCGCTGGCGGCAACGTGCCGACTACGATCCCTCGCAATTGCCACTCTTTGTTGCCCGCGCGCCGGCTGAGGTCGAGGAACTGCTCGCTGCCGAGGGCTATTTTTCGCCGCAGATCAAGGTGGTCGAGATCAAGGGCGGTGCGCGTGTCGAGGTGATACCGGGGCCGCGTACGCTGGTCGACACCGTCAAGCTGAATTTCAGCGGCGAGGTGGCAGGCCCCGAATTCGATGAGCTGCGCGCGCGTCTGGCGCGCGAGTGGCCGCTTTCCGAGGGGCAGGCGTTTCGGTCCCCCGACTGGGAGCGGGCCAAGCGCGCGGTGCTCGCGGCACTGAGCGAGGCCGGGTTCCTGCGGGCGCGCATCATTGACAGTGAAGCGCTGGTTGATGTCGACCGACGCACTGCGAGTCTGATCGTCGATATCGCGTCGGCCGCGCCGCTGCGCTTTGGGGGCTTGGTCATCAACGGTCTGGAGCGCTATCCCGAGGTGACCGTGGAGGGGCTCACCACCTTCAAGCAAGGTGATCCCTACTCGGTGCGCCAGATCATCCAGTTGCAGACCCGCCTGAACGGTTCGGGCTTTTTCACCACGGTCAATGTGCGTCCGGATACCGCCGCGCTCACGCGCAATCCCGAACTGATGGAAGTGCCGATCCGGGTCGACGTGGTCGAGCGCCAGTCCAAGCGGATTGCCCTGGGCGGCGGCTACGACACCGATGCCGGCTTCAATGTGGCGGCCGCGTTCGAGAACCGCAATGTGGGTGGATTGGGCATCCAGAGCCTGACCGGTGTGACGCTGGAGGTCCAGCGTCAGGTCTTCTACAGCAACTGGGACTGGCCGCAGGATCTCGAGGGCTGGCGCTGGCAGGTCGGTGCACGCGCCGAACACCACGATATCCAGAACGATCTGGTCGACGCCGCCTCGCTGGTGCTGGCTCGGGCACATCGCGTGGGCGACAACGAATACACCTACTCGATGCAGTATCAGCACGAGCAGCAGAACGTGGTTTACAGCCCCACCGACGAACAGAACTACATCAATTCAGCAATGGTGTTCGGTTGGGCCTGGACCCGGCGCAGCCTTGATTCGCCGCTGTCGCCCAACAGCGGCTATATCTTCACGCTGCAGACCTCGGCGGCCTCCCAGGCTGTTGCATCGACCCAGAGCTTTGCGCGGGTCTATACCCTGGGGTATTGGCTGATCCCGCTGGAGGATGCAAACAGGCATCAGTTCGGGCGTCTGGTGCTGCGCGGCGAGCTCGGTGCGGTCGCGGCCAGCTCCAGCCAGGGCATTCCTTCAGCCAACCTGTTTCGCACCGGCGGCAGCAAGTCGATCCGCGGCTATACCAGCCAGAGCATCGGTGTCACCGAGGGCCAGGCGACGCTCGGCGGGCGCTACCTCTGGACGGCCAGCACCGAATATCAGCATCAGATCAATCGAGACTGGGCGGCGGCGGTGTTTACCGACCTCGGCACCGCGACCAATTCGCTCGATTCGCTGAGACCTTATGTCGGCTACGGCGTGGGAGCACGCTGGCGCACGCCGGTCGGCCCGCTCAATATCGACCTTGCCCGGGGCGCGACGCTCGAACAGTGGCGCTTCTATGTCTCGATCGGGGTGGTGTTCTGATGGCCGACGATCCGAGCACCAATCCCTCCGACGACCAGGCCGTGCCAGCGCCGCGCGGACGCGGCAGGTGGTGGCTTGCGCTGGCATTGTTGGCCATCGCGATCGCGACGGTCCTGGCGGTTTCGCACGCTGCGAGCAGTGGCGCACTGATGAGCACGATCGCGGCGCAGGCGGTCAAGCATTCGGGTGGGCGGCTCGCGATCGATGCGCCCGAGGGCTCGCCCTTCGGCGAGATGCGCGCCGGGCGGATCGTCTGGACGGACGTCGATCTGACGGTCACCGTCAAGGATGCACGGCTGTCGCTCGACTGGCTCGGGGCGCTGCGGCGCACGCTTGTCATTCGCGAGCTCGCCATCGGCGAGGTCGAGGTGCTCACCCCGCCGTCGGAGGAGCCGGTGACGCTGCCCGATTCGCTCAGGCTGCCGATTGCCCTCGATATCCGGCAGGCGCGGCTCGATCGTCTGGTGCTTCGTACTGTGAGCAAACTGCCCGAAGGCACACCGTCTGGCGGCGTCTCAGGTGGGTCGTCAACTGCGTCGTCTGTTGAATCAGGCGGCGAGCCAACCGTGCTGACCGACCTCGCAGCGAGCCTGCATTACGACCGGCGCGTCTACACGATCGACAGGCTCGGTGTGCATGGCGACTTTGGGATGCTCTCGGTGGACGGCACGGTCGGCGACACCCGGCCCTATCCGGTGGCCGCGCATGCGCTGCTCGAGACTGTCGTGAGCGATGAGCCGCAGTCGGTCAAGGCCACGCTCGGCGGCGATTTGCAGGCCCTGTCGGTCGATGCCGGCACGGTGATGCGCGAGGCCGCGTTCTCGGCGCAGGCCACTTTGTCGCCCTTTGCCCGGACGTGGCTGGGCAAGGCGACGATCAAGATCGATCGCCTCGACCTTGCCCGCTTTGGCGACGGTCTGCCGGCCACCCGCCTGAATGGCACCCTCGATGTCGGCACCCTCGATATCGCCGATGACTTCAGCGGCACCCTGCATCTGGTCAATGACGCGGTCGGCCCGCTCGACCGGCAGCAGTTGCCGATCGCATCGATCGATACCCGCCTGGTGCTCAAAGGGGATCGGCTCAGTCTGAACGCGCTGCGGCTCGACGGCCCGCCGGGTCTGCTGGCCGGTGACGCCGCAGTATCGATCTCGTCGAATCCGTCATCGGCTCAGGCATCAACCCTGTCGTCCACGATTCCCGATTTCACGCTGCGCCTGAGCACCGAATCGCTCGACCTCAGTCGGGTGGTGAGCACCCTGCGCAAGACCGCCCTGCGCGGAACGGTGACGCTCAAGCCGGCCGGCAAAGGTCTGGCCTTCGATGTGGCACTGGCCGATCGCGACATCTCGCTGAGCGCGCAGGCAAGGCTCGAGGGTGAGGTGCTCAGCATCGCCCAGGCGACGCTGAAGGCCCGCGATGGCGTTGCCGAGTTGAGCGGCACCGCCGGCATTGCCGAGCCCTACCGATTCGATCTGAAAGGCACGCTGGCCCGCTTCGATCCGGCGCGCTTCGCCGATCTGCCCAAGGGACTGATCAATGGCCGATTCGCGGCATCGGGTGTCGCCAGACCGAAGGTGTCGGCGCTGGTCAGCCTGACGCTGGCAGACAGCCGCTTCAACGGGCTTGCGCTCGCCGGGACGGTGTCGGGCCGCTACGAGCCGGATCGGCTGCGCGAGGTCACTCTCGCGATGCAGCTCGGGTCGACCCGACTGAGCGCCAAAGGCAATCTCGGTACGCCCGCCGACCGGCTCGAGCTGTCGCTCGATGCCCGCCAGCTCGCCGAGCTCGACAAGCGGCTCGGCGGCCATCTGAGCATCACCGGGCAGTTGCGCGATCGGCTTGCCTCGCCGGGGATGGCGTTCACGCTCACCGGCAGTGAGCTCAAGGTCGACGGCGCCGCACAGGCCCGCACGGCAGTCGCGCATGTCGAGCTGGCAAGGCTTGATGTGCTGCTGGCGATGCTCGGTCGCATCGGCGTACCAGGCCTGCCTGCGGGCCCTGCGAAGCTGCCCGCCGGTGAGCTGCGCATCGATCTCAAGACCGAGGGTCTGGTGGTGGCCGGTGAATCGGTCGAGCTGTTGAAGGTCGAGCTCAAAGGCGATGCCATGAATCATGCGCTGTCGGTCCAGGCCGCCTCGAGCGCGAGGCATCTCGATGCGCGGGCGCGCATCGAAGGCGGGTTCGGCAACGGCAGCGATCAGGCCTGGCGCGGGCGGCTGACCGAGCTGAATCAGAAGCTCGCCCCCACCGTCGCACTGACCGCGCCGGCGTCGCTCGAGCTTGGCCGCACCCTCGCCTCGCTCAGCGGGCTGGCACTTGCGGTCGATGGCACAAGCGGCGCGGCACTGCGGATCGACGAGGCACGCTGGGCGGATCGACGGCTGCAATTGCGCGGCGGCGCGACCGGTTTGCCGATCCGCTGGCTGTCTGCGATCGGCGCCGAGCGCTACCTGCAGCTCGACGGCGACAAGGCTTTGCGACTGGGCGCGACCTTTGATCTGAGCGGCACGCCGGGCAAGGTCGACAGCGTGCGCGGCCAACTGGCGGTCTTTCGCGAGTCGGGCGATCTGCTGATCGCGACCGACGGCCCCGACGGCCCCGCTGGCCCGGTCGCTGCCGTGCCCAACGCTGCGGCGATCGGGGGCCTGCCTGCTGGCCTGCAGCAGTTCGATCTGAAGGTCAATGCCGGTGGCGACCGACTGAGCGCCACCGTCGATATCCGCGGCACCGCCATCGGCAGCATCCGTGGCGAGGCGTCGGCACCGCTGCAATGGCCTGCCGGCAGCGCCTTGCCCGATCTGGCGGTGCCGCTGAACGGGACGGTGAACCTCGATCTGCCGAGCCTGGCCCTCACCCGTGGCATGGTGGGTGATGCCTGGCGCATCGATGGTGCGCTCAAGGCAGCGCTGACGCTGGCCGGCACGCTGCGCACACCGCGTATCAGCGGTCGCATCGAGGGCTCGCGGCTGCTTGCGCTGCAGCGCGAACTCGGCATGCGTCTGACCGATGGCGAGCTGGCGGCCACGCTGCAGGACAATGTCGTCAGCATCCAGAAGATGCGATTTGCCAGCGGCAAGGGCTCGGTGAGCATGAGCGGCACGCTGCGCGCCGACGATCGCAGCGAAGCGGTGGTGGTTCTCGATCAGATGCCGATTCCGCTTGGCGCCGGGCAGCGGCTGTCCTTGTCGGGCGACGCCACCGCCACCCTGCAGACCGGTCGGCTCAACCTGCGTGGCACTCTGCGTGCCGATGAGGGCGTCATCGAGATCAGCTCACCCTCGGGATCGGATCTGGCCAAGGATGTGATCGTGGTGCGCAAATCGGCTCAGGCGGCGTCGCCTGCTGCTGCTGCGGCGGCGGCGCGTGCGGCTGCTGCCGGCGACCCGGCCGATACCAAGGGCTTTCGCATTGTCAGCAATCTTCAGATTGATCTGGGTGAGCGCTTCAAGGTCTGGGGCTCGGGCGTCGATGCCCGACTCACCGGACAGCTCAGCCTGCGGGGGCGACTGCCGGATGCGCCGCGCCTGACCGGCACCGTCCGGGTGGCCAAGGGCACCTATACCGCTTTCGGGCAGCGCCTTGAGATCGAGCGCGGCACGCTGGTGTTCAGCGGTCCGGTCGACAATCCGGCGATCGACATTGAGGCCTATCGTCGTTATCTGCCGGTCGAGGCCGGTGTGGCGATCACCGGCACGGCCCGTACGCCCGACCTTAAGCTGGTCTCGCGCCCGGATGTCCCCTATGAAGACAAGCTGTCCTGGCTGGTGCTGGGTACCGGTGCCGACAGCGCGCGCGGCGCCGGTGCCGGGTCATCGGCACTGCAGACCGCCGCGGCGGTCCTGCTGGCATCGGGTGATCCCAATGCCAGCTCGCCCAGCCTGGCCCGGGCCTTCGGACTGGATGTGCTGTCGGTTCGCACCGGCCAGGGTGGCAGCATCAGCAGTGCCGGTGCGGCGGCAAGCTCCGCCCAGGACAGCATCGTGACCCTGGGCAAACGGATCACCGACCGGCTCTTCCTGAGCTATGAGCAGAGTCTGCGCGGCCTGCAGAATCTGGTGCGACTGCAGTACGAGCTCACCGAGCGATTCAGCGTGCGCGCCAGCGCCGGCACGACCAATGCGGTCGACGTGATCTGGAGCTACCGCTACGACTGAGCGGCGATGGGGCTGAACGCAATGCCCAGCCGCGCGGCCAGGGCCGCGAGTGGTTTGTCGCGCGTCCAGAGCAAAGTGGTCGGCGTCAGAAGGACGCCAGCGAGCAAGGCGGTGTCGATGGCGCCGCAGCCCGAGTCGTGCAGTCTGTGCCGCTCGATCAGGGCCAGTATCTCGTCTGTCGTCGCAACGACTGCGTTCTGCAAGCGCTTCAAATCAGCGATCGTGCGCTCGCGTGGCGCAGGGGGCGCTCCGCACGCAATTTCAAGCACCACAAGCGGATGGCAAGCAATTCTGTCCATCGCAAGCAGTGATTGAAGCAGCGGGTCGGCGCGGCGGAAATGCGCAATCCAGACCGATGTATCGGCGAGGACCAGGCTCATCGGCCGGGTCGCTGAGCGGGTCGTTGAGCGGGTCGTTGAGCGGGTCGTTGAGCGGGTCTGCGGCGAGGCACAGTCTTCATGGTCGGGGCTTTGCCACCCAGGGCGGCGAGGCGTTTGCCAGCTTGCACCCGTATGAAGACCTTCATCGCCTCACGAAACAGGTCGCCCTTGTCCATTCCTGGATCGGCGACATCCAATGCCCGCTGATAGAGATCGTCATCAATGGTGACAGTGGTTCTCATGCGCCGCTCCAGCATCAAATATGATGCAGTTTATTTTCAAAATTGATGTGTGTGGATGTGGATGTGGATTGCAGCGCCGCCTACCGAAACACCAGCCCCTCGAACTCCCCGCTCGAACGCCAGGCATCGAGATACTTGAAGTACGCAGTCGCCCCCGCCGGGTACCCAACGTTCAGTTTCGCGGCCGGCCCCGGGTCCTGGCCCTCGTTGTTGTAATAGCCCGGCGTGCAGTCGGGCGAACTGGTCATCCGGCCCGGGCTGTTGCGCAGCAGACCGATCCAGTCGTTTTCGGCAGCCTCGCTCACCTCGATTTGACGGTGTCCCTGATCGACCGCGTGCCGCACCATGACCGCGATGGTGCGCGCGGCCTCGGTCAGGTTGTGCGGCACATTCGAGATCAGATTGGCACCCTGGGTGGGCTGCACGAAGAACGCATTCGGAAAACCATGCACATGGATGCCGTGCTTGCTGCGCATGCCCTGCGACCAGTAATCCGACAGCTTGCGCCCCGAACGACCCACCAGATCAAACCCTGCCCGGCGCGCCAGCGACGTTCCCACCTCGAAACCTGAGGCATAGATGATGCAGTCGACCGGATACTCGATGCCGGCCACCACGATGCCGGTCTCGGTGATCCGCTCGACGCCCTTGCCGTCGGTATCCACCAGATGCACCGTGGGGGTGTTGAAGGCCTGCAGATAGGCGTCATGAAAGCAGGGCCGTTTGCACAGCTGCCGGTACCAGGCTTTCAGATGCTCGGCAGTGGCAGGGTCCTGCACGATCTCGTCGACCCTGGCGCGGATCTCGCTCATCTTGATGAAGTCGGCATCCTCATAAGCCGCGAGCATCTTCGGCACCGTGCGCTCGGTGGCTGGCAGCTTGCGGATCTGCTCGCGGATGCGTCGTGCCAGATCGGTCCAGCCGTCCTGCACCAGATCGACCTCGGCATTGCCGCCGGCCTGATTTGCGGTGAAGTTCTCGAGCCAGCGCTGCTGCCAGCCGGGTGTCGCGATGCTCGCAAACCAGTCGGGGTCGATCGGCGCATTGTTGCGGGCGTCGATCGACGACGGCGTGCGCTGGAACACATGCAGCGAGCGGCAGCTGCGCGCCAGATGCGGGGTGCACTGGACTGACGTGGCGCCGGTGCCGATCAGGGCGACGCGCTTGTCGGCCAGCCGTGTCATCGGTGCGCCGATCGGGTCGCCGCCGGTATAGGCATAGTCCCAGCGGCTGGTGTGAAACGAATGCCCCTTGAAGGACTCGATACCCGGGATGCCGGGCAGTTTGGGGATATGCAGCGGACCGGTGCCCAGGCCGATGTATTGCGCGGTGAAGTCGTCACCCCGATTGGTCGTGATGCGCCAGCACGAGGCGTCTTCCTGCCAGGTGAGCGAGCTGACCTGAGTGTGAAAGAGCGCGTTGTCGTAGAGCTTGAAATGCCGGCCGATGCGCTGGCAGTGCGCCAGAATTTCAGGCGCATGCGCATATTTCTCGGACGGCATGTGGCCGGTTTCTTCGAGCAGCGGCATGTAGACCATCGAGGCGGTGTCGCACTGCGCGCCGGGATAGCGGTTCCAGTACCAGGTGCCGCCAAAATCGCCGCCCTTCTCGATGATGCGCACATCGGTGATGCCGGCTTCGACCAGCCGTGCGCCGGTGGCCAACCCCGCGAACCCGCCGCCGATGAAGGCGAATTGCACATGGTCGGATTTCGGCGCGCGCTCGACGACTGGCATGTAGGGATCATCGAGATAGTGTGAAAACTGCCCGGTGATTTGGAGGTATTGCTGGTTGCCGTCGGCGCGCAGCCGCTTGTCGCGCTCGGCGAGGTATTTCAGGCGGATGGCTTCTTTGTCGATGACGGGCGGGTTCATGCGTCGGGGTCCTGGAGTGCGTGGAATTATTTTCCGGTCTGGGCCCGGCAGGCAGCCTGCATGTCCGGGTTGCGGATGAAGCCGCATTGCGATGCGCCGCCACCGGTCTGTGCGCGGCACATCGCCTGAAGGTCGGGGTCGCGGATGAAGCCGCACTGGCTACTGCTGCCGCCGGTCGTCGCGCGACAGTAGGCCTGGCGGTCGGGGTCACGGACGAAGCCGCACTGGCTGCTCGGCGATCCGTTCGATCCCTGATTCGCGGTGCTGGCCCGGCATTCGGCCTGGCGGTCGGGGTCGCGAATGAAACCGCACTGACTGCTGCCACCGCCGGTTTCGGCCCGGCATCGGGCCTGAAGGTCGGGGTTGCGGATAAAGCCGCACTGGCTGTTGCCACCGCCATTCGTGGCCCGGCAATAGGCCTGGCGATCGGGGTCGGTAATGAAGCCGCATTGGCTGCTCTGCGCGCGGACACCGCCCGACGCGAGCATCAGCACGAGCATCAGCAGCCACACCGCGGGCAGAAAGAAGGTCGGCATCACCGAGGTCGGCATCACCGAGGTGGGCTGCAACACGGTTGGCGACGCAGACATCGACCGCATCGGATTCGCGCGACGCATGATGGGTGGTCTCCCGCTGGTTTGGCGTCCGTCAGTTCGGCTCATGGACCGCATCATCTGCCAACTTGCCTGGGCTGCGTGCCAGCGTGCGCGATGATTGCGGCCACCTGATCGGGTGCATCCGGCGCCAGACAATCAATCACGCGTCGATGAGGCATCGAGCGCAACCAGGTCAGCTGACGTTTGGCGAGCTGGCGGGTGGCTGCCACCGACTCGTCGATGAAGGCCCTCCGACGCGCCGGCCCGAGCTTGCCGAGCTGGGTGCCGTGACTCGCGGTCTGCCCGGTGTCCTGATCGATGCCGTGCTCAAGATCATCGAGATAGCGCCAGGCCTGCCGGTAGCCCACGCAGCGCATCGAGGGCAGGCCGGTATGCAGATCGCCCCGCGCCCGCAGCGCCGCCACTTCGTCGAGAAAGCCTGCTGCCAGCATCGCTTCGAAGCGCGCGGCGATCCGGGCATGCAGCACCGCGCGGTCGGCGGGCTCAAGCGCAATCGTGAGCAGCGCAAGCGGTGCGTCGGTGTGCGCGCGCTGCGCGCCGATCAGTTCGCTCATCGGCTGCCCGCTCAGGGCATGGATCTCGAGCGCGCGCTGGATGCGCTGCGAATCGCCGGGCTCAAGGCGTGCTGCGGTCTGCGGGTCGATCGCCGCCAGCCTGGCATGCATTGCCGGCCAGCCGAGGTGCGCCGCCTCCTCATCGAGCGCCGCACGCAGGGTCGGGTCGGCGCCAGGCAAGTCATCCAGGCCGGTCGACAGCGCGCGCGCATAGAGCATCGTGCCGCCCACCAGCAGCGGCAGACGACCGCGGCCGCGGATCTCGTCGATCAGTCGCCGCGCATCACGCACGAAGCTGGCGGCCGAATACGACTCGCGGGGGTCGATCAGGTCGATCAGGTGATGGGGCACCGCAGCCAGCTCGGGGACGCTTGGCTTGGCGGTGCCGATGTCCATGCCGCGATAGACCAGCGCCGAGTCGACGCTGATGATTTCGAGCTCGAAGCGCTCGGCAAGACGCAGGGCGATCGCACTCTTGCCCGAGGCGGTCGGACCAAGCAGCATGACCGCATCGGGTGGGGGCGAGTCGGGTGAACCGGGCGACAGGCGCCCGTCGGCCGGGCTGCGCGCATCGCCGCCCGGCGGCTGTTCCGGCGATGGCATCAGGCTCATCGCCCGCGCAAGAACCAGCGATCGAGTTCGGCCATCGGCACCTGCACCCAGGTTGGCCGGCCATGGTTGCACTGGTCGGCACCCGGTGTCGACTCCATGTCACGCAGCAGGGCATTCATCTGCTCCAGGCTCAGCCGCTGATTGGCCCGCACAGCGGCATGACAGGCCATGCCGGCCAGCAGCGCATCGCGTCGCTCGGTCAGCAGCCGGCTCGCGCCGTGCTCGTGCAGCTCGGCAAGCACGTCGCGGGCAAGGCCCACCGGATCGCCTTTGGCAAGCACCATGGGGACGGCGCGCACCGCGAGCGTGTCGGGCGCGATCTGGTCGATATCGAGTCCGAAGGCCAGCAACTGATTGCGTTCAAGTTCGGCAGTGGCGATCTCGGTGTTGTCGGCGCGAAAGTGGGCCGCAATCAGCAGCGGCTGCGAGGCGATGGCCTGCGCATCAAGCCCGCTTTTCAGACGCTCGTAGACGATGCGCTCATGCGCGGCATGCATGTCGATAACCACCAGGCCGGCAGCGTTTTGCGCGAGCACGTAAATGCCATGCAATTGCGCGATGGCAAAGCCCAGCGGCGGCAGGTCTGCAGTCGCCGCGCTGTGCGCCCTATCATGGGTCGGCGCACCGAAGACCGTTGTCGGGTCAGATGATGAGAGCCGATCCGCGGTGAGAGATCCGTCAGGCGGATCGCTGGCATCGGCGGCATAAAAGCGCATCAGCGATGACACCGACTGGTCCGGGCGAGCACCGACGCCAGAGCGCCAGGCTGAATTGGCGAATGAGTCGCCGACCGGGCCGCCTGCCGCACCGCGTCCCGCGCGGCTTGCGGAGCCTTCGCCAAAGGACCTGTACGTCATGCCATTGCCCGGTCCGCCGGCCGCATGCCCGGCGTTCGCCGGTGTGGCCAGCGGCAGTGTCGACTGCCAGCGCGGCTGCGCAGTCTCCTGCGGGGTCCAGGAGACGGTGTTGCTCAGGGGCGCGCGTGAATCACCGTCATCGCTCGACGCCTGAAGACCGGCCTCGCCCGCACCCACCCGCAGTGCCTCGCGAACCGCATGAAAGACAAACGAGTGAATTGCCCGTGCATCGCGAAACCGCACCTCGATCTTGGCCGGATGCACATTGGCATCGACCTCGCGCGGATCGATCCAGAGAAAGAGACACCAGGCCGGATGCCGGTCGCCGTGCAATACATCGGCATAGGCCTGCTTGACCGCATGCGACAGCAGCTTGTCGCGCACAAAGCGGCCATTCACGTAAAAAAACTGTCGATCGGCCCGAGCGCGGCTGGCGGTCGGCACACCGGCCAGGCCCTGCAGGCGCAGCTCGCCGGCGATGCGCTCGATCGGGCGCGTGGCGATGTCTTCGCCGAGCACCTGCGCCACCCGATCCTGCCATCGGCCTGCCGGCCACTGCTCGACGCTGCGGCCATCGACATGGCAACTGAAGCCGATGTCGGGAAACGCGAGCGCCACACGCCGAAAGGCATCGAGCGAATGCGCGGTCTCGGTGCCCTGCGCCTTCAGAAACTTGCGGCGGGCCGGGGTCGATGAATAGAGGTCAAGCACCTCGACCGTCGTGCCCCGGGGGCCGGCTGCCGGCTGCAGCCTTGCCTGTGGGGTGTCGCTCGGTGCCATGTCCATGATGGCGTTGTCGATCATCGTGGCTGCCTCGGCGCCGGCCACCCGGCTGGTGATGCGCACCCGCGCCACCGAGGCAATCGCGGCCAGCGCCTCGCCGCGAAATCCGAGCGTGCCGACCGACTCGAGCTCATCGAGCGAGGCGATCTTGCTGGTGGCATGGCGAGTCAGCGCCAGGCTCAGCTGATCGGCGTCGATGCCGCTGCCGTCATCGCTGACCGCGATGCGTCGCACGCCGCCTTCCTCGATGCGCAACTCGATGCGCGTGGCACCGGCATCGATCGCGTTTTCAAGCAGCTCCTTGACCACCGAGGCGGGTCGCTCGACCACTTCGCCGGCCGCGATCTGGCTGACCAGATGATCGGGCAGGGCGGCAATCCGGCGGCGCTCGGGTGTGTCGTCGGACGCGCCCTTCGCATCGACGGATGAGGAATGGCGGAAAGCCGTCGACCGGCCGAAGGGGATGTCATGCATGGCGAAGTCATTATAGGCGGCGTGTATCATCCGAGCCGCCATGGACATCGCCCAACTCATCGATCTCTTTCTGCATCTCGACAAGCATCTCGAGACGGTGGTCAGCCAGTACGGCGTCTGGGTCTATGCGCTGCTTTTTGCCATCATCTTCGTCGAGACCGGGCTGGTGGTCATGCCCTTTTTGCCCGGCGATTCGCTGCTCTTCGTGTGCGGCACGCTGGCTGCGGTCGGTGGCCTGTCGCTGCCGCTTTTGTTCGCGCTGCTGATCACCGCGGCGGTGCTGGGCGATGCGCTCAATTATTCGATCGGCCGTCGCATCGGGCCGCGCGTCTGGACCTTCGAGCAGTCGCGCTGGTTCAATCGCAAGGCCTTCGAGCGGGCCCATGCGTTTTACGAGCAGCATGGCGCGATCACCATCATCGTCGCGCGCTTTCTGCCCTTTGTGCGCACCTTTGCGCCCTTCGTTGCCGGCGTGGCCGCCATGAGCTATCGCAAGTTCGCGCTCTACAACCTGGTGGGCGGTGTGCTCTGGGTGGTGAGCCTGACCGGTCTGGGCTATCTGATCGGCAACCTGCCCTGGGTGAAAGCGCATTTTTCATGGGTGGCCCTGGCGCTGATCGTGGTGCCCGCACTGCCGGCCCTCATCGAAGTCGCGCGCCACACGGTGTTCAAGCGCCGCGGCGTCTGAGACGCAAGGCAAGGCATCGCATCGCGAGCCGCGATGCTCTCAGGCCCCGGGTCCGCGCGCCGCAGGCGGATTGCGCCGGAAGTAGTTTTTGATCCCCACGAAGATCGCATCGGCCAGTTGCGCCTGATAGCGCGGATCGCGCAGCTTGCGCTCCTCATCGGGGTTGCTGATGAAGGCGGTCTCGATCAGGATCGAGGGCACGTCGGGTGCGCGCAGCACCGCAAAGCCGGCCTGCTCGATCTGCGCGCTGTGCAAGTCGCCAACGCTGCGCAGCTCGCCAAGCACCGAGCCGGCAAGCTTGCGGCTGTCCTTGATCTGCGCGGTGGTCGACAGATCGAGCAGCACCTTGGCCACTTCTCGATTGCTTGCGGGCAGGTTGACGCCGCCGATCAGGTCGGCGCTGTTTTCGCGACGCGCCAGCCACCGTGCGCCGAGGCTGCTCGCGCTGCGGTCCGACAGCACAAACACCGACGAGCCCTTGGCATGAGGCAGCACGAAGGCATCGGCATGCACCGACACGAAGAGATCGGCCGAGACTGCGCGCGCCTTGCTCACGCGGGTGGCCAGCGGCACAAAAAAATCGGAGTCGCGGGTCATCAGCACCCGCACGCCGGGTTCGGCCTGCAGCTTTTCGCGCAGTCGCAACGCCACGTTGAGCACCACATCCTTTTCCATCGTGCCATTGGGCCCGATCGCACCCGGGTCCTCGCCGCCATGGCCCGGGTCGATCGCAATCGTCAGCAAGCGGCTGACCCGGTCAGCTCGTGCGTGCGGGCGCTCAGGTTCGGCCAGCATCCTGAGGGCGGCTTCGCGCTCGCGGATCAGCGAGGCGAGCGGGTCGTCGATCGGGCCGGTGCTGGCAGGGGGCGTTGGCACCGCGATGGCCGCCGGGCTGTTGCGGGTCTGCTCGATCAGGGCTGCCAGCGGATCGATCGGCCTTGTCGGATAGAGGTCGAGCACCAGGCGATGGCGGTAGACGCCGTTGGGCGCCAGCGAAAACACCTGCGGCGACACCGGCACCTTCAGGTCGAAGACCAGCCGCACGACATGGGCACGGTTCTGGGCCACTCGAACGGTCGCGATATAGGGGTCGTCGGCCTGCACTTTGGCGACGATCTCGCGAAGCGCCGCGTCGATATCGACGCCTTCGAGGTCGACCACCACGCGGGGCGGATCGCTTGCCACAAAGTGCGAGCTCTTGAGCGCCTCGTCGAGTTCGAGCGTGACACGCGTGTAATCGGGCGCCGGCCAGATCCGCACGCCGACGATGCCGGCACCGTGAGCGCGCGGCAGATCGAGCGCCAGCAATGCGCCGGGTACCGTCCTCAGGAATCGCCTGCGGCTGCCCTCAGACATCGCCGACCCGCCTCGCTGAAGGCAAGCAGGCCGGCACGGCGCGGCGAC
>Ga0208864_1000352_pt1 | contig 15241 bp, 7 predicted proteins | sample CryBogmetaGMA05M_FD_184542 | JGI IMG/M metagenome (GOLD analysis project Ga0208864, IMG submission 184542) | Freshwater microbial communities from Crystal Bog, Wisconsin, USA - MA0.5M (SPAdes) | ecosystem: Environmental > Aquatic > Freshwater > Lake | place: Crystal Bog, Wisconsin, USA...
CGGACCCATGGCCTTCGTGTTTCGTTCGACCGCCATGACCACAATCTGCTGCGATGCTCCGTCGGCGGTGCTCGCCACGATCGGCAGCACCTGCCGCCGATTGGGCAGCTCCACCCGCACGCGGAAGGTGCCGTCCGCGTGCACCTTGACCGGCTCCCCATGCATCGTGACGTAGGTGCCGGGCTGGGTCACGCCGTAGACGACCATTTCCGCGTCGACGTCGAGCTGGAAGCTCGGCACGCCGTCCTCGTCGGCCTCCTCGTCGGTGGAGGCGGAGCGGGCCGCCGGCGGGCCCATCGGCCGCCGGAGCCGCTCCTCGAAGAGCTCCTGCAGCTCGGTGCTCGAATGCTCCGCCGAGAAGCCGCCGCTCATCGCGTAGATCCGTTCGCAGTCGTCGACGATCGCCCCCCAATGGACGTCGAGGGTGTCGACCTGCGTCGTCGCCGGGGTCGTCACGGCGTTGCTCCGCGCCAGAGAGTGGAACCGGCCCGACGTGGCCAGATAGCCGATCTCACAGCGGTAGCGGTGGGGCTCGCGAATGTCGATGAACCAGTTTTTCACCCCGCCATGCACGGGAATCTCCCGGACGACCCGCTCCGACGGTGACGCATGGAGGCCGGTCTCGAGCTCGAGCAGTCGCAGCACCGGTCGGGCGCCGTGCCACTCTTGGCCGAGCGCCGCCTGGGCGCGGGTGATGCTGCGACCGGTCAGCTCCCAGAAGACGTGAAGCCAGTGGGGGCCGCGCACCATGAGCACCATCCGGTCGCGCACCGGTCGTGGCTGCCGGCCGCCCTCCGGGGGTGTGGCGAGGTTCTTGGCGCGAAGCATGCGATCGCGGGCCTGTTGGAGCCGCTCCGCAACGGCGGCGTCACGGAGGGCCGTCGTGGCCACGACCGTGGAACTGCCGTTTCCGGGGTTCGTGCCGGACGCTTGCCCGGCCCGGCCGTTCTGATCCATCCGGCCACCCTGTGTCGGCCGGCCGTTCCCGGCACCGACTGCACCGACCGCACCAACAGCACCGCCGGCAGCCCGGACGGAGCCATTCGCCGTGATGGCGGGTACACCGCGGGACGCGGCGGGCACACCGCGGGACGCGGCGGGCACACCGCGGGACGCGGCGGGCACACCGCGGGACGCGGCAGGCACACCGCGGGACGCGGCAGGCACACCGCGGGACGCGGCCGGCACCGGAGGTCTCGTTCGCGCCTTGCGGACAAGGGCGCGGATCAGTTGATCCTTCCGCATCGCGTGCCAACCGGCCACGCCATGCTGCTTCGCCAAACGGGCGAGATCCCGGACCGGCTTTTCCTTCAGGCTCGCTGTGGTCATCCGCCGTCGTTCCCGGATCCGTGGCCCCCCGACGTGGACGCAGGGGGCGAAATGCGACCGGCGGCCGCGATGCAGCCGACCAGCCTCTCATTCCCACGTCATCGCAGGATACCGACGGACACGGCCCGAAGCAAACAAAACACCCCTCGTTGGGGTGGTTTTCTGGGGAAAAGCGGGCGATTTCGCTCAGTCGCCGCGGAGTTTGAGGCCGCGCTCGGCCAGCTTTTCCCGCACTTCGTTGAGGCTCGTGACGCCGAAGTTCTTGCACTCCATCAGATCCTCGGCCGTGCGCCGGACCAGCTCGGAGATCGTGGCGATGCCCAGCTTCGTCGTGCACTTGCGGGCCCGCACGGAGAGGTTGAGTTCCGTGATCGACTGCGAGAGGAACTCCTGCTCGTCGGCGGAGGGCTCTCCCACGTCGGGCTCCACCGTCTCGAGGGGCTGCGGGGAGGCGAACTGGCCGAGCGAGAGGCCCTTCGAGGCCAGCATGTCCTTGATCTCGACGAGGCTCGTCTCGCCGAAGTTCTTGCTCGCGAGGATTTCCGCCTCGGTCGTGCGGGCGAGGTCGCCCAGCGTGTGGATGCCCATCTTCTGCAGGCAGTTGCGGCTGCGAACCGAGAGTTCGAAGTCGCTCACCGGCAGTCCCATCACCTGATCGATGCGGTCCCGCTGCTTCTGCTCCTGCTCCTCCGTCCGGAGGTCGCCGGCCGCGGTGGAATCCTTGAGAAACAGCCGGGCCCGCGGGTGGTCGGGAACGGCGTCGAGGATGCGGCGGTAGCACTGCTGGGCCTTGACGAAGTCGTTGCGATCCTCGTGCATGATGCCGAGGTTGAGGAGCGCCCCCAAGGACGCCGGATAACGCTTGAGCGACCGCTCGTAGCAGGTCTGGGCCTCGTCATCGTTGCCGGCGCGGTCGTTGAGCACGCCCAGCGCGAAGAGGGCGTGGGAGTGGCCGGGGTCGATGGCGACCGCCTTCTCGAAGGCTTCGGCCACTTCGACGTCGGACACCCCGCGGTCGGCGAGCACCGCGCCGCGGGCCGCCCAGTAGTCGGCCGAGCGGGCGGCCGCGTCGGCCTCCTTGCCGCGGGACAGGGCATCGAGCGCATGCAACGCCTCGTCGAGGCGGCCGGCCGACCGCAGCGCGTTGGCCGCCGCGGCATCGCAGGTGACGGCGTCGTAGCCGGCGGCTTTCGCCCCGTCGAACGCCTCGCGAGCCTTGTCGAACGCCTCCACCGCCAAGTGGGCGAGCCCTTGGTGATACAGCGCGAGCGCCCCGCCGTCTCCCGACCGCAGCGTGTCGAGCGCCTCACGGTAGCGGCCGAGCAGATACTGGCACACACCGAGCCGCACCGACGCCGCCGGGCTCCGTTCGGTGACCTGCTCGAGTTCGCGAACGGCCTGCCGCAGATCGCGGTGCGCGGCGGAATCCTCGCCGAGCGCGGCGGTGAGCCCGCGAATCTCCTGGGGACCGAAGGCCCCGGTTCCGGTGACGAGTTCGCGGACATCGACGGCGGGCAGAGTCGGCTTGGCGGTGGCGACCATCAACGATGAGCCTTTCGGGGGAGCGGGACGGGAGCGGGACTGGATGCCAAGGCCCGTGGGGCCGGACCGGAATCCCGGAATCCGCCGGAAGGGCCGGGCGGACGCGGCGACGACGGTCGAGAGCCAGCGGTGGGAATCGAACCCACAACCCCCGCATTACGAATGCGGTGCTCTGCCAATTGAAGCTACGCTGGCCCGGACGGGCCGGGAACGCGACGTTCGCGGAACGTGGTTTCCCGGAGGCCCGGAACACCGCACAGTAGCGCACGCAGGCCCCCATCGTCAAGAGTCGCGGCACCAAAAGGCTCGGCTTTGCCGCCTCGGCCCCCCCTGCCCCTCCGGCGGCCGCCGTCGGCGGTATGATCCCGGCGGTCCGCGGACTGCTCCCGCGGCCCCTTCCGACAGGCCCTGGAGCCAGCCATGAATCCCCGCCTTCCCGCCCATGTCGGGCCCCACCGGTGCGGTCCCGGCCAGCCGCTGCTCCTGATCGCCGGGCCCTGCGTGATCGAGGAGGAATCGCTCTGCCTGAGGATCGCCGAGGCGCTCGCGGAGCTCGCCGCATCCCTGCCGATCCAGCCGGTCTTCAAGGCGTCCTACGACAAGGCCAACCGCACGAGCGCGACGGCCTTCAGGGGCATCGGCCCGGAGGCGGGGCTGGCGGTGCTGGACCGCGTGCGGACGGCCACCGGGCTGCCCGTCACGACCGACGTGCACCTCCCCGACCAGGCCGCGGCCGCGGGCGCGGTGTGCGACCTCCTGCAGATCCCCGCCTTCCTCTGCCGGCAGACCGACCTCTTGCTCGCGGCGGCGGCGACGGGGCGGGCCGTGAACGTCAAGAAGGGGCAGTTCGTCGCCCCGGCCGACATGCGTCATGCGGTCGCCAAGCTGCTCGCCGGCGGCTGCCCCGACGTGCTGCTCTGCGAGCGCGGCACGTTCTTCGGCTACGGCCGGCTCGTCAACGACTTCGCGGGGCTGATCACGATGCGCTCGATCGGCGTGCCGGTGATCTTCGACGCCACCCACTCGGTGCAGCAGCCGGCCAGCCGGGGCGATTCGACCGGGGGCGACCGCGCGCTGGTGGAACCGTTGGCGCGGGCGGCCGCCGCCGTGGGCATTGACGGACTCTTCCTCGAGACGCACCCTGATCCGGACAAGAGCCCCAGCGACGGCCCCAACATGGTGCCGCTGGACAAGCTGCGGGGCGTGGTGGAGCGGGTGCTGCGGATTCACGATGCCCGCCTCGCGGGGATGGAGACGAGCTGATGCAGTGGACCGGGCCGCATGACGCGGGCGACGAGCCGGTGAGAATCTCCCAGCGGGCCGTGCCCCGGCGGGCCGTGCCGCCGCTTGCCGCCGCGTGTGCGCTGGTGGCGATCGCGACGGGGTGCGGAACGCCCCCGCCCCCTCCGCCGCCGGCACCCTCGGCGGAGGTGCGGGTCACGCCCGTCGTCTCCGAGGAGGTGCGTGAGCAGCTGCTCGACGGCGCGGTGTCGGTGCTTTCGTGTCTCGACGACTACGACGAAGACTCGGCCTTCGCGCAGGTCTTCGACCGGCTCAACCAGTGGAGCCACGGCGGGGGTGGCGGGCGGAGCGAGTGGCGGATCGACCCGCTTTTCGCCCGGCTGCCCGCGCGGCTCCGCGCGGGGGTGCCCGAGGAGTCGCTGGCGAGTTCCGTGTTCGACGCCACGGCCGACGTGCAATCGCTCCGCGACCAGCGCTGGCTCGCCGACATCGCCGCGAGCGCCCGCGGCGAAGCGCTCGAGGATCTCGACGTCGCCGTGAACCTCTTCCGCTGGACGGTGCGGTCGCTGGCGCTCGTGAGCGATCCGCCGCTCGTGCCGGTCGAGGGCAATCCGGGCACCCGCTGGTTTCTGCCCGGTGAGATCCTGCTCTCGGGGCGGGCGAGCGCCGCACAGCGGGCGTGGATCTTCCTGCAGCTGCTGCGTCACGCCGGCCTCGACGGCGTGATGCTCGCCACCGGCGATCCGGCGGCGGGCACCCAGCGGGCATGGATCCCGGCGCTCGTCGCGGGGGGCGAGGCCTGGCTCTTCGAGCCCGCCTACGGCATGCCGATCGCGGGCCCCGACGGCACCGGCGTGGCGACGGCCCGGCAGGCGGCGGCCGATCCGACGGTCCTCGGGCGGCTCTCCCTTCCCGACCGGCCCTACCCCGTGTCGGCCGACGACGTCGCCGGACTGTCGGTGCTCGTGGCGGGCGACCCCTGGACACTCTCCCGCCGCATGCTCGACATCGACCGGCAGCTCGCCGGCGCCCGCGCGATGCGGCTGGCGCTCGACGCTTCCGCGGTGGCGCGGCGCGGGGCGGCCGCGTTGCCCGCGGCGGGCGGCGCCGAGTCGGTCGCCATCGGCCTGTGGGAGTTTCCCTTCGAGGTGCTCGCCCAACGCCGGGCCGACATGCCCCGCGTGCAGCCGGCGCTCGCCCGGGAACTCGGCGTCATGACGCTGGCCATCGCCGAGCCGAGCGGCCAGGGACGTGCGCCGCGGATGGTGCGGCCGCTCTACGTCGCCCGGCTGCGGGAGTTTCGTGGCGATCTCGACGGGGCCGACGGCGCCAAGCTCGCCTACCTGCAGGCGCGGCCGGGGCGGCAGGCGATCGCCGAGGCCGTCCGGGCCCTGCCCCCCGATCGGGCCGACGGGGCGAAGCGGCTCTTCGAGCAGATGAAGGAGGACGCCACCTATTGGCTCGGCATCCTGACGCTCGGCGAGGGGGAGTTCGCCACGGCGGCCGACTACCTCGGCCGCATGACGCTCGAGGCGGCCCCGGACAGCCGCTGGGCCGACGCCGCGCGGGTGAATCTGGCGCGGGCGCTCGTCGCGCTGGGCCGAACAGGGGAGGCGAGCCGCCTCCTGCGCGAGGACGCCTCGCCGCAGCGGTTTGGCAGCCGTCTGCTCGCCGACGAGCTCGAGAAGTCCCCCCGGCCCTGACGGCATGCCGTTTTCCCCCTCACGTTGCCGGGCCGCGAGGAAGCGGGTATGGTGTGGGATTCTCGAACTCCCCGACCGACACCCTCCCGAGAGTCCCGCCAGCAGGCAGCGCCATGAAAGAAGGCATCCATCCCCGCTACGTCGCCACCGTCGTCCGTTGCGGCTGCGGCAACACCTTCACGACCTCGAGCACGGTTCCCGAGATCAAGGTCGACATCTGCAACGTCTGCCATCCGTTCTTCACGGGCAAGCTGAAGTTCGTCGACACGGCTGGCCGCATCGAGAAGTTCAAGTCGAAGTTCGCCGGTGCGGGCTACGCGAGCCTGAAGAAGCCGAAGAAGGCCGCTGCGGGCGAAGCGCCGTCGTCCTGAGCGGCCCGTCCTCCAGAAGCGTCACATCGCCCCGCCCGGATGCCGGATGCTCAGGCGGCGGCAGGCCGAGTTGACCCATGCGCGACCAACTCGAGGCGAAGCTGTCGCGGTTCGAGGAGCTGGAGCGGGCCCTGGTCGATCCCGCGGTGCTCGGCGACTCGGCCCGGCTGTCGGCGACGGCCCGCGAGCACGGCACGCTGGCGAAGCTGGCGCTCAAATACCGGCAGTTCGTCGCGCTCGAGCGGGAGATCGGCGAGCACGTCGCGATGGCCGCCGGCGCCGACCAGGATCTCAAGGCGCTCGCGGAGGCGGAGCTTCCCGACCTGCGGCGGCGGCGCGAACGGGAGTGGGACGACCTCGTGGACCTCTGCTCCGACGACGACGACGCCGACCGGGTCCGCTGCATCATGGAGCTGCGGGCCGGCACGGGGGGCGACGAGGCCGCGTTGTTCGTGCGCGACCTCTACGAGATGTATCGCCGCTTCTGCACCGAGCAGGGCTTCGACGTCGAGGTGCTCGACGCCAGCTCAACGGAGCTCGGCGGCTTCAAGGAGATCGTGCTCGGGCTCGCGGGGTCGAACGTCTTCCGGCGGCTGCGGTACGAGAGCGGCGGCCACCGCGTGCAGCGGGTGCCCGACACGGAGACGAAGGGCCGCATCCACACGTCGGCCGCCACCGTGGCGGTGATGCCGGAGCCCGAGGACGTGGAGGTGTCGCTGTCGGCCGACGAATACCGCAAGGATCTCTTCTGCGCGAGCGGCCCCGGGGGACAGCACGTGAACAAGACCGCCTCGGCCGTGCGGCTGACGCACCTCGAGACCGGCATCGTCGTGCAGTGCCAGGACGAAAAGAGCCAGCACAAGAATCTTGCCAAGGCGCTCCGCGTGCTGAAGACGCGGCTCTACGAGCATCGGCGGAGCATCGAGCACGAGAAGCGGGCCACCGAGCGCCGCACGCTCGTCGGGTCGGGCGACCGCAGCCAGCGGATCCGCACCTACAATTTCCCGCAGAACCGGGTCACCGACCACCGCATCAACGAGAGCTTCACGCTCGACCAGGTGATGGCCGGCAGGCTGGGGCTCGTGATCGACTGCATCGAGGAGCGGGCCCGCGCCGAGCGGCGGAGCGGCATGGAACTTTCCGCGAAGGCGGGAGGCTGAGCGGTCCGTCTGCCCCAGGGGGTGGTTCCGAGCCCGCCGGCACCGAAGGAAATCGCGTATGACACGGGAACGACCCGACGAAGCCCGTCCGACCGCCGCGGCGGCCGGCGACGTCTGGACGGTGGGCCGCCTGCTCGCCTGGACGACCGACTGGCTCGCCACGCGGGGCAGCGAATCGCCGCGGCTCGACGCGGAGGTGCTCCTCGCGAGCGTGCGGGGCTGCCCGCGGATCGCGCTCTACACCGCGTTCGACGTGCCCGTGGGCGAGGCAGAGCGGACCCGGTTTCGGGAACTCGTGAAGCGGCGGGGGGACGGGGAGCCGGTGGCCTACCTCGTGGGAAGCCGGGAGTTCTTCTCGCTGCCCTTCGCGGTCACGCCGGCGGTGCTCGTGCCCCGCCCGGAGACGGAGGGGCTCGTCGTCCGTGTGCTCGACCTCTGCCGCGCCGCCGGTGAGGCCGGGGCCCGGTCGCGCATCCTCGACGTCGGCACCGGCTCCGGGGCGATCGCCGTCACGCTCGCGAAGCATCTGCCGCAGGCGGAGATCGTCGCCGGCGACGTGTCGACGGCCGCCCTCGATGTGGCCCGCGGCAACGCGGCCCGGCACGGTGTGGGCGACCGGGTGGAGTTCGTCGAATCCGACCTGCTCGATCATCCCCGGCTGGCGGGCCCGTGGGACGTGATCGTCAGCAATCCGCCCTACGTCCGCGAGGACGAGTTCGACGCCCTGCCCCGCGACGTGCGGATGCACGAGCCGCGCGGGGCGCTCGTGGCGGGGCCGACGGGCGTGGAGGTGGTGGGCCGGCTGGCCGCGGCCGCGGCCACCCGGCTCGCGCCGGGAGGCTGGATCGTCGTGGAGATCGGACCGGCGGTGGCGGCGGCCTCCGCGGCCCTGCTCGCCGCCGAATCCGCGCTCGAGCCGGGGCCGACCCTCAAGGATCTCGCCGGCCTCCAGCGGATCGTGCAGGCCCGCCGGCGGTGACGGGCGGTTGAGACCATCCAGCGGAACTGATCCGTGGATGCGGCCGCCGGTGTGCGCGGCGATCCTGCCGGTGGGGCTGCCCCTCGTGGCGCACCTTCTCGCCATGGGGGATATGTGGTTGTCGCTGCACCGTCTTGCCGTCGCCATCGCGTGCCGGTTCACACCCCATGGCGCGCGGCCTTGGCCCGACCGGTCGCCGGTCAGGCTGGTGATCGGGCTGCCGGGCCGGGTGCCCGGCTGGCTGATGCTCCGGCAGCTGTTCAGACGGATGCCGTTGGATCGGCTGGCCACGCTCGTGCGTCGCGACCCGCTGCCGGAGCGACCGCTCGTGTGCGTGGCGGCCGCGCTGGCGACGGGCGTCGCGGTGGCGGAGTGGCGCGATCTCCCGCCGGTCCCCTGCTGGCTCGCCGCCGTGACGGCGCTGTGTGCCTTCGGTGCCACGCAGCTCGGCGGCGATCGCCGGGCCGGATCCCGCCGGGCAGAGGTCTGCCTGCTCGTGGCAATCGCCGCGGGGGGCGCGGGCTGGTCGGCCGCCAAAAGTCGGCTCTTCGCGGTCGACGACCTCGCCTGGGGGCTCTCGGGGCTGCCGCGGCCGGTGGCCGTCGAGGGAGTCGTCGTGGAGTCGCCGCGGCGGCTGGGAGGCATGCTGCGAAACGAGCCGTGCCGTGACGAGCCGTGCCGAAACCGTGCCGCCGGGGAGCCGTCGCACGGCATCCCGGCATCGGGGCTTCAGCAGCGGCCATCGAGCGAATGCGTGCTCGAGGTGCGGGCGGTGCGCGACGGATCGGTGTGGCGGGCGGCATCCGGGCGGGTTGCGTTGGTCGTGGACGGCACGCCCCCTCCCATCGTGGTCGGCACGCGGGTGCGGGTGCTTGGCCGCGGCCTGCGGCCGCCGCCGCCGCTCAATCCGGGCGAGTTCGATTTCCGGGAGCGGGCCCGGTCGCTGCGTTGCCTGTCGCTGATCCGGGCCGACTGTGCCCGCTGCGTGCAGGTGCTCGCGCATCCGCCACCGTGGGCGCCCGGCCCGCTGCTCGAGCGGCTGCGCGACCGTGGCATCGCGGTGCTCGCCCGGCACCTCTCGGCGGAACGGGCCGCCCTCGCGGCGGCGCTGCTGCTCGGCAGCCGCGAGTCGCTGCCGCGCGAGGAGTCGCTCGAGTTCCTCGTCACGGGCACGATCCACATTCTCTCCATCTCCGGGCTGCATGTCGGGTTTCTCGCGGTCACGCTCTTCTTCCTGTTACGGCTGCTCGCCGTGCCGCGGGCCTGGTCGCTCGTGGCCGTGGCGACGGTGACCGGGCTCTACATGCTCCTCGTGCGGGCCGAGACGCCCGTCGTACGGTCCACGCTCCTGGTCTGGGTCACCTGCCTGGGCGCGGCGATCGGCCGGCGGTCGCCGGGCGTCAACGCGCTGGCGCTGGCGGCGATTCTCGTGATGCTCTGGCACCCGCCGGAGCTCTTTCGCACCGGTTCGCAGCTGTCGTTCCTCTCCACGGCCGTGCTCGTGGGGGCCTCGGGTGCCCTGCCCCGTGGCCGCGCTCCCGACGATCCGATCGAGCGGCTGATCGACCGTAGCCGGCCCCGCTGGGTGCGGATGCTGCGACGCTTCGCGGCGCGGGCGGGCATTGCCGCCTCCGAGGGGGCGATCGGCGGGGCGGCGGTGTGGGCGGCGACGGCGCCGATCGTGGCGGCGCGGTTTCACCTCGTGAGCCCGGTGGGGCTCCTGCTCAATCCGCTCGTCGCGCCCTTGGTGGCGGTGGCGATGGCCTGGGGATTTCTCTGCCTGACGGTGTCGGCCGTGTCGACCTCGCTTGCGGGAATCTGTGGCCGCGCCTGCGACGCGACGCTCGCGGTCATCGGCCACCTCGTCGCGGGCTTCGCTGCGATTCCCGGCGGCTTCGTCTGGGTGGCCGGCCCGCCGACGTGGTGGGTGGCGGGCTGGTATGCCCTGTTCGCCGGACTGCTCCTGCTGTTGCCCACCGAGCGCCTCGCGCGGCCGCGGACGTGGGTCGTCGCGGCGGCCGTGTGGTTGGCGGTGGGGGCCGCGTCGGTCGGCATCGGGCGACTCGTGCTGCCGCCACCACCGGCCCTCCGGGTGGTGGTCGCCGCGGTGGGGCACGGCTGCGGCATCGTGGTCAGGAGCCCGGGCGGCCGCTGCCTGCTCTACGACGCGGGCCGGCTGGGCGCGCCGGCGGCGGCGCGGCGGGGGGTGGAGTCCGTGCTCTGGCACGAGGGCGTGCGGCGGATCGACACCCTCGTCGTCTCGCACGCCGACACCGATCACTTCAACGCCGTCCCCGATCTGTTGGAGCGGTTTGCCGTGGGCGAGGTCGTCGTGCCGCCCCGGCTGCTCGCGCACCGTTCGTTGGCGGTGGGCGAGCTGCTCGACCGGGCCCGTGCGGCGGGTGTCGCCGTGCGGTCGATGCAGGCCGGCGACTCGTTCGCCCTCGATCCGCTCTGCCGGATCCGCAGCCTGCACCCGCCGCCGGACGGTGCGCAGGCAGACGGTGCGCAGGCAGACGGTGCGCAGGCAGACGGTGCGCAGGCAGACGGTGCGCAGGCAGACGGCCGGAAGTCCGCCGTCGTCGCCGCGCCCGACCGGCACGGCGGCGACAACGAGGCGAGCCTCGTGCTCGCGGTGGAGGCGGCGGGCCGCAGGCTCCTGCTCACCGGCGACATCGAGGGCGCGGCGGTCGGACGGCTCGTCGCCAGCGATCCCGGAGCCTGCGACGTGCTCGTCGCGCCTCACCACGGGAGCCGCACGAGCCTGCCCCCCGACATCGCGTGGACCACGCAGCCCCGCTGGGTGGTCGTCAGCGGGCCCGGCGGCGGCGGATGGCCGGAGGTGCGCCGGGCCTACGCCGCGGCGATGCCGGACGGCTCGGAACGCCGCGTCATCAAGACCGGTGCCGACGCCGAATCGCCCGGCGGAGCGATCGCGATCGAGATGGATGCGGCGGGCGTGCGGGTCGAGCAGTTCGTCGCGGGCGGGTGGCGGCCCCTGGCGGACGCCGACCGGGACCCCGGCGACGATCCGGACCGGCGGTCGCGCGGGGATCCGCCGCCGGTGCCGGTGCCCCGGCATTCTGTCACATCACCGGCGGCCCCTCAGGCCGCGCCGGCACCACGCGTCGCCGCGTCGTCGGCGAGCGGGCGGGTGAGCGCCCACCCCGCCAGGATGATGGCCAGCTGGCTGACCACGAAGCCGGCCAGCAGCATGAGCACGCCGCTCGTGAAGCCGTAGCTGTGCAGGCCGATGCCGAGCTGGTTGGTGCCGAACCAGCTCCAGGCCGTGATGATGTTGCCGCCGATCGCGAAGAGGGCGAAGCCGCGGGGGCCGAGCCAGCGATCCCAGCGGGCGTGCAGCGCCGCGGCGTTCCAGAGCACGATCATCAGCGCGCCGTTCTCCTTCGGGTCCCAGCCCCAGAAGCGGCCCCAGCTGTCGTCTGCCCAGAGGCCGCCGAGCACCGTGCCGATGAAGCTGAAGAAGAGTGCGAAGCAGACGACGCCATAGGTCATACGGTGGAGCTCGTCCTGTTCGCGGCGGGTCGCCTGCCGCCGCGCCGGCGACTGCCCTCCCAGCCGCGCCGTCGCCAGCTGCACGATCGAGAAGATGCCGAGCACCCCGGCGAGGAAGGTGGCGCCGTAGCCGAGCGTGACGGTGACGACGTGCGTCGACAGCCAGAACTGCGTGTCGAGCACCGCCTGCAGCACGTGCATGGTGTCGCCCGTGTCGAGGCCGTACGCCACGAAGAGCGTGAGGGCGCCGCTGAGCGCCGCGACGAGGTTGCCGACGCCGTTGCGGTGGAGGGCCTCGATGGCCAGTCCGGCGAGCACGCAGGACCACCCGATGAACACGGCCGAGGAGTAGAGATTGACGACTGGCGGTCGTCCGGTGAGGTGGATGCGGCTGGCGATCGCGAACGTGTGCAGCGCGAGGGTGGCCAGGATCATCCAGAACACGAAGCGGTTCACCGGCCGCCGGCCGCCGAGGAAGCTCGCGAAGCAGGCCACGCCGGCGAGCACGTAGAGCCACTTGGCGATGTCGGTGGGATTGAAGCGGGTGAACCACGCCTCGTAGGCGGTCTTGGCGGCGAGGGCGCGGACTTCCGGCAGCGGTGCCGTGGCGGCCGTGAACGCGGCGAGCGCCCGCTGGAACTCCGCCGGCGTGGCGGTGACGGCGGAGAGCAGGTCTCCCAGTGGCAGCAGCCCCGGATGGACCTCGAAGGCCGGCTGCCCCGGCCGGCCGGCCAGCATCTTGCCGACGATCGCCGAAACCCACGCCGGATAGAGGGCCTGCCACTGCTCCGGCGCGTCGCCCGCGGCCGCGGCCGCGGCGGCGGCCCGCGGGGGCAGCAGCGCCGGCGGATGACTCTCCTCGATCCGCCTGGACATCTGCATCACCCGCTCGAGCTCGGCCAGGAGCTGGCTGCGGGCGTCGTCGCCGGCCGTGGGATCGGGAAGCCGCGGCGTCTCGTAGGAAAAACGCACGAGGTCGTAGGTCTGCAGCTTCTGGTTGATCTCGGCGAGCTTCTTCTGCGTGAAGGTGAATTGCTCGGGAGGCACGCCGCGGGCCGCGCGGATCTGCTCGCGGAGCTTCGGTAGCCCGGCCTCGAGTTCGGCGTGGCTGTAGCGGTGGCCCTGGCGGTTCGGCAGGTCGAAGAGGTCCTTCACCTCCTTCGCGTCGATGCGGAAGACGGGCGCATGCTCCACCCATTCGGCGCCCGCCATCAGCCCGAGGATCCACTGCGTGGCTGGAATCGTGCCCTGCGGCAGGTCGGCCGGCCGCGCCGGGAGGTTGCCGCCCGCCGCCTCCCCCGCCTTGGGCATCACCACGCGGGTGCGGTTGCCGAGAACCTGGAGGACGTTCCGCGCCACCGTGTCGAGCGGCTTCACGCGGCCCTCGTGGAGCACCGGCAGATTCCCCGCCTCGCGCCAGCCCCAGAGGTCCTTGCGGGCCGCCGGGTCGTAGGTGAAGGCCAGGCAGACGATCCCGACGAGACCGCAGGCGAGCAGGGGCATGACGAGATCAGCCGCGGCCCACGGCCGCCGGCTGCCGTCCGGGGCATGCCGTTCGTCGAGCCGCCGATCCGCCCGCTGCCCGCTGCGGCGTTCCGCCCGCCGCAGGGGGCGGCCGGAGGGCTGCCGGTCGCCGGCGTCGTCGTCGTCCGCCGCCGTCGGCCCCACGAGTCCGCGATCGTAGCGGTCGGCGAAGCGGAGGAACGTGCCGCCGAAGTGGGCGAGCATGCCCCAGAGCGCGAGCACGCAGGCCACGTAAGGGATCAGCCAGCCGGCGTTCTCCACCACCTGCAGCCCGGTCATCTCCGCGTGCGAGGCGTCGGCGGGCACGTACTGGCTCTGGTAGAAGGTCTCGCCCCGGTAGCGGACGGGGTTGTTCATCCAGATCCGACCGTCTTGCGTGCCGCCCGAGGCCGAGTCGGTGAAGGTGACGTAGGAGGAGTAGTCGCGGGGCGTGTCGCTGGCGCCGTAGTTGATCCGCCGTACATCCCGCAGGGCGACGGAATAGGGCTTGTACTCGCGGCGATACCGCAGCTGCAGCCGGTAGGGAACGCCATCCACCTCCACCGTGTCGAGCTGGTCGCCGCCGGCGCCCATGAAGATCTGCGCCTGGTCGTTGATGAACTGCGTGACCAGGAACGTTCCCAGGTCGGCGCCCGTCTTCCGCTCCGCCAGACGCACGTAGGCCGAGGCGATGTTGGGCCGCGAGCTCACGCCCCCCTCCGGCGGCTTGTCGGTCGCCAGCCAGTCGCGGCCGAGGCCCGTCGTGGCCTGGTTCGGCGCCACCGGCCCCACCCGCAGCACGCCCGAGTTGCGGAAGTAGGAGAGCACGCTGACGTCGAACGGCAGTTCGGGCACGGTGATCGGCGGGCCGCCGGCCCGGGCCCGCAACAGCCGGTCGGCGATCACGGTGACGCGGTCGTTCGCCGCGTCGTCGCCGTCGGGACGCAGCACGGCCAGTTCGGCCTCGTCGGTTCGCAGGGCCATGGTGGTCGACGCCCCCTCGACGAGCGACATGCGTTCCTCGATCTGGCGGTCGCCGAAGGCGAATTGCCCGAGCATGAGCAGGCCCACGCCCAGGTGAATCAGCACGTTGCCGCCGCGGCTGCCGAACACCATCACGAGGCCCGCCAGGAGCACGAGCGCCGCCACGCTCGACTGGATGAGCTGCCACATGATCCGCAGGCCCGGCTCGCTCATCCGCCACGCATCGCCCCCGAGGATGCTCACGGCCGCGAGCGTGCCCGCGCCGGCCGCGGCGATCCAGAGCACGAGCCGCGTGAGCCGGCGCAGGTCGCGGCCGGCGACCGCCAGCCAGACGAGCCCCACGGTGCCCGCGACGGCCGCCCCCTGCACGAGCCGCCAGACGGTGCCGTAGTCGATCGGCGGCCGGCCCTGCAGACCGTCGGCGTAGTGGCCGCTGAGGATCACGAGGAGCGTCAGCAGTGCTCCGGCCGCCGCGACGAGCGTGCCGGCCACGAGCCGAGGCCCGCGGGCGTGGGCGTGGAAGCGGGTGAGTTTCGCGGCGACGAGATTGACGAGCAGCACGAGGCCGACCGTGGCCCCGCCCGGAAAGGGAAACCAGCCGGTGAGCTTCGATTCGCCGAAGATCGTCACCGGGAAGAAATCGGCGAGCGGCACCCGGGCGATCCAGCTGTTGAAATACTCCCGCTTCACGTCCGGGAGGTTCATCTCGTCCTGCGCGAGCGTGCCCACGAAGAGCAGGAAAATCCCGGCGAGGAACATCGCCACCGTGATCTTGAGCGAGCCGGCCGCCCGCAGCAGCCGCCAGGCGGGCGCCACCTCGTCGCGGCCGCGACGGCGGCCCGCGGCGGACTCGAGCGAAGCGGCGACGCCGCGGGTGGGGTAGGCGCCTGTGGCCATGGGGCGGGGTTCCGT
>Ga0208864_1000355_pt1 | contig 15194 bp, 14 predicted proteins | sample CryBogmetaGMA05M_FD_184542 | JGI IMG/M metagenome (GOLD analysis project Ga0208864, IMG submission 184542) | Freshwater microbial communities from Crystal Bog, Wisconsin, USA - MA0.5M (SPAdes) | ecosystem: Environmental > Aquatic > Freshwater > Lake | place: Crystal Bog, Wisconsin, USA...
TGGGCGGCGGCCTTCGCCCGGCCTCCCATGATCCAGCGGTCGACGAGCAGGCTCGAGACCGCCTGAGCGCCGAAGCCCAGCGAGAGGGCGAGTGCGGCAAGCGCCGCCAGCCTGCCGGCCTTGCGGGCCTCGGGCCGGTCCACGTCGGCCAGTGCCGCGCACGCCAGCGCCGTGCCCACGAGCGGCAGCGCCCAGGCGAACGGGGTGACGAGGGCCAGCGCCGAGCACAAGCCTGCCACCAGCGCCGCCACCGCCAGCGGGCTCACGGGCCGGTAGTCGGCCGTCGCGTCGATGGGCCGCTCGGCGGTCACCGGCTCACCGCCTCACGCGGAGCTCTTGTTCCGCTTCGAGCAGCTTGCGCCGGGTCGCGTAGCGGACGATGAAGTCGGCCTGCGGGTCGAAGGCGTGGTCCTTCCGGGCGAACGGGCCGGAGAGGCTCGAGCCTCTCACCCACTGCAGCCAGCGGCGGTCGGGGGCGAGGCCGAAGAACATCCGGGCCTCGGGCGTGGCCTGGATCACGTCGCGGGGCAGGGCGGTCGTGTGCAGCGAGGCGGCTGTGAAGCAGATGACGACCCAGGCCGCGGCGGCCGCGACCACCGGGCAGCCGAACATCTCGACCGGCTTGCGGAAGCGGACCTTCGTCCGCGAGACGCGGTCTGACGTCTCGCGAAGGGCGAGCAGGATGACCGCGAACAGACCCCACAGGCAGAGGAAGTCGAGCAGGTAGTCGTAGCTCGACAGGCCGCGCTTGAGCAGGAAGGCGACCAGCGTCTCGTACCACGCGGTGGCGAACGTCGCCGCCACGAGGATGTTCAGGAACATGATGGCCGTGCTCCACAGGCCCTCGCGCCACAGCGCGAAGGTCACCGCGATGAACAGGCCCAGCAGGATCAGGCTGAGTGTCATTTCTTGGGGGCTCCCTTGGCGGCGCTGGCCGCGGGGGGCGGCTGCTGTGGCTGGGCGGTGGCGAACACCCGCTGCACCTCGTCGATCGACGTCACGCCCTCGAGCACCAGCGCCTTGCCCGCCTCCACGAGCGGCGCCATGCCGTCCTGGATCGCCGCCTTGCGGAGCGTGGCCGCGTCGGTGCCGGCGGCGATCGCCTTGCGGACGGTCGGGCCACTCGCCAGTTCGAAGATCGCCACCCGCCCCAGGTAGCCGGTGCCGCTGCAGAGCCGGCAGCCGTGCGGCGAGGCCTTGCGGACCCGAGCCCGCTGTTCGGGGGTGAGCTTCAGCTGCGCCAGCACCTTCGGCAGCGGCTCCGGATCGGGCGGATACTCCTCGCGGCACTTCGGGCAGAGCTTGCGAATCATCCGCTGCGACACCGAGCCGACGAGCGTGGTGGCCAGGCCCTGCGCCGGCACGCCGCAGGCGATGATTCGGGCGATCGCGTCGGTGGCGTCGGTCGCCTTGAGGCTCAGGAACACGAACTTGTCGTCCGTCGCCAGCTCCACGAGCTTGACGACCAGCTCCTTGTCGCGGACGTCGCGGGTGATGATCACGTTGGGATAGGTCCGCAGCACGCCGTCGAGGGCCGCCAGCGGCGTCACGCCCGTGCGGGCGTCGTAGGGCACCGGCTTGACGTTCTGGATCTCGCGGGGCGGCGTCGCCGCATCCTCGATCGAGATGAAGTCGCGGAGCAGCCGGTCGGCCGAGAGCACGAGCAGATCGAAGGTGGTGGTGAGGCCCGATCCGGGCGGCGACGACACCAGGATCACACCCTTCTCCACGGCGGTCAGGCCGACGAGCTTGTCGGCGAGCGCCGCGGGCATGCCCAGGTCGGGGAGCTTCTTGAAGATCGTGGCCGGCGGGTCGATCTTCACGACCAGCTGCTCGCCCGAGGGCTGCCGTCCGATGGAGAGGCGGCAGTTTCGCGGCTTGCCGTCGACCTGGAGCACGAACGGTGCGGCCTTCGCTTCCTTCGCTCCGGCGGGCAGCCCGCAGAGGGCCTTGACGGCCGCCGCGACCGCCTGACCGACCTCGAGGCTCGACTTCGGGGCCTCGACCCAGGATTCCTTCTCGCGGCGGCTCTTGGGAGGCTGGCGGATCTTCGCCTTCTCCCAGACCCCGTCAACCTCGTGCCGCACGCCCATGCCGGCCTGCTCGAGATCGATCACTAGCGTGCTCGCCCGGGACATGACCGCGCCGAGCATCGTCTTCCGCGCCTCCTCGAAGCCCGCGAGCTTGGTCGCCGCCTCGAGCCGGGCCGCGTTCTCCGCCGCGTCCTTGCCGCCGGCGGCGGCGAACTCCACCTTCGGGATCAGCTCGGCCTCGTCGAAGCCGGCGTCGATCTCGACGCCGAACGGGGCCAGCAGCTTCGCGGCGATCCGCCGGGCGTGGCCGACGGTGAGAACCTGCTCCGAGGGGGGCACCGTCTTGTTGCGGGCGGTGGTGTAGGCGATCGTCGGCGCCAGCCACGCGACGATCATCAGGGCGAGGCCGCCGAGCGACGACGGGATCCACCAGGCGATGATCGCGGCGAGGAACAGCGGCAGGCCGCAGACCATGCCCCAGAAGGCCGGCTGGCCCTTGTGCTTCGTGGCGTCGCGGCTCACCCAATCGACGGTCCGCATCCACGCCAGGACGCAGAGCCACCAAGCCACCGCGGGAATGATCGCCAGCCCGCCGCCGGCGCCGCGGCCCTCCCACCCGGGGGGCAGCTGCTGCGGCCAGCCCGCCGTGGCGTCGGCCAGCGCCACCGACGCCGCCAGGGCGTGTCCGGCAGCGAGGACGGGGGCCACGCGGGCCGCCGTCGAGCGGAAGAGGCAGCGACCTGACCGCATCACGTCACCCCGATGCCCTTCAGCGCCATCTCCAGCGCCTCGCGGTTGGGGGCGATCTCCATCGCGTCGTGGCGGTCGATCAGCTGCTGGTCGATGAGGCTCTTGAGGCTCTGCGTGAAGTCTTGCATGCCGTCGCGGAACGACTTCTTGATGTGGTCGGCGATCAGGTGATCCTGCTCCTCGAGGACGTATTTCCGGATCAGCACGTCGATGAACATCACCTCGCAGACCGGCACGCGGCTTACGCCGGGCTTGATCGACTTGAGGAGCTTCTGGGCGATGATTCCCTTCATGTTGAAGGCGATCGCGCTGCGGATCGAGGCGTGCTCCTCCTGCGGGAAGAGGTCGAGGATGCGGCCGATGCAGCTGGAGGCGCTGGCGGCGTGGATCGTGCCGAACACGAGATGCCCCGTTTCGGCGGCGTGGATCGCCGTCTTGAAGGTCTCCACGTCGCGGAGCTCGCCCACGAGAATGATGTCGGGGTCTTCGCGGACCGCGTGCTTCATCCCGATCTCGAAGTTCTTGACGTCGGAGCCGATCTCCCGCTGGTTGATCAGGCACTTGTCCTCGGTGAACACGAACTCGATCGGGTCTTCGAGCGTGAGGATGTGCTTGCGGTAGGTGCGGTTGATGTAGTTGAGCATCGAGCCGATGGTCGTGCTCTTGCCGGACCCCGTCACTCCGGCGAGCAGCACCATGCCCTGGTCGAGCACGCAGAGTCGCTCGATGCTCTCCGGCAGGAACAGGCCCTTGAAGTCGGGGATCGTGTTGTTGACGCGGCGGGCGACCATGCCCATCGCTCCCTGCTGGGTGAGCAGGTTGACGCGAAACCTCCAGCGGACGCCGTCGACCACGCAGGTGTGCGCGAAGTCGACGCCCCCTTCCTCCTCGAAGATCTTTCGCTGCCGCTCGCTCATGATCGGCACGCAGAGCTGCCGCATCTTGGGGTCGTCGATCTTGGGGTGCTTGAGCGGCTGGAGCGAGCCCTTCACGCGGATGATCGGCGGCTGGTCGGCCTTGAGGTGGAGGTCGCTGCCGTTGAGCTTCACCAGGGCCTCGAAGAGCCGGTCGACCTCGAACTTGTAGCCGTTGGCGGCGACGGGCTTGGCGACGTCGGTCGGCGGGGCGTCGATCGTGGACATGGCAGGATCCGCGCGAAGGGGACGAGGGGAAACCTACGGGGCGGGCCGGACGGGAATGCCACGGCGGGCGAAGAGTTCCTTGACCTCGCGGATCGTACACTGGCCGAAGTGGAAGATTCCAGCGGCCAGCACGGCGTCGGCCCCGCCGCGCTCGACGGCGTCGGCGAGGTGCTCCGGCCGGCCTGCTCCGGCCGGCCGGCCCCGCCGCTGGCCACCACCGGGATCCCGACCGCCCGGCTCACGGCCGCGGTGATCTCCAGGTCGTACCCCTCGCGGGTGCCGTCGCGATCCATGCAGGTGAGCACGATCTCGCCCGCACCGAGCCGCTCGACCTCCCGGGCCCAGGCCACGGCCTCGAGGCCGGTCGGCACGCGGCCGCCGTTGACGAACACCTCCCAGGTCTCGCGGCCGTCCTTCACGACCCGCTTGGGATCGATGTTGACCACGGTCGCGCAGCTGCCGAGCCGGTCGGCGACGGCCGTGACGAGCTCGGGCGTGCGCACGGCCGCGGAGTTGATGCTCACCTTCTCGGCGCCCGCCTGCACGAGCCGCGCCGCGTCGTCGAGCGTGCGGATGCCGCCGCCGACGGTGAACGGCATGAACACCGTCTCCGACACGCGGCGGACCACGTCGAGCATGATGCCGCGGCCCTCGTGGCTCGCCGTGATGTCGAGGAACACCAGCTCGTCGGCCCCTTCCGCCTCGTAGCGGGCGGCTACCGCGACGGGGTCGCCGGCATCGACGAGATCGAGGAACTTTGTCCCCTTCACGACCCGCCCGCGATCGACGTCGAGGCAGGGGATGATTCGTTTCGCGAGCACCGCGCTGGCTCCCGGGGCGTCAGGTGGGGCGGACGATCCGGCCCTCGTCGGGGCTCGACGCGGTGGCGTAGAGCCGGCGCGGGATGCGGCCGGCGAGGAAGGCGTGCCGGCCGGCCTGACAGGCGGCCCGCATCGCCGCCGCCATGCGGACGGGATCCTGGGCGTGGGCGATCGCCGTGTTGAGGAGCACGCCGTCGGCGCCGAGCTCCATCGCGAAGGCGACGTCGCTCGCGGTGCCCACGCCGGCATCGACGATCACCGGATAGGCCGGGTCGCCGTCCTTGAGATACTCCAGGCAGATCCGCAGGTTGTTGGCGTTGAGCACGCCCTGGCCGGAGCCGATCGGGCTGCCCGCCGGCATCACGCTCGCCGCCCCGAGGCCCTTCAGCCGCTTGGCGATCACGGGGTCGTCGCTGGTGTAAACGAGCACGGTGAAGCCGTCGGCCACGAGCTGCTCCGTGGCCTCGAGCGTGCCGACCGGATCGGGCAGGAGCGTCTTGGTGTCGCCGAGCACCTCGAGCTTCACCCACTCCGACGTCGCCGAGCCCATGTCGCGGAGTAGTTCGCGGCCGAGCCGGGCCACGCGGACGGCGTCGGCGGCCGAGTAGCAGCCGGCGGTGTTGGGCAGGAGCGCATAGCGGGCCGCATCGAGGTGGTCGAGGATGTTCTCCCCCGCGGCGTTGACGAGCCGCTCGCGGCGGACCGCCACGGTCACGCAGTCGGTGCCCGACACGTCGAGGCAGCGGGCCATCTCGGCGTAGGTGGCGTACTTGCCGGTGCCCACCACGAGCCGGCTGGCGAGCGTGATGCCACCCACGACGAGCGGGGCGTCGTCGAGGCCGGATGGGTCGCTGGCGATGTCCGCTGGCTGCATGTGTCGTCTCCCGTCAACCGCCACCCACGAACGTCACGATCTCGATCCGCTCCCCGCCGACGAGCATGCGGCCGGCCAGGGCGGCCCGCGGCACCACGTCGCCGTCGACCTCGACGGCGATCGGGCGGCCGGCGAACCCCAGCGCCGCGATCAGGTCGCCGAGCGACGAGCCCGCGGGCAGCGAGTGGCCGACTCCATTGACGGTGACGTCGATGCCGGCCTGCGGTGGTGACGTGTCTGACATCCTACTGGACCTTCGCGCCGCCGCCACGCGGCCTGGCAACGTCGAGCGGCACCAGTTCCGCCATCACCGGCCCGGCGGCCCCGGCCGTCTGCTGCGGACTCCAGGGTATCCCGTAGGCCACCGTGACGCCGGTCGCCGCGTCGGTGACGTAGAGCACCGACTGGGCCATCCGGCCGCCGCCCCCGGAGTTGAAGTTGGCCAGGCCGGGCACGAGGAGGAACTTCGGGTTCTTGACCTTGCCGGCCTTGAAGCCGAGATCCTTGAGCACGTTGCAGCGGTAGGACGCGCCGAACTTCGACGAGTTGGCGTTGAGCACGCCACCGGTGAGGTCGCCGGTCTCGAAGTCGAGGATGAAGAACCCCTCGACCGACCCGTCGATGGGAGCCGTGCAGACGGCGAAGGAGTCGTGGGCGAGCGAGGTCATCGCGGCGACCCGGGGCAGGGGCGTCGTCGCCTGCCAGCCGACACCGCACGCGGCGCCGGCGGCTGCCGCCGCAAGGGCGATGGCCGTGGTGGGCCCGTGACGGGACAGGAGCGAGCGAGTCATCGGTGGAGTTCCTTCCTGGAGACGAGACCGAGGGCGTGGGCGGTCGCCGGCGTCAGGGCGCCGGCGCGGGTTCCTGGACGACCGAGAGCCTGAACTTGCCCAGGGCGTGCTGGCCGTCGGCATACTGCTGGTCGAGCGTGATCGTGACCGGAGCGCCACCGGGCAGGTGGGCGTCGGGGTGAATCGTGAACACCACCTCGTGGGGCTGGCCGATGCCGCCGGCGATCCCCCAGCCGGTGTCAGCCTTGGCGTCGATGGCTGCAGCGGCTGGATACCGGGCCTGCTCGAAGTCGGTCCGGGCGGCGGTGAACCGCACGGGCGTCGGCGCGTCGCTCGCGCCGGGCGATCCGGCCAGCACGGCGAACGTGCTGAGCACGAAGTTGCCGTGACCGGCCCGCCCCGGACCCTTCATGGGAAGCGCGTCGTCGGTGAGCGCCTGGAGTCGGAAGGCGGTCACCTTCCCACCGGCCGGCAGCACGGCCTTGAGGGTGTAGGTGTCCTTGGCGAGCGTGCCCGAAACCATCACCGTGCCGTCGGCAGCGATCGTGGCGGTGCCCCCGGCCATGCTCGTGAACTCCGTCGGCACGAGCGCCGCGGGCTGCGGGGCCGCCGCCGCGACCGGCGGTGAAGCCGGAGGCGTGGGCGGGGGCGGCAGGAGCTTCGGCGCCGGCGCCGGCACGAGCCGGGCCCCCTGGTGCGTGCCGATGAGCAGGGTCTTGGCGTCGGGCGTGAAGGCCACGGCCCAGACGCTCGACGCCGCCTTGGGCGGGCCTTCCTGTTCGCCGCGGGCGGCGGTGTCCCAGAGCTTCACCGCGCCGTCCATGCCGCCGCTGACGAGCCGCGACCCGTCGGCCGCATAGGCCAGCGACGTCACCCAGTCTTTGTGGCCGGCAAGCGTGGCGAGCGGCTTGCCGTCGGCGGCCGCCCAGAGCCGCAGCGTGCGGTCGGCGCCGCCGCTGGCCAGCGTCTGACCGTCCGGCGCGTAGGCGAGTGCCCAGACCGTGTCGCCGTGACCTTCCAGCTTCCCCTTCACGCTGCCGTCGGCCGGATCCCAGAGCTTCACGAGCTTGTCGCTCCCGCCGCTCGCCAGGGTCTGCCCGTCGGCGGCGAAGGCGACGCAGGTGGCGGCTCCCTCGTGGGCCGCGATCGACGTCACCTCGGCCCCGGTTTTTGGATCCCAGAGCACCACGCTGCCATCCTCGCCCGCCGAGGCGAGCCGCGCGCCGTCGGGCGAAAACGCCACCGCGCGAACCCAGCCCTTGTGCTTCTTGAGGTCGTGCTTCGGCTGCCGCGTGGCCACGTCCCAGATCCGCACGAGGCCGTCGTAGCCCGCCGTAGCCAGGAGCGTGCCATCCGGCGAGAACTTCACCCCCCAGACCGTCGTCGGGTGGCCCGCGAACTCGCCGAGCCGCGTGCCGTCGGCCGCCTTCCAGGCGATCACGTCGCCCGGCCTATAGAGGAGGCTGTCGCCCCCGGCCGTGACGATCGTCTGGCCGTCGCGGGAGGTGTCGGCAGCGATCACCCAGCGGGTCGAGGCGCCGAGGGTCGCGCCGCCCGGGGCAGCGTCGTTCGCGGGATCGGCGGCGTCCACCGCCCCCACCGCGGCGCCGAGGGCCGCGACCGCCAGAAACCAGTGCCGAACGTGGAGCGTGAAGGGCATGCCGTGGCGACCGGGAACCGTGCAGGGGGAAGCGACCAACCGAGTATAGTTGCACCCGATCCGCCGAATCCATCGCCCGCGGGGCGTGCGGCGGTGTTTCCGCGAGAGGTTTGCCCGATGGCCCAGGCTTCGTCGTCCGCCCGCCGTTCCGCCGCGAAGAAGGCCGTGCTCGTCGCCAGCGGCGACCTGCGCGAAGAGGCCAACCGCGTCTGCTGGCCCGCGCAGCAGGCGATGGAGAAGGCGCTCGGTGCCGCGTTCGCCCGCGCCGGCTGGATGCTCGACCGCGGCCATGCGGTGTCGCGGACCCGCGGTCACGGGTTCATCGCCAGCGCCCGCGAGGGGCTCGACGTGTTCGCGCGGATCGATCGCGACGTGCCGCTCGTCGTGGCCGAGGCGGTCTGGCAGTATTCCAACCACGTCCTCCCCGGCCTCACCACGCACATCGGGCCGATCCTCACCGCGGCCAACTGGTCGGGCCAGTGGCCCGGCCTCGTCGGCATGCTCAACCTCAACGGCTCGCTCACGAAGGCGGGCGTGCCCTACGCCACGATCTGGGCCGACGACTTCGCGAGCCCGAGCTTCGAGCGGCACCTCGACGCCTGGCTCGGCACGCGGTCGATCCACCATGACACGAGCCACGTGGTGCCCCTGGAGAAGGTCCGCATCCCCCGCGATCTCGCCGCCCGCGCCGAGGCGCTCGCCGCCGACCTCCGCGGGCGGAAGGCGCTGATGGGCGTGTTCGACGAGGGCTGCATGGGCATGGAAAACGCCATCATCCCCGACCGGCTCCTTCAGGCCACGGGCGTGTTCAAGGAACGGCTCAGCCAGAGCGCGCTCTTCCACGAGACGATGAAGACGAGCGAGTCCGAGGGGCGGGCGGTGTTTCGCTGGCTGGAGAAGGCGGGCATGCGGTTCCACTTCGGCCGCGACGAGCGGACCGACCTCACGCGGCAGCAAGTGCTGCTCCAGTGCCGGATGTACGTGGCCGCCCTGCGGATCGCCGACCGCTACGGCTGTGACACGATCGGCATCCAGTATCAGCAGGGTCTCAAGGACCTGCTGCCGGCGAGCGATCTCGTGGAAGGGATGCTCAACGACTCGAAGCGGCCCCCGGTCACGGCCGAAGGGACGTCGCGGGTGCTGTTCAAGGGCAAGCCGCTCGTTCACTTCAACGAGGTCGATGAGTGCGCGGGGCTCGACGGCCTGCTCACCGAGCGGGTTCACGGGGCGCTCGGCGAACCGGTCGAGAACACGCTGCACGACATCCGCTGGGGCGACTGGGACCAGTCGCGATCGACCGACCACTGGGTGTGGGTGTTCGAGATCTCGGGAGGCGCGCCCCCGGCGCACTTCGTGAAGGGCTGGAAGGGAGCCGAAGGTTTCCGCCAGCCGCCGATGTACTTCCGGCTCGGCGGCAGCACGCTCGCGGGCGTGAGCCGGCCGGGCGAGATCGTCTGGAGCCGGGTCTGGGTCGACGGCCGGGGCGGATCCGAAAAGCTCTGCATGGACATCGGCCGGGCGGAGGTGGTGTCGCTGCCCGCCGAGGAGACCCGCCGCCGGCTCGAGGCGACGACGAAGGAGTGGCCGATCATGCACGCGGTCACCTACGGCGTGTCGCGTGACCAGATGATGGCCCGGCACAAGGCGAACCACGTGCACGTGGCCTACGCGAAGGACGCCGCCGGGGCCGACCGCGCGGCCCTGCTCAAAGCGGCGGTGGCCCGGAACCTCGGCATCGAGGTCTCGTTCTGCGGCACCAAGGGGCACGGCGCGACGGCGGCCGTCCGCTGGGACGCCTGACCTTCAGGAAGCCCAATCGCGTAAGCGATGGGGATCTCGCGTGCCGCACCGCTCGGGGCTGCAGTCAGGAAGCCCAATCGCGTAAGCGATGGGGATCGCGGCCCGCCGCGCCGCGAGGGGCTGCCCATGCCCGTCGCCGGACGCTCGCTACGGGCTCCGGCCCTTCGCTCGCTCGATGCTGACTGCGCTCCGCCATCCTGGCTGCGCTGGTCAGCAACGCCGGCTCCCGGGCATGGGCAGCCCCTCGCTCCGTGATCTCTCGCATGTGACTCCGCTCGAGGGAGCAGCCGGATCGGAGGCACGCGCAGAAGTCGGTGACACGTGTGGACGCCGGGCGTCGAGATTCCGTCAGAGATGCGTACTCACACGTGCCGCCGGCGCCGAGCATGCTTCCGATCCGGCTGCGGTGCCGCGACAATCCACCAGGTTTGCGCCCGAGCCGAAGAAGGCGGCGGGATCGCGGGCGAGGAAGGCGAGCGTCGGCTATCCTGCCGATGGCGACTGGTGAGGAAATCGATTGGGCACCGCGGCATGCAAGGATCAATTCGATGAACAAACAGGGCTATCTCGGCATCGACCTCGGCACCCAGGGGCTCTCGGTGATCTTCACCGACGAGTCGATGCGGATCCTCTCCAGCGGGGAGGGGAGCTACGAGATGGTGCCCGGGCTGCCGACGGAGTGCCAGGAGCAACGGCCGGCCGACTGGGAGCAGGCCCTGGCCGTCGCGATCGCCGACCTGCGGCGCAAGCTCGCGACGATGAGCGTGGAGATGGAAGTCCGCGCGATCGGCATCTCGGGGCAGATGCATGGCGAGGTGCTCGTGGATGCCGCCGGCGTGCCGCTCTCGGCCGTTCGCCTGTGGTGCGACGGCCGCAACGAGGCGGAGGGGCACGAACTCACCGCGCTGTTTGACACCAAGGTGCCCAAGCGGATGACGGTCGCCCGCTGGCTGTGGACGATTCGCACGCAGCCGGAGAAGGCGGCCCGCGTGGCCCGGATCACCACGCCCTCGGGCTGGATCGCCCACATGCTCACCGGCGGCTTCACGCTCGGCATCGGTGACGCCGCGGGGATGTTTCCGATCGATCAGGGCACGCTCGATTACGACGCGCGGCGGCTCGCCGACTTCGACGCCCTCGTGGCCCGCAGTGCGCCGGCCGCTGCCGTGAAGCCGCTTCGCGATCTGCTGCCGGAGGTGCGCCGGGCCGGCGCGGATGGCGGCACGCTCTCTGCCCGCGGTGCCGCCCTCCTCGGTCTGCCGCAGGGCATCCCCGTCGCCCCCGCGGAGGGCGATCAGCCGGCGGCCCTGGCCGGCTCGCTGATCGCGGCGGCCGGCACGGTGTCGATGAGCTTCGGCACGAGCGTGGTCGCCAACTCGGTGGGCGACCGGCCGTTCCAGGGCGTCGATCGGGCGATCGACCACTTCTGCGCGCCCGACGGCAAGCCGATCAACATGGTCTGGCTGCGGAACGGCACCACCGCGATGAATGCGGTGGTGGAGATGTTCGGCCGGGTGAACGGCAGCGACCGGGGCGGCGCGTTCGCCGCGGTGATCCCGCAGCTGCTCGCGGCGCCGGACGACTGTGGCGGCCTCCAGGCGCTGTCGTTCATGGACGACGAGCCGGGGGCCGGCGTGTCGCACGGCGGCACGGCGCTGGTGATCGGCCTCAACGACACCAGCGCCACGCCGGGCAACGTGGCCAAGGCGATGCTCCTGGCGACGATCTTCAATCTGCGGATGGGGAGCGAAGGCCTCGACGCCCAGGGCTTTCCCCGCACGGAGATCGTCCTCTCCGGCGGGATCACCAAGACGCCCGAACTCGCGCAGCTCGTCGCCGACGCGTTTCACGTGCCGGTGGTACTCCTGGCCGGCGCCGTGGAGGGGACCGCCTGGGGCGCGGCCCTGATGGCGAAGTTTCGCGACGAGCGGCTGGCGGGGAAGAACGCCGACTGGTCGTCGTTCCTCGCCGGTCACGCGACCGCGGGGGCCCGGCGGTTCGAGCCGCGGCCACGGGCGGCGGCCACGTTTGACCGGCTCTATGCCCGGCACAAGCGGCTCGTGGCCCTCCACACGCAGCTCGCGGCCGCGATGGACGCCGGCTGACGCCGGCCGCGGCGGGGCGTGCTACAACTCGGGCATGCCCGCGACCGACCAGCCCGCCGCCGCCCCGTTCTCGGCCCCGCGCAAGCCGCTGGCCGTGTGGCTCGCCGGCACGATCCCGCTCGACGACTACCTGGCGATGACCGAGCGGCTCGCGGGCGAGGTGGCCGAGGGCCGCGGCCGAAATCCCACGCTCGTCGTCTGCGAGCTCGAGCCCTGCATCACGATCGGTCGCGTCGGGTCACGGGCCGACATCCGCCTCTCCGACGACGACCTGCGGGCGCGGCGGCTCGCGGTCCGCTTCACCGGCCGCGGCGGCGGCGCCGTGCTGCACGGGCCGGGGCAGGTGGTGGTGGCGTGGTCGGCGGCGCTCGCCGACCTGGGGCTTGCGGAGCACGACGTGGGCGGCTTCGTCGCGCGGTTCCTCGGCGGGCTCGCCGCGGCGGTGGCCGCGGTCCGCTGCGGGAGTGCCACGGTGCTCCCGGCCGCGCACGGTATCGCCGGCCGCAGCGGCCTCCTGGCCGCGGTGGGGCTGGCTGTGCGGCGTGGCGTGGCCTGCCACGGGGCGGTCCTCAACGCCTGCCCCGCCCTCGACCTTTTCCAGCGGGTCGATACCATTCCCGCGAGGCTCCGCACGAGCGTCTGCGGCGCGACCTCGACGATGGGATCGATCGAGGCCGACGTCCAGCGCCGCGTGCGGCTGCAGGATGTTCGCACCGCGGTGGTGCAGGGGCTCGCCGACGCGTTCGCCTTCCCGCGGACCCACCTCAGCGCGGGCTTCCCCATCCGCTTCCCAGCGCCGCCGAGTCAGCCGGAGGTCATCAGCCGTGTCGGGTGAATCGTCTTCGTCGGCCATCGTCCTGCCGATCCTCGCGAGCGTCGATCCGGCGCCACCGCCCCCGGCGCGACGTCTGCCCCCGTGGCTTCGTCAGAACCTCGCCCCCGGCGGCGGCCATGCCGAGACCGCGGAGCTGATCGCCGAACTGAAGCTGGAGACCGTCTGTTCGTCGGCGAAGTGCCCCAACCGCCTCGAGTGCTGGTCGCAGCGAACCGCCACCTTCATGATCCTCGGCAACGTCTGCACGCGGCCGTGTGGTTTCTGCTCCGTGCCCAAGGGAAAGACCGAGGAGCTCGAGCTCGACGAGCCCGAGCGGGTCGCCGAGGCGGCCCGGCGGCTCGGGCTCGCGCACGTGGTGATCACGAGCGTGACCCGCGACGATCTTGCCGACGGCGGCGCGGAGCACTTCCGGCGGACGGTCGAGGCGGTCCGCGCGGCCACGGGCGCCACGATCGAGGTGCTCGTGCCCGACTTCATCGGCAAGGACGGCGCCCTCGAGCGGCTGATGGTGGCCAGGCCCGACGTCTTCAACCACAACACGGAGACGGTGCCGCGGCTCTACCGCACCGTCCGCGGCCGCAAGAGCGTCTACGCCTGGACGCTTCGCCTGCTCGCCGACGCCAAGCGGGCGAGCCCCGACGTGAAGACGAAGAGCGGCCTGATGCTCGGCCTCGGCGAGACGCGGGACGAGCTCCTCGACGTGTTCGCCGACCTGCTCGAGCACGGCGTCGACTACCTCACGCTCGGCCAGTATCTCCAGCCGGCGCTCGATGCGCTGCCGGTCGAGCGATATGTGCCACCGGAGGAGTTTGCCGAGCTCGGCGAACTCGCCCGCCGCATGGGCTTCCGTAAGGTGGCCAGCGGACCCCTCGTGCGGTCGAGCTACCACGCCCGCGAGATGGCCGAGGACGGCCGCGTCGCCTGAGTCGGCCGCAGCCCGGCATGGTAGGATCGAGGACCGGGTGCATCTCGATTCGCGACGGGAGGATCACGCGATGCGGCAGCCATGGTGCGGCGGGTTCGCATGCCTGGTGGCGGCTGCCGTGCAGGGCTCGGCGGTGGCGAAGCCCCCCGAGAAGCAGCCGCTGCCGGCGCGTCCACGGGCCGAGGCGCTCGAGCCCCCCGCGGAACGGCCGGCGGATGATGGCGGGGAGCATGGTGCGGCCGCCAAGGTTCCCTACCTCGGCATCGCCACCGGCCCGGTTTCCGCGGAGCTCAGGGCGCATGCCGATCTTCCGGACCGCGGCGGCCTCGTGATCACGAAGGTGGCGCCGGGCAGCCCGGCCGAGAAAGGGGGGCTCGAGGCCCACGACATCCTCCTCGAGTTCAATGGCCGCGAGGTGGTCAGTCCGCTCGAACTCATGGAGATGGTGGAGGCGGCGGGGGCCGGCACCCGCCTGAAGCTCGGCATCCTTCGCCGTGGCCGCCGCGAGGAGCGGGTGGCCGTGCTCGAAGCGCGGCCCGCTGCAGCGGGGATCGATGGCCGCGCCCCCGGTCTGGCGGCGGAGGGTTTGTTTCCCGGACTCGGCCTCCCGGCCGACGCGGAAGGACAGATCGGCGCCGCGATCGCCCAGGGCCTCGCGCGGGGCATGGCCCAGGCGCAGGCGGGCGGCATCGGCATCGATGTAGACATCGCGGGCTCGAGCGTGCAGGTCAGCACCTCGGTGGTGAACGGCGTCGTGCAGGGCACGATGGTGTCGGCCGACGACGAGGGCACGGTGGAGATCCGGGTGCGCGGGGATCGGAAGACCGTCGCGATCCATGGGGCCGACGGCCGCGAGGTGCATGCCGGGCCGCTCGAGAAGGAGGCCGACTTCGCAGCGATCCCCGAGGCCTGGCGGGCGAAAGTTCGCCGCCTTGATCACCGCGCCAGCGGTGGCGGCCGGCCGGCCGGCCGTCGCGCCCCGGCTGGTCGGAACTGAACGCCGCGCCGTGCGCCTATTCGATGCGTTTCGGCACCCGTTCTCCCACCGCATGGAGGACGATCAGCAGCACGAAGTAAACGGCGATCAGGCTGGTCTGCATCCAATAGGCAATGGTCGAACGACCGTCCAGCACTGCTTCGAGGGCATCGGAAGCATTGACGGCGCTCAGGCCGAGCACGGTGACGCCGATCGCCGCGATCGCTGCGGGAACCGCGTTTCGATCGAGAGCCGCATTCACAAACAGGCAGATGTATGCCACGACCGCGAAGGAGATGATCTTGTCCTGATATGCATAGAAGGGAACGTCGTAAGTAGACAAACAACAGCGGATACTTCAGGCCAAGGAAGTGCGCGACCGCCATGCAGGAGAAGTAGGCCGCGCCCGCCCACAAGGCGAATCGAAGAAGCACCGGAGGTGGGTTGCGGTGGCTCATGGGAAGGTTGAAGCCCGGCGAACG
>Ga0208864_1000357_pt1 | contig 15176 bp, 13 predicted proteins | sample CryBogmetaGMA05M_FD_184542 | JGI IMG/M metagenome (GOLD analysis project Ga0208864, IMG submission 184542) | Freshwater microbial communities from Crystal Bog, Wisconsin, USA - MA0.5M (SPAdes) | ecosystem: Environmental > Aquatic > Freshwater > Lake | place: Crystal Bog, Wisconsin, USA...
TCTGGTTCGCGGTGAACTTCATCTTCGGCGCCCTGTCGCAAACGCTGGGGCTCTCGCAGGGCCCGGTCGCATGGGAGGCCCATGCGGGCGGTTTTGTGGCGGGGCTGCTGCTGTTCGGCCTGTTTGGCGCAGTTATGGGCCTGCACAGCCTGGTAGCGCCGGTCACGGTGCTGCTGCTGTGCTTCATCATGGGTCTGCAGAACGCGCTGGTCACCAAGATCACCAACGCCGAAATCCGCACCACCCATGTCACCGGGCTGGTGACCGATCTGGGCATTGAAGTCGGCAAATTGCTGTACGTCAATGCGGCCCACATCAAGGGCAAGCCGGTGCGGGCCAACCGCCGCAAGCTGGGCATCCACCTTCGCTTGATCGTCAGCTTCTTTGTGGGTGCACTGGCGGGGGCAGTCGGGTTCAAGGAGGTGGGCTACATCGTTACCCTGCCGCTGGCATTGGCGCTGCTGCTGCTGGTGCGCAAGCCGCTTCTGCACGACTTGCGCGTCTGGCGCGCCTTGGCCTAGCCTTTCGCCACCCCCAGGTGGCCCTTCTCCCGCTTCCTTGAGGCGCATCAACACGCTCGCCATCCGTTTGCCTAGCATCCGCCTTTGTAGTCGGCCATGTCGCTGCTTGGCACCGTCCGCCAGGCGACGCTGGCGACCTGTTCAAGGAGAAGCAAGATGCGCAAACCCAACCATTTCTCCACGCTGCGCGCATGGGCCGTTGCCGCACTGAGCGCTGTGCTCATGGCGGCCTGCGGTGGCTCGGACACCAACCCGGGCACCGGAACCCTGGGCGTGTCACTCACCGATGCGCCGGCCTGCGGCTTTGATGCGGTCAACGTCACGGTGAGCAAGGTGCGGGTGCACAGCAGCAGCAGTGCCGGCGAAGGTGACGTCGGTTGGATCGACATTCCCGTCAACCGCAAGGTTAACCTGCTCCATCTGAGCAACGGCGTGCTCGACAAGCTCGGTCAGGCTCCCCTGGCCGCAGGACATTACACCCAGGTGCGGCTGGTGCTGGATCCGAACAGCGCTCTGGGGCTGGCGAATTCGGTGGTCCCGGCCGGTGGTACAGAGACCGCATTGGTCACGCCCAGCGCGGTGCAAAGCGGGATCAAATTGGTGCACGAATTCGATGTCGTGGCCGGACAGCGAGCCGACCTGGTGCTCGACTTTGATGCCTGTACGTCGATTGTGCGGCGTGGCAACGGCACGTTTGCGCTCAAACCCGTGATCCAGGCCATTCCCTCTGTTCTGAATGGCATCAACGGCTTTGTCAGCCCCAGTTTGTTGGGGGAGGGCGTGGTAGTCAGCGCACAGCAAAACGGTGTGGTGGTGCGTGCGACCGTGCCCCATGCCGTTACCGGCGAGTTTTTCCTCGCCCGGCTCCCGGCCGGGGACTATGACGTGGTGCTCACCGCCAGCGGACGCACCACCGCGCTGATTGCGACCGTGCCGGTGGTCAGCACCACCAGCGTCACGCTGGTGAGCAGCAGTGCCGCGCCCATCATGCTGCCTGCCTCGGCGGTCAATACGGTGAGCGGTACAGCAACTTTGAATCCCACCAGCACCACCGAGCTTGCCTTTGTGGCGGCGCGCCAGACGCTGGGCGTTACCGGCCCGGTCGCGACGGTGAAGTGGGTGGCTGCCGACAGCAGTTCCTTGCCTGCGGGTGCCTATGCAATGCCACTGCCCACCGCAGCGCCCCTGTTGGGCGCCTACAGTCCGGTCCTGCCAATTGCGCTGGTGGCGCAAACGGGCAAAGAGGGCAAGTACACGCTGCAGGCAACGGCTTCGGGCTACCAGACGCAGACGGCGGACGTGGACATATCTGCAGCGGGTACCACGCAGAGTTTTACGCTGGTGCCTTAGCCCAGCGACATTCGGGGCAAAATCTGGCATCACGGGCTCTTTGGCGAGCCCGCAGGAAACGCCCATGAAGCAGCAGCTGAAAATTGATTTTGTCTCCGATGTCGTGTGTCCCTGGTGTGCGGTGGGCTTGCGCTCCTTGCAGATTGCGCTGGAGCGGCTCGACGGTGTGCTGGACGCACACCTTACCTTCCAGCCCTTCGAGCTCAACCAGGCCATGGGGCCCGGTGGCCAGGACATTACCGAACACCTGCAGCAAAAGTACGGCTCGACCCCGGAACAACTCGCCGCCTCGCGTGAAAGCATTCGCGTGCGTGGCGAGGAACTGGGGTTTGTCTTCGACATGGGCCAGCGCGCCCGCATCTACAACACCTTCCAGGCGCACCGCCTGTTGCATTGGGCGGAGCTCGAGGGCAAGCAGGGGGCCTTGAAAATGGCTTTGTTGCAGGCCTACTTTACCCATGGCGAGAACCCGGACGACCGGGAAGTACTGGTGCGGCGGGCAGCGTCAGTGGGCCTGGATGCAGACCGGGCACGGCAGGTGCTTGACTCGGGCGCCTACGCGCAGGAGGTGCGCGACCAGGAGCAGTTTTACCTGCAGCAGGGCATCCATTCGGTCCCGGCCGTCATCATCAATGACCGGCACCTGATTTCCGGGGGGCAGCCGCCCGAGGTGTTTGAGCAGGCCCTGCGCCAGATTGCGGGCGTGTAGGCCCCCATGAACCGCCGGGACTGTGCGCGCCTGACTGCCGCCGCCGCACTGGTGCAATGGTTGCCGCGCCAGGCGCAAGCTGCTCCGGCACTCGCGGACTATCCCTTTGCCCTGGGGGTGGCCAGCGGGGCGGCGGACCACGCGTCAGTGGTCTTGTGGACGAGGCTCGCGCCGGGCGCACTCCGGTCTGCAGCTGATCAGGTCACGGTACGCTGGGAGCTGGCCCACGATGCGCAGTTTCAGCGCCTGGTGCAGTCCGGTCAGGCCACTGCGCATGCAGCGCTCGGCCACTCGGTCCATGTGGAGCCCACATCGCTGCAGAGTGACCGCTGGTTCTACTACCGGTTCATGCTGGGCGATGCGGTAAGCCCGGTGGGCCGCACCCGCACCCTGGCCGCGCCGGATGCCGTGGTGGCGCAGCTGCGCCTGGCCTATGCCTCCTGCCAGAAGTGGGAGGACGGGTATTTTTCCGCCTGGCGCCACATGCGCGCCCATGACGTGGACGCGGTGGTGTTCCTGGGGGACTATCTGTACGAATACCCGGGCACCAGCAGCCGGGTGCGGGTGCCCACGGGCGGCTGGGTCGTGACGTTGGAGGATTACCGCGCCCGCTACGCCCTTTACAAATCCGACCCTGACCTGCAGAGTATGCATGCCGCCGCGCCCTGGTTCATGACCTGGGACGACCACGAAGTGCAGAACGATTACGCCAGCCTGCAGGCTGGTGACAGCGGAACCTACGCGCCGGTGGTGGCAGATTTCCCGGCACGGCGCGCTGCCGCCTACCAGGCCTATTACGAAAACATGCCGCTGCGTGCCAATGTGCTCACGGCCGCGCTGGCTGGGCTGGGTACAGGGGCCGAAATGCGTCTGTATTCGCAGGTGCAGTTTGGCAGGCTGGCCGGCCTGTCGCTGCTCGATGCGCGCCAGTACAAGGACCCGCAAGTTTGCAATCCCGGTGACCGTGCTGGTTCGTCCATGGTGGATCCGGGCCGGTGCGCAGCCTGGTCTGATCCCCGGCGTTCCCTGCTGGGCGCTGCGCAGGAGCGCTGGCTCGACACCCGGATGAACGCCGCCCGCCACGCCACCACCTGGAACCTGCTGGGGCAGCAGACGCTTTTTGGCCAGCGCAATACGGGCACGGCCGAACGCGCACGGCTCTGGAACGATGGCTGGGACGGCTACGCCGGCGCGCGCCGACGCCTGACCGACAGCCTGCAGCGCCATGCGGTACCCAACGCGGTGGTGTTGGGTGGCGATGTACACGAGAACTGGGTGGGCCAGGTCAAGGCCGATTACACGCGCGCCGACAGTGCAGCGCTGGGGGTGGAGTTTTGCGGGACCAGCATCACTTCGCATTCTGGCAAGGGCGACCGCACACAGTCGCAACTGGCCAACAATCCGCACTTCGTATTTGCCGATTCGCAATACCGCGGCTATGGCATTGCCGAATTCACACCCCAACGCCTGCGGGTCAGCTTGCAGGTGCTTGATGACGTGACGCGCAAGGACGCCGCGGTGCGCACCCTGGCTGCGTTCGAGGTACCCGCGGGCCGCCCGGTTATCGAGGCGGTGTAAGTACTTCGAGCAGGCGGTCCAGTCCGCCTTGGTTGATTGCCACATTGGCTTGTGCACGCACGGCTGGCTTGGCGTGGTAGGCCACCGACAGGCCGGCTTCGGCCATCATGGGCAGGTCGTTGGCGCCGTCGCCCACGGCGATGGTTTGGGCGGGTGCGATGCCCAGCAGGCTCGCCACTTCCATCAGCGTGCGCCGTTTTTCCGCACCATCGCAGATATCGCCCCAGCGCTGGTCCACCAGGGTGCCGGTCAGCAAGCCTTCCTGCACGCCCAGTACATTGGCCCGGGCGAAATCAATGCCCAAGCGATCGCGGATACGCTCGGAAAAAAAGGTGAAACCTCCGCTGACCAGCAACACTTTGAGGCCGGCCTGCTTGCAGGCTGCCACCAGCGTCGCCGCCCCCGGGTTGAGCTGCAGGCGTTGGTCGTACACCTCCTGCATGCTGGCGACCGAAACACCGCGCAGCAGGGCCACGCGCTGGCGCAGGCTCTCTTTGTAGTCGGCGATCTCACCGCGCATGGCCGCCTCTGTGATGGCTGCGACCTCGGCCTTGCGGCCTACAGCATCGGCGATCTCGTCTACGCACTCGATGTTGATCAGCGTGGAGTCCATGTCGAAGGCGATCAGCCGGAAGTCGACCAGCTGCAAGGGCGGTGTAAAGCCCTGAATAACGAGCCCGGGCGCGGCTTCCTGGGTGGGCATGGTGTGCTTCATGGTGCCAGGCTGCGCAACACGTCCCGCACCATCTGGGCGCGGTCGCGCACCTCGGGCAGGGCGCGCTCAATGCGCAGCTTTTCATTGCCAGCAAGCTTGATGTGCCGGTTTTTCTGGATCAGGGCGATGATTTTCAGGGGGTCCACCGGAGCGTCCTTCTTGAAACTGATGGTGATCACCCCGGGCGCCGCGTCCACCTTGACCACGCCATAGGGCTTGGCGATGACGCGCAAGCGGTGCACATCGATCAGTGTCTGCGCCTGCGGCGGCAGCTTGCCGAAGCGGTCGACAATTTCTTCGAGCAGCGCGTCCACCTGGTCACTGTTGCGGGCAGTGGCCAGCTTTTTGTAGAACGACAGACGTAGATGGACGTCGCCGCAGAAATCGTCCGGCAGCAGGGCAGGGGCGTGCAGGTTGACTTCGGTGCTGACGTTGAGCGGGCTGAGCAGGTCGGGCTCGATGCCGGCCTTCAGGCAGCGTACCGCCTCGGAAAGCATTTCGTTGTAGAGCTGGAAGCCCACTTCGAGCATGTTGCCGCTCTGGTTTTCACCCAGCACCTCGCCGGCACCCCGAATCTCCAGATCGTGCATGGCCAGGTAGAAGCCGCTGCCGAGTTCCTCCATCTGTTGGATGGCGTCCAGGCGCTGCTGGGCCTGCTTGGTCAGGCCCTCGAGGTCCGGCACCATCAGGTAGGCATAGGCCTGGTGGTGGCTGCGCCCGACGCGCCCGCGCAGCTGGTGCAGCTGGGCCAGGCCGAACTTGTCGGCACGGCTCATGACGATGGTGTTGGCACTGGGCACGTCGATGCCGGTCTCGATGATGGTGGAGCACAGCAGCAGGTTGTAGCGCTGGGCAATGAAGTCGCGCATCACCGCCTCGAGCTGACGCTCCGGCATCTGGCCGTGGGCCACGGCAATGCGCGCTTCGGGCAGCAGCTCTTCGAGCTTCTGGCGGCGGTTCTCGATGGTGTCGACCTCGTTGTGCAGAAAGTAGACCTGTCCGCCGCGCTTGAGTTCGCGCAGCACTGCTTCGCGGATCACGCCGTTGCCCTCCGAGCGGACAAAGGTCTTGATCGCCAGCCGGCGCTGCGGCGCGGTGGCGATGACACTGAGGTCGCGCAGACCCTCCAGGGCCATGCCCAGCGTGCGCGGTATGGGCGTTGCCGTGAGGGTGAGCACATCCACCTCGGCGCGTAGTGCCTTCATGGCCTCCTTGTGGCGCACCCCGAAACGGTGCTCCTCGTCAATGATCAGCAGGCCGAGGTTCTTGAAGTGCGTGTTCTGGCTGAGCAGCTTGTGCGTGCCGACCACGATGTCGATGGTGCCATCGGCCACGCCCTTGAGCGCAGCGGTGATTTCCTTGCCACTGCGAAACCGGCTCATCTCCGCGATCTTGACCGGCCACTTGCCAAAGCGGTCCACCAGCGTCTGAAAGTGCTGCTCGGCCAGCAGCGTGGTGGGCGCCAGGAATGCCACCTGCTTGCCACCGGTCACTGCAACGAAGGCAGCCCGCAGTGCCACTTCGGTCTTGCCAAACCCCACATCCCCGCAGACCAGGCGGTCCATGGGGCGCGGACTGATCATGTCCTGGACCACGGCGTGAATGGCGGCCCTCTGGTCCGGGGTTTCCTCAAAGCCGAAATCATTGGCAAACGTTTCGTAGTCGGTGGGTGAGTAGCGGAAGGCATGGCCCTCGCGCGCCGCGCGCCGGGCGTAAATGTTCAGCAATTCGGCGGCCGAATCGCGCACCTGCTCCGCCGCCTTGCGCTTGGCTTTGTCCCATTGGCCCGAACCCAGCCGGTGCAGGGGGGCTTCGTCCGCACTCACGCCGGTGTAGCGGCTGATGAGCTGCAACTGGCTGACCGGCACATACAGGGTGGCCTGGTCGGCATATTCCAGATGGAGGAATTCCTGCACTTCCGGCTCACCACGGGCGTTGCGCTGGCCCAGGTCCAGGTTGAGCAGGCCACGGTACCGCCCGATGCCGTGGGACGCGTGCACGACCGGGTCGCCGATGTTGAGCTCGCTAAGGTCCTTGATCAGTGCTTCGACATCGCTGACCTGTTCCTGCTTCTTGCGCCGGCGCGTGGTCGGGCCGGCAGCGAACAGCTCGGTCTCGGTGATCAGGTCCACACCGGCATCGGGCCAGGCGAAGCCGGTGGTCAGCGCCGCGGTGGCGATGCCCCATTTCTCATCGCTCTCCAAAAACGCCTGCAGCGAATCGAAGGCAGGGGGGCTGATGTTCGAGGCGCGCAGAAAGTCCAGCAAGCTTTCGCGCCGCCCATCACTTTCTGCCAGGATCAGGACGCGTTGTGGCGAGGCGCTGGCATAGGCCTTGAGCGCAGAGAGCGGGTCCTCGGTACCGCGCTGCGCCGCCATTGGCGGCAGCTCGGCCACCTCGGCCGGCGCTGTTGCACCACCGGCCGCGTCACTGCGCGGCCTGATCGCCAATTGGGCGTGAATGTTGGCCAGCGCATAAAACTGCTCCGTTCCCAGAAACAGACTCTCCGGGGGCAGCGCCGGACGTTCCGGGTCGCCCTGGACCAGCCGGAAGCGGTCCCGTGTGTCCTGCCAGAAGCGCTGGAAGGCACTTTCGAGGTCCCCGTGCAGTACCACGGTCGCCTGCTCGCCGACATAGTCGAAAACGGTGGCGGTCGCCTCAAAAAACAGCGGCAGGTAGTATTCGATGCCAGCCGTGGCGACGCCGTTGCCAATGTCTTTGTAAATCCGGCTCTTGGTCGGGTCGCCGTCGAGCAGTTCGCGCCAGCGGCTGCGAAAGAGGGCACGGGCAGTGTCGTCCATGGGGAATTCGCGCCCGGGCAGCAGGCGGATTTCCGGCACAGGGTACAGGCTGCGCTGGCTGTCGGGGTCGAAGGTGCGGATGCTGTCGATTTCGTCGTCAAACAGGTCCACCCGGTAGGGCACGGCGCTGCCCATGGGAAACAGGTCGATGAGCCCGCCGCGCACGGCGTATTCACCGGGGCTCACCACCTGCGTGACGTGGCTGTAGCCCGCCAGCGTCAGCTGGGATTTAAGCCTTACGTCGTCCAGCCGCTGCTTGACATGGAAGTTGAAGGTGTGCCCGGCCAGGAAACTGGGCGGTGCCAGCCGGTAGAGCGCCGTGGTGGCGGGCACGATGATGACATCGGCCCCGGTGTCCTTGTCACGCTGGGAGATGCGCCACAGGGTTGCCAGTCGCTCACTGATCAGGTCCTGGTGCGGGGAGAACGCGTCATAGGGCAGTGTTTCCCAATCCGGAAACAAGGCGCAGCGCAGACCAGGCGCGAAGAAGGCGATTTCTTCCAGCAGCCGTTGGGCGTCACTGGCATCCGCCGTGACCACTACCAGGGGCTTGTTGTGGGCTTTTTCCCGTTCGCCCAAGCGGGCTAGGACCAGTGCATCGGAGGATCCTGCCGACCGGGGCAGGGTGTAGCGTTTGCCGCTTTGTAGTTTGGGTAATTCCATGGATGGGTTCGATTTTAGAATGGTGACAGTCATTCCACTGTTCCATGTCCACTTCCCGCCAGACCGTACCTCCCCCAGCAGATCACGGCGTGCGTCTTTGGGCGCTCATTCCCTGTGCAGGTTCCGGCGCGCGCTCGGGCGCCCAAGGCCCCAAGCAGTACCAGTTGCTGGCCGGACAGGCAATGGTGTGGCACACCCTGAAGGCTTTTGCACAGGTTGCACGCCTGGCCGGGGTGCTGGTGGTAGTCAGCCCCAGTGATGGATTTTTTGACGGTCAGGATGCTGCGTTTTTTGTAGCGCCATGTGGAGGATCCACGAGGGCTCAGAGCGTTTTTAACGGTTTGCAGGCGCTGCGGGACCAAGGCGCGGCAGCGGGGGACTGGGTGCTGGTGCACGATGCAGCGCGCTGCCTGGTGACGGCTGCGCAGATTGACGCCCTGATCGACGCCTGCCTGCCCGACTCTGTGGGTGGACTGTTGGCCTTGCGCCTGCCCGACACGCTCAAGCAGGAGCGTGGCGGGCGCGTCGAAGCCACGGTGGAGCGGGCCGACAAGTGGCTGGCGCAGACGCCGCAGATGTTTCGCCTGGGTCCGCTGATGCAGGCACTGCAATCGGCCGGGGATGCGGTTACCGATGAATCCAGCGCCATGGAGGCTACTGGGCTGAGGCCCTTGTTGGTCGACGGCAGCGCGCAGAATTTCAAGGTCACGTATCCTGCGGACTTTGCTTTGGCCGCTGCGGTGCTTGAGAGCCGGCGTGCTTCCCATGGCGGAGCATGCGGGTGATACCGTGGTACCTTCGGGGTTTGCCCTATCGGCGAATCCGCAATTTGCAGGCACCATTCCACCCATGACGACAGACCTTATTCTCCAGACGCGCAAGCTCACCAAAGAATTCAAGGGTTTTGTCGCCGTCGACCAGGTGGACCTGCAGGTACAGCGCGGCTCCATTCATGCCCTGATCGGTCCCAATGGCGCCGGCAAGACCACCTGTTTTAACCTGCTCACCAAGTTTCTCAAGCCCAGCTCGGGCTCCATCTGGTTCAATGGCGTGGACATCACCGACGAGGCTCCGGCGCAAATTGCCCGGCGCGGCGTGGTGCGCTCGTTCCAGATTTCTGCCGTATTCGCCCACCTGACGGTGCTGGAGAATGTACGCGTGGCGCTGCAGCGCAAGCTCGGCACCTCCTTTCATTTCTGGCGTTCCGAGCGTTCGCTCCAGGGACTCAACGCCCGGGCGCTGGAGTTGCTTGAAGCGGTGGACCTGGAGCGTTATGCGCACACCGTCACGGTGGAACTCAGTTACGGCCGCAAGCGGGCACTGGAAATTGCCACCACACTGGCCATGGATCCCGAACTGATGTTGATGGACGAGCCCACCCAGGGCATGGGCCTCGAAGACGTGGACCGCATCCGCCAGCTCATCAAGAAAGTCTCGGCCAATCGTACTGTGCTCATGGTCGAGCACAACATGAGCGTGGTTGCCAGCATCGCCGACACCATCACCGTACTGCAGCGTGGCGCCACCCTGGCAGAAGGGCCGTACGCGGAGGTCTCGCGCAATCCTGCGGTGGTGGAAGCCTATATGGGCAGCGCCCAGACCGAACTTGCGGGTGCGCACTGACATGGCGGCCGCTTTCCTGGAAATTCGCGACCTGCACGCCTGGTATGGCGAGTCCCACGTGCTGCACGGTGTCAATTTTGACGTCCGGGAAGGCGAGGTGGTTACGCTGCTCGGGCGCAACGGCGCCGGTCGCACCAGCACCCTGCGTTCAGTGATGGGCCTGATCGGAACCCGCAAGGGTTCGATCCGGGTGCATGGCAAGGAGACCATTGCGGCTGCCACCCATGCCATTGCCCGGCTGGGCATCGGCTACTGCCCCGAAGAGCGCGGCATTTTCTCCAGCCTTTCGGCGCAGGAGAACCTGATGCTTCCGCCCGTGCTGGCCAAGGGCGGCATGGACATCGACGAAATTTACGCCATGTTTCCGAACTTGCGCGAGCGTGCGCAGAGTCAGGGGACCCGGTTGTCCGGGGGCGAGCAGCAGATGCTCGCGGTTGCGCGGATACTTCGCACCGGCGCGCGGCTGCTGCTGCTCGACGAAATGTCGGAGGGGCTGGCCCCCGTGATTGTGCAGAAACTGGCCGAAATGGTGAAGATGCTGCGGGCCCAGGGTTACACCATCGTGATGGTGGAGCAGAACTTCCGCTTTGCGGCGCCGCTGGCGGACCGTTTCATGGTGATGGAACACGGCGAGATTCAGCAGGAATTTACCCATGCAGAGTTGCCTGGGCGATTGGAGCAGCTGCATGCCTACCTGGGCGTGTAATGCGAACGTTAGACGATTTTGAGACTACTTAAGAGGAAGAGGAACTGACCATGAAACTGAAAAATGTTGCCGCTGCTTGCGGCTTGGCGCTGACCGCTGGCTTGACGCTGAACGCCCCCGCCCAGGCGCAAATTTCCGGGGATGTGATCCGCATTGGACTCATCACCGACATGTCTGGCCTGTACTCCGACATTGACGGTCCTGGCGGCGTCGAAGCCATCAAGATGGCGATTGCCGACATGGGCGGCGCGGTGAATGGCAAAAAGATCGAGGTGCTGGTGGCCGACCACCAGAACAAGGCCGATGTGGCAGCCGCCAAGGCGCGGGAATGGTTTGACACCCAGGGGGTGGACATGCTGATCGGTGGCAGCAGTTCAGGTACCAACCTGTCGATGGCCAAAGTGGCCCTGGAAAAAAAGAAACTCTTCATTTCCATCGGTGCTGCGACTTCTGCGCTGACCAACGAGCAATGCTCACCCTACACCGTGCACTACGCCTATGACACCGTGGCCCTGGCCAAGGGTACCGGCAGTGCGGTGGTCAAGGCAGGCGGCAAAAGCTGGTACTTCCTGACCGCAGACTATGCCTTCGGCACGCAGTTGCAGACCGACACGACCACCATCGTCAAGGCCGCTGGCGGCACGGTGGTGGGCTCGGTGCGGCACCCCCTGTCTGCCAGCGACTTTTCTTCATTCCTGCTGCAGGCGCAGTCCAGCAAGGCGCAGATCCTGGGTCTGGCCAACGCCGGTGGCGACACCATCAATTCCATCAAGGCGGCCAATGAATTCGGCATTACCAAGACCATGAAGCTCGCCGGTCTGCTGATGTTCATCAACGACATCCATTCGCTGGGCCTTAACGCGACTCAGGGTATGTACCTGACCGACAGCTGGTACTGGAACAAGGATGCCGAGGCCCGCGCCTGGAGCCGCAAGTTCTTTGAAAAGATGAAGCGGATGCCGTCGAGCATCCAGGCGGCAGACTATTCCGCCACCACCCAGTTCCTCAAAGCCGTCAAGGCGGTAGGCTCAGATGACTCGGACAAGGTCCTGGCCGAGATGAAGAAGACCAAGATCAATGACATGTACGCCAAGGGCGGTTTCATCCGCGACGATGGCCGCATGGTTCATGACATGTACCTGATGCAGGTCAAGAGCAATGCGCAGTCCACGGAGCCGTGGGACTATTACAACGTGGTGCAGACCTTCAAAGGGGAAGAGGCCTGGACCACCAAGGCGGAATCCAAGTGCGCTTTGTGGAAATAGCCCAGCGGGCCTGATGCGGGAGATCTGATGAACGAAGTGTTCGGCATTCCGATTCAGGCCTTTCTCGGGCAACTGTTGCTCGGGCTGGTGAACGGTTCGTTCTATGCCATGCTCAGCCTGGGCCTGGCAGTGATCTTCGGCTTGCTGGGGATTGTCAACTTCGCCCATGGCGCGCTGTACATGATCGGGGCTTACGTCGCCTGGTTGTGCCTGGAGAAGTTCGGGCTCAACTACTGGGCCGCCCTGGTGGTGGCCCCCGTGGTGGTCGGATTCGTCGGGGTTGTGGTCGAGAAGGCCTTCCTCAAGCACCTCTACAAACTCGATCCGCTGTATGGCCTGTTACTGACATTCGGTCTGGCGCTTATCGCCGAAGGCGTATTTCGCGATCAGTTTGGCGTGTCCGGGCAGCAGTACCCCGTGCCCGAACTGCTGCAGGGCGCCACCAATCTCGGTTTCATGGTGTTGCCCAACTACCGTGCCTGGGTGGTCGTGGCATGCCTGACGGTGTGCCTGGGAACCTGGTTTGTGATCGAGAAGACCAGCCTGGGCTCCACCTTGCGTGCCAGCACCGAGAACCCGACGCTGGTGCAGGCCTTTGGCATCAATGTTCCCATGATGGTCACCCTGACGTATGCGGGTGGGGCGGCGTTGGCTGCGCTGGCAGGCGTGCTGGCTGCGCCGGTGATCCAGATCACGCCCCTGATGGGAAGCAACCTGATCATCGTGGTCTTCGCGGTGGTGGTCATTGGTGGTATGGGTTCCATCCTTGGTTCCATCATCACTGGGGTGGTGCTCGGATTGCTGGAGGGGCTGACCAAGGTGTTCTACCCCGAGGCGTCCAACATCGTGGTCTTCGTCATCATGGTGATCGTGTTGATGGTTCGTCCGGCAGGACTGTTCGGCAAGGAAAAATAACGTGCCTTCGGCTGACTCTTTGCTTCCTGGCAGCGCCCGTTCCGGGACCATGCTCTGGCTATTTGTCCTCGCGCTGCTGGTGCTGGCCCCCTTTGTGGGTTTGTATCCGGTGTTCCTGATGAACGCCTTGTGCTTTGCCATATTCGCCTGCGCCTTCAATCTGCTGCTGGGCTACACCGGTCTGTTGTCCTTTGGCCATGCCGCGTTCATGGGCTCCGCGGCCTATGTGACCGGCTGGCTGGTGCGCAGTGCGGGTTGGCCCCCGGAACTCGGCGTGCTCGCCGGCACGCTGGCGGCGATGGTGCTCGGCACGCTGGTCGGGCTCGTGGCGATCCGGCGCCAGGGCATCTACTTTGCGATGGTCACCCTGGCCATGGCGCAAATGATTTATTTCATCTGCCTGCAGTCGCCCCTGACCGGAGGCGAGGATGGCCTGCAGGGTGTGCCGCGTGGAAAGTTGCTCGGCCTGCTGCCGCTGGACGATGACCGGGTGATGTACTTCCTGGTGCTGGCAATCTTTGTCGCCGTGTTTCTGGGGGTGGTGCGCATTGTTCATTCGCCCTACGGTCAGGTGCTCAAGGCCATTCGCGAAAACGAACCCCGCGCAGTGTCGCTGGGTTATGACGTGGACCGCTACAAGCTGCTGGCTTTCGTGCTGTCCACCACCATTGCCGGACTGGCCGGCGCCATGAAGACGCTGGTGCTGGGCTTTGCCAGCCTGTCGGATGTGCACTGGTCGCTGTCTGGGGAAGTGGTGCTGATGACCCTGCTGGGGGGCATGGGGACCTTTGCCGGCCCGGTGGTGGGGGCGTTTACCATCATTGGGCTGCAAAACTTTCTGGCCGACCGCGTCGGCTCCTGGGTGACGGTCATCATCGGTGTCATCTTCGTGTTTTGCGTGATTGCGTTTCGCAAGGGCATTGTGGGAGAACTTCTGGCCTGGCAGCAGCGCCGGCGCGCGGGCTGAACCGCAGGTCACGGGATGCACCGATGAACATCCGCATTGGCGAGGGCTGGGACATCCATGCGCTGGTCGCGGGCCGCCGGCTGGTGCTCGGCGGGGTGGAAATCCCCCATTCCAAAGGTCTGCTCGGACACTCGGACGCAGATGCACTGCTGCACGCCATCACGGACGCACTGTTCGGCGCGTCTGCCCTGGGCGACATCGGCACCCACTTTCCGGACACTGACGTGCGTTTTCAGGGCGCTGATTCGGGCGTGCTGCTGGCAGAAGCCGCGTTGCGGGTCCGTGCGCAGGGCTGGGAAATTGTCAATATAGACAGCACCATCATCGCCCAGGAGCCCCGGCTGGCGGCGCATATACCCGCTATGCGCGCGCGCATTGCGGCATTGTTGGGCCTTGGCCTGACCCAGATCAATGTGAAGGCCAAGACCGCTGAGAAGATGGGGCCTGTGGGACTCGGGCAGGCCATCGAGGCGCGCGCCGCAGTGTTGCTGGCGGCGAGCGAGGGAACGCCGCTGAAATCCGTCTAAGCCTCGAAATTCGTCAAGGCAGGACACTTCTTCCCCAGGAGAATCCCCATGAAATCTGCACTGAAACTGCTGCCTTGCGCCACCCTGCTGCTGGGGGGCGCCGGCGCCCCAGCCCAAACGCTACCGACAGTGGAATTGCGCAATATTGTCAGTCTGTCCGCTGCGGGTACGGTAGAAGCGGAACAGGACCTGCTGACCCTGACGCTGTCAACGGTCCGCGAGGGCAGCGAAGCAGCGGCTGTTCAGGCGCTGGTACGCCAGGCACTCGATGCCACCTTGGCAGATGCCAGAAAGGCGGCTCTGCCCGGCGCCATGGATGTGCGCACCGGGGGCTTCAGCCTGCAGCCGCGCTACAACCGGGACGGAAAAATCAGTGCCTGGGTCGGCTCGGCCGAGTTGGTGCTCGAAGGCCGGGACTTCTCCAGGATCGGCACGTTTGCCGGCAAGGTGCAGGCCATGAGCGTCAGCAATGTCTATTTCAGCCTGAGCCGGGAAGCGCGCGCCCGGGTCGAAGGCGAGGCGCAGGCCAGCGCCATTGAACGCTTCAAGGGCAAGGCGACCGACGTAGCCAGAAACTTCGGGTTTGCCGGCTACACCCTGCGGGAGGTCAACGTGGTCAGCGACGAGCAGGGCGGCATTCCCCGTCCGCGCCTGATGGCCATGGCTGCCCGGGCCAGTGGTGCCGACGCTGCACCCTTGCCGGTGGAGGCCGGCAAGACGGCGGTGGTTATCACCGTCAACGGCTCGGTCCAGCTGCGCTAGGGTGCACGCCTTATTGCGCGGTCCAGCCCCCATCCATGTTCCAGGCGACGCCGCGCACATTGTTGCCGGCCTCC
>Ga0208864_1000360_pt1 | contig 15108 bp, 10 predicted proteins | sample CryBogmetaGMA05M_FD_184542 | JGI IMG/M metagenome (GOLD analysis project Ga0208864, IMG submission 184542) | Freshwater microbial communities from Crystal Bog, Wisconsin, USA - MA0.5M (SPAdes) | ecosystem: Environmental > Aquatic > Freshwater > Lake | place: Crystal Bog, Wisconsin, USA...
TGCCCGCCGGTCGCGGCCTCTTGCCGCCTGCCGACGTTCCCGATCGCCAGCGCCGTGACGGCTTTCCGCAGCCGGTGATTCGGCGCAAATACTCCGTGATAGCGATGCCGGTGCTTCCGCGGCGGCGGCACGAGATCGGCGAGCCGGTCGAGAAACTCAAAAGGCGAGAGGTCGACGACGCCATTGGCCCCCGGCCGCGTGGACTTGCGGCTACGACTGGGTCCGACCCAGTTGGCCGCCTTATGTCTCGGCAGCACGTAGCGGATGCGAGCGATCTGGCTGTCTGCATCGCGGCTCACAGAGAGTCGCTCGAGCGCAAAGGGTGGCCGGGCGCAATACCGCAGCAGGTGCTCCAAGCTCTGAAAATAGCTCGGCACGTCGCGGTCGATGAGCATGATCCGCACACTGGCGTCGACTGAAAACCCGCTGTTCTCCCAGGCGAGCATGTCGGCGGCGGCCGCCGAATCGAGCAGCCGCTGTATGCGGAACCACCGGATCACGCGGCGGCGGACCCGCTCGGTGAGCGCGGCCAGATCGGCCTGGTTGTTCGGGCGGGCCGGCAGGAACGCCGGTGAGGCGTCGCACCCTGCTCCGTCAGCAGCCGGCACGAAGACGCCTTCGGTTGGGCACACGTGCAGGTGCACGTGGTGGTTGAGCGCCGAGCCGAAGCGGGGCAGGAAGGAGACGGCGCCGAAGCCGATCGTGCTCCGCGACCTGATCACCGAGACGCAGGTGCTATCAGCCATCCGAGAGGCCGGTCCATCCCGCGCCGCGCCGTCCGAGATCCGGGCCGCGGCGAAGCCACTCCCGACTGCGGGACATTAGCAGGCTGCGACGCGGAGGGCAGCGGTCAGACGAGCCGACATCGGCTCGATGGCACGCGATCGCCTGGGCGAGTCTTCCATTTTTTGCCTCTTCAATCGCGATGTATCCTCTTTTCCATCCGTCAACCCAGCCTGGGAACCGGCATGGCAAGCGCGATTGCAGCGATTCACGTGAACCCGACTATCCCTTGGCATGTGCGATTCGCTGCTGCCGCTGCGGTGGGGCTGCGGTCGATCGGCGTGCCGTTCGCGGTCACGCAGTCGAGAGAGCGGCTCGGGCATGCGCTTCCCATCCTGCTCGGCACGACATTCTGGCGGGGCATCGAGTCGAGCGGTCCATTCCTCCTGGTGGACCGTTGCAGCTTCGGCAGCCCCGGCGACTGGGTGACGCTCGTGCTCGACGGCCACGGTCGCCGTGGTGATCACCGGACGCCGGCGGTCAGGGATGGATCACGATGGGAGACGTACAAGGTGGAGGTTCGTCCTTGGCGGCATCCCCAGGGCGCGCGAACGATCCTCTGCGGTCAGACGGAGCCCTACTCGCCGCATTACTCGCACGTCGAGCCGTGGTACGACCGCGTCGGGCCTTTCTGCACGCATTTTCGCAGGCATCCCGCGAGCACCCGGCTGTTTTCCAAGCCCTGCGGTGCGTCGGGCCTGCCCGAAACCACGTCCTGGGACGATGTCCGCCTGGCCGTCACGCTCAATTCCAGCGTCGCGGTCGACACCGTGCTCGCTGGCATTCCCACCGTGACGATGGACGAGGCCGCCATGGCATGGAGCGTGACGAGCCATGTTCCGACCGAGGCCGTCACGCCTGACCGCACCGAGTGGCTGCACTGGCTGGCGTGGACGCAATGGACGTACGACGAGATCCGGGAGGGCACGCCATGGCGACGATTCCTCTGAGTCAGCCGCCGCTCGATGGCGGCGTGCTCGACATCGTGACGATCTGCAAGGCCGATCGTTGGGTGGACGAGATCCTGCCGCGTTTTGCGTCGCTCATCGACACCAACTGCTCGGCCACGGTCCGTCGCCACCTGCTCCTGCTCACCGATGCGGCATCCGGTCCCGACGAGGGCCGAATCATCGAATCGCTCCTTCGTGCGAACTGGCATACGGTCGTCTGCAAGCCGTTCGAGGATCCGTATCCTGGCCGACGGCTGCTCGCATTCGACGCTCTCCGCTCCGGCCTGCTCGAAGTATTCGGACTGCACGAGGCGCTCTACATCGATCCCGATACCGACGTGATCGGTGACCTGCAGGGCATCCAGCGGTTCGCCCCCGAGGCCGACCTGCTGTGGGTTGCCAATCCACTGCTGCTGGAGCCGGTGCTCGAGGATCTGCGGCGGCATGGCTTCGAGAGCGCGGGCGGCCCGGAGTCGCCGGTCCTGATGGAGCCCGGTTTTTTCTACATACGGCGGGACCTGAGGTCGGAGTTCGACGCTGCCTGCGCGAAGTATCCCGACGTGCATAGCTTCGCGGCCGGTTCGACCTATTGGAACATGGTCATGCGGTCCCTAGACGCGAAGGCCGTCCGGCTGCCCGACGACTACAACCGCACGTTCTGGGACCTGTCGGCAGCCGTTACCAGTGCCCGGTCGGTGCACTACACGGGCCAGTGGAAGCACATCCAGCCCTTCCTTCGCTACGACCGCGCCGACCGCCGCATCGTCATCGATCCCGCGCCGGTGGCCATGCCGGCAACCACTGCCGAACGCCAGCCCTCGGCGCTCGCGGTGGTCGCGCTTTTTCGCGACAACGCCGACTATGTGCCGCACGCATTCTCCCGGTTCGCGGCCTGGGAACGCGCCGGCGTGCCGATCCGCTACTACTTCCTCGAAAATGATTCACGCGACGCGACTGCGGGACTGCTCAAAGACTTCATGCAGACACGCCCCGGCCGCCTCGAGAGCCGGCGGCTCAAGGTGCGTTACGAACGTCGCCCGGACGGCGAGAATCACGACCGCATCATGCCGCTGGCACGGATGCGGAATTTCATCATGGATCTCGCCATGAGCGATCCACCGCAGGCGGCAGACGAGTGGACCTTGCTGCTCGACAGCGACATTTTCTTCCCCGAGGACGTGCTGTCTCGCATCTTCGCCGCGTGGGCCCGAGACCCTCGACCTGAATCGATCGGCATGCTGACCTGCTACACGCAACAGCTGTTCCAGCCCGACCGGATTCCACGCATCGCGTCCCCCGCGCCGGGGATGCCCGATTTCGTTATCTGCGACCACTATTTCGACACCTTCGCCTTTCAGGACATCGGCCACCGTCACCACCACCCCTTCTGCGGTTTTGCCCGCTGCCGCCGCTGCCGCGAGGATGGCTCGCAGCGGTACCCGCTGCCGCTGGTGCCAGCGGACCGGCCGATCGTCGATGTGGCTGCCGCATTCGGCGGTTTTGCCCTCGTCCGCACGGAGACGCTCCGTGATCCGCGGATTCGCTGGACGACGTACGGCAGCGGCTTCGATCAGGATCGGGTGCTGGCCGAGCACGTCGTATTCTGCGATCGTCTGCGGACGATCACCGGCAGACGAGTCGTGGTGTTACAGGACGTCGACTGCGTCTACCGTCTGTAGCCCGTCGACGATCGTGTCAAAGACCCTCCTGGAGTCAGACAGTGGTGTCATCGCCCTCCGCCATCGAGGCCTGCCGCTTGGCGACGGCCCACCTCGTCCGTGGCGAGATCGACCGAGCGGAGGCCGCCATCGGGGCCGCACTCGCTGCCCGGCCCGACGACCCCAACCTGCTCCATGTCGCCGGCAACTGCGCACTGGCCCGGGACAGTGACGCGGCGGCGCTCTCCCACTACGAACGCAGCGTCGCAATCGCCCCGAACTTCGCGTCGTCGCTGCTGAATCTGGGATTTCTGTACCGCAAGCTGCACCGGCTGGCCGACGCCCGCACGTCGCTGCGTCGCTGCGTCGCCCTCGATCCCTCCGACACCGCCGCCTGGCTCAATCTGACGAGCACCTTCGTCAACGAGGGGGAACCGGACGAGGGCGAGGCGGTGGCGAGGGAAGCACTGGCATATTGTCCGTCGAGCGCCGACATCCGCTGGAATCTGGGGCTGCTGCTTTTGGAGCAGGGCAAGTGGCGGGAGGGCTGGCAGGAATACCGTCACCGATTCGATACGACGGTGCTGAGGGCCCCGTCATATGGTTCTGACGGGCATAGGCCGCGGCGGCTTCACGGCATCGATGAGCTCGGCGCCGGCCAGACGGTTGTCTGCCATGGCGAGCAGGGCCTGGGCGACGAGATTCTATTCGCAGGAATGCTCTCCGAATTCATGGCCGACGTGCAGTCCCGCGGAGCAACCCTTTTGCTCGACTGCAATCAACGTCTTCGATCCATTTTTGCGAGGAACTTCGCAGCAGAACTGCTGTCCACCGACGCAGCGGCTGCTGCTGCCGTGCGCGGCCAGCCCGTCGACTGGGTCATGCCGATCGGAGATCTTGCGAGACTGTATCGCAATGACGACGCCGACTTTCCGGACAGGGTGGGCTATCTGGCGGCTGATCCGGTGAAGACAGCGACTCTCCGGGCGGCCCTGGCAGCCCGCGCGAGCGGCAGGCCATTGGTGGGGATCGCTTGGAATGGCGGCACGCGGCGGACGCATGCCCTCTACCGATCGATCCCTCTTGTCGACTGGCTGCCAGTGCTTTCGCAGCCGGCGTGCTTCGTGTCGCTCGAATATCGGGACTGCAGCGATGAACTTCGGCATCTCGCGAAGAGTCGTGGGATCGACGTCATACACCTGCCCGACCTGACGTTCGCGCACGATTACGCGCGGACGTTCGAACTGGTGTCTGCCCTCGATCTCGTGGTGACCGTGCCAACCTCGGTGCTGCATGTGGCCGGTGCCGTCGGCACGCCGTGCTGGATCGTGATGCACCACAAGGCGGCCTGGCGGGAGTGCTCGCGCGACCAAGCCATCCCCTGGTACCCCCATTCGCACCGGCGGTTCGTTCGTGGCCCCGGGTCGGCCGACTGGGGCGAGACGCTTTCCGAGGTAGCCAGGGCCCTTGCACCCCTTCGTGCGAGGGGCCTGTCGGGCTCGGTTTAGGTGGTTTTCCCCGCTGATTCAGCGACGAGAAAAATTGTCGTCCGGTTTTTCCCGGGTTTCCGCCCTCTGGTGCGCACGGTCATCGGTGGGGTAGTCTCTCCGCCACCTGGGGTCCTTGTCGGTACCGCTTCCCTTAGAGCCTGGAGTTGGAACCATGCGTCATTTCCAGAGTCGGAGTTTTTCCCGAAGCCGCTCACGCCCCCTGTCGCGCTGCCTGTGGCCGGCTCGCAAGACGACGTCGGCTCGGAGTAGCCGCTCGCGGCGGGACCAGGACCGTTCCCAAAAACGCAACCGTCGCAGTTCGCAATCCACTCTGGCCTTCCAATCACTCGAGCCGCGGATCGCGTTCGCCGGCCTGCAGGCGGCTCCGGTGCCGCTCGAACCGCAGGACATGACGGTGGTCGGCAGCGTGGCCTATTTCACGGCCGTGACCGCGGCGCACGGCCGCGAACTCTGGAAGACCGATGGCACCGCCGCCGGCACGGCGATGATCAAGGATATCAACGTAGGAACTGCAGGTTCCGCGCCAAGGGAATTAACGGTCGTAGGCAACACCCTCTTTTTCACGGCTGACGATGGAGTGAGCGGCCGTGAACTCTGGAAATCTGACGGTACGCCGAAGGGTACCGTGATGGTGAACGACATCAGGCCCGGCACTGATCAGGTGTATGATTGGGCCACGGATACGTATCTGGATAAACCTGCGTCGTCAAACCCCGATGGGCTCGTCGCGTTCAACAACCAGTTGTTCTTTACGGCGACCGACGCAGTCCACGGGACGGAACTCTGGAAGTCCGACGGTACTTTGGGCGGCACGGTTATCGTCAAGGATGTCGTCGCCGGCGAAGGTGACGGCGTGTACCGTCAGAACCTGATTGTGTCGGGCAGCAAACTCTTCTTCAGCTCAGGCGTCTACTCCCCGAGCACCGGGCAGACCGAAGAACAGCTTTGGTCCAGTGACGGCACAGCGGACGGCACGAAGGCCGTCGATGTCGTCACAGCCTATCTGTACGACGCCGTGTCCTTCGGAGGACGGATCTACTTCTCGGGCTCCGACGACGTCAGTGGCACTGAGCTATGGGTCAGCGATGGCACGGAGGCCGGCACCATGATGCTGAAAGACATCGCGCCGGGCACGTCCAGCTCAGGGGGCGACAGCTACCCGAACAGCTCGGGCCCAGGGGGATTTCAGGTGGTCGGCAGCACCGTCTATTTCGTGGCCAATGACAGAGTCCACGGCCGAGAACTCTGGAAGACCGACGGCACCGCCGGCGGTACGGTTCTTGTCAGGGATATCGCTGCGGGAACGACCCAGCAGCAGTCGTTGGACGGCAACGGCGGGTCGACCCAGATCACCGTTCCACGCGGTTCGAATCCGTGGAATCTGACAGCCTTCGGCACCACCCTGCTGTTCACCGCTGACGACGGGGTCAATGGCGTGGAACTCTGGAAGAGCGGTGGAACTCCGCAGACCACCGTTCTGGTGAAGGATCTACTGCCGGGTAAGAACGCGCAGAACATGCCACTGAGCTCCTTCCCATCCGATCTGACGCCATACAAAGGCGCCATGTACTTCATCGCCAACGTGGACGAACTCTGGAAGACCGACGGCACGACTGCAGGAACGGTACGCGTCAGGGACGTCGACCCAGATCACGGCGGCGATTCGGGCTCGGGTGCCTACGCGTCGATGGCGGTGTTCAACGGCACACTCCTGTTCGCCGATGACGATGGCGTGAACGGCAGTGATCTCTGGGTGTCGGACGGCACGTCGCTGGGCACGCAACGCCTGCGGACACTTGTTGCCGCTCCAGTGAACAAAGCTCCTGTCGGCGCTTCCAAGACTGTGACGATGCCCGAGGACGGCACCTACACGTTTACGGCAGCCGACTTCGGGTTCAGCGACCCGAGCAATACGCCGGCGAACACGCTGCTGGCGGTGAAGATCGCCACGCTGCCGGTGGCGGGCAAGCTCACCAACAACGGCGTCGCGGTGACGGCAGGCGCCGCGGTCAGTGCCGCCGACATCGCGGCCGGCAAGCTGAGGTTTGCGCCGGCGGCCAACGCCAGCGGAGCCACGTATGCGAGCTTCACGTTCAAGGTGCAGGACAACGGCGGCACGGCCAACGGCGGCATCGACACCGATGCCACCGCACGGACGATGACCGTCGCCGTCACACCGGTAAACGACGCGCCCACGGGCACCGCCAAGACGGTGACGATGCTCGAGGACGGCACCTACACGTTTGTCGCGGCCGACTTCGGCTTCCGTGATGCCAATGACACACCGGCCAACACGCTGCTGGCGGTGAAGATCGCCACGCTGCCGGTGGCGGGCAAGCTCACCAACAACGGCGTCGCGGTGACGGCAGGTGCCGCGGTCAGTGCCGCCGACATCGCGGCCGGCAAGCTGAGGTTTGCGCCGGCGGCCAACGCCAGCGGAGCCACGTATGCGAGCTTCACGTTCAAGGTGCAGGACAACGGCGGCACGGCCAACGGCGGCATCGACACCGATGCCACCGCACGGACGATGACCGTCGCCGTCACACCGGTAAACGACGCGCCCACGGGCCTCTCGAAGACGGTGTCCATGCTCAAAAACCAGGTATACACATTCAAGGTCGCGGACTTCGGTTTCGGTGACGCCACGGACACACCGGCCCACACACTGCTGGCTGTGAAGATCGCCACACTTCCGGCGGCCGGAAAGCTGACGAGGAATGGTGTGGCAGTCACAACTGGTACGGCTGTGTCGGCAAGCGACATCGCCGCCGGACTTCTACGGTTCACGCCAGCCGTCAATGGCCGCGGAAACCCCTACGCGAGGTTCACGTTCATGGTGCAGGACAACGGCGGCACGGCCAACGGCGGAATCGACACCGATCCCGTGGCGAAGACGATCACGATCGCCGTCAGCTGACACCCGCGACGTCGGTGGATGACGAGCGTCGCGGGCGTCGACGGACTGGCAGGAGTGCGAGCCCCGGTCCGTGTGTGCCCGCCGACGTCTGTCCAGCGCGACCGAATGTGGTTCAGAGCGTGGACGTGTAACGAACCTGGCTACCGCAAGACGACCCGGTCCTGATCGGCCGTCGCGGCCGTCACCGTGCCGATGTTCCAGTTGTCATGGCCAAGGTCGGCCAGCTGTCGCTGGATGCTGTCTGCGAATTGGGGCGACACGACGAGCACCATGCCCACGCCCATGTTGAAGACGCGTTCCATCTCGGCCGCGTCGATTCCGCCGAGATTCTGCACCCAGGGAAAGACGCCCGGCACCTGCCAGGAGCCCCGCTCGAGCACGATCTGCAAATGGTCGGGCACGATGCGGGCGAGATTCTCGACCAGCCCGCCCCCTGTAATGTGGGCGATGCCGTGCACGACCTGCTTCACGCGGTAGTGGCGGAGCACCGCCTTGACGGGCCGGGCATAGAGCCGTGTGGGCTCGAGCAGGAGGTCGTTGACCGTCCTATCGCCGAGACTCGTGACGCGGTCGGACCCTTTGAGTCCGCCCATCTCGAAGATGGCCTTTCGCACCAGGCTGTAGCCGTTGGAATGAAAACCGCTCGAGGCGATTCCGATGGCGACGTCGCCCGGCTGGTGCCGTGGCGGTTTCTCGCGTCGGCGCAGACCGCGCCCCCGTCGGCCGTTCCCGGGGCTTCGACGCCTCGCGGCTGGCGCTCGTCAGAGGCTGTGGATGTCGATCGCGGGCAGGTCGTCGGGTGAAGCTTGGAAGACTGCCCGGTCGTCGTGGACTTGCACGAGCTCGCCCCAGTCGGTCGGCGGGCCACGGGCCGGCGAGACGGACTGTAACCGGGTCCCAAAACACAGTTTCACATCACCCGCTCAAACCGGTTCCCGTCGCCCACCCCCGCGCCTCCAAGTCCAGCTTCGCGTGCCCGATCTCTTCCAGGCTGCGCTGGCACTCGTAGATGACCTCGTTCAGCACCCGCTCCCCTTCGATCAGATCCGCGTAGCGGATCCCGTCGGCGTGCCCGGGGTCGAACTCGTAGGGCGGCGGCATCCTGCGGGCGACTCTCTCCAGCGCGTCGAGGAACGCCAGATACAGCGACGCGAACTCCTTCTTCTTGCGGCCGGAGTGGCACTTGGGGTCGCCGAACTTGTTCCAGCCGTTACTCACCCACTCGTTCCGCATGGGCACTGAAGCGCGACCACAGCCTACCGAGCTGAGCTTCCAACGGTTTTGATGCCCGCTTGGCCGCCTATTTGCTCCAGCGCAAGTCCCAGAACTCAACGACGCCACCGCTCTTGTCGTCACCAGCCCGAAGCTCCGGAGTGATCTCTTGGGGAGTAGCGGCGAGGGTCACCGAATACACTTCGGCACCGTCGATCAAGAGCAAGAGCCGCTTGCCATCCTTGCGGAGGGTGACGGAGTAGTCCTTGTTGAGTTCGTACCGGAAAGGTGTGCCGGCGAGGTCGCTTACGTTGCCGACAATTCCAATCTCCCGCTCGAGCCTCTCGCTGCCGATGAAGAGCTCGGCCGAGCCGAGGCTCACTCGGGGCCGCATTCCTTCGATGACCCGCATCTTGAAGGCAACCTCGGCCGGCCAGGATTGTTTGAAACGCCACTTGATGGCGGCATCGCCATAGCCCCGGATGCGGCCCGCGGCTGTGACCCCCCATTGCCCGCTGACAACCTGCCAACTGCTGAAGTCGTTGGGATCCCTGGGCGGCGGGGCCGACAGAAATACTTCCGATTCGATTGGCCTGTCCGGATCCTCGAGTTCAGCTGGTATCGGCGGGATCACGTCTTCCTGATCGGACGCATCCTCGGCAATCGCATTACCGCCGAGGCTGTCGCTTCGAATCAGAAAGTCACACCCCACGTCGTTAGAACCACCCCACGAGTTTGAGAAGCGAATCCGCATAACGCCGCTCACGGGTTTTCCGAACGACACCAAGCCGTGAAGCGACTCGGGATCCTCGATGACCAGGGTCTTCCTGCCCGTCGCGACGGGCTCGAAGTCGAGTGTGGCAAGCAGGCTGGATTTCACGGGGTCTGGCCAGGAGGGCCACCATGCGATGCCGTTGACGAGCGTCGGAAACACGCCTTCGTGCATACCGACCCTTCCCCCACTTCCGCCGTACACCCACTGCAATCCATCTGGCCTGATGACCAGCAGGTCGGTCTCGTCGATCTGGGCGTAAACGCTCGTCCTCCCGGCATCATCCACGAACCGCGGGGCCGGCACATGATCGAGCGAGATGGCGAGCGACCCTCGGGGGTTGAGCCTGGAATCCGGAGGCTCGTTGATGCGCAGGGAGACGGTGCCGCTCGCTGGAGCGATGAACGTCAGCCCCGCACCCACGTGGATCGTCCATGCCATGTCGCCGATCGTGGCGATGACGGCCCTGATCGGATCCTGGCCCACGAGACACGTGTCGCGGGTGCGCTGCGGCAGATATTCCATCGGACCGACCGTCGGACGGAGAAGGATGGGGCAGGTGCCGTCGGGACCGAACGTCGCCCCGGAGTCATCAATGCATTGCCCGGTGACGACGAGCCGGTAGCAGGCCCCCTGCTCCACCGCGAGCCGGGTGCCGACCCACTCGCTGCCGATATCCACGTGCTCTGTCTGGGTTTGGTGGTGAACCGACGGTCTACTCCTGGTGACAGCGGCGACAGGGATTCCCGCAATCGCCATCAGGATGAGGCCCCCGGCGAGCCGGCTTCGTGGCAGCATGCGGCCCAGGCGACCAAGCGGCCCGAGGAATCGCTTGCCAGCGCGCACCGGCTTGCCCTCGAGATGCCGGCGAAGGTCGGCCGCAAGATCGCCGGCCGAGTGGTAGCGGTCGCGGCGGTCCTTCTCGAGGCATTTCGCCACGATGGCCTCGACATCGACTGGGATCGCGCCGCCGCGCCGCCGCAGCGGGCTCGGCGGCGCCTCGCACACCATGCGTGCGATCTCGTGGATGCCCTTCCGGCCGAACTCGTGGGGTAGGACACCGGCAATGAGTTCGTAAAGAACGACGCCGAGCGCGTAGATGTCGGCCCGGGGATCGAGATCGTCGGGAGTCGGTCCGAACTGCTCCGGGCTCATGTAGTGGGCCGTGCCGACGAGATGGCCGGAATCCGTCCGCATCGACGTGAGCGCAAGATCGGAGTCGGTGCTGCGAGCGACGCCGAAGTCGATCACGCGTGGCCGGCCGAAGCCGTCGATGAGGATGTTGCCGGGTTTCAGGTCGCGGTGGATGATTCCGCGGTCGTGACCATGGGCCACGGCGTCGCAGACCTCCGCGAAGAGCCGCAGCCTCTCGGCGAGCGGGGCATCGTGCTCGAAGCAGTAGTTGGTGATGGGCTTCGCGTCGGCGATGAACTCCATCACGTAGAAGGGCACGTCACCGTAATCGCTCGCGTAGGAGCCAACGACGAAGATCTGGGCGATGCCCGGATGCTGGAGCTTGGCCAGAAACTCCGCCTCGCGCTCGAACCTGCGGAGCGTCTTCTCCGACGTGATGCCCTGGCGGATCACTTTCACCGCCACCGTGCGCTCGGGTCTCTCCTGCCGCGCCTCATAGACGCGGCCCATGCCCCCTTCACCGACCAGCCGGACGATCCGCACGCCGCCGAGATCGCTGCCGAGCAGTGGATCGGCCGGCTTCGCTCGCACCCGCAGTTTCGGCGTGAGACCGAACGTGTCGTTGGCTCCGGCCATCGCGTGCGGTCCGTCGGCGGCCGGAGCGTCGTCGCCGGTTCCACGGTTCGCTCCGTCGAGGTCGGGATCCGTCATGGTGCCTTCGTGTCCATGGCCGCTGGCCGGCACGTCTGTGGGCGGTCCGCCGCTGGACACACGGCCGGGTGTCGCCCGTGGCCCTGTAGCCCAGGGGAGACCGTCCGGTGATCGGGGGGCTGCCTGCCCGGCCTGCAGTCTATGCCGCCGGCCGTTGGCCGCGACCGCAGATCGCGTTTTTGGGCGTGACGCACGCCGGCGCTCATCGGCCCACGCGTGCGAGCAGCATGATCGTGGCGGCCGCGATGGTCGCGAGGATGGCTGCCGCCAAGAACGCCACGACGACGGCGGCAGCTCTGCTGGCGTCGGCGCGACGGGCCGCCGACCGCTTCGCCTCCGTCGCCGTGTCGACGGGCACGTCGCCGGCGGAATGGCCCACGGCCCACACCCGCACGCCCTTGGGCGGCGGTGGAAACCGCGCCTGTTGCCGACCGCCGTCTCGCGATGGCGCGGGCTGTGGTTCGCCCGGTGCGTGGGCGTGCGGGAGGGCTTGCATGGCAGCGACCCGACGACGGGCTCCTGGTGGCGGGGTTGCGCGGGGAAATCGTGAACGGGGCCTCGAGGCGCCGACGCGTGGATACGGGGGCGAGGCTCGTCCCGCGGAATCGTCAGGGGGCGTTCGTCGTCTCGAGCCAGTTGCCAAGCCGGACGTGGCGACTGCGTCTCACGGCGAGATCGGACTTGTCCGACAGGTCGCGGAGCGCGTCGGGCACGAGGACGAATCCGGTGTTCGAGCCGGCTCGATGCTGGGCCAACGCGAGGGCGACGTCGTCCTCGAGCCGGTTGACCCCGTCGAGCACGACGACGCCCTTGCAGCCGACGAGGGCCTCGGCGGCCCCGAGCGACAGGCTCCTCACACCACTGAGCGTCAGATGCCCGGTGTGGCCGGCGAGTCCCCGGGCCACCTCGGCATCGAGCCGCGAGAGTCCGCTCAGGCACATCGCCCCCTTGTGCCCGCCGAGCGCGGCAGCTGCCTCGGGGGAGAGTTCCTTCAGGCTGCCGAGGTCGAGCGGGCCGCGATTCCGGGCCACCGCCGCCGCCGCCTCGGGCGCGATCGACGTGAGCCCGTCGAGGTCAAGCACGCCCTCGTGACTCGCGAGGATCTGCGCCGTCTCGTCGCCGATCTTCTCGAGCCCCTTGAGGTAGAGGTCGCACCGGGCGCTCGAGAATCCCCGAGCCGCCTCCGGGCCCAGTTCCTTGATATGCACGAGCATCACGGCATCACCCCGCGACCCGAGCTTCCTGGCGAGCGACGTGGAATCGATCGCGACGAGCCCGTCGAGATAGAGCTTTCCCAGGCATTCGGCGAGCGTCTGGCTGATCGGCTCGGCCACCGACCTGAGCCGGTTGAGCTGCAGGGTGCCCCGTTGCAGCGCGAGCTTGCGGGCCAGCGGCCGAGAGTCGAGCGACACGAGGCCCTCGAGCTGCAGGTCTCCCCGGCATTTCGCCAGGGCGTCGGCCGCGTCGGGCTCGAGGCTCGCGATCCCGTTGAGCTGCAGGTAGTCGGCATGGCCCGCAAGCGCCGTCGCGACCTCGCGGGAAAGCGTCGTGAGCCCGTTCAAGTTCAGCGTCTTGTCGCGGTGCTGGGGGACGAGCTGCTTGGCGCGGGCGGCGTCAAGTTCCTTGATCTGGGCCGTCGTGCTGCTCGCTGACTCCTTGCCCGCCTCCTGGCCTGAGCCCTGCTCCGGGAGCCAGAGGATCGCCGCGACCGCGACGAGGAGCTTCAGCACGGGCAACGGGGTTCGGCTGCGCATGGTCGGCTTCTCCTGGGGACGGGCCCACCCTGCACCGCGTTGGGGCCTTCCAGGAATGGCGAGAGCGACGGCTTCCACCTGCCACCGCGATCCGCCCCGTCGACAAAAACCCTTGCCGGCGAGGGGTTTCTGGTTGAATGGGGCGGGAAGACCCGGCAGGCGGGCCTTGCAGGTGCGGCGTCCCCCTCATCGCGGTGTGGCCATGGACCAGCCAGATCCGCTTCAGTCGGTGCTCGCGGGCTGCCTCGAGCGGCTCAAGGCCGGCGACAGCGCGGCCCGGGTGACGATCCTCGAGATCTGCAATGGCCGGATGCGGGAGCTTTCGCATCGGCTGCTCGGCCGGTTCGCGAAGGTCCGCCGCTGGGACGACACCGACGACGTCGCCCAGAACGCCGCCCTCCGGCTCTACCGGGCGCTGGCGGACTGCGTGCCCGACTCGCCGAAGGGGCTGATGGGCCTGATGGCGACGCAGATCCAGCGTGAACTTCTCGATCTGGCCAGGAAGCACTCGGGGCCGATGAGCTACGCGGCCAATCACGGCACGAATGTCCGCCGCGATTCACAGGGCGACGTCGTGTTCGTCGAGGAGGCGGCCGATCCGGGTGAGCCGGATGAGGAGATCCCGATCGAGCGCTGGGAGCGGTTTCACGCCGCGGTCGAGGCCCTCCCCGAGGAGCAGCGGGAGGTTTTCAAGCTGGTCTGGTACCTGGGCCTCGAACAGCAGGCGGTGGCCGACGCGCTCGGCAGTTCCCTGCGGACGGTGGCCCGACGCTGGCAGGAGTCGCGAGAAGCGATTCGCGAGACGGTGGGGGAAGAGTAGGCCAGTTCCACGCGGTGAGGTGACACCGGCCAACGGCATCGCAGTTGACGGCGGCGACAGCCGTTTCAAGACCGTGTTTCCGGGGGCTCGAGCCCGGGGGCCGAGAGGCATACCGCGGGCAATGACCGGGAAAACCTGCTAATCCCCGGTTGCCAGTGCGGTTTTGCCCCGCGAATAGCCGGGATTTCCAACAGAAAACCCGGCTGCCGCCCCCTTTTCGACGCGGGCCCGGCTGACGGTGAGTCCGGCGTGGCGGTCTCCGGAGGCAGGCCGGTTCATCGCGGCAGTGAACCTTCTGGGCGAATCCGGTGCGTTCACGTATTAGCAACAGTTGGCAGGATCGTGTTTTCCCGGGTTTGAACAGGTGTTTCCCGTGGCGATTCATGGGCCTGCGCCACCAACACCCCGCCCACACGCCCGCCAAGCACTGCCTACGGCCAAGCCCTGCGAACCCAAGGCGACCATATGGTGAAGAAGTTTTCCCACACGCCAGGACAGCCCAGCCAGCTCCCGTCCAGCCCAGGCGAAAGTTCCTAGCCAGCCTCTTCTCTTCGGGCCAGCCCTGCGTCGCCAAGATATGCCGCCAAGTTTGTTCTGGCCGCTTCGATGGGGTTTCAGGAGGCGTGCCGATGCCCGAAGCGAACCCAAGCTCGAAGACCTGCTTGCTGGCTAAAGGGACGCCGGTCAGCCGTGGGAAGAAACCTGCGGGGCGGATCGCTGGCCAGGTACAGCTCGACGGCATGGGCACGGCGCGGATCAGGCGAGTAATCAGGCGAGGCTGGTTGTTGGCAGGACAGGAACCTCGGGTCTGCACCTTTTGAAGCCTGGGCGTGGAACCAACGGCGGCGAAGGGCGTGGCGAAGCGGGTTACCGGTGTATTGGGTGG
>Ga0208864_1000362_pt1 | contig 15079 bp, 12 predicted proteins | sample CryBogmetaGMA05M_FD_184542 | JGI IMG/M metagenome (GOLD analysis project Ga0208864, IMG submission 184542) | Freshwater microbial communities from Crystal Bog, Wisconsin, USA - MA0.5M (SPAdes) | ecosystem: Environmental > Aquatic > Freshwater > Lake | place: Crystal Bog, Wisconsin, USA...
GCGATTGGGCTTCCTGGGGGCAGACCCGAGCGGCGCGGCGGTCCGAGAGCCCTATCGCTTCCGCGATTGGGCTTTCTGGCGGCGGGCCGACCACATCTCCCAGGCGATCGGCAGCACCGACACGAGCACGATGCCCACCACCACGAGTTCGAAGTTCTCCTTCACGATCGGGAAGTTGCCGAAGAAGTAGCCGGCGAGCGTGCAGATCAGCACCCAGGCGAGGCCGCCCACGACGTTGTAGAAGAGGAACGTGGGGTAATGCATCTTTCCGACGCCCGCCACGAACGGGGCGAAGGTGCGCACGATCGGCACGAAGCGGGCGAGCACGATCGTCTTGCCGCCGTGCTTCTCGTAGAAGGCCTGGGTGCGTTCCAGGTGCTCGTGCTTGAGAAACCAGCGGTCGATGCGAAATGCCCTCGGCCCGATCCAGCGGCCGAGCCCGTAGTTGATGGTGTCGCCGAGGATGGCGGCCACCGAGAGCAGGCCGAGTAGCAGCGCGATGTTGAGGTCGGCCGGATAGAGCGCCGCCATCGCGCCGGCGGCGAACAAGAGCGAGTCGCCCGGCAGGAAGGGCGTGACCACGAGGCCCGTCTCGCAGAGGATGATCGCGAACAGGAGGACGTAGGTCCACGGTCCCCAGGCCTGGAGCACGCCGTGCAGCACTTCGTCGAGCTTGAGGAAGATGTCGAGGATCGAGCCGGGGGCGTCCATCAGGGTCTCCGGTGGGAAGCGGGGGGCGGCGGCAGTGTAGCCCGTCAGCGGACGGAAGTCCGGCCCGCGTCGTGGCGCCGCACCGCGACGACCGCCGCGACCACCGCGGGCACCGCGACGGCGGCGAGCGCCACCCACTGGAGCGAGTCGGCGTCGCGGCCAAGGGCTCCGGCAAGGCTCCAGGCGAAGGCGATCGCCAGGTTGGCCGGAGCTGCCGCGGCGAGAAAGGCTTGCCAGGTCATCCCCGCGGCGCCCGCCATCAGGGCTGCCGCCTCGGCCAGGATCGGCAGCGGCCTCGTGAGCACCACGACGAGCGGCCCGAACCGTTGCCGCCGGGTTTCGAGCGCGGTCCGCTCGTCGTCGTCGAGGGACGCAAGGCCTCGTCGGCCGGCCGTCCGCCCCAGCCACCAGCCGGCCAGCGAGCCGAGCGTGAGGCCGATCCAGCCGCAGGTCGTGCCGCCGACCACGCCGAGGCTCGCGCCGCCGAGTGTGGCCACGAGGCTCGAGGGCACCGGCAGGAGGATGTCGGATGCGAGCACGCCGATCTCCGCTGCCGCGAGGAGCGGTGCCGGCGGTGGCGGCTCGAGCCAGGCCGCGACGGCGTGATCGAGCCGCGTGCCCCAGAGCAGCCAGGGCACCACCGGCACGGCGATCGCCGCGACCGTCAGGCCGAGCAGGAGACGGAGCTCCTTGGGCATGATGCGGGTGTTCCTGGAGCGTTTCGGAAAGTGGCCTGAGGTTCTCAAGCCGTGGACTGGTCTGGAAAGTGGCCACAGGTTTTCAACCTGTGGAAGAGCGCCGTCCGGAATCTCAGGCAATCCTCGTCACGTGCACCGCCACGCGGATGTCGTGGTGGCCGCCTCCCACGCACACGCCCTTCACCGGGCTCACGTCGGCGTAGTCGCGGCCCCAGGCCACGGTCACGTGGAGCGTGCCCGCCGTGCAGTCGTTGGTGGGATCGACGTCGAGCCAGCCGTCCTCGCCGCCCCAGCAGGAGAGCCAGGCATGCGAGGCGTCGGCGCCCACCATGCCCGCCTCGAATGCCCCTTCGCCGGCGGCGCCCTGCAGCCGTCGCTCGTTCGACAGGTAGCCGCTCACATACCGGGCGGCGAGGCCCAGCGAGCGGAGGCAGGCGATCTGCAGGTGCGCGAAGTCTTGGCAGACGCCGCGGCGGAGGTCGAACACCTCGTCCACCGGCGTGGCGGTGGTGGTGGCCGTCGGATCGTAGGTGAACTCACGGTGGATGCGGCGGGTGAGGTCCACGAGGGCCTCGGCCCACGGCCGCGCGGGCGTGAACGACGTCGCGGCCCAGGCGGCCAGCCGCGGCGCGGTGCGGACGTGCGGCGAGTCGTCGGTGAACTGCCGGGCCTCGAGCGTGGCGGGATCGGTGTCGCGGCGGAGGCGGTCGCGGAGGGTTTCCCAGGGCAGCTGTTCGAACGCGGTCCACTCGCGGGGCGGATCGATCTCCACGCGGCTCGTGGACGTGACCACCAGCCGCTCGTGCGGCTCGTCGATCGAGAAGATGCCGGCGGTGTTGCCGAAGTAGTCGGCGTGGGTCGAGACGTGATCGGGCGTGGGCTCGACCGCGATGAACGACGACAGCAGCCGCTGGCCCGGGAGCTGCCGGGGCACGAGGTGGATCTCGTTGTGGCACACGGGCACCGCCTCGGAGTAGGCGTACGTCGTGATGTGCCGCACGTCGTAGCGGGCGAGGCCGGGCGGGGAGCCGTTGCCGGTGCGGATGGTGATGGTCGTCATGAGGTGGGCCGGTGACGGTGCTGGCGGGCCTGGTCGGCGATGTCGAGCCCGACGAGCGCGTTCCACGCCCCGAGGATCGCCTGAAACACGGGGCCGGCGGCGCCGGTGCCGACGCGGCGGCTGTTGAACGTGGTCGCGGGAAGGATGCAGGAGGGCGTGCTCGTGAGCAGGATCTCGTCGGCGGCGGCGAGGTCGGCGGCGGTGAGCGACCGCTCGGCCCAGGGAATGCCGAGCCCGTGGGCCAGCCGCCGCGCGCAGGCCAGGCTCACGCCGCCGAGCGCGTCGCCGGCGGGGGGTGTGAGCAGGTGGCCGTCCACGACGATCGCCACGTTCGCGGTCGAGGTCTCGCTGATCCGGCCGTCGGCATGCGCGACGATCGCGCGGGCTCCGGGCTCCGCGGCATGCGCCTCGCGATCGGCGAGGTGGTAGTGCAGCCGGCTGCGGACCTTCGCCGCGAGTGGCCAGCAGCTGTCGGGCACCTGCGTGACCGACACCGTGCGGAGCGCGACGCCGCGGGTGAAGGCCTCGGCCCAGAGTCCGAAGGCGAGGGGGAACGTGTGGATCGCGACCCGCGGCCGGCCCGCCCGGCCGTCGTGCTGCGCGGCGAGGTCGCCCGGCGTGGCGAAGATCACGAGCCCCAGGTCGTCGTCCGCGGCGGCAAGCCCGTGGTTGTGGGTGGCGACGGCGGCGGCGGCGCCGAGCAGGTCGGCCACCGGCCAGCCGGGCTCGATGCCCACCACGGCCAGCGAATGCGCCAGGCGACGGCCGTGGTCGTCGGGCAGAAAGAGCGTGCCGCGAAACGTCCGCAGCTGCTCGGTGACGGTGGCCCCGTACACGAACCCGGCGTCACCGACGGGCAGGGCGAGATCGCCCCTGGGAATCGCCCGACCGTCGAGCCAAGCCAGCTCGCTCCGGGTCGCCTCGGCCGCAGACATCGTTTCGATCGAAGTGGAGGATAGGGGATTCGAACCCCTGACCTTCTGGCTGCCAGCCAGACGCTCTCCCAATTGAGCTAATCCCCCGGATGTGAGGACGACGCAAGGCGCCGACCCATTCCGAAAACATGCGGGGCGATCGAAGGGAGCCTGCGTGCCGAGGCGTCAACGTGCTGAATAAACGGTATCGGCTGCCGGGAGGCATGTCAACGCGAAGGGCGGCCGGGCCGTGAAACGGTTCGCGTGGCCGTGGGATTCGACCGGCACTGGCGAGGGGCGTGGCTGCCGATCACACTCGCCCGCATGGCACGCGCCGCCAAAAACGCCACGCCGCGGAGTCCCGCCACCGAGCCGGGGGAGGCGGTGCGCGCCGGTGTGACGGTGGCCCTGGCGGCGTATCTCGTCGGGCTCGTGCTTGCGATCGCCACCAACTCGCTGAGCGGTTCGTCGGCACTCCTCGGCACCGTGAAGTCGCGACTCTTCTCGCCGCTGCTCGTGCCCGCGTGGCTCGACCTCGGCTACGACCACCGGTTCACCTACGGCCTCGACGAGGATGCCGATCACGAGCTCGAACTCGTGCCGCACGGGGGCGCCGCCGAGCCGCTCCAGCTGCCGGGCGCGGTGGCGGGTGAGCGGGCGGCCCGCTGGCGGCGGCTCGCGCGGACGATCGCGGTGGGCGGCCTCGATGGCGACGGCAGCCCGGTGGCGGCGGGCGTGGGCCGCGGCGGCTTCGCGCGGCTCGGCACCACCGACGTGGACCTCCGCGTGTTTCGCCTGCCGCAGCCCGAGCGGACCGCCGCTGCCGACGCCGCGGCGGAGCAGGTGGTTGCCGCGCGGATTCGCCGCGTGGCCGACGACGTGCAGCTGATCCGGGAAGAGCCGCGGGGCGAGGTGGCGCCGCTCGTGCGGCAGCCATCGGCCGCGGCGGAGGGATCGCGATGAACGGAGGGGAGTCTACGGCGCGGCCTTCGACCGTCGGTGACACCTGGATGCGGTTCTGGTTTTCGCCGGCGCCCGTGCGGCCGCTCGCGATCATCCGGATCCTGACCGGCATCCTGGGCCTGCTGCTGGCCTGGTCGTATGCCGACGACCTGCAGGCCTGGTTCGGTCCCGCGGGCATGATTCCCCGCGACGTGGCGGCCGAGTGGCGGCCGCGCTGGGGCGTGTCGCTCTACGACGCGGCGACGACGTCGGCATCGGTCACGGCGCTCTTCGCGGCAACGGTGGTCGCATTCTCGTGTCTCGTGGTGGGACTCGGCTCGCGACTGGCCGCGGTGGCGGGCGCCGTGCTCTGGGCGTCGCTCTTGCATCGCGGCCCGATGCTCGCCGGACCGGCGGACGACTGCCTCTCGGTGCTGCTCTGGTGTCTTGCCGTGGGCCCGTGCGGTGGCGACCTCGCGCTCGACCGCATGCTGGCGGCGCGGGCCGGTCGCGCGCCGCCGGCGGCCACGCCGTGGGCGAGTGTCGCGCTCGGGCTGCTGCGGGTGCATGCCTCGGCGATCGTGCTCGCGGCCGTGCTCGCGCAGCTCAAGGGCGACGCCTGGTGGAACGGCACGGCGGCCTGGTGGCTCGCCTCGCGGGCCGGTGCGGTCGATCTCCGCGAGGCCTATCTGGGCTCGGAATACCTGATGAATCTGGTCAGCCACGCGATCGTGGCCTTCGAGATCCTCTTCGCCGTGGGCATCTGGTTCACGCCCGTGCGGCGAACGGTCGCGGCCGTCGGGCTGGTGGCTTGGCCGCTGATCGGCCTGCTCGCCGGCGAGCCCCTCTGGGGCGCGGCCATGGCGATCTTCGCCGTGGCCGCCCTGCTCGGAAAACCGGACACGGGCACATAGCCTGCCGTGAGTCCCTCCCTGAAAGTGGCCGCAGGTTTTTAAGTGGCCGCAGGTTTTTAACCTGCGGGGAGTCCAGGTCTGGGGTGGCGCTTGTGCAGGTTGAAAACCTGCACCCACTCCAGGCATCGGCAGCCGCCCCTGGGCCCCTACTCGGGCTTCTTCTCGTCGAGCATGATCGCCGCCGAGTTGATGCAATACCGCAGGCCGGTCGGTGGCGGGCCATCGTCGAACACGTGGCCGAGGTGGGCGCCGCAGCGGCGGCAGGTCACTTCCGTCCGCACGCCGAAGCCCGGCATCATCTCCATCGATCGATCCTCGTGCTCCGCGATCGCATTGCCCTGCACGCCGTCGATCGGGGCGGAGAAGCTCGGCCAGCCGCAGCCACTGTGAAACTTCTCGCCCGACGCAAACAGCGGCTCGCCGCAGCAGATGCAGCGGTAGGTGCCCTCGGTCTGCGTGTCGGTGTACTTGCCGCTGAACGCCCGCTCCGTGCCCTTGCGCCGCGTGATCTCATACTGCATCGGCGTCAGCCGCTGCAGCCACTCGGCCTCGTTTTGGGGGATCTGCTCGTCGGGCACGCGGCCCGCGAGGGCGGGATTGCTGGCGGGCGTGTCTTCAGCGGGAAACTGGCTGGGCATGCGTTTGACATCCTTGGGACGACGGGGTGGTTTCTTGGGGCCTGCGGCCTCGCTCGGCGCCATGCAGGCCACGAGCAGCAGGCAAACGACCGACGAACGCCGAAGCAGTCGCATGGTCATGATCTCCTCGCAACGCCGCGGAGGCCCTACCGCGGCCGAGCCGCCGGCAGCGTCTGCGGCACGTACGGATGGTTCCGCTTCCGCAGCACCTTCGCCGTTGTGATTCTATCCGGCTCGACGCCGGCGACCGTCCGTCCCTGCTCGTCCGTCGTCCGCATGATCCGCGGCAGCACCTCCGTCCCCTCGATCACCCGGCCAAACACCGTGTGTTTGCCATCGAGGTGTTCGGTGGGGCGGAAGGTCAGGAAAAACTGCGACCCGCCGGTGTCTGCCCCCGCGTGGGCCATCGAGAGCGTGCCCCGGAAGTGCTTGCGGGCGTTGGGGTTGTCCACCTCGCAGGCGATCGCGTAGCCGGGCCCGCCGGAGCCGGTGCCCTTGGGGTCGCCCCCCTGGGCCATGAAGCCACCGATCACCCGATGAAACGGCGTGCCATCGTAGAAGCCCTTCTCCACGAGGCTCACGAAGTTGGCGACGGTGTTCGGGGCCTCGTCTTCGAAGAGCTCCACCACCATGTCGCCCGCGGAGGTCGAGAGCTTCACCCGCGGCCGGTCGTCAGCGTCGGCGTCGGCCTTCCGCTTCGCCATCTCCGCCTCCACCTTGGGCCGATCGCGTTCGAGGGCCTCCTCGAGTTCGCCCACGCGATCCTTCCGCGCCCCCTTGGCCTTGGCCTCGGCCAGCCAGTCGGCGGCGGCGTCGAGCTGGGACGTGATCAGGGCCGCCGCCGCCGCCACGAGGCAGATCTCGCCGTCGGCCACGCCAGCCGCCTTGAGCTTGCCGGCCTTCTCCAGGGCCACCTCGGGCGCGTCGGCCCGCACGGCCCCCTTGATGGCCTCGCCCGTCACCTGCTTCGCGTCGGCATTGCTCGGGTCGGCCACCGCCAGGGCGAGGGCCGCAGCCTCGAACCGCTCGCTCGCGGCCACGGCCTTCGTGCTCGCGTCTTTGAAGCGGGCTTCGATCACGTCGCGGTCGGCCTTCGGCTGGTGATACTGGGCCTGCAAGACCGTCATGTCGGAGACGAGTTCCTTGAGGTCTCGGCCGGCCGCGTCAAACTCCGCCTTGGCGGCCGCCACGTCGGGCTTGGCCTGATTCGCCGCCGCCGTTCCCTGCCAGCCAGCCGCCACCGCGAGCACCACGGCCGAGAGTCGTTTCCAGCCGTTCATCCAGCGAGCATCCATGCGTGTCGTATCTCCGGGTTCGGATCGCGGTACGATAGCATTTTCGAAGTCAAAACACCGGAATCCACCATGCCCCGCCCCGCGCGACGCCCCGCCAAGCCGAGACCCGCGTCTGCCGCCGCGGGAGGCGACCCCGCGGAGGCGATCAGCCCGCCGCGGATCGTCGGGGGCCACCTGCGGGGCCGCCGGCTCGCCCACAACCCCGACGGCCGCACGCGGCCGATGAAGGATCGCGTCCGCGAATCGCTCTTCGACCTCATCGGCACCGACGTGCGTGGCGCCCTCGCCCTCGACTTGTTCGCGGGCACGGGGGCGCTCGGCTTCGAGGCGGTGAGCCGCGGGGCCGCGAAGGCCGTGTTCGTGGAACGGCACTTTCCCACGGCCGACGTCATCCGCCGGTCGGCGACGGAGCTCGGCGTGGCCGACCGCTGCGAGGTGAAGGCCGGCGACGTGCTCCTCTGGCCCCGTCGGATGCCCGACCTGCCCCGCGACCTGCCGTGGATCGCGTTCGTGTCGCCCCCGTGGAGTTTCTTCGCCCCAGACCACCCCCGCCACGCCGACCTCATGGCCCTGATCGACGCGGTGGACCGGGCTGCCCCGCCCGGGAGCGTGATCGCCGTGGAGGCCGACACCTCCCTCGACGCGTCGGTCCTGCCCGCCGCGGACGGCTGGGACGTCCGCCCCGTGCCCCCAGCGGTGCTCTATCTCCGCAGTCACCCGCCCGCAACGCCGTCTGCTATCTTTGGAGGCGAGGCCGCGCATTCGCCGGCCGGGGAAACCGCGCCGATGCCGATGGATGTCGTCAACCAGAAAGACGCACCGCCGTTCACCACGGTGGACGGCTCCACGATCCGCGAGCTCCTGGCCCACCGCAACTCGTCGATCCGCCAGCAGAGCCTGGCGGAGGCCCGGCTCGGCCCGGGGTGTGCCACCACGCCCCACCACCACGCCGTCACCGAGGAGATCTACTACATCCTCTCGGGGTCGGCCGACATGACCCTCGGCCACGAAACGCGTCCCGTCGGTCCGGGCGATGCGATCGCGATCCCGCCGGGCATCCGCCACACGATCCGCAACACCGGCGCCGGCGAGCTCGTCTTCCTCTGCACCTGCGCCCCCGGCTACGAGCATTCCGACACCTTCCTCGAGCAGCCCGGCCCGGCCTGACGGCCCGCCCTCGCCCGCGGCTCGCCGCTCCCACCGCTCCGCACCCATGCCACCCGACGCGTTCGCCCAGCTCCTCGTCTCCGAAGGCATCGTCTCCGCCGACCAGTTGGCGGAGGCGCTGCGGGTCGCCGGCTCGTCTGGCAAGAAGGTGCACGACGAGGTCGTCCGCCTCGGCTACGCCCCGGCCGAGAAGGTGATGAAGGCGCTGGCGAAGGTGCATCGCCTGAAGTTCGTGAGCCTCACCGACCTCTCCGTGCCGGAGGAGGTGGTGCAGCTGCTCCCCGAGAGCGTGGCCCGCGAAAACACGATCTTCCCGCTCTCGGAGTCGGGGGGCGCCCTGCGGGTGGCCACCTGCGACCCCACCGACCTCGACGCCCAGGAGAAGCTGCGGTTCATCCTCAACCGCGACGTGGAGATGGCCCTGGCCGTCCGCGAGCAGATCGTGGAGGCGATCAACCGCCACTACGGCCTCTCCGACGGCGAGAGTGCCGACTCGATGCTCCAGGAGTTCACCGACACCGCCATCGACTTCACCGAGACGGCGGTCGAGCAGCAGGCGGCGGCGGCCCAGGAAGACAACTCCGACGCGCCCGTCGTCAAGCTCGTGAACCTGATCATCACCGAGGCGGTGCAGCTCCGGGCCAGCGACATCCACATCGAGCCCTTCGAAGACCGGATCCGCATCCGCTACCGCATCGACGGCCGCCTCGTGGAGCGCGACAACCCGCCCCGCCGCCTCCTGGGCGCGATGCTCTCCCGCATCAAGATCCTCTCCAAGCTCGACATCGCCGAGCGCCGCCGCCCGCAGGACGGCCGCATCAAGCTCACCGCCGACGGCAAAGACTACGACCTCCGCGTGTCGGTGCTGCCGACCAACCACGGCCAGTCGGTCGTGATGCGGATTCTCGACAAAGACAACATCAAGGTCGGCATCCGCCAGCTCGGCCTCTCCGAAAACGACTTCCGGCAGTTCAAGAACCTGATCCGCCGGCCGAACGGCATCGTGCTGGTGACGGGGCCCACGGGCTCGGGCAAGACGACCACGCTCTACGCCTCGCTCAACGAGCTCAACCGGCCCGACACGAAGATCATCACGGCCGAGGATCCGGTGGAGTATTACCTCGCCGGCATCAACCAGGTGGAGATCAAGCACCAGATCGGCCTCGACTTCGCCCGCGTCATCCGCGCGATGCTTCGCCAGGCGCCCAACGTGATCCTCGTGGGCGAGATGCGCGACACCGAAACGGCCCAGATGGGCATCCAGGCGTCGCTCACGGGCCACTTGGTGTTCAGCACGCTCCACACCAACGACGCCCCCAGTGCCGTCACGCGCATGATCGACATGGGCGTGCCGGCCTACCTCGTGGCCTCCAGCGTGATCGCGGTGCTCGCCCAGCGGCTCGTTCGCGTGAACTGCCCGAAGTGCAAGCAGCCGTTCCAGCCGCTGGAGTCGGAGATCGAGGCGGCGGGGATCACCCCGGAGATGCTCAAGGGGGCCACCTTCATGAAGGGCCGCGGCTGTGCCCACTGCCAGAAGAAGGGCTACAAGGGCCGGCTCGGCATCTTCGAGCTGATGGTGATGAACGGCAAGATCCGCGAGCTCGCCTTCCAGGGGGCGGCCACCCAGGAGATTCGCCGGGCGGCGGTGTCGTCGGGGATGCACGTGATGTTCGAAGACGGCGTGCAGAAGGCCCTCCGCGGGATCACCACCCTCGACGAGGTCTTCCGCGTGGCCAAGAAGGTCGAGTAGGCGGCCCGGCCGCCCGCCGCGCGGGGCATTTTTCTTGCCGCCCGCGGGACTTTTCGCTCGCCGGGGTGCATAATGGAAGTGTCCACCGGCGGCTGTCAGGGGCCTGGCCGGTGGGAAGGCGGCACACAACCCGTGAACGGGCCCCAAGACACCCTGCGGCATCTCCGCGGCGGGATTCGGCACCGTTCCCGGCAACTGTGCGCGCGGTCGGTTTCCGGGCAGAATAGAATGACCTTTGGAGGGAGTTCCAGAGGCGGGTTTTCGCCCGGGGTTCGCATCCGCCAGGGAACGCAGCCATGACGGCCACAGCCGGTCTTTCCGTGCACGCTCAGCAGGTCGAGAAGATCCTCAAGATCGCCCTCGACAACGCCGCCACCGAGGTGCGGCTGGGGGCCGGTCTGCCGCCCCACGTGCTGATCGAGGGCAAGCTGCGTCCCGTCGGCAAGTCGCCCCTGACGGCCGAAGACGTGCAGACCCTCGCCGCGGCGATCATGCCGGCCGGCGGCGACCCGGCCCGGTTCAGCTTCGCAAACTCGCTCGGCGGCTACACCGGCTCGCTGATGGACGTGCAGGGCACGAAGGTGCTGGTGCTCAAGCCGGGTGGCGAGACTGCCCCGGCCCCGGCCGCCGACGTTCCGCTCGAGCTCGACGTGCAGACCGAGGCCAAGGCCGAGGACGACGCCGGCCCCGCCGGCTCCGCCGACGTGTATGCCATGCCCCAGGCGGCGGTGGGCACGGTGCAGATCGACAAGCTCCTCACGGCGGCCGTGAAAAACGGCGTGAGCGACATCCACATCACGGCCGGCCTGCCCCCGGTGTTCCGCATCGACGGCGGCATGAAGCCGCAGGCCACGAAGGTGCTCACCGGCGACGACACCAACGGCCTGATGAAGGCGATCACGCCCGAGCGCTGCCAGGCGGAGCTCGCGGAGAAGGGGGGCACCGACTTCGGCTTCGCCTTCAAGGATCTCGCCCGCTTCCGCGTGAGCGTGTTCAAGCAGCGCGGCACCGTGGCGATGGTGCTCCGGCAGATTCCCAACAAGCTGCTCACGCCCGAGCAGCTCGGCGTGCCCGAGATCTGCAAGAAGCTCGTCTGCCGGCCCCGCGGCCTGTTTCTCGTGACCGGCCCCACGGGCTCGGGCAAGAGCACCACGCTCGCGGCGCTTGTTGACTACATCAACAAAACCCACGACCACCACATCATCACGATCGAAGACCCGATCGAGTTCTACCACTACTCCCAGAAGAGCACGGTGAACCAGCGGGAGATCGGCACCGACGTGATGAGCTTCTCCGAGGCTCTGCGCCGGGCCCTCCGGCAAGACCCCGACGTGATCCTCGTGGGCGAGCTTCGCGACCTGGAAACGATCGAGGCGGCGATCTCCGCCGCCGAGACGGGCCACGTGGTGTTTGGCACGCTCCACACCTCGAGCGCCCAGGGCACGATCAACCGCATCATCGACGCCTTCCCCACGAACCAGCAGGAGCAGGTTCGCACCCAGCTCTCCACCGCCATCATCGGCGTGGTCTCCCAGGCCCTGCTGCCGAAGATCGGCGGCGGCCGCTGCGCCGCCTACGAGGTGCTCGTGGTGGACGACGGCATCGGCAACCTGATCCGCGAAAACAAGACCTTCCGCATCAACTCGTCGATCCAGACGGGCGCCAAGAAGGGCATGCGGCTCCTCGACGACGACCTCTTCCGCCTCTGGAACGAGAAGAAGGTGACCGAGGAGGCGGTGCTCGCGAAGGCGCAGAAGGTGGACGATCTCGCCAAGCGGATCCTCAATGCCAAGCAGGGCATCTTCGACGACGAGGAAACGATCGCCCGCAAGGGCAAGGACGACAAGTAACGTGGCACAGGTTTCCAAGTAGGCCCAGGTTTCCAAGTGGGCACAGGTTTCCAAGTGGGCACAGGTTTTCAACCTGTGCATAAAACCCTCAAGACCTCTCATGGCACTCAAGCGGATCGGTCAAATCCTCGTCGACCTCGGCCTCATCGACGAGCAGCAGCTCGAGACGATGCGGGAGGAGCAGGCGTCGCGCGGCGGCGAGCTCCTCGGCCGAGTCGGCGTGTCGCTCGGCTTCTACACCGACGAGCAGCTCGGCGAGGCCCTGGCCGAGCAGTGGGGCACCACCTTCGTCACCCTCTACGACCGGACGATTCCCCCCGACGTGATCCGGCTGATCAGCGAGCCGATGGCCCAGCTCTACCGCGTCGTGCCGCTGGAGCTCAAGGGCGACCGGCTCACGGTGGCCTCGGCCGACCCGCAGAAGATCCAGATCGCCGACGAGCTTCGCACGCTCCTGGGCTACGACATCCACGTCTGCGTGGCCACCGAGCCCGAGATCACCAAGACGATCGAGAAGCTCTTCTCGTCGGAGAACGAGAGCGTGGAGTCGCTCGTCTCCGACCTCGAGAGCGACAACGAACTCGCCGCCGCCGCGGCCGCCGCCGGTAAGGAGGGCGTCACCGACCTGACGAGCGTGGAGGCCCTCGCCGAGAGCGCCCCGGTGCGGAAGCTGCTCAACATGGTGCTGTTGCTGGCGATCCGCGACGGCGCCAGCGACATCCACTTCGAGCCCTTCGAAACGGAGTTTCGCATCCGGCTGAAGGCCGACGGCGTGCTCCAGGAGATGGTGCCGCCGCCGAAGCACCTCGCCTTCGCGATCACCACCCGCATCAAGGTGATGGCCAACCTCGACATCGCCGAGCGGCGGCTCCCGCAGGACGGCCGCATCGAGCTCACCGTCGGCGGCCACCCCGTGGACCTCCGCGTCAGCGTGCTCCCCACGCTGTTCGGCGAGAGCGTGGTCATGCGAGTGCTCGACCGCGGCGTGGTCTCGCTCAATCTCGACAAGATCGGGATGGAGGAGGGGATGCTGCGGAAGTTCCGCGAGGTCTTGAGGCGTCCCAACGGCATCGTGCTGGTGACGGGCCCCACGGGCTCGGGCAAGACCACCACCCTCTACTCGGCGCTCACCGAGCTCAACGACGTCGAAGACAAGCTGATCACCACCGAAGACCCGGTGGAATACGACATCGACGGCATCGTGCAGGTGCCGATCGACTCCGAGATCGGCAACACCTTCGCGGCCTGCCTGCGGGCGATCCTCCGCCAGGATCCCGACCGGATCCTCGTGGGCGAGATCCGCGACGTGGAAACGGCCGAAATCGCGGTGCAGGCCTCGCTCACCGGCCACATGGTGTTTTCCACGCTCCACACCAACGACGCCCCCTCCACGGTCACGCGGCTCCGCGACATGGGCGTGCCGCCGTTTCTGATCACGGCCACGGTGGAGGCGATCCTCGCCCAGCGGCTGGTGCGGCGGATCTGCTCCGGCTGCCGCGAGGAGATCCTGCCGGGGTCCGACGTGCTGGCCGATCTCGAGATGACGAGCGACCAGGCGGCCGACAAGAAGTTTTACCGCGGCAAGGGCTGCGAGAAGTGCAACCGCACCGGCTACAAGGGCCGGCTCGGCATCTACGAACTGCTGATCATGAACGACGAGATGCGCGACCTGATCATCCGCAACGCCTCCACGGAGGAGCTCCGCGAGGTGGCGAAGCGGTATGGGATGGTCACGCTCCGCGAGTCGGGCATGCAAGGCATTTTCAATGGCCTGACGACCGCCGACGAAGTGATCCGCGAAACCATCCTGGATGCGTAAGCCATGCCAACCTACCTCTTCGAAGCCATCGACGCGGCCACCGGCAAGGAAATCCGCGACACCGTAGACGCGGCGAGCGAGGCCGAGGCCCAGGCCACGATCCGGTCGATGGGCTACATGGTCACGAAGCTCAAGGTCGGCAAGTCGAAGGCCGGCAAGTCGGGCGGTGGCGGCGGCAAGAAGCCGGGCCGCACGTTCGCGATCGGTGGCGTGAAGGGCAAAGACCTCACCCTCTTCACCCGGCAGCTCTCGATCCTCCAAGACGCCGGCCTGCCGATCCTCCGCAGCCTGAAGGTGCTCGCGGAGATGCAGAAGCCGGGCCGGCTGAAAAACTCGCTGCTCGACGTCTGCGACGAGATCGAGGGCGGCTCCACGCTCTCGGAGGCGATGAGCAAGAGCCCCAAGGCCTTCGACCGCCTGTATTGCAACATGATCCGGGCCGGTGAGGCGGGCGGTGCGCTCGAGGTGATTCTCCGCCGGCTTTCGGAGTTCATGGAGCGGAGCGAGTCGCTGAAGCGGAAGGTGAAGGGGGCCCTCATCTACCCGGTGGTGGTGGTCTGCGTGGCAGTCGGCATCCTCACGTTCATCATGCTGAAGATCGTGCCGCAGTTCAAAAAGATCTTCGACGACTTCGGCAGCACGCTCCCCGACATGACGCAGGTGCTGATCAACATCTCCACCTGGGTGTCGAACTACTGGTATCTGATCCCGGCGATCCCCTTCGGTTTCAACCTGATCATCAAGGCGATCAAGCTGGTGCCCTACGGCCGCTTCGGCTGGGATCTGTTCACGCTCAAGATGCCGGTGTTCGGCCAGCTCGTGGAGAAAAACATCCTCTCCCGTTCGGCCCGCACCCTGGGCACGCTGCTGGCGAGCGGCGTGCCGATCCTCGAGGCCCTCAACATCACGAAGGAGACCTCGGGCAACATGATGTTCGAGCGGCTCTTCGGCAAGGTGTCGGAGTCGATTCGCGACGGCGAGGCGATCGCGAAGCCTTTGAAGACGTATTCGGTGCCGCCGTTCAATCTCGTGGCGATGCTGTTCTGGGCGTTTTTCGTGCCCGGCATCGGCGCCCTGCTCTACATGACCCGCTACAAGCAGTCGGTCGTGGACGACCTCGTGGTGAACATGGTGGACGTGGGCGAGGAGTCGGGCGAGCTCGACACGATGCTCTACAAGGTGGCTGACACCTACGACGAGGAAGTCGCGGTGCTCACGGAGAGCCTGACGAGCCTGATGGAGCCGCTCTTGATCATCTTCCTCGGCGGTGCGGTGGGTTTCATTGTGATCGCCCTGTTCATGCCGCTGATCAAACTGATCC
>Ga0208864_1000363_pt1 | contig 15075 bp, 8 predicted proteins | sample CryBogmetaGMA05M_FD_184542 | JGI IMG/M metagenome (GOLD analysis project Ga0208864, IMG submission 184542) | Freshwater microbial communities from Crystal Bog, Wisconsin, USA - MA0.5M (SPAdes) | ecosystem: Environmental > Aquatic > Freshwater > Lake | place: Crystal Bog, Wisconsin, USA...
GTCGCCGCTCCGGCCGATGAAGAACTCGGAGCCTCCGGAGACAAAACTACCGCCGGACATGACGACGCTGCCGACCGCCTTACTGCCGCCAGACTCGTTCTTGCCGAGATACACGGAAGAGGCTGAAATCGACGCATTTCCCTCGACGGTGAGGGAGCCCACCGATCCCGCCAGGTCGGCTACGTTGAAGTCCACGGGGACGCTCACGACGGCATTGTCGCGGGCGACGAACGAGCCACTGCCGGAGTTGCCGATCGCCAGCCAGCCGGAGGTCGTGAAGGTGCTGCTGCCACCCACGACGACGCTCCCGACGGCACCGGCCGCGTTACCGATCCGTGTGCCATTGTCTGACGTGAAACTTGAACTGCCAGAGAGCACGAGAGACGCCGTCGATCCCGCACTGTCGCCGATCAGGGAGTCGCCAGCGCTGTACAGCGAGGAGTTGACGAGCGTCACTGCCTGCGTGGCACTATTCGGGGTCACGCCGCCATCCGAACCGATCGCGATGCCGGCGGCAATGACGGAAGCCCGAGTGAGTGTGGCCGTTGAGGTGACCCCGGCGTCACCCGTGCCGCGACCGACCGAGAGGAATCCCGACGCGTTCAGCGTGGCGTCGGTGACGGCCAGCACGGCGGCGGAGCCTGGCAGCCCACCCACCACCACTTCGCCGTTGAACGAACTCGTCAATCCCGCCGGACCGGTGCCGCTGCCGGCGATCGACATCGTGCCGGATCGGACCGCAAGGGCGTCGCCGCTGCCGGCTCCCACGGATATCGACGATCCGGTGAGCCGGAGCGTGCCGGAGCCCGACTTGATCAAGGCCGCCGTGCCCGACACGTTGCCGGAGAACGTCAGTGTCGTGGCGGGATTCAACACATCGATCGCGCCGCCGCTCGTGCCAGACGTCGTGAATCCACGGTTCGTCGTGGCGGTCGCCCCGGTGTAGGCAAGTGTTCCGCCGGCCAGGACGAGATTCGCCGCCGACGCCGACGAAGCCCCGATCGGGCTTGCCGACCCGCCGTTGGCGAGCGTCGCAACCGCGAGCTGGCCGCCGGCAATCGTCGTCGCGCCGGTGTAGCTGTTGGCCGTAGCGATTGTCGCAGTCCCCGAGCCCTGCTTGACGAGCGCCGCCGTGCCAGAAATCGCTCCCGTGCCGGTGAACGTGTAGGCCAGCGTCGAGTTGTCGATCGTGACCGACGACGGGCTGACGGCGGCGGCCACGACAACGTTGCTCGTACCGGCAGCCGCATCGTTAAACACCGCGGCATCACCGTTGGCGAACGTCGTGGTCGTGGAGGGCGGGATGAGCCAGTTGGCCGTCGTTCCTACGTTCCAGGTGCCGTTGGACGTCCCGGAGGCCAGACCATTCCACTGTCGGGCGGCAAAGCCCGTGATGTTCAGGAAGATCGTCGAGCCGTTGTCGAGCAGCGATGCGGTGTAACCGGTGATCGGGCTGAGCGTGTAACTTCCGGCTCCAGATTTCGAGCCGTACTGGATCAAAGGAATCTGGCCAAGGGTGGGCTGCACCCCAGAAACGGTGAGCGTGACCGGTCCGCTCGCAGAAAGTCCGCCGAGGACGTTCAGCGGAGCCAGCGTCGGGTTGCCGAACGTGCCGAAATCAAAGACGATCCCGGTCGTGCCCGTCATCGCGAGCGACGCGGCCGAGAGCTGCGTCCCCGAACCACTCACCATCACGCCGAGTTTCGTGTTGTTTGCCAGCGAATACGCCCCGCCGGCGAGGCTCGCTGTCTGCACCGTCAGTTGGCCGGCAGCCACCGCCGTCGGGCCGGTGTAGGTGTTGAGACCGGTGAGTGCCAGCGTGCCCGAGCCGAGCTTCGTGAGCCCGCCGCCACCGCCGTCGGCGAGCGACTGGCCTACCGTGATAGCCTGCCCGTTGGTGTCGAACGTTACACCCCCAGGAAGCACCACGGCGTTGTCGAGGCCGGTGAGGAACGTCGCCCCCGTCGCCCCCGCGGCTGCCTTGATCGTGCCGCCGTTGAAGGAGGCCGTCGCGGTGCTGCCGGCTCCCTTGCGGATCATCGCGGTCTCCAGGCGGCCGCCGTTGAGTTCCAGCGCGCCCGTGCCGGGCGAGGCCTCGTCTGGATTGCCCGGATTGGCCGCATTGGCGGCAAGCACGAGGCCAGACGTACCCGTGATCACGACCGCGGATCCCGACATTGTCAGCGTGCCGGTGCCGTTGCGGCCCACCACAAACGCCCCGGACGGGTTGCTCAGCGAGAGCGTACCGCCGCTGATCACAACCGCCGCCGTCGAGTTGGCACCCTTGGCGATGTACACGGCACCGCCAGCCGCGGAGGCCGCGTTCTGGATCGTCATCGTGCCCGATGACGTGTAGCGGTCGGCGACGTTGAGATCGTAGGTGACGTTCATCGAGGCCCTGTCGGCCAGCGTCAGGCTGCCACCGCCGAAGTTGCCCACCGCCGTGTAGATCGAGGCGTTCACGCGGCCGTCTCCGCCAACCGTCATGGTGCCGCTCGAACCGGCGCCCTGGCCGATCAGCAACCGGGCTGCGCTCACCGTGGATGATCCAATCGTGGTCAGCGAACCGCGGCCAAGGTCACCCACATAGAGTCCGTCGCCCGCAGCAAGCGTGCTCGACCCCCCAAGCGTCGCGGTCCCAACCGCATTCGCCGCGTTGCCAAGGATCAGGTTGCCACCGGTCGCGAAACTGGACGTCCCCAGCACGGAAAGCGTGGCCGTTGAGCCGTCGCTATTCCCTACAAGCGCCTGGTTGGCGATCGAGACGGTGGAGTTGGTCATCGCGAAGGTCTGCGACGCCGTGATCAGGAACCCGTTGTCGTAGCCCATCCGGAGGTTCGAGGCCTGGACGGCCGCGTTGGAGAGCGTGACCGAAGCCGTGTCACCCAACAGCCCCTGGCCGTGGCTGACCGAAAGCCAGCCGTTGACGTTCAGCGTTGCATTCGACACCTCGAGCGCCGCATTGCTGTTGGCGACCGAGCCCACCCGCATCTCGCCGGCGACCGTGTTGGTCTGGCTGGCGGCCGAACCACCTGGGCCCGCGAGCCGTAGCGTCCCGGAACCCACGGCGACAGCGTAGGCCGAGGCATCGGAGCCGAGCGTGTTGGCAGAGCCTGACAGAGCGAGCGTGCCTGGGCCGATCTTACTGAACTGGCCTGCCGAGGCGGCCACGTTGCCGGAGAAGGTGAGCGTCGTGCCTGCCTGGGCGACGTCGATCGCGCTGTTCGATCCGCTCACGGAGTAGCCGCGGTTGGTCGAGGCTGTCGAGCCGGCATAGCGCAGGCTGCCACCGGCGAACACCAGATTCGATGCGTCGGCCGACGCGGCGCCGATCGCGCTCGGCGAGCCGGCATTGGCAACGATCGAGATCGACGTCGTGCCTCCCTCCAACCGCGTGACGCCCGTGTACCCATTGACCGTGTTGAGCGAGAGCGATCCCGCGCCCGACTTGGTGAAGCCACCCGTGCCGTTGATGGCTCCCGAGCCACCGAGGCTGTAGGCCTTCGAATCGTTGGCAAACGTGGTCGCCCCGGGCAGCACCGTGGAGTTGAGCTGCACGTCGGTCGAGCCGGCTGCGAGATCGTTGAACAGGGCAGGGTTGCCGTTTTGAAACGTTGTGGCCGAGCCCGTGAGCGTGTTGACCCAGTTGGCCGTCGAGTTGACGTTCCAGACGCTGCTCACCGATCCGTCCCAGCGGGGCAGGGCGACGCTCGTGACCACGAGGTCAATCGATTTGTTCGCCGTGTTGTTGGAGAGGGTTGCCAGCACGCCGGCGGGAAGGGAGCCGAGCGTGAAGCTGTAGGTGCTGAGACTGCCGTACTTCACCAGCGGGATCGTGCCCACCGTCGGCGCCGAGCTTGCGAAGTTGATCACCGAGGCCCCGGACGTGGTCAGCGCTCCCGATACGTTGAGTGGGGCGAGCGACGGGTTGCCGAACGAAGCCAGGTCGATCGTCAGCCCCGACGACGAGCCGAGCGTCAGGGCCGAGGTCGTAAACTGCGTGTTAAGGCCGCCCGCCACAGTGACGCCGAGCGTGGCTGAGGCGCTGAGGGTCACGGACCCGCCGCCCGTGGCCGCCGTGGTCACGACGAGCTTGCCCTGGTTCACCGACACAGGACCCGTAAAGGTGTTGGCTCCGGTCAGCGAGAGGTTGCCGGCGCCCTGCTTGGTGAAGCCGCCGGAGCCGGAGAGCAGTTGCGGGATCGTGACGGTGTAGCCCTGCGTATCCACCACAGCGCCACCAGCCGCGATCGACGCCGAGGCCACGCCCGACATGAAGGAACTCTGGTCGGCACGAGCTGCCAGCGTGCCCCCGTTGAAGACGAACACCGTGTTGGCAGCCCCGGCGCCCACGGTGATCTGATTGGCCCGCAGCGTGCCGCCATTGAGGTTGACCGTGCCGCTGGTCGTTGCCCCCGCCTTACCGAGCACGAGGTTCGACGTCCGCACCTCACCAGAACCCGACAGGTTCAGCGTGCCCTTGCCGCCCGAGTTGGCACCAACCGCCAAGTCGCCCACCTGCACATCCACGAGGCCTCCGGATACGTTGATCGTGCCATTGCCGGTGCCGCCCGTGCCGGCCTCGAGATCGCCGGAGCCCGTCTTGCGGACCACGCCGCCCGTCACGTTCAGCGTGCCAACGCCCCCTTCACTGCCAACGGTGGCCGCCACCGCCGGTGCGAGCGTTCCTGAGGAGAGGTCGTAGACGCCGACACCGTTCGCTCCCCAGGCCCCGATCTGGAGTTGTCCGCCCGTGATGCTCACGACACCACCGGTCTGCGTGACCTCGCCGCGGCCGTTGAAGTCACCGAGCATCAGGTTGCCGGAGCCGCCCTTGGTGAAGGTGCCCCCGGAGATGGCGAGCCGCCCGGTGCCGCCACTGCTGCCAAACTTCGTCCAGTTATTGACGCTCATGGTTGAGCCGGCCGTCATGGTGATGGTGCCAATGATGCTGGCCGTGCCGCTGCTCCGCTGCCCCACCACGAGCTCATTCGATGCGATCGTGAACGCACCACCGGCGAGGTTCAGCGTGCCCTGCGATGACGCCGTGCCCGACCCGGCGGTCTGGCCGATGTAGACCGTGGCTCCCGAATCGTGGGCATAGGTGCTGCCGGCGTTCACGGTCATGGTGCCGCTCACGCCCCGCGTGCCGCTCCCGACGCCCACGTAGAGTTCGCCCGACGTCGTGTGGCGGAGCGTCGATGAGCCGTCGATCACGAGCGAACCGTTGCCGACCGCTGTCGCGGTCGTCTGCGTCCGACCCACGTAGGAGATGCCCGTCGTGGTGGAGGTGCCGCCGCCGGTGATCAGGAGCGTGCCGTCGCCGTCCTGTCCGATCGCATACCGCGAACCGGCGGATGTCCCTGCGAGCGTGAGTGTCGCCGTGCCGCCATTGCGGATGACCGCATTGTCTGCAGTGCCGGGCACCGTGCCCGTGCTCCAGTTGCTGCCCGTCGTGAAAGCGCCGGAGCCGGTCACGATCCACGACACGTCCGCAGCTCGCACAGGAACGGCAGCGATCCCGCCGACGATCGCGATAGCCGAGCAAACCCTGTGCAGCCATCGATGACCACGGGCGAAAACGGCGCAGTGGCAGAAAACGTTCATGGGGAGTGACGGACGGCAGTCCGATCCAAGAGAAGACAGACTAGAGAAAACAGACTAGTGCCAGCGAAAGACCGATCGCTGGACGTTCCCTAAAGAATCAGATTAGGGGTGCCAAACCGAATCGTCAAGTTTTATTCAGGTGGCCAATCGGCTCACTGCGGCTCTGTGTTTTGAGGGAGCAGTGTGCTTCGCATCCGCTCGTAGGACGCGGAAAACCTGCCCCCTTTCAGCATTTCCTCCGCGATAAGTGCCTCGGCCGCCCGGCGATCGCCGATTTTCGCGTAGGAAAGCACGAGCGCCTGGTCGCAGGCCACGAGATCCTCGGCCGTGAGCCGCTTCCTGGCGGCCACAAGGTAGGGGATGGCATCGGCCCATTCGCCTCGGATTTGATGCAGGCGGCCGCAGTACCGTTCGGTGAGGCCAGTCTGGGAATAGCCTCGTTTGAGGAGAAATCGACCCTGCTCGAGGGCCTTCTCCGCGAGGCCCAGATCTTCCTCGGAGAGCCCGCCCAAGAGTTTCTCCCGACAGGCCAGCGTGAAGTACACATATTCGAGGTACCAGGACGTGTAGTCAGGAACCTGCTTTTGGGCGATCGCGTAGAGACGCTGGGCGTCGGCCACCTTGTTCTCCCGCATCATCACCCGCGCGATCATTCCGGTGATCGGCCGCAGGCCACCGGCATGCGGCCGCATCGTCTGCCATTCGCGGGCGGCCTCCCGCACGGCGGGCGACATGGCCTCCTCGGCTTCACGGCAGGCACCGTCAAACCGGGCGAAGGCAGCCGCGTTGCCGCGCTTCATGAACGGCACGCCGAAGAGCAGGCGGAGCGTGTGGTTGACGCGATAGTCGTCATATTCATTGGTGCCGAGCCGCGTGGCGTAGGCCTGCCAGTCGTCGATCGCAGCGGCCGCCTCGGGTGCCACGCGAAGCGGCTCGGGCAGTGCCGCCATGCTGTCGATCACGGCCCGCGCGACCTCGGCCTGCCCGCGAAGCGTCAGGTGCACGTGGTCGTCGAGCAGATCCCAGCCGATGCCACCGTCGGGGCTCGCCTCCCGAAACCGCCCGGCGACGTCGCAGAAGATGGCGTCGTGGCTGGCGGCGGCGGCGTGGATCGCCTCCTCGGTGGCCGTGATCGGCCGCCAGGGCATCGTGTCGAGATCGCGGGCGGCGATGAACTCGGTGCGGGCGGCCACACGATCGCCGGCCTTGGCAAGTTCCAGCCCGCGGGCAAACCGGGCCGCCGCGTCGCTCCCCTCGCCCAAGGGCGCCAGGCCCGACTCGTTGCTCGCCGTGGTGCAGACGATCGCGGGGATTCCGGCACGTTTCGTGATGTCGAGCATCCTGCCCAGGTGCGTCTCCAGGTTGCGGGCGGCCGCCTGCCGCAGGGGCGAATCGGCCGGGATCACCGTCTTGCCGATCATCTGCTCCATCAGGGTGCGGCTCTCGTCGGCCTTACCGCGGACGATCCCCTCGGTCGCCTGGACCAGCGCCAGCCCGCGGATGGCCCGCATCCAGGGGAGGGCCCAGGTGGGAAGCGTGCCGAAGGAGTTGATCGAAGCCACGCCGTAGGCCCCGAAGAACTCGTTGTTGCCCACGTAGAAAACGACGAGGTCCGGCTCGTAGCGGACCGCATCATCCACCATATAGACGAGCGGGAAGCTCGCCACGGCCGTCGTGCCGAGGCTGATCACCTCGACCGTCCTATCGGGCCAGGCATCGGACAGCATCTCCTGGAGGAACGACTGCATCGAGAGGTTGCGGGGCTGCGGGTAGCCCTTGGCCGCCGATTCACCCACGATGAAGATCCGCACGGTCGCCGGCTTCGGCAGCAGGAAGTTCGTCTCCTCGGCGTAGCCCGGCCGGGTCGGGTTCGCGAAGAAGTAGGGCTTCGAGGCAGCCGGCTCGACGAGGGCCACGGTCGCCCCGGACGGGAGCGTACCGGCGGTTCGTAGGAATGGCGGATAGCCGCCCCAGCCGAAGAACCGCAGTCCGCCCTCCGCCAGGCCCAGGGCCACCAACGGCAGCGCGAGCGTGATCGCCATGAACAGCCGCCGCTTCCAGGCGGGGAGCGGTTCGGCAGCGGCGCCTGGCGGCAACGGCAACGGTTTTCTGGAACGCGACATCGACTGCCGATTCTAGAGCGTATCTCGGATAGATGTCGCGAAGAATCGATAAACCTGGCGGGTAGGCGAGGGGGTCGGCGAACGCTCGAGGAGCCTTGGGCGTATCCTCGCCCTGGCGACGAGACTTTTGCCGCCCCCGAGCCGGAGACCCACGGATCTCGGATGCGATCTAGAACTGCCGCGAGGGATCGTGCGAGGGAGCCGGGAGAGGCTGCCAGAGGGAGGCCCCGGGAGCCGGCCGGCGGAGGCCGAGCCGGTCGCGGCCTGCAAGCCGCGCCGCGAGGCCCAGCGGCGTGACCACGAGGAAGTAAACCACCGCGAGCGCGAGCGTGCCGATCACCGTGCCCACGACGAACACGAAGCCCATCCAAAGCCAGTAGGCAGGCAACCCCAGCCGCGTGCCCGTGCCAGCGGTGACGAGCGAAAAGAGACCAAACCCCCAGAGCCACGGCGCCAGCCCATGGCCGGCACGAAACACGCCCCAGTCCACGAACTGGAAGAGCGACCCCGACACCGCCAGCGCCGCGGCGACGGTGACCGCCCAGCGACGAAGCTCAGCGGGGGACGGCTGCCAGGTGATCGTGATCATGGCCAGTGATTCAAAAAAGCAGGGGGTTCAAAACAGCGTGTAGATCAGCGGGGCAGCCTGCGTGCCGCCGAGGATGATCAGGGCGCCGGCGAGGAGCAGCACCACGATGATGGGGGCCAGCATCCAGGCCTTGTTGGCCCGCACGTAGTCGAAGAGTTCGGTCAGGAAGGAGCGGCGGCGCATAGGGAGGGCTCCAGGAGAATCCGTCGAGCGTGTTTTATACGCGTTCTCACTCAGCCTTGCGCGGCTGTACGTCCAAGCCCAACGCCGTGAGGCGTGGGGGGACCCGCCGCCAGACGCCGCGTCCAGTGTGGTGCGCCCGCGGCCTCACGGCCGGTCGGCTTTCACTCGCCACACACTCGAACGCGAGGATCATGTGTGATCCGTATCAGTCGGGGCGGAACGATTGCTTGTAGGACTCGGCGCCCGCCAGCGGCGGCTGGGCCGCCTTGCGGAGGAGCCGGTTGCCGAGCACGAGCACGTCCATATCGGTGAACATGAAGCAGCGATAGGCGTCGGCGGGATCGTGGACGATCGGCTCGCCGCGGATGTTGAAACTCGTGTTCGCCAACACCGGGCAGCCGGTCCGGCGGGCGAACGCGTCGAGAATAGCATGGAACCGCGGCGCCCTGACGGCATCGACGGTTTGCACGCGGGCCGACCCGTCGACGTGCGTCACGGCGGGGATCGGTCCACGGACGTCGCGGAGCCGGGCGATGCCAACCTCGCGGGAACCGCCGGCGGGCGGACCGCCGTCGATTACCGACGCGACGAGGAGCATGTAGGGACTCTCGGCGGCGAGGTGGAAGAACTCGCCCTCGCGGCCGGCGAGCACGGCGGGCGCGAACGGCCGAAACGACTCCCGAAACTTGATCGCGAGGTTGAGCCGCCGCTGCATGTCGGCCGCCCGGGGATCGGCAAGGATGGAGCGATTGCCGAGCGCCCGCGGGCCAAACTCCGCCGCCCCGGCGAAGTGGCCCACGATCCGGCCGGCGGCGAGCTCTGCAGCCACGGCCTCGGCGAGGGCGGGCTCGGTGGCGAACGTCTCGGCAACACCGCCGTGGCGGGCAATCGCGGCGTCGATCGCCGCCGCGTCGAACTCCGGCCCGAGCAGCGATCCCCGTTGGGCGTCGTCCGTCTCGGCGACCCGCGGATGACCGAGATGGTTGAACCAGTGGGCGAGCGCCGCCCCGAGGGCGCCGCCCGCATCGCCAGCCGCGGGCTGGATCCAGAGTCGCTCGAACGGCCCCTCGCGGAGCAGCCGCCCGTTGGCCACGCAGTTGAGGGCCACGCCGCCAGCGAGGCAGAGGTTCGGCATGCGAGTGCGGGCATGAACGTGCCGGCCCATCCGCAGGACGATCTCCTCGAGCACCTTCTGGATGCTGGCGGCGAGGTCCATCTCCCGCTGAGTGAGCGGGCCTTCGGGATGGCGGGGCGGGCCGCCGAAGAGCCGGTTGAACCGCGTACTCGTCATCTTCAAGCCCGCGCAGTAGTCAAAGAACCGCTGGTCGAGCCAGAACGAGCCGTCGTCGCGAAGATCAACGATCTCCCGCAGGATCACGTCGGCAAACCGCGGGTCGCCGTAGGGGGCAAGGCCCATCAGTTTGTATTCGCCCGAGTTCACCCGAAACCCGCAGAACAGCGTGAAGGCGCTGTAGAGCAGGCCAGGGGAGTGCGGAAACCGCATCTCAGCCTCGAGCCGGATCTGATTCCCGTGGCCGGTGCCCCAGGTGGCCGTGCTCCACTCGCCGACGCCGTCGAGCGTGAGGATCGCCGCCTCGTCGAACGGGCTTGGGTAGAAGGCACTCGCCGCGTGCGACTCATGGTGCGTGGCGAAGAGGATCGGGCCTGAATAGTCGCCGCCGAGCCCCTTGTCGATCTCGCGGGGAAGGTGAAGCTTTCGCTGCAGCCACTGCGGCATCGCCTTCACAAACGCCGGGAATCCGCGGGGTGTGAAGGCGAGGGCCGATTCCAGCAGCCGCTCAAACTTGATGAGCGGCTTTTCGTAGAACACGACCGCATCGAGATCGGCGGCCGCGATTCCGGCCTCGGCAAGGCACCACTCCGCCGCGAGTTTCGGGAAGGCGTCGTCGTGCTTCGTTCGCGTGAACCGCTCCTCCTGGGCGGCCGCGACGATCCGCCCGTCGCGAACGAGCGCCGCCGCGCTGTCGTGGAAGAACGCCGAGATGCCGAGGATGTTCACGTCGATGGCGGGTTCAGGGCGAGAAAAGCAAGAACCCCGGACCGGCGTGCTGCCGATCCGGGGTCCTCAGGTGGTGGTGATGCTTTCGTCGATCAGCCTCGTCAAGCGTTCCGCGAGCGGCGGCGAATCAGCCGCCCTGCGACAGCCGCACCGGCGATTCCGACAGCCGCCATCGTGGAGGGCTCGGGGACTGCCGTGAGGGTGTAAGAGTTCAGACCGGGGCCGGAGAAGGCCAGCGGCTGCGACGTGTAGCTCTCGCCCCAGCTCGTGACCGACACGTTCGGGTTGGCAAGCGAGTCGATCGCAGTGTCATTGTTGCCGCCGCCCGACGAATAGGCGTCGAACGAGATTGAATCACCGAGGTTGAGGCCGAGCGACGCCAGCGGAACCGAGTAGTTGATATCGCTGGTCGAACCGGCGGTGAACGAGTAGCTGCCGAGCGAGGCAGGGCCATTCCAATTCGAGCCGTCGTACGACCAGAGTTGCGAGCCACCGCCGCCGTCAACCCATGAGCCGATCCAGTAGTTCATGCCGATCGGCGAGCCAGCACCCGTCGGCGTCACCGACATGTTGATCGGGCGGCCCCAGCCGTTGCCCGTGATCGTGCCGTTGGTCTTGTAGTTGGAGATGCCGATCATGAACTTACCCCAGTTGGTGGAGCCTACATCCCCGTTGACCGTGAGCTTGAAGTTGATGTCGGTGGCGGTGTTGGTCACCTCCATACCAAGGATGTCGAGGGTGCCGCCTCCGGTCGAAAGGCCGGCGTCAATGTCGCCGGCGGGATCGGAATAGGGAGACGTGGTGCCCTGGGCACCGAAGGCAGCCGAGCCGAGAGCGAACACGGCGATCGCGACGGCCAAGGCGAATGAGGACTTCATGGGTTGCACTCCAAAAAAACGAAAAACATCACCAGGGCGGCCGATCGACCACCCCCACCTGTCGGAATAACTCATGCAAGTGCTGTGCCGAACCTCACCAAAATGGTGATTTTTTCACTTTTCAGCCATTTTAAGAGGAAAACAGTGCCTCGGCATGGGGGACCCATGGAGCCCAATTCCCAGGAATGGCGAACCCGTTTCCCACTTGTTGCGAAACGCTTTCGCAGTTATTGCGAAATGATTTCGCAAATTGTGCGAAAATCGTTCTTGGGAATGGCGGAAACCAGCCACTGCCCACGAGGCCACTGCGGGATTTACCGGCGGGACCTGGGGGCTCACTCGCTCGTGAGAAAGAGCGGGAGTTCCTGCGTGCCAGACTGCAGGGTTGCCCGGAGCGGCGACTCCGCCCGGTCGGCGTAGCGCTGGGGGGTCACGAGCGGCCTGATGCCGTCAGAGATGGGTCCCGGGCCCGGTTGGGAGTCAGTGGCAGCGGGTCCGTTGGCCGCCACGGTCACGACGTACTCGCCGGGGGGCAACCCTGCCGAGGCCCCGGTCTGGACGGCGTAGCGACCATCCTGGCCAATCGCCGCATAGCCCGTCGGCCCCCCAGACGCCGGCGTGAAGGTGACCACGCCGGTCGGCAAGGGCTTCCCGTTGAGCGTCACGAGACCGCCCACGTCGGCTCGCCGGGTGCAGCCGGCGGCGGTCAGCATCGCCGCCAGAACCAGACCACGGGTTCCAAACCGACCCCAGTGCCGGGCTTTCCACCACCGGGCTTTCCCAGAGAGGCGTTCAGTTTGAAACGAGTGCTGATACGGGCTCATGGTCGTTTTCCTGCCGGCTGCGGTTCGAGGGCCAGGTCGATCTCCTGAGTCCCAGGCTTGACCGATGCTTTCAAGGGCGACGTCTTGACGTCGGCGTACTTCGGCGGCGTGAGCAGCGGCATGATTCCCTCGCGGCCCACCTTGAAGCCCATCTTCGCCGCCTCCTCAGGGGTGGCGTTGGCGGCCACGGTGACCGTGTAGTCGCCGGGAACAAGGCCTCGTTCGGCGCCCGTCTGCAGGGCGTAGCGGCCGTCGGCGGCCACGTTGCCGTAGGCCGATGGCCCGGCACTCACCGGCGTGAAGTTGACGACTCCTGATGTCAGCGGCTTGCCGCCGAGCGTCACGGCACCCGCCACCTTGGCCGCGTGCTTGCTGCATCCGCACGCAAGCATGCATGCGGCAGCCACGAGCAACGGGAATCCGGGGAAGACGCGGCTCATTCCGACCCCGTCGAATCGCTACGACCCTTCGTCGAGAGGGCGATGTAGGCATCCATGTCGATCGTCTCTTGCGTGAAGCGAACCGAGCCATCGGCCCTGGTGAAGTTCGCACCGCCGGGATGCAGGCTGCGAAACCCGCGGACATTCCACCAGTTCTGCGGAACCGGCGGCTGCGGCAGGTAGTTCAGGGGCACGTTGCATGCCGCCCAGTCGCCATCGGCATAGAGCGACACGGCGTGGTGGTCGTGGGCATAGACGGCCTCTCCGATCAGGAGCGTCTTGCTGGCTCCGTCGGTGATGTCCTTGATCCTGATCGGATGGAGGTAGGCATTGCGCCAAAAGATTCCCTTGCACGGCGTGTTGCCCGTGTTGTTGTGGCAGTCGATCGCCTGCTTCGGCTCGTCGTCGTGCCGCGGCCAGATGCTGCCGTAACTTCCGCCGACCTTCGTCGCCCCGAGCACTCCCTTGTAACTCGTGATCGAGACTTCGGTGCCCTGCATGGACTGATCCATGTAGGGGCCCGTGACGCCGTTGATGTCCACCTTCCAGAGCTGCGCCGCCTCGCCGTCCGTGGGACAGGCGAGGGCCGGCATTGAAGCACGGAGCTGCGGCTTGACGAGCGCCAACCCACGGTTGTCGTAAATGTTTCCCTTGGCCGATAAAGCAAGTTGGTCGAACAAGGCCGACTGCTCGAAGAACGGCAATGTCTCGAGAATCCAGCCGCGGCCGGTGCAGCCGGCGCCCTGCACGTTGCACGCGTTTGCGGCGCCCCCTTCGCCCCACTGCGACACGCTCGTGGGAAACCGCTTCTTCGCGTCGTGGTGGGTGAGGACGGCGAGTCCGAGTTGCTTGAGCTTGTTACTGCACGACGAGCGGCGGGCGGCCTCGCGAGCCGTCTGCACCGCCGGGAGCAACAGGCCGATCAGCGTAGCGATGATCGCGATCACCACGAGGAGTTCGACGAGTGTGAAACCATTGGTCGATACAAAACCATGGGCCGATACAACCTGGCGTCCGCGAAGCCGCCGAGTGTGTGCGCTGATCATGAGTGCGCCTCCTTCCGGCGATGCCATCGTGCTACGAAGACACCCCCCAGGGCGACCAGACCCGCCAAGCCAAACGGTGTCGGCTCCGGCACGGGCGCAACGCGCACGGCGGAAGACGAGGACGAGTTGTAGAACCCAGCGTCAAACAGCCCCGTGTTGATGAAGGCGGCCGCGTCGAGGATGTCGACCACTCCATCGGATCCGAAGTCACCCTCTTCCCATACGGCGGGCAGACCGGCGTCGAACTTTCCCGACACCAGAAAGGTCGACGCGTCCAAAATATCGACAGCCCCGTCCACGTTGGCATCACCCGGTGCCGCGACGGCCACGAAGAACGACCCGTCGGGGCGTGCCACCCACCCCACCTCCCGCGACTCGCCAGCGGCCACGAGCGATGCGGCCGCCGAAGAGCGGATACCGCTCGCGCCGGTCCAACTTCCGTCGCCACGGCCTGCCCCAAGCGCCGCCACCAGCGACTCTGACGTGATGCCACCGGCCGCGATCGACAGCCCACCGGCATTGATCTCGACCACGCCTCCTGCAACCGACAGGCCGGCGATCTCCGCGACGATGCCATCCGCAACCTCGAGCCTTCCTCCGCTCACCGTCGTGCGACTCGAGGCGAGCGCCGACGAATGCTCCACCCGGAGGATGCCGGCCTGCACGCCCGTGGCCCCGCTGTAGGAGTTGGCGACCGTCATGACGGTCGAACCCGAGCCCATCTGCACGAACGAGCCGCCGCCGGTGATCGGCGTCGTGACCGCAACGCGGTTGTTGCGATTGATCGCCAGCACACCCCCGGCATCGACCCTGATCGTGCCGTCGACGCTGCCCGTCGCCCCGCCGTTGCCAAGGGCCAACGTGCCGGCCGAGACTACGACCGAACCGGCGATGGCCGTCGAGGCCGAGAGCGTCAGCCGCCCCGGGCCCGTCTTCGTGAGGCCCCCGGTCGAGACGACGCGGGTCCCGAGCAGAGCATGGGACCCATCGGCGACATCCACCTCGCGGCCCGTGGAACCTGTGCCTCCAAGGACGATCGTGCCGGCGCCCGTGATCGTGGCCAAGCCCGTGGTGCGGAAGTCGAGGCCGCCTGACGCCAGCACGCTCCCTGACACCGTGGCGACCACGCCCACTCCGCTGAACGTCGCCTTGCTACCGGGCACCAGCGGCATCGCCAATGACGCATCGGTCACCGCGCCCCGCCACGCGAGTCCCGCCGTCGCCCAGGTCCCCGAACCACCGATCACGCCGTCGTTGCCGGTCCAGGAGAGCGCGGCCGGCACCCCCGCCGTCGGAGCCACGCCGAACCGCTGCTGGGCCATCTGCACATCGCCATCGTCGATCGCACCATCGACGTCCAGGTCG
>Ga0208864_1000367_pt1 | contig 14963 bp, 13 predicted proteins | sample CryBogmetaGMA05M_FD_184542 | JGI IMG/M metagenome (GOLD analysis project Ga0208864, IMG submission 184542) | Freshwater microbial communities from Crystal Bog, Wisconsin, USA - MA0.5M (SPAdes) | ecosystem: Environmental > Aquatic > Freshwater > Lake | place: Crystal Bog, Wisconsin, USA...
CAAGAGTCTCCATGTCCGCTATCCAAGCATCAAGGATCTCGAGTTCGTCGTACGCGAAGAATCCATCCGAGATGAGAGCCGTATAGAGGGTTCTGAGATCGGCGAGAACGCTTTCCGCAGTGCCAATGATGGGAGTCGCCTCTAGCACCAGCACAAACCGCTCGTACCCGTTGTACCCCTCGATTTCATCACGGAAGTCGCGCATCAGGTCGTGCTCGTTGCGGTCTTGGAAGACTGTCGCGGAGGTGATCACTAATTGGGCGTCAAGCCCCGGAAAAAGCCGCTGGGCGATATATGACCTCCAGATGTCCGTCATCCGGAAAGAGCAGGTGGCGGGGAGATACATCAGCGGCAGGAGTGCAATGGGCCAAGTCGTTGCCTGGCTATTGAAAGGTGTCCAAGACCCGGCGGGCACCAGCAGTGGAGGCGCCACATCAAATGTGATGTCTGAAGTATCCGGGGCCGTGAGGCGGTAGACCGCGTCAACATCTGGGTCGCCATCGGCTACCGCTTGAAGCACCATAAGGCCACTAAATTCTTCGGGCGTGGTGTCTGATGACGAGCGCGACTTAACGATCAAATTGAGTGGAAAACCACGCGGCCAAACGTGGCGATCAGTGAAATACGAGTAGATGTTGATGAAACGACTTGGACCGCTAGGAGACCTACCACATACGGAAGCCGGAGCCTCGTCGAAAAAAGAGGCGTATGGATCGTTGTCATCGTCTGTCTCACGTATCCAGGTGGCTCCGGTAGATGCTGCTGCAAGGTACCCGATCATTTTGCGCGTGTAGCTGTTAGACCTAACGACTTTCGGCAGGACGAATACCGTCTCTGGAGCATCCTCAACTCCGAAGTACGTTACCCCGGGGCACTGCCAGCCCCTTGGACTCTTGCGGTCCCCGACCACGAAGAACGACGAGCCGTCGACGAGACATTGCGCAGCTATAGCTTTGACTCCAATGGAAGGAGCCTGGATCGTTGTCACGACGTACGCAAGGCTCATGAATTTTCCACGTCCTTGAGGTGCGAAACTACGTCCATTCGTCGAGTTTAGTCAGAAAAGGTACTCCGGTAAGTCACGTTAGCAGCGGAATGTCAAAGTAGTCTCTGAATGAAGTCTCGAACAGTTCTACTCACCGAGATAATCCCTGAAAGGGGAATAATAAATAAAAATTGCGAGCCCGAACGGCTTGGGCTCATTTCACGGACGGGTCCGGGGCTTTCTGTAAGGAGACACGAAGCCTATGAGAAATGGTCCTTCGCACGATTGAGAGAGCAACTCGTCCTAGCCCGTCAAACCCTGACCAAACAATATCTTTTTGTGAAGTGGTAAACGCGTCTTTCTGCACCACCGGTAGAAATATGAATTGTTTGCGGAGGACTCAATGATTTGTCCTTGAAAGCTTGCGGTAGCCAGCAGACGGGTTGAACTGCCTCTCAGCAGAAATGACTTGTGAGGACAACAAATTTCGCACCAAGAGGGATAATGCCCAGCAGAAATTGTTCCTATAGGAATGAGTTTGAGTGAGGCGCACCGCATTTGCAGTAGTCACATCAATGAGTTCGCAAGTCTTCGCAAGTGGTGCGCAATTAGTCTATCTCATTCTTGTGAGTAGGCTTTTGAAGCCTCAAGATTTTGCTTTGTTTGCCGTCGCTGGTGTTCTTACCACGTTGGGTAATACACTTGTGTTAACTAGTATCGGTCGTTCCGCAGCGAGGCGACAAGACGATGACCTTACAGGTGATCGATCACTCCTAACGGCAAGTTTGATTCTTGGATTGACTGTGACTTTGATAGTCGTAGCCTCCGCATACCCAATCGCAGCCCTTTGGCGACTCCCTGAAGCCACCAAGTTGACACTACTGTTGAGCCTACAAATTCCACTAATCTCCATGATAGGTGTTCAAGCAGGAATCCTCCGGCGTCTTGGCAAAATTAAACTTTATGCACAAGTGCAGATAGTCAGCTCAATCTTCGGTGTCGTGGTCGGGATATTTGCCTGTGTGCTCATCAGATCAAGTTCGTCACTTGCCTATCAACCACTTGCAACTGCCGCAATCGCGGTCCTGATCCCAATTTTCAAGCTTGGTCAAAGAGCGCTTCCTGGCAAACTCACCGTTCACTCGAGCCAAGACTTACGGTTTGGAATACGGTCGGGCTTGTCGGGAATGGCGGTATTCTTGCCCTATCTATTTCCTCAGTGGGCCATTTCGACAGTCCTGGGTCCGACCGTTTTGGCAAACTGGAATCGAGCGACGCTTGTCGGGCAGGTGCCAATTGATCTGACCAACAAATCTTTAGCTACCGTTGTTTACCCATACTTTCGCCACCATAAGAATTCGGATTCGCGTGTATCTCATTTATGGACCAGGATGCTGTGCGCCTGTTCGCTCATTGTTTTTCCATCTCTGGGACTAGTTCTCTCACTGGTTCCGTCGGTAGTGACTTTCTTATTAGGCAACTCATGGTTGTTAGCAGCCCAGATGGCACCTTGGCTTGTGGCCTACGCGTTGGTGACCCTTCAAGCATCACTACTGGGCAATGCACTTGAGTCAAGTAGCAACTTCAAAAGCCTCTGGGTAGGTCAACTTATGGCTGCTGGAGTCTTGATAGCAACGTCAATGCTCGTATGGCCGTTGCATAGTTGGATTCCGGTCGGTGTCGCCTTGGTCACTTCAGCTATCCTTTCCCACACTATTCAATTGGCAATGGCTGCACAGGCGAACCTAGTGAATGTGAAAAATGTGGCCATTTGCTACTCGATGGCACTTGCGATCTCAAGTTGCCTTTTCTGCGTGGTACAAGTAATTCTTTGGGCCACGCTAACCCCGGTCGCGACTTGTGTCCTAATAGCGGCCTGCGGCTTGTCGTATCTTTTCGTGTTATATCGAGCTCGGGAGCGCCTCCATATTCCTCCCACGACATGGTCTCAGCCTTAGTCCGTGGTGACCGGGACTGAAGAGGGATGACGGGCCGAGTTCAGTTATAACAAATCACGACCTTGGGGTTTTCGGTAGACGTAAGACAATTGGGAAGAGCCGACTCGTATCACGATGACAAAGTGCGCAATTAATTGCCAAAGAGTGTTGGGCGTCGCGTAGCATGCATCGGTGTCGAATCCTAAGATGTCAAACTGGCTCGTGACTGGTGGCGTAGGTTACGTGGGCTCACACGCTGTGAGCGCATTAGCGGCGTCAGGTCGCAATGTTGTAGTAGCAGACAACTTAAGTTCCGGAATCGCCGCCAGACTCCCAGAACACATCGACGTGCATGTTGGCGATTGCCGTGACGCGAATTTTCTGCACCAATTGATGGTAGGAAAATCAATTACAGGTGTAGTTCATCTGGCGGCGAATAAACAGGCAAGGGAATCCCAAAAAGTGCCGTTGCAATACTGGAGAAATAATGTGGGATCAGTCCTTGGGCTTGTAACCGCTTTTCAATAAAGTTCTGTCAAGAATGTAGTCTTCAGCTCCAGTTGTTCCATCTATGGAACAGCCTCCGAAGCCACTGAGTCAAGTCCGGCGTCGCCTGTCAGCCCTTAAGGAAGGACAAAGTTAGTTGGAGAGCAGGGTCTAGCGGACGTCGCCAACGAGTTAGGTTTGAATTGGTTTGCACTTAGGTATTTCAACGTTATCGTTAATGGCGTCTTTTCCGAATCGTATGACCACAGTCCTGAAACACTCTTGCCGAGCAATGCAAGAAATCTTGCTCAGTCGAATGCCATCACGGTCTATGGAATGAGTCATGCCACAGCAGATGGCACTCAGGCAAGGGACTACGTGGATGCGAGAGACATAGCTGAAGCACAATCCCCAAGCCGCCCGTATTCTTAGTGCTGTCTGGGACATGAATGGTCTTATTTGTTCCATCATCAAGTTCGACCTTGACCGAGCCGATCACGCAAAATATGAATTGCTCGAGAATCTTGTGCGCGTGAAACCCGCGCTTGACTCAATCGGGCGTCGAATAGAGCAAGTGCAAACGCCTTGGGGTGAATTGCAGTTCAGAAAAGTGAATGACCCCGAGATTCCCAGCGATTGTCGGGTGCTGCTCCAAGTCAGTGTCCCCCACTCCACGGCTCGTATTGTTTAATTCTAGCTCCCCCATCTTGTTGTCATCGAAGGCTATTCGTTAGGTGATGGCTAGATCCCGCAATTGTTCGACTGTGGGGGGCTCAATTGAACCCACATCGGAGTCGCTTAGCTTCATTGCGGCCACTTTCGTGTGTGATATGAGGGGGTGAAGTGGCCGATCAACCTGCTCACATGACCCAACTAGTACCTCGTCAAGCTTTTCACCTTGGCGTAGGCCAGTGAAAAGAATCTTGATGTCGCGACCTGAGCGCTGGATCATGTGACGTGCAATCTCGACGATCCTGACCGGGCTTCCCATGTCCAAGACTAGCGTTTCGCTGTGATTGCCGAGCACGGTCGCTTGTAACACCAAGTGGACAGCCTCAGCCACCGTCATGAAGTACCTGGTTACCCTTTCATCAGTCACGGTTACGGGGCCACCCTTGGCGATTTGGTAACGAAATGTCTCGATCACTGACCCACGTGAGCCGAGGACGTTTCCGAAGCGGACGGACAAGTACTTGCCGCCATTGCTTGGGGTCATGCCTGCTGTTAGTCGCTCGGTGAGGACCTTGCTGTAGCCGAGCACGCTCGTTGGATCAGCCGCCTTATCGGTAGATATGTTAACAAAGACGCTGCAGTGGGAGCTTTCGGCCGCTGCAAGAACATTTCGCGTGCCAAGCACGTTCGTCTTCCAAGCTTCAGACGGGTAACGCTCCAGAAGGGGAAGGTGCTTGAGCGCAGCGGCGTGAAAAACAACTTCTGGACGGACTTCCCTAAGTACCTCGGCCATTCGGGCACTGTCACGAATGTCGGCCAAAACAAGGTTCTCTGAGGTCAGGCTTCCGCTTCCGTCTAGGGAGAGTTGGACTGCGTGGAGTGCGGACTCATCGCGGTCAAGGAGGGTAAGACGGCTGGGAAGATAGCGAGTGACCTGACGGGCAAGTTCGGACCCAATCGAACCACCGGCACCAGTTATAAGTATCCGTTTGCCTCGGATGAAATTAGTGATCTGACCTTCGTCCGTTTGAATCTGGCGCCGTCCCATGAGGTCCTCCTCCGTGACGTCGGAAATATCCCCAAGACGCACCGCCCCGGCCACAATTTCTGTGGCAGTGGGGATCACTTGAACACGAACGCCAAGAGGAGTGCACCTCCGATCGAGGTCGAGCAGGCGAGGGGCGGTGACGCCAGCGATCGCGACTAGGAGTACGTCAATGGAATGCCGCTGAACAAGGTCCTCCACTGAGGTAAGTGTGCCGAGTACGCGGATGCCGGATCTCCGAAGATGCTGCTTGGCAGGATCATCGTCAATAAAGCCAACAGGCTGGAAATATCCACTTCGGTCTGACAGCATTAAGTTTACAATCTGGGATCCCGCATCCCCGGCACCATATATCAAGGTGCGAACACCATCCCGGCGAAGGGCAGATTTCTGGATTGCGCCTCTCCAAAGAAATCTTGCACCCAACATGCTTGCCGCAGTGAGACCTGTGGCGATGATGAAAGTTGATCGAGGAAAGGCGCTTTCTGGCAGGGCGAGTTTTACGAGGCTTCCAATGCCCCCGACCACAAGGGTTATCACGACCACGCCGAAGACCTCGTCGAAGGATCCGACGATGTATCTACCTCGATAGATATGAAACGCAGATCCAAGGGCCGCTTGAAGGACACCTGCCAGAATCCCTGCTATTAAGGCCCAATTAAAGGTAGATTCAGGAATGTTAAAGTCGTACCGTAGTGCGAGCGCAAGGGGAACTGCGACGACCCAGGACATGACGTCCCACGCTGCTCGAATATTGCGGCGCCGCTGCTTAACAGCCATACCGCGCATCAGTTCCCCTCGCTTTGGTCACGCGCCTCTACTCAGAGATACGTCTCGCCCTGAAAGCGCTCACGCACTTTGCGTGCCGGTGAGCCGTACGCGACCACCCCTGCAGGAACGTCAGTATGAACATAGCTTGAGGCGCCTATCACCGAGTCAGACCCAATGCTAACCCCATGTTTCACCGTGGCTCCAATGGACACTGCGGAACGTGCTCCGATCCGGACACGTCCCCCCGTGAGAGCTCCGGGAGCCAGTGATGAGAAGTCCTCCATCACGCACTCGTGTTCGAGGATCGAACCGGTGTTCAGGATGCACCCGATGCCGATCTGCGCCCCGCTGCCCACGATTGCTCCCTGCAGGACGACTGTGCCAGAGCCCAGCAGAGCAAGTGGAGAAACGATCGCGCTGGGATGAGTGATCGAAGGAAGCTGGACTTCTGGTACCCACCGCGAGAGCTCTATCCACACGCGTTCTCGGACGGCGTTGTCCCCGATTGCCACGACCACTGCGCCACCTGACGCCACGTGACTGGAAGGAACCTGAGCTAGGACTGGCAAACCAAGCAGAGTGGAGTTGGGCGAATTCCCGGTGAAAGCGACAACCGAGTACCCGGCGGAACGAAGAGTTTCGCACATGCTGACTGCATGACCTCCAGCGCCGACCACAACAATGTCTGGCATCAGGTCTCTTCCATTCGTTTCACTGTGAGGGCTCGAGCCAAAGTCTCAAGGTATCCGACGAGATGGCCGCGCACCGTCACCTGATCGAAGGATGTTTCTGCACGAGCGCGCGCCAGTGGAGCTATTCGAAAGCATTCGTCGGGGTCGGTGGCCAATCTGATGATGGCGTCATGTAGCGCCAGTGCATCGCGCGACGGGACGATCAAGCCGGTAGACCCGTTCACGATCGAGTCGATGCTTCCCGTTGCATCAGTCGTAATGACAGGAATTCCGCAAGCCTGTGCCTCGAGTGGAGAAATGGGAAACCCTTAACGATAACTCGGTAGGCAGAAAACATCAAAGGCCCAGTATGCGTTTCTGGGATCTGTTGTTGCACCGGGTGACACAGCCCATTCGGCGTTGTTGACTAAGCGAAGCTCGGGCTCGAGTCCACGCGCATCGTCTACTGGACCGACTAGCGCCAGAAAGATCCGTGAATCGGTGGCATGGGCTGACTCGACAGCCTGCACTAGTTCGCGGATTCCTTTGTCTATTGCGAGCCAGCCTAGGAAACCGATGACAAAGGCGTCTGGGGGCACTCTGAGTGCCCGGCGTGCGTCAGTCCGTTGGGTAAGAGTGGGTGGTCGAAACCTCCCTGTGTCAACGCCGCACGAGGAACCATCCCATAGGACAATTCCTTCGTGCTCACCCGAGAGGCTGGCAGCCCGCAAGACTGCAGCCAGGCTTGAGCTGTCTAGCAGGACTTCTGTCGCACACGAGATCGTAATTCGCTCGGAAGCTCTACTGACTGCTGCCAAGGCCCCCCGTTAGGCCCTCAGCTCTTATGCCACGGATGTGAAAAACCGAGTTGAGATTCGTGTAATTTTAGCTGCCAAGGTACCGAGCATGGCTGCCTTCGGAGTGGACGCTACGACGATGTCTGGGCGAACTTTCCTGGGTAGGCGAAGCTACTCGAGCAGACTTTTGAGGTCACGCGTTGGTTGAGGGGGGCGAGCCATGCGTAGCTCGTGGAGCGTGACACCAGGTAGGGCTTGCAGTTGGACGAAGGAGTCGGTTCCATCGTTGTCAGAGCAGACGAGGTGCACGTCCCAGCCAGCAGCCGAAAGCGCCGACAACTGGTCCCGCAGGAAGGCCTGCGCCGTCATGGCCACCGTTACGCCAAAGAGCACCCGAGGCAGAGACTGAGCGTAGCCCGCACCGGGGGACCTTGAGTCAATAGGCTCTGGTGTGTGGCCAACGTCAATGCGCGCGTCTACCTTTCCGCGCCGCAGGTGACTGAAGAAGACATTGCTGCGGTTGTGCGAGCAATGCGCTCAGGATGGCTCGCGCCTGCGGGTCCAGACCTTGATGCATTCGAAGCCGCGGTGGGTGAAAATCTGGGAATTCCGTACGCGGTAGGGCTCTCCTCAGCAACAGCGGCTCTTCATCTCTCCCTAAAGTACCTTGGCGTTCGCCCAGGTGATGCCGTCATAGTGCCGACTGTCACTTTCGGTGCGACTGCCTTTCCCACGACGTACCTCGGGGCCGAACCGGTGTTCGTTGATGTGGACGAGTCATGGAACCTCGACGTCGAACTCTTGGACGCTGCTATCCAAGGAATGCGCTCCGACGGTCGCCACATTGCGGCTGTAGTACCGGTCGATCTTTATGGAACGCCAGCGAACTACGGAGAAATTGAACCGCTATTGGCCGACACCGGAATTCCCCTGCTCGAGGATGCCGCTGAGAGCCTCGGGGCCCGTAGTGGTGATGTCAAGACCGGGACGCACGGGCGCGCTGCTGTTCTGTCTTTTAACGGGAACAAGATCATCACCTCATCGGGCGGTGGCATGGTTGTAACTGATGACGGCGAGCTTGCAGACAAGGTTCGCTATTGGTCGACACAGGCGCGCGAGCCCTACCCCTGGTATGAGCATGTCGAGATTGGGTACAACTATCGATTGAGCAACATTCTTGCTGCCCTTGGGTGCTCGCAGTTGAGTCGTATCGACGAGGAAGTGGCGAGGCGACGACAGGTTCGAGACTGGTATCGGGCGCGGCTGGAAGGGATCGACGGCGTCACGATTCAGGATGATCCTCCGTGGGGTCGATCAAACGCATGGCTCAGCGTCGTGCGCTTCAGACGCAGTAGGCACGTAGGTGCCTCGACGCGCATTCGAGAGTTATTGGACGCCAACAACATTGAGTCGCGGCCGGTTTGGAAGCCGATGCATCAGCAGCCCGTCTATGCCAGAAGCCGGTCCTACTTATCGGGCGCCGCTGACCGATTGTTTGAAGAGGGTCTTTGTCTTCCCTCGGGCGCGGTGATGGACGAAGATCAGATCGACCGGGTAAGTCAGATCGTCGCCGACGGTCTTCGGATGTGATCGTGAGCGCTTATACGCGAGGGGGAAAGAGAACTCTCGACCTGGTCGTGAGCGCGCTGGCCCTGCTCATCTTGTCGCCTCTGCTAGCAGTGACTGCGGTCGTCGTTCGGCGAAACCTTGGTTCACCAGTTATCTTCCGCCAGCAACGTCCCGGCCTTGACGGTATGCCTTTTACGTTGCTGAAGTTTCGAACTATGCGTGATGCTGTGAACGACGAAGGAGTTGCACTGCCGGATGCCGAGCGTCTGACCACCTTTGGGCAGCGCCTTCGATCTGCCAGCCTTGATGAACTGCCGGAGTTCATCAACATTGTGCGAGGCGACATGAGCCTCGTGGGTCCGAGGCCGCTTCTCATGGAGTATCTTCCCCGCTTTTCACCTCGCCAAGCAGCGCGTCACCGTGTGCGGCCTGGGCTGACTGGGTGGGCCCAAGTGAACGGACGAAATGCGGTCAACTGGCCCGAGCGACTGGAGATGGATGCTTGGTATACCAACCATGTGTCTTTTAGGCTCGACTTGCGCATCCTCTGGATGACAGTGGCTGCTGTGTTTCATCGGCGAGGCATTTCAGCTGATGGCGACGCGACGATGCCTCCCTTTATGGGTAGTGATTAACCCACTGTTAAGTCCGACTCCTTGCTATTGCACTGGCTCGTCTCCGGCTCTGGAAGTCATCGCCAAGCTCACCGTTCTAAATCTTGGTTCGCGTAGAAAGTCGCCGGCCTCGCGACCGGTGACCTCTGTTTGACTGCTACCGAGTAAATAGGTAGCTAGGTACCGGGTACGGTCGCCTCATGCCGGATTTTCCGCCGCTGACTCCTCGTGAGCGAATAGCCGGGTTTAAGCGCCGCCTTGGCTTTGAGCGCGCACAGCGCGCGTGGATACGAAGGCGATTGGCAGACCTGGCGAGCATCCCAACCAGCTCAACTACACCCTTCCCGCGCGTGCCCCATGTGGTGGTGGTACCTCAGGAGGGACGTTCATTTGAGTCTTTCCGGCCCGGCACTCGCAACTTCTACTTCGAGGCGTGGCGCAGCCTGGCCGAGGTCATCGGTGAGGACCGAGTAACCGTTTTCGACGTCGAGCCCGGCGAGGATACTGATTCGTGGCACCAACGACTGCTGGAGACCGTGCGTCAGGTGGGGGCGACGCACATCATCGCCCACATTGAGGCTGATCCGGGATCGGAAGGCGCCACGTGGACTTGGGACTCGGCATGGGCACTTTTATCACGCAATTGGGATGGCGTTCTCCTGGGCGTGATGTTCGATTCCGCATTTGAGTGGATTGCCGCGAAGTCACGTTTGTTGGCGGCAATCTCTCCGCGATACCTGGTGGTTGACATTTGCATGCCCATGGACGGTTCGATGAAGCGGGGTCGTCTGGAAGTCGGGCCAGTCAATATGCCGGTGTCACGTGAGTCACTGGCCCTAATAGACGCGCGGCTAATGAACGTGTCGCCGACCTGTGACGTGTCTTTCATCGGATTGATGTACCCGTATCGCATGAACTTAGTTGATCGGCTACGGGCAAACGGAGTGACGGTTGCCATCAATCCACATCGCGCCCATGAGGCAGCCCATGATGCGGGTTCACGCGTTAACCAGCCGAGTTGGTTGGACTACATGGCCGGGCTTGCTTCGTCGCGCATGACTCTTAACTTCTCTCAGTCGTCCGCGGGGCGATTCGAGCAACTGAAGACTCGAGTGCTTGAGGCGACCTTGGCGGGGACCCTCCTACTCACCGACGACCTTGATCGCACACGACGGTTCTGGGTACCAGGCGAGGAGTATGTGTACTTCCGCGATGTTGCGAGTCTGCCAAGGGTCATCAGCGATCTCCTTGCTGATCCGGACCGTGTGAGGCGCATAGCGGCGGCTGGTGAACGAAAGGCTCGTGCGCTCGCCCACACGAATTTCTGGGGCGGTGTCGACGATGGACTGCGTCGCAGGGGGCTTCCGCTCACAGGTTTTAGCGAGAGCGTTGCTAAGGGTTAACTGAGCCTCGGACCCGCCACTCCTCCACTGGTAGCGCTGAGCCGCGGATAAGACGAGCAAGATGCTGGGCTGCCGGTGTCGTCAACGTTCGCATGAAGTCAGGCAGAGAACCCGGGTGTTGAGCAATGTAACGAGCCAACCACGCCACGAGGTGGACATCCTCGCGATGAGCCGCGTTGCCATATGCGGCGCGATCGGAATTCGACCGGCCGTAAATGATGCTCACAGGCTCAGCTAACTCTTCGACGAACTTTGTGTCCCCAGCGGCTGCAATTGCCATCTCTATACGCATAGGGCCAGATTTGCGAGGGCGCTTGTCGCGTAGGTCAAGAAAGTTCCGAAATGGCGTGATCGATCCGCTCATCTGGATGTAAGTGGGCTGTGCGACCTGGTCGCGAATCCATGTCATTACCGGAAGTCGCCTGGGTCCTTCGACGGGGAAACTCGTCCAACTTTCCAAGACTGCGGCAGGATCGCCAGACCACAGAGTTTCTGCACTCTCGTGTCGCATAGCCCAGGGCCCGAAATATGCGGTGTCCTCACGCAACGGCCACGAGCCGGTCTCGTTTAAAAGGTTGTGAATTCCTGTGCCGCGAACCTCGTCGTCATAGGCAAGCCAGTAGATCCAGTCGGTTGGGAGTGCGCCTGTGCGCTGCAGGTAGTCGACCCAGAAGGCCTGGTGCTGCATGGTCGGCAGCTCCTGGCCAGTGCAGATGACCTCGACTGAGGGGAAGCGGTCGCGAAAGGCTCGCGCAGCCATTATGTCGGGCGAATCTTCGGCGGATGTCACACTCAAGATCACGCGAGCGAAGGCGTGCAGATTCGTGGCGATAGAAGTTAGACAGCGTTCAAACCGCGCCCCGCCACGCCACGTCATGCACACGAGAATTGGTTGCACCTTCGTCGACACGGCCGTCATCGCAGGACACTTTCGTAAAGGTCTAGATATTGACTGACAACGTGATGTGGCGACCATGTCACCAAAGCCCGCTCACGAGCCGCGACTCCCCAAGCACTCATGCCGAGACTGTCGTTGATGGCCTGCGTGAGCCCTGCGGCAAGTGACTCGACATTGCCCTCCGGCGCGAGGTAGCCGGTTTCGTGGTGGCTCACGATGTCTGGTAGGCCGCCGATGTCAAAGGCGACGACCGCCCGGCCGCATGTTTGGGCCTCCATGGCTGTCAACGGCATGTTGTCTTCGCGACTGGGTGCCGCTGTGACGTTGCATGCGGTGTAAAGATCACGAAGTGCCTCGTCACCTGAGACGGACCCGTACCAATGGATGGGTACACCGGTTGGCGACTCATATCCGGTGGTAATCGGGCCGACGACAACCACTTCGACGTTGGGATGGCTCTCTCTCACGGCTGGCAGTGCGGCCTCAAGAAGGTCAAATCCCTTGCGCTTGTCGTCGATCCCAGCCGAGGCAAGAAAGAGGATCAGAGGAGCAGCCTCTGGCAGGCCAAGCCGCATTCGTGTGTCACGCATGTCTTGCGGTGCGAACGCTGCCGTGTCGATCACGTGGGGAATCTTGGTGATGGGCCAGTCGTGCATGAGGGCACTTTGACCCGTAGCAGTTGTAAGCCACGTACTTGCAGGTACCACGTGCATGGGCGACCACGATTTGCACTTTCGCTGCCATGCCAGACGATCGATATCGATTCCGGTTTCGCCGGCGAGTCGGTTCGACCGCAGGTACCCCTGCCTCCACCGAGCATCAGGTGCGTCAACCCCGTAGTGCTCGGTACCGCAGAAGGTCCACATGTCGTACAAGCTCCAAACGACGGGCTTCGTGATCCTGCCGATTGACTCGATCGAAAGGAAACCATTGGTGACCCAGTGGAGGTTCACGATGTCTGCGTCGCTGCGGTTGATGGTCTCGGCGGTAAGGGAGCCAAAGCGCGCCGGCGAACGCCAGGTGACGACGGGTGAACGCTGAAGACGCCACAGCTGCCGGTCAAGTTCTCGTGCTAACCGGAAACGACCCCCTTGAGCGGTGGTGAGTGTCGACTGCACGCCCTCGGCCTCCATGGCGTGATGGAGGGCTGCTGCCGCTCGGGCTGCACCACCACCCGCACCGTAGGTGCTTAAATGGAGGACCTTGGGCGACACAGTCCCACGGTACTCGGCACCCGCCGAAGCCTGGAGAACGAACAGAGGTACCCACCATCGTCGACGTGGTATTCCTGACCGCCTACGTGGGCTTGCCCATCGTGATTTGGCTTCGCAGCCGATCCATCGCCTGGACTGTCATCGCACTCACGGCGTCTATCTCCATCTTCGGCGCTTTCGTGAGTTTCGCGATCGACCACGGCCACGCGTGGACGAGGGTCCAGCTCCAGGCTGTGCTCCTTGCGGCGATGGTTGTTGTAGCCGTTCTGACGTTCCTGAGACGCCGCAGTAGCGACGCAGGCATGCGTCGCCAATTCACCGTGATCCTCCTGCCCGCGCTGCTGGTCGGTGGGCTGGTGGCCTTCATAACCATTCGTCTCACCACACAAATCGCGTTCTTCACGCCCGTGGGCTACCTGATGGGGCATTTCCAGGCCGAAGACAACGCCAAGTGGCTCGACTTCACGTCACAGCTGGCGACGGGTCAACCCATTGTGCAAGGCGTACCCATGGGCGGCCCACTCGAGCTTGTCCTCACCGGATTCGCCACGGCAATGGGCGTGGTTTCGCAAATTCTTCTTCATGGATACAACCAGGTGGCTGTGGCGGCGAACACGGTTGTCCTCGGTGAATACGCCATGGCGATCTTGGCTCCGCTCGCGCTTGCTCCACTGGTCGAGGCTCGACTGAAGCGGCCCGCGGCGGCGGTGGCTCCGGGCTGGGTGCGGGTCCCTTTGCCGCTTGTGTGGCTTGGCGCGGGAATCTTGGTCACAGGTGTTGCGCTTGTCACCGAGTACGGACATCTGACATGGCAATTCACGGCACTCATCTGCACGCTGTGGGTGACGACGTTCCTCGCAGGGTCGAATGTGCCGCGGGCACGACTGCTTACGTCGCTGGTGATTGCCGCGGGCATGACGGTATGGCTCCCACTCAATGTTCTTGCCGTTGTCATCATCGCGGTCGCTGTCGTGGCATTGGTGGCGGGCGGCGTGCGAGACGGCTGGCGACGACTGGACTGGCTCGGACTCGCGCTGACTCTCGTGGTTGCTGTGTGCATCTGGCAGCCGGTGCGCTCCTCCCTGTCGTTCCTGAATTCTGGAGCTTCTTCGGCACTCGACGCGTGGCACGGTTCAGGCGGTGGCGTGCACGGCGTGATGGCATCTGTGCTTAGCGGCATCGACGAGACGCTCTTCGCAGCAGGTGGCGGCACGGAGGCCGCCACGCCGATCCTCGCGACGCTCGCGGCTATAGCTGCGGTTGGTGCTTGCGTCGTCGTTTCACGGCAGGGACGCACGTCGACCGACGTGGTGCGGATGCTCCCGGTGATTGCGCTCGTGGTGTACGCAATCAGCGTTGCACTAGCTGACCAATGGTTTACCGGATCTGGGCCGCACTACGGCTCGCTGAAATTCATGTTCTTGACCGTCATCGTGCTGCTAGCCGGCTGCCTGCCAGTGGGCCTTATGGTGCTCGATCCGCTTGCGTCACGTATGACCTTGCCGCGTTGGGGCGCGTTGCTAGTCATCGTCATGCTGTTGGTGATAGACACAATCGTTCCCCGCACGGTCGCGACCTTCCGACCCCAACAGTGGAACCCGCCCCCACGATTCGATAACAACCCGCTCAGCAGTTGGTGGCCGGCGGAGGTCAAACTCCAGCCAGATCAGCCCATCGCCAACGAACCCATCGCATGTGTGTTCCTCCCCGCCGGCGCCACAGCGCCGTCTGCGATTACCGATCTGCCTGATCCGCAGCATGCATATTCGTGCACGCGAATCCTTGCTGGGCTGTCTGGTCAGGATCAGGCGGCGCAACCAGTGGTCGACTGGCTTCGTCGCGAGTGGCTCACTAATACGCCGGCTTGGTCGACCGTTCACGGCTACCTAGACGCGATGCCA
>Ga0208864_1000370_pt1 | contig 14908 bp, 15 predicted proteins | sample CryBogmetaGMA05M_FD_184542 | JGI IMG/M metagenome (GOLD analysis project Ga0208864, IMG submission 184542) | Freshwater microbial communities from Crystal Bog, Wisconsin, USA - MA0.5M (SPAdes) | ecosystem: Environmental > Aquatic > Freshwater > Lake | place: Crystal Bog, Wisconsin, USA...
GCTCCACCTTGCGCTCAGTCAACATGCGGACCGCCAACACCGTGGCCAAAAAGGTTTTACCCGTGCCGGCAGGGCCCAGGGCCAGGGTGAGGTCGTGGCCTTCCATGGCCTCGACGTAGGCCTTTTGCTTCAGGGTGCGCGGCCGCAGGGCTTTGCCGTGTTGGCTTTTGGCCAGCACCTGGCGCCCCATCTGCTGGTGTTCTTGGCCCCGGCCGGTATCCAGGGCCTGAAGGGCGATTTGAATGTCCACCTGGCCGATGGCCTGGCCTTCTTCCCACAGCGGCCGGAGCAACTCCACCAAAGCTGCTGCCCGCTCCAGCTGGCTGGGGCGGGCGCGAATGACCAAATCCAAACCCCGCAACACGATCGAAGCGCCGGTGAGGGCTTCGAGGCGATGCAGGGCCGTGGACTGCTCGTCACCCGCGATGGCCAGGGCCGCCGCGGGATTGGGCAAGGTGATGGGGAAGCTGATCAGCCCTTCGGGCTCAGCCATGGGAGCAGAGCTCAGGCTTCTGCTGGAGCGTCTTCAGCAGGTGCTTCTACGGCAGCCTCAGCTTCTGCCTTGGCAGCTTCAGCAGCGGCTTCAGCCTCGGCCTTGGCGGCAGCAGCAGCGGACTCGGCGTCCTTCTTCGCCTGCTTGGCAGCAGCGTCGCGGGCGTCAGCTTGCTTTTGCTTGCCGACGGTTTCAGCAGGACGGACCGTTTTTTCGATCAGGCCGCCTTTCTCGAGCAGGGAAAGAACGGTGTCGGTGGGTTGGGCGCCCTGGCTCAGGCGGACGCGGATGGCTTCGGTGTCGAGGCGCGTTTCTTTGGTGCGGGGGTTGTAGAAGCCGAGCTCTTCCAGCGGACGGCCATCCCGGCGGGAGGTGCTGTTGGTTGCTACGAGGCGGAAGCTCGCTTCCCGCTTCTTGCCAAACCGCTTCAGGCGAAGCTTGATCATCGAGGCCTAATCCCTAGGTGTTCCAGCGAACCAATGTACCTCTTCGGGTGCTCAGAGATGCCCGAAGCCCTTGCGTTTCTTCGGGGGCTTGTGGGATTTGGCAGAGCCACCACCCCCCATCCCGGGCATTCCAGGCATCCCAGGCATGCCACCCATCCCTGGCATGCCCCCCATCCCGGGCATGCCACCCCGGGTCATTTGCTGCATGAAGCCCCGCATTTTTTGGAAGTCGGCCAGCACCTTGTCCACATCGGCGGGGGTGTGGCCGCTGCCCGAGGCAATCCGGCGCCGGCGGGAGGGTTGGGAGGCGAGCAGCTCGGGCTGGTTGCGCTCGGATTCGGTCATGGAGCCGATCATGGCCTCAATTTTTTTGAGTTGCTGCTCTCCCTGCTTGAGCATGCCGTCGTCGATCTTGTTCATGCCGGGGATCATTTTCATCAGCCCCCCCAGGGAGCCCATGCGCTTGATCAGGCGCATCTGCTGCAGGAAATCGGAGAAGTCGAAGGAGGCCTCCTGCAGCTTCTGCTGCATCCGCTCCACATCGGCCAGTTCCACCTCTTTCTGGGCCTTCTCCACCAGGGTGAGCACGTCGCCCATGCCGAGGATGCGGCTGGCCATCCGCTCGGGGTGGAAGGGTTGCAGCGCCTCCACTTTTTCGCCGGTGCCGATGAACTTGATCGGCGCACCGCTCACCTTGCGAATCGAGAGGGCGGCGCCACCCCTGGAATCTCCATCGAGCTTGGTGAGCACGGCACCGGTGATGCCCACCTGCTCGTGGAAGGCCCGGGTGAGATTGGCGGCCTCCTGGCCGATCATGGAATCCACCACCAGCAGCACCTCATCGGGGGCAGTGGCTTCGCGGATCCGCACCATCTCCTCCATCATCGATTGATCGATTTGGAGCCGGCCGGCGGTGTCCACCAGCACGGTGTCGAAGCCTTCCGCCTTGGCCTTGGCAATCCCTGCGGCAGCAATGGCTTCGGGTTTGGCCTCGGCCCCAAGGCTGAACACCTCCACCCCGATTTGGCGGCCCAAGGTGGTCAGCTGGTCGATGGCCGCGGGGCGGTAGACGTCAGCGGCGACCAGCAGGGCCCTGCGCCCCTGCTCCTTGAGGTGCAGGCCGAGTTTGGCGGTGGCCGTGGTTTTGCCGGCTCCCTGGAGGCCCGCCATCAGTACCACCGTGGGACCTTCGCCTTCCCCTTTGGCCTTGGCTAGGGGGGCGTTTTCGCCGCCCATGGTCTCCACCAGTTGCCCATGCACCAGTTGGATGAATTTCTGGTCGGGGCTGACGCCCCGCACCACTTCGGCGCCCACGGCCTTGCGGCGCACCTCTTCGACAAACTCCTGCACCACCGGCAGGCTGACGTCGGCCTCCAGCAGGGCCCGGCGGACCTCTTTGAGGGCCCCTTCAACGTTGGTCTCGCTGATGGTGGCTTGGCCCCTCAGGCTTTTGACAGCGTCTTCAAACCGCTGGGAAAGCTCGTCAAACATCAGCAGGTGGCGAAGGGTGGGGCCAAACGATCGTAAAAACCCGGCTAGCCGGCAGCGCGCCGGAAGCTCACGAGGCGCCAGTTGCCATTGTCACGGGCAAACACGTAGCGATTGCGCAGTTGCAGGGTGCTCGTAGGACCCGTGGGGGAGCCGCTGCGATCCAGGCGGGATTCGCTGTAGTCCAGGTCCACGGTGGCAGCGATGCGGCTAGGGCTGCGCTCATCCACCGCAAAGGATTGGATCGTGGTGGTGATGGCTTCCGTTTCCCCGCGGTTTTGGTCCTCGGCCACGGTGGCTTCGAGGCGCTCGATCTGGTTGGGACGGGCCATGGCCGCCAGCGGGATCGTGCTGGTTTTGCCAGCGAGCAGGGCGGCCTTGGCATTGAGCCATGCCTCAAGCAGGGCCTTGATTTGGGCGTCGCTGGGCTCAGGGGTGCTCAGGGGGGCTGCCGGAGCTGCTTTGGGGACTGGCTTGGCGGCAGGCACGGGCTGTTGGACCACTGGGGGCTGGGGCAGCGGGGCCTTAAGCCCATGGGAGCGGCTGCGCACCAGGGCTGTGGCAGCTATCGCCACCACCACCACGCCAGCGCCACCAAAGCCAAGCTGACGCTTGCTGGGCAGCTGGATCGCAGGCAGGGTGGGCCAATGCCAATGCAAATGCCACTGCTCGGGCCAGCGCAAATTCTCCGGCCAATGCCATTGGGGTAGCCAAGCATCCAGCCCGGCTTCTTGGGGGTCATAGAGATCGTCGTCTTCCAGCTGCTCGTCAGGATCAGCAACCGCTGAGGAGCCTGTTGGCCCATTGGCTGATGGGCTGCCGCTTGGAGCCTGGGCGTGGTCGCTGGTGAAGGGATTGGTGAAGCCACTGAGGAAGTCGGATGCCGCTCCGAAAACCGATGGCTGGGTGCTGGCGCTGGCGATTTCTAGACCCGTTAGGGGCTCCTGGCCTTCCACGTAGGCCTGCACGTCCCGGTCAGCGAAGTAGGCCTCGAGGTCGGCATCGGCCTCGAGATCGCGGTAGCCCGGAAGCACGTCTCTAGAGAGCCAGTCGCTGCAATAGGCGCAGAGCTGGGCCAGGGGGTCGGCGCTTTGTTTGGCGGCCCACCGTTTCAATTCAGGGGAGGCGCCATCTGCGAAGGCTTGATGGGCCTGGTCCACCTCCCCCAGCAGCAGGTGCAAGCAGGCCAGCAGGGGTTGGGTGCCTTCGGTGCCACTGGCTTGCAGCCGCAACTTGGCGGCGGCAATCCTCTCGGGTTTGCGCTGGCCAAAGCCCGAAGCGGTGAGAGCTGTGGTGGCCAGGAAATCAGCAGCTCTGGAGCCAGCCCTAGGGGAGCCAGCACCACTCGAGTCAGCACCACATGAGTCATCGGCCCAACGGCTGAACAGATCCACCTGCTCCTGCACCGTGAGGAAGGCGCGGATTTGCTTGAAAAAGGCTTGGAATTCCTCGCCCGCCAGGCTTGGGTCGTTATGCCCCTCCAGGCCGCCCCGGCGTTGGACGAGCTCCTCAAGAAGTTGTAACCCCTCGGCGCGGTCGCTGACAGCGGTGAGATTGCGGCTGAGTAGATCGAGCACGCGGAAGGGGGTGAGGCCTTCGAGCTCCTGATTGATTTGAAGGCGCAGGGCGGGTAGTTGGCCCATGCGTTGCAAAAGCTGCAGACCTTGCCTGAGGGTTTGGGCGGAGCTTTCGTAGTGGCGTCGTTGGTGTTGGTCAGCCGCCGCAGCAAGACAGGAGAGTCCGGCGAGCAAGGTCAAATCCGCCTCGCGGCTACTGCCCAGGGCAGGGGCCCGGGGTGGCTGGAGGGCCCGGCTGGCTAGTTCGAAGCATTCGAGGGGCTGACCAGCCTCCAAAAGGAGCAGCAATCCGCCGACCTCGTTGGAGCTCGGCACATCCAGGCCCGCGATGGGTGCCGCACTGTCAGTGGAGAGGGAGAGGAGGATCGATTCGTACTGATGTCGGCGTTCGGCGTCGCTGAGTAGGTCGGCGCTGGCGCGCAGCAGTTCCTCGCGGGATTGGAGGGTTTCCTCTGTGAACCCCTGGTCTGGGGCGCGGTCCAGCCGTTGCTGCAGGGTGCGCAGAACCGATTGGGCATCGGTGGTTGGCCCCACGCCAAGCAGCCGGAAGTGATCGATCGGTAGTTCCAACCTGGACCGTCCTTTGGCTGGTGACATTAGGCAGGGGCGAACTTTAGGCAGGGTCAGCGGTTTTGGCACCCATTCCTGTGCCTACTGGTGCTGGACCCCGTACAGTTCCCCTCGCATGAGCTGTCTCTGACAGGCGCCCGATTCAGCACCCGATTTCGCAACCGGCATGACACAGGCAGATATGGGTCAGGACATGGCGGCCGCTTCTGGGGTTCCCTCCTGTTCGGCCGACTCCACCCACGTGGCCGGTCCCCATGCTGAGCGTCTCGAGAATTTGTATCCCGCAACTCCCGCAACGGTGAGCCGTGAGGAGGGACTGCTGCTCTATCGCGACATGACCCTGGGCCGGCGCTTCGAAGATAAGTGCGCCGAGATGTATTACCGGGGCAAGATGTTTGGCTTCGTGCACCTCTACAACGGTCAGGAAGCCGTCAGCACGGGCGTCATCAAAGCCATGAAGATGCAGCACGACTGGTTCTGCAGCACCTACCGCGACCATGTCCATGCCCTCAGCTGCGGGGTGCCCGCCCGGGAGGTGATGAGTGAGCTATTCGGGAAGGAGACCGGTTGCAGCAAGGGCCGTGGCGGTTCGATGCACCTTTTTTCCAAAGAACACCACCTGCTCGGCGGCTATGCCTTCATTGGTGAAGGCATCCCCGTGGCCCTCGGTGCCGCCTTCACCAGCCGCTACAAGCGGGATGCCCTGGGTGATGCGGGCAGCGATGCGGTGACAGCGGCCTTCTTTGGCGATGGCACCTGCAACATCGGCCAGTTCTACGAGTGCCTCAACATGGCGGCCCTGTGGAAGCTGCCGATCCTGTTTGTGGTGGAGAACAACAAGTGGGCCATTGGCATGGACCACAACCGAGCCACCAGTGATCCCGAGATTTGGCGGAAGGCTGCGGCCTTTGGCATGGCCGGTGAAGAGGTGGATGGCATGGATGTGTTGGCGGTCCGGGCCGCCGCCCAGCGCGCCGTTGAGCGGGCCCGGGCAGGAGAAGGCCCAACGGTGCTCGAATGCCTGACCTACCGCTTCCGTGGCCACTCCCTGGCCGACCCCGATGAGTTGCGGGCTCAGGAGGAGAAGGAGTTTTGGGCCAAGCGTGATCCCATCAAGCAGCTTGCCGCCCACCTCGTGAGCCAACAGCTGGCTACCCCCGAGGAGCTCAAGGCGATCGAGAAGGAGATCGACGCTGAAGTGGCTGATTGCGTGGAATTTGCCCTGGCAGCCCCCGAACCCAAGCCCGAAGAACTCACCCGCTACATCTGGGCAGAGGACTAAAGGCTGCTCGGTAGCTGCTTGGTGAGGCTGCGCAGTTTGCGCAGGGCCTTGATCTCCACTTGGCGGACCCGTTCGCGGGAGACGTCGAGCTGGCGACCGATGTCGGCCAGGGTGTGGCGTTCGACGCCCTCGAGGCCAAAACGCAAGTGCAGAACTTGACGTTCTTGCTCGCTCAAGTGGCTCATCCAGCGCCCCAGTTGTTCCTGGTGCATGCCCCGTTCGACGCGGTCGAGGGGCTCTTCCTCGCTGGAGTCGGCAATCAGATCTCCGAGGAAGCTCCTGCTTTCATCGCCATTGATCGGAGCATCCAAGCTGGAGGTGGTTAGGGCCTGACTCAGCACGCTGTCGAGTTCCTCGAGGGGCATGTCGAGGGCCTCGGAGATCTCCCTCCGATTGGGCATGGCGCCAAGTTTGTGGGCCAGCTCCAGACTGACCCTCCGAACGGCGGTGAGGCGCTCGCTGAGATGGACCGGTAGCCGAATGGTGCGGGATTGGCAGGCAATGGCCCGGGTCATGCTCTGGCGGATCCACCAAAAGGCATAGGTGGAGAATTTGTAGCCACGGGTGGGATCGAATTTCTCTACCGCTCGTTCTAGGCCAAGGGAGCCTTCTTGGATCAGATCGAGTAGTTCAAGACCCTTATTTTGGTATTTCTTGGCAACGCTCACCACCAGTCTGAGATTGGCCTTCATCATTCGCGCCTTGGAGCGCTTACCGATCTTGATGGTGCGCTTGTCTTGGTCGCTGAGTAGCTCAGCTTCAGCTCTGGATTCTCCAGCTGTTGCATGTCCAGTCTCCAGGCCTCCCGCTTCGAGGAGCCGCATCATGGCTTGGACTTGATTGCCAAGCTCGATTTCTTCCGCAGGGGTAAGGAGTGGTTCACGGCCAATGGTGGCCAGGTACCAGGTGATTGGATCGCTACTTCGTCGGCGACTGCTCTCGCTAGCCCTTGGGGATGAAGACGTCATGGCTAGGAGAATCCAGCTGACAACTATGGGAGATTTCCTTGGCGACGGTGTGTGTTGTTAGCAACGCTTCAGCTTTCAATCGCAAATCATCACAAAAGCGGTTTTGTGGCATCCCTAAAGGCCCTTTTGTCTGCAATCGGACACCGGACCATTCGTGCCATTGGCGAGGATCGTGGCCACTTCCGGTGGGCTGGGTTGGTTGAGCTGGCAGCCCGCGAGGGCGTGGTCCAGCGCTGCTGCTGCCAGGATCTGGCCATCCCCCCCGGCGCCAGCTCCCCGGCCGGCGGCATAGCCGGCCAGCACATCACCGAGCCCGGCTCTGGCTGCGTGGGGGTTGGCCTTGAGCAGTTGCCAGCGGCGGCCATCGGCGGCGGCCACGATGCTGCGCGCACCCTTGAGCAGCACGCTGGCCCCGCTGGCCTGGGCCGCCTGCAGGGCTGCTTCCAGGGGAGGGAGGGAGGCCCACTGGGGAAACAGGCGGGCGAATTCGCCCGGGTGGGGGGTGAGCCAGGTGGGCCCCCGGCGCTGCTGCAGCCAGGCCAGGCCCCTGCCATTCATCTGAGACAGCCTGTTGAGCCCATCGGCATCGATCACCAGCAGCCCCTGGAACGCTTGCAGGGGCTGCCAGCCCTCGAGGCCTCCCGGGCCAATGCCCGGGCCGATCAGCACCGCATCCAGGCGCTCCAGGCTTGTGCTGACTAGGCCTCCCAGCAGGAGCTGGCCTGCGGTGCCGCAGCCCAGCTCCTGGTTCACAACCACATGGGGCAACTGCTGCCACAGGCTTTGCCCCATGGGGGTTGGCAGGGCGGCGCGCAGGCTGCCGCAGCCCGAGCTGCTGGCACCGGCCAGGGCCAGGGCCGCAGCTCCCCGGTAGGGGTTGCTCCCGGCAATCACCAGTAGCCGCCCCCGTTGGTATTTGCTGGCCGCTGGGGTGCTGGTTAGGCCGGTTAGGCCGGCTTGCTGATCCCTGGGCCCGAGGGCCAGGGGTTGGTTGGCGGGCAAACCAGCCAACAGGGCTGGGGGGAGGCCCAGGTCGAGGCGCACCAGCTGCCCCACGTAGGCGAGGGCTGGATCCTGCACCAGGCCTGTTTTGACCAGGCCGATCGTGGTGGTGCAGCGGGCAACCGCCGCCCCGGCCCCCAGGCAGATCCCCTGGTCGGCGCAGAGTCCGGTGGGTACATCCACGGCCAGGAGTTGGTGGGGCCGTTGCCGTTGACGCGCCAGCAGCAGGTTTTCGATGGCATCGCCCGGGCCCTGGCGTTGGCCGATGCCAAACAGACCATCAATCCAGAAGGCTCCATCGGCCGGATCGGGTGCTTCTTGGAGGATCGGAATCCCAAGCCAGCGGCCATGGCCCAGGTGGGCGGCCGTGAGTGGTTTGTGGCGCTCGAACGGGCTCCAGATCCGCACCGCCACTCCGGCCAGGTGCAATTCCCTGGCCACCACTAGGGCATCGCCGCCGTTGTGACCCGGCCCAACCAGCACCAGCACCCCGGCCTGGAGGGGTTCGTGCTCCAGCAGATGGCGGGCCACGAGCAGGGCCGCCTTTTCCATCAAGGCCTCGACCGGAAGCCCACTGGCGAAAAGCTGCTGCTCGAGCTGGGCCATCTGCTCGCCGCTGACGAGCAGGTGATCGGCATCCCGGGGCACGGGCGCGGGTTCGGGCTCGGGCACGCGATCACGGACAGCACGGTTTCATGATGGGAGACGTTCGCCCCTTGTGGCTCCTTTGTTTGCTTCTCCCGCCAGTGCAGCGGCTTCTGGGGCCGCAACCCCCGCTGGGGCTGCGGCGTTGGAGCGCCTGCGGGCCTGGCCAGGGGAGCATCGCCTCGCCGTCGGACTCTCGGGCGGGGTGGATAGCTCGCTCACCGCTGCCCTGCTGGTGGAGGCCGGATGGGAGGTGGAGGGCCTCACCCTGTGGCTGATGAGTGGCAAGGGCGCCTGCTGCGCTGAAGGGCTTGTGGACGCGGCAGGAATCTGTGAGCAGCTCGAGGTGCCCCACCACGTGGTGGATTTTCGGCAGCATTTCCAGGAGCAAATCGTTGATTTCTTGGTGCAGGGCTATGGCGATGGCGTGACGCCCCTGCCCTGCTCCCGCTGCAATCGGGAGGTGAAATTTGGCCCGATGCTGGATTGGGCGGCCAAAGAGCGGGGCCTGCAGCGCATCGCCACGGGCCACTACGCCCGCGTGCGCCACGGCGATCAAAGCCCCAATGACCGCCATCAGTTGCTGCGGGGGCTCGATTCCCGCAAGGACCAGAGCTATTTCCTCTACGACCTACCCCAGGAGGTGCTGGGCCGGTTGGTGTTCCCCTTGGGTGAACTCACCAAGGCCGACACCCGCCTGGAGGCGGCCCGCCATGGACTGCGTACGGCCGAAAAACCTGAAAGCCAGGATCTCTGCTTGGCGGATCACCACGGCTCCATGAAGGCTTTTTTGGATGCCTACTTGCCGCCGCGCCAGGGGGAAATTGTGCTGGGCGACGGCACGGTGGTGGGCCAGCACGATGGCATCGAGCACTTCACGATTGGCCAGCGCAAGGGGCTCGGGGTGGCCTGGAGTGAGCCCTTGCATGTGGTGCGGTTGGATGCGGCCATGAACCGGGTGGTGGTGGCCCCCCGCACCGAGGCGGCCCGCTCGGAGTGCTGCGTGGGGGCGGTGAATTGGGTCTCCATGGCTCCTCCGGATCGGCCCCTGGAGGTGGCTGTGCAGGTGCGTTACCGCAGTGCCCCCGAGCCGGCACTGTTGACGCCCCTTCCGGCCACAGCCGTCGATACCGCTGGCGGACGGCCCCATCGCTGCCAGGTGGTGTTTGCCGATGAGCAGTTTTCGATCACCCCAGGCCAGGCGGCCGTCTTCTACGACGGTGAGGTGCTCTTGGGGGGTGGCTTGATCCAGCGCGACTGATCCAGCGGGATCACCAGTAGGGATCGCTTGCCAGTTCCACCCTGAGCTCTCCGCTGGATGCTGCTGGCACCGTGGCGATGCAGGCCCGCACCATCTGGCCATTCACTTCGATTTCACAGGCGCCACAACTGCCCCCCAGGCAGCCGGTGGGAATGGCAAATCCCGCCGCCTCGGCCGCCACGAGCCAATCGGAGCCTGGCCTAACCGTGCTGCTGCGGCCATGGGGCCAATGGACCGTGATCGGGGTTGTTGGCATGGGGTTAGCTCACAAGGAGCGGTCCTAAATCGACATGATCTTCAAAGGCATCGGCGAGGCGATCGAGCAATTGATCCCGGTGTTGGCTGTGGTGGGGTTGGCGTTCACTGAGCAATGGCAACTCTTTGCGTTGGCGCAGTTGATTGAGCCAGCGCCGCCGCCAGGGGCCGCTTTCAAACACACCATGGAGATAGGTGCCCGCCACCAGCCCCCCCTGGTCCCCCCAGGATTGCCACCAGCCCAGGCTGGGGTCGTCGGCTAAGGGGCCGCCATGGGTTTGAGGGTCGAGATTGGCAGGGTCCAGATTGGCGATCTGATGGAGGTTGGTGACGCCGCGGTGCAGCTCAAACCCCTCCAGCTCCAAGGCTGCCGGGATCCCGTGGCTTAAGGGCCAGAGGGCCTGGCTGCGCCGTTGGAGTAGGGCCTTGGCGCCTCCAAACACAGTGCGCTGAGGCAGGAATCCCAATCCGGCTGAGCTGACGAAACCGGCTCCACCTTCGAGGCCTTCGGGGTCCACGAGCTCCACCCCAAGCATTTGCATGCCGCCGCAGATGCCAAACACCTGGCCTCCTGCTGCTGCATAACGCTTCAGCTCCGGGCCGAGGCCACTGGCTTGGAGGGCGGCCAGATCTCGCAGGGTTTGCTTGCTGCCCGGCACGATCACGGCGTCGGGGTGGCCCAGGGGCTCCCCGGGCTGGATCCAGCGCAGCTGCACGCTGGATTCCGTTTCCAGGGGGTCGAGATCGGAGAAGTTGCTCAGCGATGGCAGCCGCAGCACGGCGATCTCCAGTTCGGCGGTGCTTTTGCGGCCGCGGCGCTCCAAGAGATCCAGGGAATCTTCAGGAGGAAAGAGCTCGTTGAGCCAGGGCATCACCCCCAGCACCGGAATCCCCGTTTCCTGCTCCAGCCAGCTGCGGCCCTGATCAAAGAGTTCGCGGCGTCCCCGGAAGCGGTTGATCAGGATCCCTTTGATCAGCGGCCGTTGCACCGGGCTGAGCAGGGCCAAGGTGCCCACAATTTGGGCAAAGACGCCCCCGCGCTCGATATCGGCCACCAAGAGGCAATGGGCCCGCAGGTATTGGGCCAGGCGCAGGTTGGTGAGATCCCGGGCCTGCAGATTTACTTCCACCGGGCTGCCTGCCCCCTCGAGCACGAGCCGCCCTTCTGGGTATTGGCTTTTCAGGGCGCCTAGGCCGCTGCGAATCGCTGCCCAGCCGGGCTTGAACCAATCGCGGTAGTAGTGCTCGGCGCGGGCGGTGCCCACCGCTTGACCCAGGTGAATCAACTCACTGGTGCTGTCACCCTGGGGTTTGAGCAATACCGGATTCATGGCCACCTGGGGCTCCAGGCCCGCCGCCCAGGCCTGCAGGGCTTGGGAGTAGGCCATCTCGCCGCCGGCCTGGTCCACCCAGGCATTGAGGCTCATGTTTTGGCCCTTAAAGGGCAGCGGTTGCTCGCCGCGGCGCTTCAACACCCGGCAGAGGGCCGCGGTCATCAGGGTTTTGCCTGCACCACTGGAGGTGCCCAGCACCATCAGCGGCCTCGGCGGTGTCACGCCATTTGCTGTCATGGCTTGACCCTGGCGCCTTCGGCAAACCAGCTCTCCAGCTCAGGCCAAGGCAAGTGACCTGCCGCCAACCGTTGCACCATCACCACAACGGTTTCATTGGACGCATGGAAAGCAAAACCATTCAGCCCGAGGAAGACAACAGCCACCAAAAAGCCTGTGCGCTTGTTCCCATCGACAAAGGGATGGGCTCCCACTAAGGCCTCCGCGTAGGCGGCGGCCAGGGACGGAATGGTTTTCAGTTCGCCATAGGCCAAGCGCTGCTGGGGTCTGGCCAGAGCAGCTTCGAGAAGATGCTCCTGGCGAATGCCCGGCAGGCCACCGTGCTCAAGGATCTGCTGGTGATGCAGGGCCCGCACCGCCACAGCGGGCACCCAGCGGGGCTCGCTGCTCTGGGTCATTGGGCCAGTTCCCGCAGGGCTGGCTGAAACTGGCGGGCGGCTTCCGATGCCAGGGCAAGGGATTCCTGCACGGTGGGATCAAAGGGGGTCAGGAGGATGCCCTGCTCTGTTTCGATGGCCTGGACACGGTCTCCCGGAGCGAGATGGAAGCGGCGAGCCATTTCGCTCGGAATGGTGGCGCTTACCGATCCGCCGGCTTGCCGCAGGGTGACTTCGATGGCCATGGCGCTCCCGCAAGTAGCACAATAATGCTACTCGGTGTTCCTGGTCATGGAGGTCGCAGGCGCGGAGTTCACAGCCTTGGCCGGCGGCGGCTGATCAGGTGCCGAAGGCGTTCGCTAAAACTCGCCCCAGGGATTTCGCCGGTCCATTGGCCCAGCACCGCCCTGCCCATGGGGGTGAGGCGCACCCGGTGGGTGAGGCCTTGGCCATCCACCTCGCGCCGAAGCACGCCGAGTTGGATCAGCCAAATCCAAAGGGCTTCAGCCCGCTCGGGAGCCATGGCTTTGGTGCAGAGGCTCAGGACATCGTTACGGCGGCACAATTCGCCACTGCTGAGGGCCCGCTGCGCCACTTCCTCATAGAAGGCCCGGCGAAAGGGTAGGCAGCGCAGGGCTTTGGCTGCCCGGCCCGTGGCCCGCTCGTCGTTGAGCAGGGCAGCAACGCTGCCGGGGTCGCGCTCTGGGGTGGCCCGTAGTTGCATAGGGAGATTCTCCCTGATGCCCCCTCCCATGCTGGTACTCGCCTCAGCCTCACCTGCGCGCCGTCGCCTGCTTGAGCAGGCCGCCATTCCCCATCGGGTGCGGGTGAGCGGGGTGGATGAGGAGGCCATCAGTGCAAGGGATCCAGCTGTTTTGGTGCAGCTTCTGGCCCAGGCCAAGGCCGAGGCCGTGGATCAGGCGTTGCAGGCCGATGGCTCCAGTTCAGCTGCCTGGGGGGTTCTGGGTTGCGACTCGCTGTTGGTGTTTGAGGGTGAGGTGTTCGGTAAGCCCGGGAATCAGGCGGAGGCGATCGCCCGCTGGCATCGCATGGCCGGCGGCGCGGGCGAGCTGTTGACGGGCCACTGCTTGATCAGGGGAAGCGACCTGCTACTGGGAACCGGCTTACTGCAGCTGGAAACGGTGACCACCCGGGTGCATTTTGCGGCCCTAAGCACCGCTGAGATCGATGCCTATGTGGCCACCGGTGAGCCGTTGGCCTGCGCTGGTGGATTTGCCCTGGAGGGGCGCGGTGGCCTGGTGGTGGAGCGCCTTGAGGGCTGCTTTAGCAATGTGATCGGGCTGAGTTTGCCCCTGCTGCGGCGCTGGTTGAACCCATAAAAAAGCCCCCGCCTTGCGGCGAGGGCTGGGGGACAGGCGCTGAGATGAATCAGTCGAGGTCGGGCATGGCCAGGGTGGGCTCGGCCTGACGGTCGATGCCCTTTTCAAAGCCAGCTGCAGCGGCGCGGGCGCGGCCCGCATGCCAGAGGTGACCCACCAGGAAGAAGAAGGCCAACACGAATTGGGTGGAGGCCAGCCACTGTCGGATGTTCACGAAGTTCACCGAGTTGGGCTCGGTGATGATCCCGCCCACTGAGTTCAGGGAGGCGTTGGGAGCGTGGGTCATGTATTCAGCCGCCCGGCGCACTTGCCAGGGCTGAATGTCGTTTTGGAGCTTGTCGAGGCTCAGGCCGTTGGGGCCGCGCAGGGGCTCCAGCCAAGGACCACGGAAGTCCCAGAAACGCATGGTTTCACCACCAAAGATGATCTCGCCGGTGGGTGAGCGCATCAGGTATTTGCCCAGACCGGTGGGGCCCATGGCCGAACCGATGTTGGCGCCGAGGCGTTGGTCACGCACCAGGAAGGTGAAGCTTTGAGCCTGGGAGGACTCGGCGTTGGTGGGGCCGTAGAACTCCGAGGGATAGGCGGTGTTGTTGAACCAGATGTAGGCCGAGGCGATGAAGCTCATGAAGCTCAAAGCGCCCAGGCTGTAGCTCAGGTAAGCCTCACCGTTCCAGATGAAGGCGCGACGCACCCAGCCGAAGGGCTTGGTGACGGCATGCCAGATGCCACCAAAGATGCAGATCAGGCCAATCCAGATGTGGCCGCCGATGATGTCTTCCATCGAGTTGACCCCGATGATCCAGCCCTCGCCGCCAAAGGGGGCGCGGGTCAGATAACCGAAGATCACACCGGGGTCGAGGGTTGGGTTGGTGATGATCCGCACATCGCCACCGCCCGGGGCCCAGGTGTCGTAGACACCGCCGAAGAACATGGCCTTGAACACCAGCAGCAGCGCACCCACACCCAGGAGGATCAGGTGGTAGCCAATGATGTTGGTCATCTGATTCTTGTCGCGCCAATCCTGGGCGAAGAACGAGGAGTAGTTCTCCAGGATTTCAGGGCCGCGCAGGGCGTGGTACAGACCGCCCAGGCCGAGCACGGCTGAGCTAATCAGGTGCAACACACCAACGACGAAGAAGGGGTAGAGGTCGACAACCTCACCACCGGGACCCACGCCATAGCCCAGGGTTGCCACGTGGGGGAACAGGATCAGGCCCTGCTCGTACATGGGCTTGTCGAAGGTGAAGTGGCTCACCTCGAACAGCATCATCGCTCCGGCCCAGAACACCATCAGACCCGCGTGGGCCACGTGGGCACCGAGCAGACGACCCGAGAGGTTGATCAGGCGGGCGTTACCGGCCCACCAGGCGTAGCCAGTGGAGTCGAGGTCCTTGCCCCCGACCACCATGGAGGAATTAAAGGGCGTTTCCACGGGGCAGTACCTCTTCAGGGAAGATGAAGTTTTCGTGCGGCTGGTCAGCCGGTGCCATCCAGGCACGCAGGCCTTCATTCAGCAGGATGTTCTTGGTGTAGAAGGTCTCGAATTCGGGATCTTCTGCAGCGCGGATTTCCTGGCTGACGAAGTCATAGGCCCGCAGGTTGAGGGCCAGGCCAATGATGCCGATGCTGC
>Ga0208864_1000374_pt1 | contig 14812 bp, 8 predicted proteins | sample CryBogmetaGMA05M_FD_184542 | JGI IMG/M metagenome (GOLD analysis project Ga0208864, IMG submission 184542) | Freshwater microbial communities from Crystal Bog, Wisconsin, USA - MA0.5M (SPAdes) | ecosystem: Environmental > Aquatic > Freshwater > Lake | place: Crystal Bog, Wisconsin, USA...
CTGGTCGACCTCCTGCATCCGACGCGATTGCCCCTCGTGGTTCGCGCCGTGCGTGTCCCAGTCGTTCGCGGGATCGGGGCCGACGTGGTAGATCTGCACGCACCGCACGCCCCGCTCCACGAGCCGCCGGGCGATCAGGCACTGCTCGCCGAAGTTCGGGCCGTAGAGATCGCGGGTGGCGCGGGTCTCCCGCGACAGGTCGACCGCCTCCGGTGCCGCCGCCTGCATCCGGCAGGCGAGTTCGTAGGACGCGATGCGGGCGTCGAGCCGGGAATCGTGCCGCGCCGCCGCGTGGCGGGCGTTGAGCCCGCGCAGGTAGTCGAGGCCGGCCCGCTCGTCCGCCGCCGTCCGCGGGATCGACGGCCGCAGCGACGGGATCGGCACCGGTCCGGCGTTCAGCCGCATCCCCTGATGCACCGCCGGCAGGAAGCCGCTCCCCCACACGCCCGGCCCCGGCTTGAGCGGCTTCGCGTGCATGACGACGAACGTGGGGAGATCGCGGGTGGCGGCCCCGAGGCCGTAGCTCAGCCAGGCGCCGAGCGACGGCCGCCCCGGCAGGCTGCTGCCGGTGTTCTGAAACCAGATCGCGGGGGTGTGGTTGAACTGCTCGTGGTGCATGCTGCGGATCACGCACAGCTCGTCGGCGCACCGCTGCAGCCGCGGCAGGCTGTCGCAGATCTCGATGCCCGACTCGCCGCAGCGGGTGAACGCCTGCCGGCTGGCCATGAGCTTCTGCCTGCTCACATCGGTGAACTGGAGCTGGAGGCGATGCAACTCCTCCGGCGGCGGCTGTCCGTCGCGCGCCTGGAGCGCCGGCTTCGGGTCGAATGTGTCGACCTGGCTGGGCCCGCCGTGCATGTGCAGGCAGATCACCGCCTTCGCCCGCGCCGGGACGCGCCCGCCCCCCGACACGGCCAGGGATCCGGTGATCTCACGCGCGGCCGGCCCGGCCGCCAGCCGGGCGTCGCGGCCGAGCAGCTCCGCGAGCGCCACCGCTCCGAGCGCCCCCGTCGTCCGGAAGAGCCATTCGCGCCGGCCGGCAGGCTCCGCACACCCGTCCGGCGCGCACGCCGGGGTGCTGTCACGGGAGCGACGCTCCCGCGACGACCGCAGGTCTGCATCCGGGGAACGACGCCCGCCGGACTTTTCCCACTGGCTGCTCGACGCCGCCGCGTCCGGGCCCGCCCCGTCGTCACCGTCAGTCCACATGGCAGAACTCGTTCGTGTTGAGGAGCAGGAGAGACCACTCGACGAGTGCGGCGGCCAGGGCCGGCTCCGGCACACCGTGCGCCGGAGCATCCGCCGCGCCGACCGCGGGAAGCAGGCCATCCGGGGGCGTGCGATCGGCCCAGGCACGGCGGCGGGCCGCGAGAAACTCCCGCGCCCCCGCCAGCTCGTCGGGCGCAGGCTCGCGGCCGAAGACGAGCCACCATGCCTGCCCGACGAGCCCGGCGGGATCGTCGCCCGCGGCCCCCCACGCCCGCGCCGCGACGCCGCGGGCCGCGTCGAGCGCCGCCTCGTCGTTGAGCAGCATGAGCGCCTGCGACGCGACGACCGACGTGTCACGGACCGCGCAGCTCGACACCACGTCGGGCCCGTTGAACGCGTCGAGGAACGGCAGCGTGATCGACCGCCGCACCACCATGTAGATCGTCCGCCGCCGCCACTGGGCCGGGTCGGGCGTTTCGGACCAGTTCTGGTTGCGCAAGGGGGCGAGCACCCAGGGCTCCACCTTCGGCACGACGGGGGGGCCGAAGGGCTCGTCGACGAGCCGGCCGGAGACGGCAAGCAACGCGTCGCGCAGCTCCTCGGCCTGCAGCCGCCGCCGGGGAAAGTGGGAGAGGAGCCGGTTCTCGGGATCGCGGTCGCGGGCGGCGGCCGAAGCGTCGGCCGTCGCACGGAACGTGCGCGAGGAGAGGATCACGCGGTGGAGGTGCGCGAGATCCCAGCCGCTCTCGACGAGCTCGCAGGCGAGCCAGTCGAGCAGCTCCGGATGCGCGGGAAACTCCCCCTGCACGCCGAGGTCGTTGGGGGTGCGGGTGAGGCCCGCGCCGAAGTGCCACTGCCAGACGCGGTTGACGAGCACCCGCGCGGTGAGCGGATGGTCGGCCGCCGTGAGCCAGCGGGCGAAGGCCGCCCGCCGCCGCGGCCCCGCGAAGACGGGCCCGCCGGTCTCACCGGCGTGGAGCATCGCCGGCACGAGGGGCGCGGCCTCGTCGCCCGGCTCGTCGATCTCGCCCCGCCGCAGGAGGTGCACGACCGACGGCGTCTCCCGCGCCACCACCGTCAGGTCGGCAGGCCGGGTGTCGCCCCCCTTCTCGCCGATCCGTCGCTCCTCGAGCCGGGCGTCGGCGAACACCGCCTGCAGGCCGAAGTACTCCCGCTGCGAGAGCGACTCGTACTTGTGGTCGTGGCAACGGGCGCAGCCGTACGTGAGCCCCAGGAACGCCGAACCGACCGTGTCGGCGACGTCGGTGAGCCACTCGTAGTTTCGCGCCTTCTCCCGCTGGATGCCCCCCTCGAACCGGCGCGGGCCGACCGCCAGGAAGAGCGCCGCGTCGGCCTCGCCCGCGGCCTCGGGCCCGGACGTGCCGGCGGCCCCGCCGGCGATCTCGTCCCCCGCGAGCTGCAGCGCGAGAAAGCGGTCCATCGGCAGGTTGTCGCGAAACGCGCGGATCAGCCAGTCGCGGTAGCGATGCGCGTGGGTGAAGATGTAGTCGAGCTCGTAGCCGGCGCTGTCGGCATAGCGCACGACGTCCATCCAGTGCCGCGCCCAGTGCTCGCCGTAGGCGGTCGTGCCCAGGCCGCGGTCGATCGCGCCGAGCCAGGCGTCGGGGTCGGTCGACCGCTCGAACTCCCGCACCTCCGCCGGCTTCGGCGGCAGCCCACCGAGCGCGAACGACAGCCGGCGCAGCTGCGTGCCGCGGGCCGCCTCGGCGGGGATCGGCAGCCCTTCCCGCACGAGCCGCGCGAAGACGAAGCGGTCGACCGGATGGACGGCGCCGCCGGCGGCGGCGGGCTCCGGCACCACCGGCCGCCGCAGCGGCCGGAACGCCCAATGGCTCTCGAACGCCGCTCCTGCGGCGATCCAGGACTCGAGCACCGCCACCTGCCGCGCCGAGAGCCGCCTGCCGGTGGCGGGGGGCGGCATCACGACGTCGGCGTCGTCGGTGCGCACGCGGTGGACGAGGCCGCTGGCCGCGGGCTGCCCCGGCACGATCGCCGGCGCGCCCGACGCCGCCCCGGCCGTGGCGCCGGCACGCTCGTCGAGCCGCAGATCGCCCTGCCTGTCGGCCGCCACCGGCCCGTGGCACCGCCAGCAGAACTCGGCCAGGATCGGCTGCACGTCGCGGGCGTAGCTGACCTCGTCGCCCCGCGCCGCGGGGGCCGCACCGGGCGGGCCCGACGCGCCGAACGCGACGAGGAGCGTCGTCAGCAGGAGATCGCGGCAGCGCATGGGGGCCTCGTCGGTTGGCGGGGGCCGCGGTCGTCGTCGCCGAAACGTCGCGCACGCGGCCACGCTCCCGCCGGACACGTGCGTCAGAGCTTGTCGGGCGTCACCTTCGTCCAGGGGCTCCACGCCCCGAACGCGTGCTGCTGGATCCGGCGCTTCCAGATCCTGTCCGTGCAGAAGGCGTAGAGGACGTCCAGATCCTTGCCGCCGATCGCCACGCCGGTGACGCGGCCGCGGCCGGGGACGGTGAGGATCACCTGCGTGGGGCCGTCGTCGGCGGTCACCTGGATGCCGCTCCGCGTGGCGATGAACTGCCGCCCCTCGCGCGAGGCGCAGAGGCACTCGGCGCCCGCGTCGTCGTCCTGATCGGCGACGTGCAGGTGGAAGAACCGCTCCTTGTTGACGAGCGCGCCGTCGGCCGCGATCTGGTGGCTCCAGAGCCACTTCGACCGTCCCTCCGCCACCGAGAGCAGCCACTGGTCGGGACGGACGGCCATGCCGGTGGCGAACCTGATCCCCGCATCGACGCGCGTCTTCGTTCCGCCGCGCACCAGCCAGACGCTGCCGCCGTCGCGGGCGTCGCCGTCGTCGTTGCTCGTCACGTAGAGGCCGCCGTCGGGGCGGGCGAGGATGCTGTGGCCGCAGAGCCCCTCGAGCACCAGGCTGGCGTTGCCCGCCGCGTCGTATCGCAGCAGCCGGCCCGACCGCTCCGACACCGTGTAGACCGCCCCGTCGGCCCCGACGGTGACGCAGTGCGCCGCGTCGGCGTCGGCGGCGAACGTCGTCACGTCGCCGTCGATCCCGATCCGGTGGAGCCGGTTGGCGGACGTGTCGGCGAAGTACACCTCGCCGGCCGCGTTCGCCGCCGGCCCGCGCGTGCTCCGAAAGCCCTCGGCGACGAGCGTCCAGTCCTCGCCCGCGACGAGGATCTCCCGGGCCCGCGGCGGGCCCGCCCCCCGCGCCACCGGCCGCGGCCAGTCGGCCCAGAGATACGCCATCGCCTCCCGCCAGTGGTCCAGATAGCCGACGACGTGGCCGCCGTCGATGATCCGGAAGCGATGGTCGTAGCCGGAGAACGCGAGCGCCTTGGCCATCTCCTGATCGGCGAGGAACCAGTCGCCCGCGGCGTTCTCCATGTCGCGGGTGCCGGTCGTGAGAAACGCCCGGATGGGCCGCGGCTCGAACTTCCGCACCATCGTGGGAAACTCGTGCCCGCCCCGGAAGGCCACCCAGCTGCCGCTCGCCGCGTAGACGCGGCTGAACGACTCGGGGCGGTGCCACGCCGCGGTGAAGGCCGCGATGCCGCCGCTGCTGCCCCCGGCGATGCAGCGGTCGTTGCCGTCGCCGCTCAGCCGCAGCCCGCACTCACGGGCGACGAACGGCAACAGTTCCTCGTCGAGGAAGCGGGCGTTGTCGCCGTTGACGGCGTCGTATTCGAGATCGCGATTGCGTCGGTCCGCGGTGCCCGCCATCGGCGCGGGGAGTGTGCCCGGTCGCACGAACACCCCGACCGTCACCGGGATCTCCCGCGTGGCGATCATCGTCTCGAGCAGCTGCTTCTCGCGCGGGTTGTAGCCGTCGGTCTTCACGTAGACGCAGGCGGCGCGGGCCGCGTCGTACTGGGCGGGCACGAACACCGTCACCTCCCGCACCGTGCCGGGATACACCCGGCTCTCGGTGAACCGGAGGGTCTTGATCGCGCCTTCCCGGACGTCCTCGGGGCGGACGTCGGGGGCCGCGTAGCGCGGCGCGGCCTCGGCCGCCGGCGGCCCGCTGCCCGCGAGCGGCCGGATGAACCACCGCAGGTGCCGGTCGCCCGGCGCGTTGGTCCAGAGGTCGACCCGCGCTCCCGGCTCCGGGTTGCCGGCGAAGTGGTCGAGCCCCTGGCCGGGGGCGTGCTTCGCCACGAGCGTGTAGCTGCCGTCGTCCTGCCGCGTGAGCGACCAGAGCTGCGCGTCGGATTCCCGCGTCGGCTCGAGCACGACGGGCGTGCCGTTGCGGGTCTGGCCGTCCACCGCCGCCAGCGCGAGCCCGGGCCCCGACAGCGACCGCAGCCGGCACCAGCCCGCGGCCGCCGGCTCGACGAGCCACTTTTGGTTCGCACCGTCGCCCGCCCGCTGCACCGCGACGACGCTCCCCTCGCGCGACAGCCCGTCCGCCCCGACGGCCGCGTCGAGCACGAGATCCGGCACGCTCGCCGAGACGATCCGGTAGGCGGCCCAATCCTCGCCGCGGGCCGCTCCGGCACCGACCACGAGCAGCAGCAAAAGACCCGCGACGCGCATCGGGCACCTGCGAAGAGAAGCGGGGAAATCCAAGCGGACGCCGGCCCGGGAGTATACCCCGGCAGCCGCCGCCCCGGGCCACGGTGGCGGCCTACCCGAGCGGCGACGCGCCGACCGCGGCCCGCCGCCGATTGAGCGCGGTCCAGGCGGCGGCATCCTTGCGGAAGAGGTTGGCGAGCTGGGTGGCCGTCACGCCGAGGATCTCGGCCGCGGGTGTCATGCGCATGCCGTGGGCCTCGAGCTGGTCGAGCGCCTCGGCGACGAGCGCCGGAAAATCGTCGTGGCCGACCGCGATCACGAGCCGGCGCTCACGGATCCGCGCGGCCCAGAGGGGCGACGGGCCCGCGGCCGCCGGACAGCGATGCTCGAGGGCGAGCCGGTGGCGGAGGCGTCGGGCCGCGACCTGACGATTGTCGGCCTGGCTGCGGCGCTCGGAGGCCTCCGCGGCGATGCCGGTGGGCAGGTGGACGAGCACGACGGCGGTCTGCGTCTTGTTGCGGTGCTGGCCGCCGGGGCCCGTGCGTCGGGTGTGGGTTTCCCGGGTCTGCCGGAGCAGGTCGGCGACGGGCAGTGCGGCGGGGTGCATGGCGGCGGACAATCGTACGGCGGCGATCATCACGCTGGAAGGAGCGGAGGCGAGAACGCCGACGATGGTCCGAGCGGCCCGATGCGGAGGTCGTGCGGGCCGGCCTACGCGCGCGGCGGGCCCGGCCTCCCGACGTCCTGTGCGTGGGACTCATGACAGGTGAGAAACACGACCTGATGCCGTTCCGCAAACTGGCGAACGAGCCCCACAGCACGACTGCGACGATCGGCGTCGAGGTCGACGAACGGATCGTCGAGCACGATGAATCCGGGACATCCGCCAAGGTGGGCCTCGGCGAGCGCCAGCCGCATCACCAGGGCCAGCGCCGTCGTGCCTCCCTGCGAGAGAAACCCGGCCGGAATCGCGGCCGCCCCGCGCCGCACCGCGTGGGGAGTCTGGGCGTCGAACGCCAGATCGTCGTCCCCTCCCGTGATCGCACGGAAGTAGGACGCCACCTTGGCCGCGAAAACCGCCGTCGGGTCGGCCTCCCCCTCGTCGATGATCTCCTCGAGCACCTCGAGAATGCGCTCGTAGTCGCGGCCCTCCTGGCAGGCACGCTCGAAGGCGCGCTTCGCCAACCCCGCCTCCTCCTCGATCTCCACCGTGCGGCGATCCCCGACGTCATCCCTGAGCTGCTGCTGCTGCGTCGCCAGCTCGATCGCCCGCTCGGGCCGCCCGGCGTTCGCCGTCTCCCGCCGGCCGAGCTCCGCGAAAAACGCCTGCGGCGTCTGAAACCCCTCCGGCACGGCCGGCAGCTCCGCCAGCCGCTCCTCGCTGCGCCTGATCGCGGACCGCTTCGCCACGAGCGCGTCCAGCAGCGACTCCTGATCCTTGTACGTGGCGATCCATTCGCGGACGTGCCCGTCGTGCAACGCCCGCGCCGACGTCTCGTTCACCAATTTCTCCCGCGCCGCCTTGAGTTCCGCCGCGATGGCGTCCGTGCCGCGGGTCTGGGGCAGCATGGCGATCGCCGCGACCGCCTCCTGCCAGGCCTCGAAGGTCTTCCCCTGCAGCCGCGTCTCGAGAAGATCCTTCGCCCGGGCGGCGGACTGCACGAGGGCGTCGTGCTGCTTCACCTTCACCTGCGCGTCTGCCAGCGTCGCGGCATCGCATGCCCGCAGCAGGTCGGCGGCCCGCTGCTCGTCGCGCCGCAGCGTGTCCAGGAGCACGTCCACGTCCTCCTCGCCGCTTGTCACCGTCAGCGTGACGGGGCCGGCCTGGAGTCGCAGCCGCGACCGCGCGTTCCCCGAACCGCCGGCCGGGCCGATCGGCACGACGCGCTCGGCCTCGTTCCCCTCCTCGACCACCGCGGACATCGGTTCCGTCGACACGACCGTGTAGGCGAGCTTCCGCGCATCGAGCCGGTTGCCGGTGTCCTTGATCCGCTCGGACACCCGCCCGAGCTCCGCCACGTCCGCGTCGGCCGGCCGCGCGGTGCACCGCACCGCGTCCTCCGCGGCCAGCGCTGCCCTCCGCGCCGCGACGATGAGGTCGACATGATCCTGCGTCTGCCGCGCGGCATCCCGCCGTCGCGCGGCATCCTCCTCCGCCTCGAGCGCGGCGATCGAAGCCTTGATCTCCTCGATGCGGACGTCGGCGGTGCCGATGGCGGTGAGCGCGCTGGGCCATCCCCGGCTCGCCTCCGCCATCGCCGCCGACTCCGCCCTCCAGGGAGCCAGCGTCGCCACCACGAGCAATCGGTCGTTGAGTCCGTCGCGCAGGAGCCGGCCGGAGCGGATGAAGTCGGAGTCCTCCGCCATCTGCGTCTGCAGCGTGGCGAGTTCGGCCGTGACGGCGTCGAGGGCCCTCTCCGCCCGCCGCACCGCCTCCAACTCCTCCATCCTTCTCTGCCAGTGGTACCAGGCGGCGAGAATCGTCCCGACGTCGTTGACCCAGGGCTTGCGGATGCCCCGCTCCATGCCGTTGTCGAGCTCGGGGGCCTGCCGCTGCCGATTCCAGCGCGAGAAATGGGCCTTGATCACCGACGTGAGCCGCGCCCTGAGCTTCTCCGGCCCGATGTCGCCCGCCACGCCGGCCGCCGCCGTCATCACGTCGCCCACCGGGCGCAGCTCGTCCGCCTTGGCGTTCTTGATCGCGAACAGCGTGCTGGCCAGCTCCGCCTGACCGGTGGAGAGCACGAGGCGAGCGGTCGCCTCGTTGTGGCCGAGCATCTCGCCGATCCGCTGCTGCACGGCCGCCTCGCCCCCGATCACGGTGCCCGCCCCCATTAGCTCGCTGCGGTGGCCGGCTCCCCACCGCTTCACGAGCGTCCACTCGACGCCGCCGGCCTCGAACACCACCGTGACCACGGCGTGATCGCCGTCCGGCCGCGGAAACCACCGCCCCACGGATTTCTCCGCTTGCTTCGGCGTCTGCTGCGTGGTGGTGAACAGCGCATGGTGGATCGCCTGCCGCAGCGTGCTTTTGCCGAACTCATTCGGGCCGAGCACGACGACGACGGGTCCGGACATGGGGTAGGTCCGGTCGGCCGTGTTGCCGAAAGGGTGCAGCCGGATGCTTTTGAGAATCATTCGTCGTCTTCCGCCTCGAGGAGTTCGTGGGCGAGCCAGGCGGCATCGGGGTGCTTCTCGTCGTCGATGAGCCTGGCCAGGAGTCGGTGGGCGATCGTGCCCACCGGGTAGATCCTCTCGAGCTCCGTCCTGTCGAGCTCGTGCGCGATCGTGTCCTCGGATGCGACGCTCAGGAACGCGCCGCGGAGGCTGCGCACCAGCGTCTCGCACTTCTCCCTGTCAACGGCACGCAGCCGGCCGTCGAGCCGCAGGTCGAGCACGGTGTCCGCCGCCGGCAGTTGGCCGCACTGCCGCGCCAAGCCCTCGACGTCGGCTCCGGTGCGCAGCGTCTTGTCGATCCGCGCAAACCGCACGCGGCCGGGCGAGAGCTGCTCGAAGGCCGCGACGCCGTCGGCCGCGATGTCGATGCACCACGCATGCCCGGGATGCCGGCAGCGGACCGAGTCGGGCGTGTGGATGCCGGGCATGAAGAACGCGGGGCTGCCCCCAGACGCGGCGGCGGGAAAGGGCACGTGCACGTGACCGAGCAACCATGTGGTCACGCCCGCGGCCGCCAGCTCCTCCTGCCGCATCGTGAAGTAACGGCCCTCCGCATCGAGGCTTAGTCCCTCGACGTTCCCGTGGGCAAGACCGACGTGCACTGCGTCCGCCGGCTTGGGAACCCCGGCGACCCAACCGATGCGGGACTCCTCCCCATGCTTCGACGGGCAGGGGCACGGGTAGAACCGCACGTGCTGCCCGTCGACGGCGAACTCCTCGACGCGCGGTTCCGCCAGCAGCCGCACCGTCGAGCCGGCGGCCGCCTCGCGAAAGTGCCTCCAGAGCTTCGCTGCCGGGCCGTCGTAGTAGTCGTGGTTGCCGGGGAGCACCAGGACGGCCTCGCCGGAGAACTCCCGCAGCACCCGCACCGTGGCGTCGACGTCCCGTGCCGGAACGGAGATCCGGTCGAACAGGTCGCCGGCGACCACGAGGAAATCCGCCTTCCGGCCGTTCGCCTCGACCACGAGTCGCTGCAGCGCGTCGATCCGCTCCGCGACCAGCCGCTGATGCACCCTGTCGTCCCCCTTGTAGGAGTGATAGGGAATGCCGATGTGGTTGTCGGCGGTATGGACGATGCGAACAGGCACGATTCCCTCCTCGAGCGCTGGTGCGACAACGATCCTCACACGAGCGAGCTGCAGCGCCCGCGGAACCGGGCTCGCGTCACAGCCGGGCTACAGCCCGCAGCGGCCATTGGCACACCCGCCCCCGGGCACCCTGCCGATGTCGGCGGGCAGAAAGTCTTCCGCCCCTCCCTTGAACACCGCGCCGCCACTGCCAAACCTGAACACCGGCCCGCCGCAGCTCTCGACCGGCCGGCGGCTCGCCCGCGGCACGTTCGACTCCACCTTCTCGCTCGCGATCCGCCAGCCGCTCGATTCCTGCACCATGCCGAGCATCGACACGACGTCGCAGGAGTCATCGGTGAGCGTCACGCGGTATTTCACGGCCAACTCGGCCCGCTCGCCCGACTCGCTCACGAGGTGGTTGTCGAACAGTTCGAGGTCGAGCGAGTGCGTGACGAAGACGATGGCCGCCCGACGGCGGATCTTCGCCCGCTGTTTCTCGCTGAAACAGCCCACGAACGCGTCGAGATTCTCCTCGCTCACCGCCGTGGCCGCCGCGCGCACGCAGTCCCTCACGCCGATCTCCACGACGTTGTCGCTGCTCATCACGAGCCGCTCGGCGGCCCGGCACGCCCCCCGATCCCCGACGGCCGGCACCGCAGCCACGGCGACGATCGCGATGCCTCTGAGAGCCCATGCGCGGGCGATCGACGCCCATCGCGGCCTGTGAAACGGTTCGATCATCGGTGGCTCCATAGGGTGATCGGCTCGCGTCACTGGCCTGCCTGCGTCGATCCCGGCGCCGTGGCAGGCGATGCCAGCCCGAGAGCACCTGAGTATCCTGCATCCCACTACGGCCGAACAGCGATGACGCTTCAGACGCGATCCGTGGGGGCGGTGCGGGTATCGCCCGCCGCGCGCCGCGGCCGGCGGATACGGCTTGTCGTTTCGCGGGAAACCGGTCGTTTTCATGGTGTGACTCATGCCCCTGGCAGGGATCGCGTCGCGCTTCGAGGCCATGGACGCCGTCCGGAGGGATTTTCCCCGGAGGAAAACATCCGGCTGTCATGGGCGCGGCACGCTCCCACCCCGACATCATCGCCGGGCCGCGGACAACGTTGGTCCGACCGCGGGATGTCGGCCGCCGCCCGCGTCGCGCCGGCCGACGGGCGGCGGCGCGAGGCTCGGGGCCTCGAGGCGATCGGGAACGTTGTCGTTGTCCCGGTCGAAGGGCAGCGGGTCGTCCTCGTTCGGGCGGCCGTCGCCGTCGGCGTCGCCGCCCCGCGAGAGCCAGTCGCCATCGGCCGGGAGGAACTCGCCGCGACGCACGAGCACGCGATGGAGATAGTCGACGCACTCGGCGCGGGTGAGCGGCGGGCCGGACTTGTCGTCCCTCCCGCCACCACCGGCGGCGAGGCTCGGAAACGTCGGCAGGTGCACCGCGGCGAGCCAGCGGTCGAGCGTGCCCCAGGTCGCGGCCGCGTCGGGCGCGAAGGCGGCGGGCCGCTCGCCGTGGTCGCCCCAGCGATACACGGCCTCGATGGCCGGCCGCGCGGCGTCGGCGGCGGGCACGTCGGCGAAGAGCGGCGCGGCGCCGACGTCGGGCCACTCGGGGGCGTCCGGCAGCGCCCGCACGAGCCGGGCCAGCGCCGCCGCCAGCTCCCGTCGCGTCACCACCTGCCGCGGGCGGAAAAACAGGCTGTCGGCGTCGGCCTGCCAGATCCCGCGGACCGTGAGCAGGTTGGCGGCCTCGAAGTGCGACTCGTCGGGCCGCACGTCGTGCCAGGGCCAGAGCAGCGTTCCCGGCCCGCCCGCTCCGCGGACGAGCGTCGTCTGCACCGCCCGGATCCGCCGCGGCGAGCCGGCGACCGTCCGCGGGGCGACCCCCTCGCTCAGCGCGAACGCGGCCAGGGTGCCGGCGGCGGTGCCGACGTGCATCATCTGGCCGTGCAGCCGCAGCGACGACTGCACGAGGCTGGTCACGCCGATGTTCTTCGAGCATCCGAGCAGGCCGTCCATCGTCGCCGGCACGAGGCCCCGCAGCGGAAACATCGCCCGGTCGGTGTGGCTGTTCCAGTCGCGCGTGCCGTGGAACCTCGGCTGCCAGGGCTGCGCGGGATCGTCGTCGACGAACGTGCGGCGGGTGGGGTGGAAGTCGATGTTGAACTGATAGCCGAAGACGCCGTCGGGCACCATCGCGGCGGCCCAGCGGGGCCTGTCCTCCGCCGTCCGCACGTCCTGCTCCCGCAGCACGTAGACCGCGTCGAGCCGCAGCCCCTCGCGGACGTAGGGCTTCGGCGGAAGGCGGTCGGGCGTGCCGTAGTCGTCGGCCAGCCTCATCGAGCGAAACGGCGGCGGCGGATCGCCGGCGGGACCACGGGCCTCGGTCTGGAGCCAGTGGACGAACTCGAGCGCCCGCTGCCGCGCGTCGGCGAACACGATCCGCCGCTGCGCGGCCGTCATGGTGACGATGTTCCGCGTCGAGGCGCCGGCCTCGTCCGCCTCGAGCGCGTCGACGACGTGCCGCGGCAGCGTGCAGAGCGGATAGTCCTGCGCAGGCCAGTTGAGGATCACCGCCTCGGTGCCGGGAGCGAGGTCGAAGTGCCGGCGGTCGACCATCCGCCGGTGCGTGTAGATGCTCCAGCCGGCTTTGTTGTAGATGCCGCCGCTGCCATCCCAGTCGACCCATGGCAGGGCCTTCCGCACGTCGGCGAAAGAGCGGGAGTCGTACCGGGGCGGCTGGGGGATCGGGCTCTCCTCCGCAGTCTCCCGCAACAGCGGGCAGAACGAGATCGGATTCATCTCCTGGTGGCCGCCCGGCTCGAGCGACACAGGCGCGCTCGGCTCACCGAATCGCGACCGGAGGTCGGGGCCCGCCATGAAGCCCGCGCCGCTGAGCCGGATGACGTCGCCCCAGTCGCTCGAGTCGATCGTGAGCGTGGCGTTCACGCGCAGCGTGCCCGCCACGGCGTCGGCGCGGGCGAACTCGACGCCGGTCACCCGACCGTCGGCCACGGCTACCCGCACCGGCTGCCACGGGGAGAGCACGCGGATCTGGCCGGTGCCCTCGCCGCTGAAGGCCGCGAGCCACTCGGCGAAGATCCGCGCCGCGGGCCGCGGCTCGATCGTGTTCGCGCCGCACCAGCCATTGCCCGGCCGGGCGATCCCGTAGGTGCGGCGATTGTGGTCGTGGATGCGGTCGAGGATCTCCTGAAAACTGCCGCTGGCCGGAAAATCGGTGCGTTTCCCCTCGACGATCGTCCACTCGTCGATCGGCCCGATGCCCTGGGTGCAGAACTGGCCGCCGAGCCAGTCGACGTCGTTCACGAGCACGATCCGCCCGACGCCGAGCCGCGCCGCCTGCACGGCCGCCGCGCATCCCGACTCGTCGCCTCCCACCACGAGCAGGTCGGCCTCGATCGTCTCGCCGCGCACGACGGCCAGCCCACCGAAGCCCGGCACACCGAAGCCAGGCACACCGGCGCCCAGCGACACGCCCACCGACACGGCACAGCAGACGGCCCGACACAGGCCGCGCACGATGCCGTGCCGGAAGGGCCGGAGCATGGCACGGGGGCGAACGTCGCAGACGCGCCGGCCGGATCGGCGGCCGGATCGGCGGCCGGACCGCGCCGGCGGCGTCAGAGCTGTGCGATCGGCTGGACCATCGGCCACACCCGGATCTCCTCGGTGACCAGATGCGGCGGCAGCCGTGACGCCTGCAGGACGATCCGGCCCATGTCGGCGGGAGAGATGCAGCGCGTCAGGATCTCGGGATCCCGCGGGGGCAGTCCCGCGCCGGCGGTGAAATCGGTCTGTCCCCAGGAGGGCAGCACCGAGGTCACCCGCACCCCGTGCGGCCGCAGCTCGGCCAGCAGGCACCGCGTGAACATGAGCAGGCCCGCCTTCGCGGCCGAATACGCGGCCCAGCCGGGCCAGGCGTGGACGGAGCAGGCGCTGCCGATGTTGACGATGAGCCCGTCCCCCTGCCGCTGCATCATCGCCGCGGCCCGTCGGCAGCCGAGCATGGCGCCGGTGAGGTTCGTGGCGATGCTCCGCAGCAGGGCGTCGTCGGTCTGCTCGGCCACAGGCCCGATCTGCACGCCCGCGCCGGCGTTGTTGACGAGCACGTCGAGCCGTCCCGACACCCGGAGCACGTCCGCCAGCAGCCGATCCCAGGCGGCACCATCGGCCACGTCTGCGACAAAGGGCGTCGCGCCGATGCGGGCGGCGGTGGCGTGCAGCGTGTCGGCGTTCCGGCCGGTGATCCAGACGCGGCTCCCGGCGGCCGCGAAGGCCTCGGCGATGCCCGCGCCGTAGCCGTGGCCGCCACCGGTGACGACCACGGCGGCCGGTGTCGCATGGTCGTCAGGTGAGATCGTGTTTGTCATGTGAAATCCGAGGAGCGGCGGCGTTATACCGCAACCGCAGGCGGGCCGGCTACGTGCCCGCGTCGTCGCCGGTCTCGCACCCGGGCCGCTCGATCAGATCAGCACGCGCAGATCCGCGCGCGGCGCCGGCGACGACGCGACCTCCGCCGGGTCGCTCGTCGCCGTATCGCGCGGGGTGTATGCTCTCGCCGCCGCCGGGGGTGGTCCCGCGGCTGTCCGTCGGCACCCGCCCTCAGGCCCCTTCCTCCGCGGCCGCTGCACCGCCACCGGGGAGCCCGTCCATGCCCGCCCACGCGATCGCCCTGCTCGGTACCGGCCTGATCGGCGACTTCTACACGATGGCCCTCCACGCCCATCGCGGCGCCGACCGGGTCGCCATCGCCTACTCGCGCTCCGCCGACCGCGGCCGGGCGTTCGCGGCGCGGTGGAACATCCCCGCCCACACCACCTCCATGCAGG
>Ga0208864_1000375_pt1 | contig 14752 bp, 20 predicted proteins | sample CryBogmetaGMA05M_FD_184542 | JGI IMG/M metagenome (GOLD analysis project Ga0208864, IMG submission 184542) | Freshwater microbial communities from Crystal Bog, Wisconsin, USA - MA0.5M (SPAdes) | ecosystem: Environmental > Aquatic > Freshwater > Lake | place: Crystal Bog, Wisconsin, USA...
ACCAGGCGCTGCACCAATTCGCACAGTACCAAAACAGTCTGATGGAGTTGGGCCAGGTCAGCGCGGATCGCCTGGAGCTGGGCAGGGGCTGGATCCGAACCTGGGAAACAATCATCAAGCCAACAACCCTGGAGAAGGGATCGCGCCCGATCCACCAGGTGGGCCACACCAGCAGGGTCTGCCGCTGGACGTTCACCCCGCACAACAGCCCGGTAGTAATCGGCGATCGACCAGGCCGCCGTAGCCGGATCGTCTCCAAACCGAGGGATTAAATGCAGGTGGAGATGGCGGGCACCTTCGCCATAGGCAATGGCGTACACCCGATCACAACCCGTGAGCTCGCGCACCAGCTGGCTAGCCTGTTGAACTGCCGAGCCCCAAGCCGCTGCCTCATCGGACGTGAAGTCGGCTGGTCCACCGACATGGCGGAGGGAATCGAGAAACAACCAACCCACTAGGGGTGAAGGATCGGGATGATGGCGCAGGACCCAAAGACCCGTCCGAGCGATCTCATACCGGCTGGCCGAGGGGTCTCCGATGCCGTGCAGCAGGCAGACGCCACAATCGGCTGGGGGAGCGGCGCTAGGGAACAAGGCGCAAAGCCACCTCGACAACGGCAAAGCCGAGCAGGCCAGCTAAAGCAAGCAAGGAAGCCGAAGGAGGCATAAGCCAAGCCACTCAAGACGCCCAATCCTAAAGCAAATCCGAAGAAATGAGCACCCAAACAGGGTAGGAGTGCTGAAGCCAGGGCTTACCAGAAACCCTTGCCCTTGAGCCAAAGCCCCAGCAACACCAAAGGAACACAGAACACGCCCAAAATTTGCAGCTTCACCACCAGGGGAGAAGGGGGTTTCACGGCAGCCATCTAGGAGCGGGGGAAGGAGAAAAAGGAAAGATGGAGAGGGCAGCAGCAGCCCTGCGAGCAAACAGCTGCCGAAAAGTTCCCATCAAAAAGCCCCATGGCTGACGCCAGGGGGCCTCAGGCAAAAGCTGGAAATCAGCCGAGGCCGATCTGGCTCAGGATGCCCTGGCCGGTGAGCAGCTCTGTACCCAGACCAATCACGAAGCCCAGCATGGCAAGACGGCCGTTCCAGGTCTCAGCAAAACCAACGAAGCCAAAACGGGAGGTGTTGTCGGCCATGGTGGTGGATGACGAAGGATGGGAACACTGTAACAGAAGGTGAAGGAATATTTCCGACCCTTAAGAACTCCTAGTCAATGGCAAGTTCGCCGTCGTCATCCCAGGTGAGATGGGAGGCCAAGTTGCCTGAGTGGGCGTCGCTGGACGGACGGGAGATGGGCTAGTAGCTGTCGTTCACCAGGGGGATGAGTTTGCCGATCTCCTGGGCGATTTGGTCGGTCTTGGGGGGCGTTCCTGGCTGGTTGACGCAGGGATCGCCAAAGAAAAAGTCTGGATCCGAAGGATCTGGCAGGCGTTGATGGGAGGACATGGACCCAAAGACGTGCTGCCTCAACTCTAGGAAGGGCATAGCCCCAAGACCAAGTACCAATGGCGCCGCGAAGACGCCGCAAGGGCGATGCGGCCATCCCAGGCGGAAAGGAAATGGGGTGAAGGTGGGGCGGTGAACTCTGGAGAAGCGACGGAGATGCCAACCACCAGCAAAAAAGCAGGAAACGGAACAAGCCAAGGCGGCGAGATCTGCAGAAGCACGCTCACGGATCGGACAGGGCAGGAAACCGAAACCTGTCTTGACTCATTCCTAGGCGTACTTGAATATCTCAGTGAAGCCACCGGGCTATCGATTGAAGACATTGCCGATCTGTTGTCAAGCAAGGAAGGGCCAATGGGTGCCATGGTGCTCGCAGGACACCTTCAAGCAACAATCAAACCTGGGCCATCAGACGTAGCTTTCGCAGAAAAAACGTCATAACGGTATTTCTGCCCGTTAATAAATCGGCCTGAAGATCCATACCCAATCGGAAATCGCAGCGATTATTGCCACGTTTAAATGCATTGGAGCTGGGCTGAACACTCACCTCATAGGCGGGTGGAGTACTCATATCTGCCTTGTTCTGCTGCAACGCATCAGCAGAAATGGCCGTGACTTTGCCAGTCATAAGACCAAACTCTGAATAGGGGCATCCGGTGACCCGAAGGTAGGTCTTCTGGCCAACACGAATCTTGCCGATCGATTGGGCCGGAACAACCACTTTCGCTTCCATCGGGGCATGGAGTGGGGCTAGACGGGCGATAACCTCACCAGCACTCAAAACCTGTCCTGGATGATTGAGCGAGGTCGCAACAACGGATCCGGAAATCGGGGAGCGTATCGATGCGGTCGCAAGCGCACGGGTGGCGTCGATCAGGCGGCTGTCAAGGCCGGCCTTCTGACGGGCAAGTTCAGAAAGGGTGTTATTGAAGCCATTAACACCCTGACGTAATTTGGCCTGCTCAACAATTTGCCGAGCCCGTTGTTGGACGACACTCCAACGGGCCTGTCTCAGTTCACTGAGCGATTGGGACAAACGGGCTGCCTTTTCCTGGCTCAACAGCTCAGGTACGGCACCAACCTTGGCAAGGGAGCCATAGCGACTGGATTCACTAGCCGCGAAAGCAAGGGATGCTTTTGCCTTGTCTACATCACCAAAACTGGAACCAATCTGGGCTTTGGAAAGCAAGTCGCTGGAACGAAGCTCCACATCCAGATCCTTTTTCTGTTGGAGTGTCTGGCGCCATTGGAGGTGAAGTTGGTCAAGTTCAGTCACGAGCTGCCGCTGGCTGGCCTTGAGACTCGATTGGTCAATAACCGCTAAAACTTGGTTGGGCTGGACAACCTGATTGGGTTGGACTAAAACCTGCTGAACCCGGCCGGCCAATTGGCTCTGGACCACAACATTCTCTCCAGCTGGGCGTACAACGCCAGAGGCGCGAACGGTCTCCTCGATGGGCCAGAAACAAGAAGCAAGGACAAGGGATCCAGCAGCAAACAACACCCGGTGGCCGATCGAATGGGACCAGCTTCCAGGAGGTGGAAGGAACTGATCGGAAGCAGCGTGGACCAGGTGATGATGGGAGGTGGTGGTCAGTGGATGGTCCATTAAGCTGCAACCAAGAAAGGTGAAACGTGGGAACTTTCACGCAGGGCGGAAGGGTAATTCTGTTCCTTGACACGACCTCGCTCTAAATAAATAATCCAGTCAGAACGCATGATCACGGAGGGTCGATGGCTAATCAAAAGGGTTGTCAAACCCTGTCGATTGTCCAATAAATTGTCAAGTAAACGAGACTCGAGAACAGGGTCAAGCGCTGAAGTGGATTCATCGAGAATCAAAATGGAGGGCCTTCCGATCAGAGCCCTAGCAATCGCAAGGCGCTGGCGCTGGCCACCGGAGAGGTTGGCACCAAACTCACCAAGAATAGTTTGGTAACCCTCAGGAAGTTCGCGAATGAAGTCGTCAGCTAAGGCGAGACGACAAGCCTCAACGACCTGGGAAAAATCAATATGGGGATGGGCAAATGCAAAATTATCATAGATACTTCGATTAAACATGATGGAGTCTTGGGGAACAAGAACGACCTGCCGGCGAAGTACATCGATGTCAAGATCTATGCTGCTATAGGGGCCATAGTGAATCGATCCCTGTTGAAGGGGATACAAACCGGCAATGAGCTTGGTGATGGTACTTTTCCCACATCCCGACTCACCAATCAATGCCGTTGTCAATCCTCCAGGGATACGAAGGGACAGGGCGTCCAAGAGGGGGCGACGGCCAGGGTGGTGGAACGTGACCTGGTCACAAACCAGGTCATCGTGACCAGTAAGAGTGACGGCATGCTTGCCAGCATTAGAGGCAGATTCAGGTTCCCTTTCAAGCACATCTGCCATACGTTTGATCACAACATCAGCCCTAAGAATCTCCTGGCTAATACCGCTAAGACCAGCTAGGAAACCCAAAACATTGGCACCCATACCGTTAAAGGCCAAAAGCTGACCAATACTAAGTTGCTGATGAATTACAAAAGAACTGCCATACCAAAGCAAACCAATGCTGGTGACACTACCAAGAAGACCAGTAATCGTTGATTCCTGAAGATCAAGTCGTAGGGCTGACCATGACATATGGGCTAGGCGACCAAAATTACGCTGATATTCCTCCCATGCCTGAACAGTGGCTTCGCTAGTCTTAAGGACACTTATACCACGAAAGAGTTCCACAAGAAAACCTTGATTATCAGCTGATTTAACCAATAGCTGGCGGGAAAGCTGCTGCTGAGCCGGTAAAAAGCAGAGATTACTAATGAGTACAATCAAGTAACAAGCAAGAGCCGCGAGAGTCAGGGCCGGATTGTAAGCCCACATGAAGACAAGGGAAACAAGGGCGATACACAACTGGCTAGGGAGTCCGAGAACAACTTGGGTCATCAAGGAGTTAAGGTGTTGAATATCACTAATTCTGCTTACAACCTCTCCGCTTCGATGACTCTCAAAATATCGAATAGGCAAACCCAGTAAACGCTGGCCATAGTACATCACCATCTGAAGCTGTAACTTTTGACCAAAATAGCCAACCATGTGACCCTGAAAAAGGTTGAGAAGGCTACGAAAACCAAACAAAAGCATTAAACCAATACTCAAACTGGCCAGCATTCCATTGTCACCACGAAGCAAGACGTCGTCGGTAAGAACCTGCATTAAAAGGGGCATACCTAAGCCGAAAATGCCAATCAAGGCATTAAGCGAAATGGCTTGTGTAAGCAGGGGACGAAAAGGAACAAGATAATGACGAAAAACCCTGAGCCCTTCAGAATGGTTAGAAGTTCTACCGAGCCGGGCAGGATCAGGCTCAAGGAGGAGAATAACTCCATCATTCCAATGAACCAAAAAGTCAGGGATGGAATACTCCATCAACCCAACAGCAGGATCAGCAACAACCAGCTTATCTCCCTGTCTTTGATGCAATACAATCCAATGGTTGCCATCCCAATGACACACCACAGGGAGGGTAATCATATTGAGTTCTTCTAAAAGGTCTGGGCTGGCCTTGGCTGCACGAGCATTAAAGCCAAGGGCTTCTGCACCACGGCGCAAACCCAGCAAGCTAGTACCGGTTGATGTGGTTCCAACCGCATCACGAACATGGCCAAGCTTGAGTGAAGAGCCATGGAAAGAGGCAACAGTGGCAATACACGCTGCACCACAATCTTCTTCATCAAATTGACGCACACAAGGGTAGGCTGTCGACCTACCCCCGAATGCCTGCTTCCAAATGCCAATAAAGGATATGAAATTAAACTTTGAGACTAAACGGCGCAGGGACACCAACATGGTGAGGGATTAGGTCAGTGTCAACGAAAGTTGACCATGGTGTTTGAAATACCACCTTGAACACCAGAAAGAACGCCGGCTAGAACAACGGTGTTCGCGGCAACATTCACTTGAGTAACTGGCTTCACACTCACACCAATACTCAGGCTTCCTGGAACCGCAGGCATAAAGCCGGCGGATGGAACTTGCGGGAGGCCGACGGAACCACCACCCCAAACAGCCTCAATAACGGAATCAGATAGGAATTGCATGGGCAACCTCGAGGGTAAAGAAAAAAGGAAGCTGGAAAATTCCAGCCCCCAAAAGCAACACATCTAAAAAAACTACTTTGCGCTCAAAATCTGAAAATCAGATATTCAAACGAAGGCAACAATATTAGACTGGGAGCTTTTGATTGTAGCCGCGGTCAAACTGGCTGCAGTCGCCCCAGTCGTGAAGCTCGCAACAGTGTTTACAGAAAAGTTGGTTTGTTTGACTTTGTAGCCTTGGATGGCCAAGATATCAAGGCCACCAACGATCAGCTCAGAAGCAGAATCATCAATCAGATGGAGGTTTGTCATGGTTTTAATGTAAAGATTAGGAGAGGGGCAAAGCCCACCAACAGTGTGGCAAGAAATCAGGAATCAGAACGGTTAAATCATCTTCTATGCTGAAAATGTGCTGCAGAGTTTGATCAACACAAAAGAGAACAAAAGCCAAAACAAAATAAACCGCCCCAACCTAAAGCAAGCTGCCCTTAGGCAGCCTGATTACCCTGCATATTTAGAATAGAATTACCAGTGCCGCCCATAATCATATTAAAGGCGATATTGATTTGGTAGATGTTAATACCAAACTGGCCAGACGATTGCCCCCCAAAGGCTCCAAAAACAGGGGAATTCTGATTTCCATCACGATGACGCCGACAGGAACCAGAACCGTGACGAGAATCCTCACGTTCCGAACCGTGCCTACCTCCCATGATTAGCTCCGCTTGGCAATCACCAAGGGAGCTAATAGTAGTGGAATCAATAAATCGATCTTTTGGCGTAGAATCAATCAGCATAATAAAAAAATGCGAGAGAGCTCAGGTGATAAAAATAATCAATTACAAGCATTGATCTAAAACAAGAAATCTATCGAGAGGCTAGCTGGGCAGGGAGGAAGACAAACCATGAGAACAGGGAAGTACACTGGGCATTGTCTTTACAATTAGCCTGAGAAGCTACATTTTGCTTCCCATCAAAAGGGGTAGAATTATCGATACGGAAATCAACTGGCAATTGGCTCATAATGCCGGCACCAGAAATAGAGCCATCGGAAGCATCGAGAATGATTGCAGAACGCAGTGCCTGGATGGCCCAGGTTCTTAGGGTCCAATACGGCAAGTAACTACGGGTTTGCTCTGTAAGAAAAACCTCGCCAGCTGGTGAGTAGAGAAAATTACTCAAACGAAGAAAATCGACGTTATAGCTTTTATTAAGGCCAGAACGAACCTCATCTGCACTCCAGCCAGAGCGCTTCAAACCACCCTGGAGTCCCCTGTCAGTAATTTCACCCGTATCGAGGAAGGTCTTCATCGCTTCCTGGGGAGTGGACCAAACGGCCCCCCCCGTAACCCAGCGGATAGGGTTTTCTGTTTCAGCAGACGCTGAAGCAACTAAAAGCACCGGCGTCAAAAGGGAAGCGGCAAGCAAACCCTTGATCAAACGTTTGTGAATTGACATCACGAAAAAGGAAGACACTACAACATAGAAATCAATCTAGGAAAAGAAAATAATTGGCCTTTAATTGGGGCAGAAGCGTAAACAATCTGCAGAAGGATGCAACACAGTTCAGTGTGCCCTTAATGCTGAACAGGCAGATGGCGACCTAGGTGATGGCCAAAATGGTCAGCAGCAATGGCCAGGAGCTCTGGCTGCGTAACGGTTTGGGCATCCACAGTGCTCTTATCGAGAATTCGATCTAGTAATCCAGGGTGATGGCTTGACAGATACTTGAGCAGAACCTGTCTCATATCGCTCTCACCGTGGCCGTGACCAAGCAGGAGGACTGCGGTGGAGTCTTGGATAGCTTGAACCAGAAGCTGCAAATAATCGAAGTCGAAAGGAGGTCTTTGACCTGACAAGTCTCGCTCCCGGCGATTATGCAAACTTTGATGGGTCGACCAAAGCCCGAAGGGTTTGAGGGTGGAGCGCTCAGTACCCAGACCAGTGAAATGGAAAGCCTCAGTGGAATGGTGACTCAGGTGCAAGACCAAATATTTACCCTGGTCAACAACGACAGGAGTACTTGAAGGATCAGGCTCTAGAAGACTATGGCCTGCATCCTCCAGAAAGCGACGAACAGCCATCACCGCATCGCCATCAAGTTCAGTACGGCTCGAATGGTTGCCCAGGGCGATCCAAATAAACTCACCGGATGGCCAACTGATCTTAAGTCGATGGCGCTCTAAGGGGTGGACTGTTGCACCGAGGCTAGAGAACAAAGCCTCTACATCATGGATTCGAATACCATGCTGAAGTGGGTGGGCAAAAATGGCTTGAAGCGTCCGAAGGTTAGAAGCATTCATGGCCAAAGACAAAAGGGAGAAGAATCACTCAAAAGTCATCCGAACTAAAATCACTTGGTAACGAAACAAAAAAGCAACAATCACCCAACAGGAAGGATTACTCTTGTTAGACATCCAAGCGCTTTGATACATCAAGATTATAGGCATCCTTATCCTTTAGATAAAACTCAAGTGCTTCTAAGACAATCGTCCCGAAAGCTTTACCCTCCAAGATGCCAAGCAACTTGAGCGCGCGGTGGGCCTCATCGGGCACCGAGATTGTGATTCGCCGCATATCAGGTTAAACCTTTAACGAGAGCATACGAGCTATTCAACAAACAAAAAGAATCTGCGGCAGTTGTACATCGGATACAAGGTATTACCACGATGGCAACAAACCAAGAGTCATGTGCAAATCGCAAAAACAGAGATAAATCCGTCGAAAGCACGCGCAATAGTCGACAAGAGGCTGCCACCGAGACACTCATTTCGTGTCGCAGCAGAATGCATATTGAAGCAAGCTTTGCAACAAGCTGGCTGGGCATAAAGCTGGATCTGCAAAAATTAAAAATAGTGAACTAATGCTATAGGTGTTTTAGTGTAGAAGTGACACTGATGCAGATCCGATGATGCGTTGCAGCGGAAATAGTAAACACAGCATGGCTGCTGCACAACTAAGGCAGTTAGCAGTACGGGGAAGGGGAATTGCTCCCATAGGCTTAATTTGCCTAATCACCAAGGAGCAGAATCCATGAATGAACGCATTCGAGTGATGCAACGGCAACCAAGGAGAATATCCATCACCCTGAGTTACCACGTTCACGAAGCGCTGCTGTCGCGCTCAGAAGAGGAGGGACGCTCGGTATCAAATTTGTGTGCATTTTTACTAGAAGATGCCCTGCGTGAACCAAACCGCCAAATCCAAACACCCGCGTTTGGTCAACCAGTGACTGCCAATGGTGTAAAAAGCAAGCCTGTACGGAGTATGCACACCTACTAAGGGGGGATTCGCAACAGGCCTTGGAGAATTTCTAGCGCCAAGGCCTTCAAATGTAAGATCCGAATAGAAGTTGAATGGCGGCTAGAGGACGAAACAAACAAGTCTCAATCTATCAAGAAGCAGGGGGATTGAGACATGGATCTAATCGCCGTCGGAGTTTAGACAATGCGTTACGCTCAATACGTTGAACCTTATCCTTACTAAGGCCGAGCTGGACCGAGACCTTGGCGAGGGAAGGTTTGCCGTCAGTCGCAAACCGCATCCGGAGAACCTTCCGCTCCAGGGGTTCGAGTTTGCCAATGTGCGTATGCATCCATTGATAATCATCATGGATCGTGGGACCCTCCACGCTGGCAACGGTATCAATCAAGGTCATATCCTGTCCATTACTACCCACATGCTGATCCAAAGACTGAATGTGGCAACGTTCGGCCGTATGGAGCACAAACCGGAGCCTTCGCTCCGATTGTCCTAGCTGGCTTGCCAACTCGGCTTGGCTAAGGGACTCCTCTGAGGCAGCCTGGAGCTGACCAGCCTTCACAGCCAAATCGGTCACACTAACGGGAAGGCGAATCGAACTGCTGTGCTCGTGCAGGTAACGCCCAACAGCTTGCTTAATCCACCAATAACCATAGGTCGAAAACTTATAGCCCCGGGAGGGATCAAACTTTTCGACAGCTCGAATGAGACCAATATTTCCGGCTTGAATCAGGTCCATAGAATCCTGATTGAGATGCTGGCTTCGCCGGGCATAGCGGCTCACGATAGTGACGACCAGCCGCAAATTGGCGTTCACCATCCGGGCATGCGCTCGACGCCCGCGGCGGACAAGGGAGGGTGTTTGCTCGTCCGCGTCTTGCCACTCGCGTACCAGGCTTCCCAGGTGCACCTCCTCTGCATCCGTAAGAAGGGGAATACGGCCAATCGTTTTTAGATAGTCACCGAGGGCATCGGCCATACAGAGGCTTGCGTAGAGCCCCGGAATCCTCTGTTGAAAGTCGAAGGAATAGGGGCACTAGCTGCCCAACTGCGGCGCCAATGCCGCAATCTCAGGACTCAAACGAAAAGTGCCAGGTCTGATCGATCGGTAGGTTTGTTGGCGAGACGGTTTACTCAGCACGAGTTGCCATAGCTGGCCCTGACCCGAGCGAAAAAGACCTGCGCACGAGAGGAGATAGTAGCTCCAAAGGCGATAGAAGCTAGGAGGGATATCCTGGGAGAGACGGGGCCAAGCAGCATCAAAATTAGTCCACCAGGCCATTAGGGTTTTGTCATAATCATGTCCAAAATTTTCCAAGTCTTGAAGAATCAAGGAACACTCAAAGCCACGACACAACTGCTGGGCAGAAGGCAATCTGCCATTAGGAAAAATATAAGTGTCAATCCAAGGGTCGATTTTGGCAGTGGTTTCACGGGTGCCAATACTTTGCAACAACATCAAGCCATTATCGGTCAATAGTTCCTTGACGATCTGAAAAAATATAGAGTCATTAAGTCGACCAACATGCTCCATCATGCCAATCGAGACAATGCGATCAAAGGGTTGCTCCTGGCGCAGGAGCGGGGTCCGATAGTCAGCAAGGATAGTCCGAATGGGTAAATCAAGCGAAAGTCCCTGGGCATAGAGCTGCTGCTGCGCCGATACGGTGATTCCCAGAACCTCAACACCGTAATTCTCAGCTGCATATCGGGCAAAGCCACCCCAACCACAGCCCAAGTCAAGGACCCTTTGGCCGGGTTCAAGCTGGAGTTTTTCGCAAATCAGTTTGAGCTTGTGCTCCTGGGCCTCCTCAAGGTTGGAAGCCTGCTGCCAATAGGCACAGCTGTAAATCCGCCTGGAATCCAGCATGGCTGCATAGACCCGAGGATCGATGTCGTAATGACGGCGGGCCACCTGGTGAGCCCGGAGGTGGGTTTGCCAATTGAGCAGGCGCTCCCCCAATGACAACACAAGGGCCCGTAGGTGGGCCAAGGGGTCAAACCCCTGCATGACGTTGATCGCAGTATTGGGCGTCAGCAACCGGATGAACAACTGATCCAGCCGTTGGCAATCCCATAGACCATTGACATAGCCCTCGCCTAGGGCAAGGCTGCCCCTTCGCATTAAATCGGCAAACAAACGAGCATCACGCACCTCAATATCCCAGGGCTGATCGCCGTCAAATTCAATTCCAGCTGCCTCAGTGAACGCAGCGATCGAAGCAGGAACGGTTAGGGAATAACGACCGGAGGGCATGGCAATCAAACACGGCAATACAGCCCAGCAACATTGACAAATAAAGGGGGAATTCGGTGCGGATCTACAGCTTCAAAGCAGTCGTTCAGGCACAAATTAACCTGTAGAACCCGTCCCATAGAGATCTCTTGCCAAGATGGAAGTCTGCCAAGAAACCACAAGGGACATGCCTTGTCAGGACTGGAGACAACACGACATTGGCGGGATCGGCGCGAAGCTAGGCAGCAACTCAGCCATAAAATTAATGGCGCTGGGGTGAAGGAAGGCTGCGTTCCAACGCGATGGTGGTGGCTTTACCCCGGGGCGAAGTGCCCGTCGCCCTGAAAGTTTTGCCATCGGCGCCATTGCAGGCTGTGGCATCGAACTCTGGGGCATCAATAGCAAACATATTCCGATCCTGGAGCGCCGTCAACTCCTGGCCAAAGAGTATCAAGAGCTCAACCTCCACAGGCAATACTTTAAGGCTGGCCCTATCGAACAACTGAGGGGCAAAAAAGGGTAAGGAGACATCACCGCCCCTCACCCAAGCCAGGAATTATTCCACTGGGATTGACAAAGCTTTAGCTTTCGACTCCTCAGCCTTTGGAATATCAAGCTCTAAAATACCATCATGATAATGGGCCTTTAAGCCTGAACTTTTGACATTGGCGGGAAGGGTAAAGCTGCGAATGAAATTACCGTATTCACTCTCAACACGATGAAAACGGAAACCGTCCTCCTCCCGATGCTGTCGACGTTCTCCTTCCAAGGTCAAAACCCCATTGTCAAGCGTGACATGAACATCCTCCTTTTTGACACCTGGGATTTCAGCCTTTATTTTAAAGGCACCATTCATTTCAACAATATCGACACGGGGACACCATTCACTATTGGAGACAACGTCACCAGAGCGGCCAACGGGGTACGTCATCGAACGGGTGTAGCGGTCCAACAAATCTTCCATGCCCCGAAGGGGCTCCCAGCGTGTAATGGCCATCGAAAAATCCAAAAACTCCATTCCAAATTTAAAGAGAAATATTGATGCATAGGATTCACTCTTGCCTCACTTGAATGGCAGTTTGATGTAAATACGTGACAACAAAATAACTCTCTTAACCGAGAAGGAGAAGAGAGATTTGATCCCTACCATTGGCCTTTGCCACAAACAATGCACGGTCAGAGCGGGTAAAGAGATCGGTAAAATCACGGTCAGATTTACTCAGACTTGTGAGCCCACCACTGAGATGGATGCCATAACCGGAGCCGGTAAAAATACCAAGCATGCGCTTGACTGCATGGCGAAGTTCCTCACCGATGGCCATCGCTTCCTCCGCATTGCGGTTGACTAAGAGCAGGCCAAAAGCTTCGTCATAGAGGCGTACCAAAAGATCATCATCGCCAAGATGGCTCTGACATAAGTGACAAAAGTCGATTAAAACTTGATCGCCAGCCTTGTGGCCCCAGCGAAGGTTGATCTGACTGAAATTGTCAAGGTCAAGATGGAGCAAGCTCAACGGCTTGCCATCGCGCCGAGCCAGGTCGAATTCCCTAGCGCCAAGCCGAAATAACAGGTCCCTGCGCGGTAAGCCGGTGACTGGGCAGAGCGTGGCACGGTAACGCCACTCAATTTCGCGCATCGCCAAGTGGGCAAAGCCTGTGAGATGGCGCGCCTGACGCTCCGTAAAAACATGGGGCTCACGATCGAGAACACAGAGGGTGCCAAGGGGAAAATGACGGGGGGTTTGCAACGGCGCCCCTGCATAAAAACGAATGCCTGGCTTGTCGATCACCAGGGGATTAGTGCAAAAACGTTCGTCATCATGGGTATCAGGTACAACCAATACCTGGTTTGCAGCTATGGCGTGGCTGCAAAATGCCATGGGTCTTGGGGTACCAAGCGTGTCTAGCCCATGGCGGCAGACAAACCGTTGATCGTTTTCAGCCACAACGGTGATCAGGCCCATCGGCATGTCCAGAACATCGATACAAAGCTCCAGCACGTGGTTGAGGTGGGGATACTCAATGTCCGAATCCAGGGCATAGCGCTCCAATTCCCGCAGGCGCTGACTTTCATTCAGCGGTAATGGATAGTCGGGATAGGCCACAGGCAACGCCTTCTTCAGGCCAAATAAGATCACTCCAGACTGATGACCAGTTCTGGCGTGATCGCTGGCTTGCCCCATACGCCGCAACGCCAAACCGGATAGGAAGCAGATGCCATGCACAAGGGACCTAGAAGCCCAAGCAACTTCCGACCCTGCTTAGGTTTTGTTCAACTCACCATGGCCTGGACATGGAAAGGAAAGGTGCGGAAGGGACCAGTGCACTGCGGCCAGATGGGCCAAAGACCGACATCATCACCCCCAAAATGATGACCCACCCCAGGCCAAGTGCCCATTGGATGGGGACGAGACAGGTTGTGGTGCCTTCAGCCGGAGCCCAACTGCCAGGCCTACTGGCAATGCCAGCCCATCCAACCGGCCTTGTGGTCTGTGCCCATGGCAGCGGCAGTAGTCGCCATAGCCCTCGCAATCGAGCGGTTGCAAAACACCTCGTCAATGGGGGGCTAGCGACACTCCTCTTTGACCTCCTGACCGAGGACGAAGATCGAAGCAATGCTCAGATGCGTTCGAAGCGATTTGATATCGAGCTCCTCACAGAACGCATGATCGGAGCGATTGATTGGCTCGCCAGCCAAGAACCCTTAGCCCATTTGCCTCTGGGCCTCTTCGGAGCCAGCACCGGTTCGGCAGCCTGTCTACGCGCAGCAGCAGCCCGACCACAACAAGTGCGGGCGATTGTTTCGAGGGGTGGGAGGCCCGATTTAGCTTTTGATGTGCTTGCGGCAGTTCGGAGTCCGACCCTGCTGATCGTGGGATCCAACGATATTGATGTTCTCGAGCTGAATGCTTGGGCTGCCTCCCACCTACAAACCAGCCATGCGATCAAGGTTGTGGCGGGCGCCGGTCATCGATTTGATGAACCTGGCTGCTTAGAAGAAACCGCCAGGCTTGCGAGGGATTGGTTCAAAATCCAGCTATAGACTGGGGCAAGAGAGACTGGGTCAAAAGAATTTCAAAACCCCAAAGAGGGACTTTTCAAGCAAACAGAAGTCATTCCTCTTCAGTGCCCGATGGGATCAACTTGATCTGCTTGCGACCCAGCTTAATTTCAAATTCGTCGCCTGGATTGAGCTCCAGCAAAGCTGTGTAGGCCTTGCCAACCAGCAGGTTGCCATTTCCTTGAACCGTAGCCACGTAGCTCAGGCTGCGGCCCCCCTTGCCTTTTCCTTTACTTCCAGGATCACCAAGACTCACACCCTTCGCTTCAAGCAGTGCCTCATAGAAAGCGGTGAAATTCAGGCGCTCACTGCCGTCTTTCTTAGCGCTCACGTAGCCACAGCTACGGACAAGATCAGATTTAGAGATGTCTCCGGATTCCTTGACTTGAGCGAGGAGCTCAGAACCGATGAGGGCCATGGGAAACACGATGGACTACTTGAAAAAATAGCGGATACCTGCCATTGCGCCACCCCCATAACGCCCCCACCATGACGGCCCCATGGCAAGCCATAGGATCGGCAAATCCCTCCACTAGCTACCGGCTGGCCATGAGCCAATACAACTCCACCCATTTCGTCGTATCCCAGCTGGAAGATGGGTGGATGCTGCAAAGCGAGCATGTCACCAAAGTCCAAACTGGGGATTGGATTTTGGATC